>JAAUXU010110497.1_pt1 | contig 24747 bp, 22 predicted proteins | sample 7278151 | NCBI WGS metagenome assembly JAAUXU01 (sample SAMN14350113, study PRJNA611818) | marine sediment metagenome | isolation source: surface marine sediment (1.8m) | place: French Polynesia: Moorea | collected 2018-08 | reverse complement strand
GTCGTAGCTGTCGCTGTCGTCGTAGCTGTCGCTGTCGTCGTAGCTGTCGCTGTCGTCGTAGCTGTCGCTGTCGTCGTAGCTGGCGCTGTCGTCGTAGCTGGCGCTGTCGTCATTGTAAGTGCTCTTCCCAACATTCACTTCTCACATGTTCCGGCCGCCCCATGCACTTGATTATGTGCAGGACATGTGAAACCTGTACAAGTACTAAAGTTGGGTTACCTGTCCTGTCATGCCGACGGCTGCACTGGGCGTCTCCTCGTGGATGCCCACCTTGTACCACCTGCCCGAGACCGGTCTCACGCGCTTCGAGCAAAAGTTGTTCGGGGCCACCGAGATCAACTCGACGTCATTCGTCAGACCGTTTGGAGTGAGCGGATCGTACCCTCCAACAACCATGAGCATGGGCGTTGTGTCTAGGGAGCAGCCGCTATTATCGCTTTGCCATCTTTTTCCCGTAAACCGAATGGTCGCAACGTGCCCAAGATCTCCAAGATCTCGGCCAGACACCGCGTGGCTTTGCCCCCGGAGCCCAGACGGCCTTCAGTTGGACCGGACTGAGAAGGCCATGGCTCCAAGGGCGAAGGGGCAGATCACAATGTTCAATATTGTGCAACTGATAAAAAAAAGCCTCTACTTTCGCCGTGTCACCATCGCGTACCCCACGAGCCCCACACAACATGTGACGTTTGAAAAACAAAATCAAAAAACTGCAATATATATTAAAGACTCGAAAGCATTTAAGCGTCAGAAAACTTTAATGCACAAAAACACCAAAACATCCCCTCGAACGTAGAAGAGCAGAAAGCCCTGTTTTTTGGGTTGGCGGCTTCTCTGATCTTTTTTTTCACCGGTTATTTTTCCTGTTTTCTCTTTTTTCCATTTTTATGCTGCAAAATTGTGTATATTTGTAAAAAGAAGAAACTTGCATATATTTGAAGATAATACGTTACTTACACAAACGTAATGGATTACATTTAAAAAACACACATTTAAAAACAGTAAACTACAATGGAACGCATTTCATCGTGCACGCTCAGAACTGGGGAAAGTTTCACGATCGCGCGAGTTGCACAATCAGGCGTGATGGTTTTGATTCATGCCTTTTGGGATCGGGACTTTGGCAATATTGCTAGAAAAAGTGTGTTTCTTTATGCGTTTCATCTATACCAGCCCCCAAACTATGAGTTTATATTTTAAGGTATAACTGTATAACCCGCACAACGCCGAGTGCCTCTTTTAGTGCACGTAGAGGATGATGGGAGGTGAGGAGGACAATTAGACATTAACTGTAGACCTGATACCTGTCTGGTTCTGTATCCACGTGAGGATTCGTCTCTCGGCGACCCTGGTGTACAGCGTGGCTTCCAGGTCGCAGCTGACCCCGTTGGACACGATGAACTGCTGCTCGTAGTAAGGCTGGTCCCGAGCCGTCGTCGACACCAGCTTGATCAAGGGAGATCCGCTGTCTCCTGCGTTTCGTCATCGAGATCATGGAATTTAGTGAGTGCATTGAAGGACGTTTTAAAAGAGTCGTTACCGTTGCAGGCGCCTTCAGCGGTGAGTTCGTTTCCGGCGCAAACGACGTCGGGCTGGAATCCACGTGGCAGCTGCTGGCGGAGTAACACAGACTGGACTTGATGACGCTTCAGATTCTCCGGGCTGAAGATGCTCTGACAGTACTCCTTGCCGTTGACACGAATGCTTTCCACCTGAAGCCTGAATCAACATGAAAGCGTTGGTACAAGTACCGTGCAGTAGATGCTGCCCTACTTCTTCGTCAGCTCGAAGTTCTCGTCCCTGCCCCAGCCGGAGAGCGTGACAAAGTCACCAGCGAGGGCATCCCCGTCGTCGTCTGGTCGGAAAGGGAGGCAGATTGGGCGCACGTAGTCCGTGAAGTCAATGCGGCGATCGGCTAAGGCTAGGCCGACGTCGAAGTACGCCTGAGAAGGCGGATGACGTGACTTACGAAGTCCTGCTTTACGAAGCAGAGCAGCCCGCAGATCTCACCTTATTGGAGCGATAGAGAGGATGTCTGAAGACTTGCTTTACGTTGCGCTCGATCTCGTGCTCGGACTCAAATCCGCTGTTCAAGTTCTCGTTGCCCATGCGCATCTTATAGCTATAACGACACACATGAATGCTGTGGACGCTAAGGATTTGCGTCCAGAACAAGGTGAACGACGATTAACTCCTCGTTCACCGACGACTTCCCGAGACTGATCATGATCCACTTACTTTCCCGGCTCGACGGTGGCCAAGCAGTGGGCGGCCGTGAGCACGTATCGGTCGGTGATGAGAGATCCACCACATTGATGACTCCAATCCTTGAAGCGACCCCTTCCGTGGAAAAGCCCCAGCGAGACCATCCAAGGAAGCTAGGCGATTGCGAGAGACGCGTGACTTTGTGGATATGACCGTGTCGTAACATCGTCCAGTACTGTTGTAGCTAATTGATGAACTACAGTAAATCATCCTAAAGTGTTCGAAAGGTGAGCTCTGGCCCCTGGGTGCCACCTGAGCATAAAGGTGAGATTATGCCAAGATAGCATCAACAAAGCGGTGTCTGACGATTGAGACCCGACTGAAGACAAGAACGGCGACGGCCCCGGCCAGAGCTATCCCCTTCACGACCACCACGGCCTCGAGGGCACAAAAGCCACTGTCGCACATCCTCACAGACTTCGATCAAGGCGGTTACTCCACCGCCATCGTCACGCTGGATTGTGGAACTCCTTGCCAAGAAAAGAGGGTCACGTTGTCAGCAAGGGCCAAAGTCACTTAACTTGGACTTCATCGAAGAATATGTGAGTAGGAATCACTAGTGATAATTGATTACAGAGATTTTGCTACCGACATCATCATATTCGGCCATGCGACCTGACCTGACTCATCCTCATGTCAAGGTTGACCTGCGTACTGCAGATCAACAACGAATGTTTCCTGTCTTATGTTCCATACCTGAGCAATGGTTACATTGTCTCTTTTGGCCAGCAGACTCTTCACCTTGGCCACCCCGCAGCCTAAGAGAATACAGATAAGTTCCTCTGAATGACAGAATAAACACTCTTATTGCTCATCACTGTGTGCACTTCTTTTGACCAGGTTGTTCTTTCTAAATCACTTTTGAAGGGTAACTACAGATAATATGTGCCGTACATGTCAGAATAAAGCAAAGTTTTCTACTGTACTACACAGCCAACCTGCGATATAGTGAAGATTCGAGATTGACGATTTATGCACTGGGTGCTTTTTGCAATTGACCGATGTGCTGCGGGCTAAGACTGTTCGAGACTGGAGTATCGGATCGAGTAATTTCGTTAGTATCGAATATCGTATCACCCAGAAAAGTATCGGCGATACTCACTCAACGATACTGTTCGTACTGTTTATGACAATGAGGAACGTCAATGTTGCAGAGTTCCAGATGTCTCAAAGCTGGCGAGGAAGTACCTCGGCGTTACAGATTCAAATGCGACATCAGAGAGGCTCTTCAGCACCAGTGGAAACATTATTTTGGATATTAGGGTCTCCCCGGACAGTGAAAATGTTGAGGCATTTGTCTACCTGCGCAATAACCAGAAAAGTCTTAAGTGAGTAGTTAAGAAGTGAGAATAACAAAAATATACAACTAGTTCGTCATGACTTTTTATGTGGAAAAATCTTCCTCTACACGCTACGGGGGGCGATACTATTGAGTGTCGGATCCAGTATCGGATGATACGCTGGGAAAATATGGGGTATAGCGATACCGATACTTTTTGATATCGCACAGTCTTGCTTCTAACGCATAAGAACCTTCGTTATGGTGATCAACCACGACGTACTTGTGATAAATTCACTCCCACTTCACGATATCAGAGGTTGACTGTTCTTCGCTAATGCTCATGTGCCACTGCTGGTGCTACTTGGAATACCTCGTGGTGGAATTGGGCACGCGGGGTCTTCGCAAGTTCCCCACTGCCCGTTCTGGTGATTTCCTTCGTCGTCCACTCGGGTGGAACACCAAGGCTTGCTCTTGGTCACGTAGCTCAGGTCGTAGGTGCACGAGTTGTAGGTTTTGCCACGGGCGGTAAAAGGGAAAACGCACGTCTTGTTAGGAGTCCTCCCGCCCGTCGTGACGCATTCTGTATCAAGCAGACGTCAAGGAAGCATTGCTCAAGTCACGCTTGGTCGGACGGCACCCGAGACCAGGGGACAAAGATGCTCACCCTTAGCCCAAGATGAGTCCACTCGCAAAGCAAGGACTAATGTCCAGACCCACGCGAACGTTCCACAAGCTACAGGCATGGCTGGCAGACGACCACTGGTGGTCAATACTAAGGATCTTTTGGACGAAGGCGCCCTTACTCCGGCCGTGTCATAGAGTACACACAACGTGGGCTCCTCACCAACGCCAACCAACGAAAACGTATGAACTTGGTGGGAATGAGGTAGCAGCGAGCCTTGGGTTGCTGCGTTGGTGCGACACCTGTACGCACGGTACAGTTTCCGCCCACCTCACAGAAGTGCTCGCAGAAGGACGTGGAAGTCGTAAGATCTGAGGGTGTATTTGCTAAGGTGGATTTTTATGAAGCCGTTCAACAGCGTTGCGCAGTTGCAAGAGCGAGCCTGGGAATAATCTTTTGTTATGCAGAATGATGACACTGGCGTTGTTCTTCTCTGCGCTGTGTGCGCCAAAACTCCTTCGACTCATGATGCGATGACACCCGGACCCCCGGAGTTGGAGTCGTGAAGGCCAATCTCTTATACGGCCGTGGAACAGATGCCAGAGACAATGATGATCTCAATTGTCCCTGGCTGTCCCTGCTCGAAAGAAACAAACAACTATGTGCGACCACCATCGCGCCTGGTGCGACGGGGACACCCACGACATCTTCAAGTCAAAACTTTATGGCTGTGTGCACATTGACTGCTCCACGACAGCAGGCGCATTCACGTAAGAAAGTGTAAAAAAGTGACTGCTACATCAATCTATGCATCAATTTAAAAGTGAAAAAGTGATTCATAATTGTATTTTGTCATAATCACTTTAAGAAGGGCTCTTTATCACATTTTTCTTCTGCCTCAATTGCAAGCAAGTGATGTGACCGTGATATGAGACAGCTGTTTGCAGGACTAGAACAAGACATTATCCACAGGCATCACGCAAAAGAACAGTGAAATATAGATATAAACTCATAACGAACAAACTGCAGATTCTTCATAAATGCATCGAACACTAGGAAGTACGATGTGGTGCACCCAGTATTGCTCCAGTAGTCACGGTTGTGAACCTTAGCTTGCAATGTCGACGTTCAAGTAACTCTACAAAAAATTCTCGATGCTAGCGTAGGCAGGAATGCTCATATCACAAGGCTGATAGAAGTTGGTCCATCATGTCATTCTCACAATGGAGCAGTGTTGATGAACTCAAAGTTCCACTGCTGGTCTTTGGCCTGCGGGTCACAAGCCCTCATCACGAGTTCTTCGGAGGGGCGATCGCTCGGGGCTGCCAGGCACTTGGCGGATTCCACTTGCTTCAAGCCGCCCCAGCCAAGCGCTTCCCAAGCCTGGTTGCCGCCTTGCCCGTGACAGGAAAACATGCGCACCTTGGTCTCGCTCCCTTTGACGCCAGCAGCCTCGGCACACATGTACTCGTTTCTCAGTTCTCCGGACCGGCTGAGAGTAAAGTATTGCGAGTCACCCAGGATCCCATGACAAGGATAAGACCCAAGCAAGTAGCTGCTGCCATGATGAGCCGTGTCTCTCTGCAGGTGATCCACACAAGTAGAAGAGTAAAGCACATTGCGGAGTCTGCCGTAGCGCAGGGAATGCTCGTCCAAGATGTACTTCTCTGGGTACACGTTGTCCAGGTACCACTTAAACGACTTGCACTGCAGTCGCTCCTTCAGTTCAGCACGAGCAGAGATATCGCCGATGTCCTTAGGATGGAGTGCGTCCCTTCTCAGGTCCGGACGGTGCATGTAGAAGAGGCGTTTGTACTCATCCATCCACACTTCGGCCATGCGCGCGGTATTGACGCCGTGGGAGTCTTCAGGGATGAAGTAAGGATGTGTTGCTCTGAAAATGTGGCCGACATGTGAGCAGGGAAGAATCTCCATTGAACCGCCGCAACGCCAGACGCGGAAGGAGAGCTCGAGGTTCTCGCCGCCCCAGCCCGTCATGCCCTCATCGTAGGCGCCGACCCGGAAGAAGAAGTCACGAGCGGCAGCAAATAAACCGCCGGCCATCGTAGCGGTCCGTGCTGGGTCGCTAGCTCTTCTAGGGCCTTCGGAGTGCTGCAACAGACAAAGATATGGATTAAGGATTGCTGATCAATGGAGATGACCAAATATGCACAAGTAAAAGACAGATTATGCACCTGAAAATGTGACTTGCCGATGGTGCAAAGAGAAAGCGCTATGTCAAAGCTAGACACCAGAATTATTAGGGATTTTAAGATAGTTAAACCAAGTATACAAAATGGTACACAATCTAAAAAATTATGCACTGTATGATATTGGGATAAGATCATCCACAAAAACATGTTTTTTCATCTTGGCTTATTGCCTCATTGAAAAAATAAGGTGACGGTCACGTGTACTCATGAACGCCGATCACAACATTTCATAATCATTCTATTGTGATTCGTCATTTTGTAATTCCTGACTATTGTCATGAACTATGTTCGCTCCTTTGTAAACAGACTGGTGACATGTGTTCTAGCAACAAACTCGGCAAGTTTGATCAAAATGTGATTAGTTATGAACTGAGTTAGTACACAAATGTTATGAATTAGTTAGTACACCAATGTTATACTGACGTGAATTCGTTACACTTGTGCTGAGACTGAATATGCACATGGATATTTTTCGTTCTCCTGACTGTCTTCTCATCCCTCTCTGGGTGAGTCATCTAGACAAACCAATTTTTGGTCTTTTGGCAGTCACCGTGAAGCAAAATGTCTCCTTCGTGTGCTTCCCGGTATTTCTACTCTCCTTCAGCCTCAACCTGACAAGTTGGAGGCCACTGACTAATTGTTCCTGATCAGGGGGCCATGGAACTTGGCACACCCAATGCACATTTAGGAACACATTTCTTACTCCCTCCGTCCGAGAATAATTATCCACTTTGTCTACAATTGTCCACTTTTTGGCAAAATGCCCCCTTTTCCCCCCCGGATCTCATCAGCCAGAAGCAATCACAGGTAAGAAAGAACCAGAGTACTTTGTCCACGTTCGGGGTCACCTACATGTGTCAAAGAACAGAGCTCCAGAGTTGAGGAAAACACCATAGATGAATTGTTTTCCTCCGTCATCTCTTGAAAATGTTGACTGCACCATTGTCAAACTGTCAAATGACCATGACTGTGTATCATGACCTGGTCTCCGATCCAACATGGAGAACTGTTGCGTGAAGCCCGGACTTGAAGCTGCCAAGGAACGTGTCATGGGGCGAGGTCTCGCCAATGGAGAAGTCATGGGGAACGTTTCCTGCAGTAGTTTCAGCTTTGAACAAGGCAGAGGCCGAAGTTCAAATGAAATAAAAATAACGAATGCATCACAGTTGGTTATTCCCGGACACCTGTTTTGACCAAAGTGAAAAATTGTTTTCGGACGGCGTCAGAATTTATATATCATATTTTTATCTCCATTAAGAGTAATTGAGGATTGAAAAAGCCTCACAAGCGACTGTCGGTCACTCACTACTCACGTATGAGATCCAAGTGAAATGGCCAGACCACGTGAAGCCTCCCACCGATGGAGACACTCCACCGGGATGGCCGTGAAACTCCATCGTCTGGTCGCTAATGCTGTCAATACTGGGGATGACTACATGGGTGGGGTCATCCTTGATTCTTTGCAACAAAGGCTCGATCCATCCAATGGTGGCTTCGCAGTGAGAGTCCAAAAAGATGATAGCGTCGCCGGTGGCAGCCTTGGCCCCTGCCAGCCTTGCGCCGATCAGTCCCTGTTGTCGGGGCTGGACGTGCAGAGACACCTTGTCTGCTGGCAGCCGATACTTCATGTAGAGCGGCAGCGTATGTGTGATTTCCGTGATGTTGCTTGCATCGTCCACCAGAACGATTTCGTGCAACAGATGCTCGGGAGTTGTCTTAAGTACGCTCCACACCGTGCGCAGAAGCGGAGAAAGGCGTTCGTTGTTAAAGATGATTATGACGGACGCCACGGGGAGGCTAGCGTCGTACTTCTCGGAGAGGCAGTCACGATGGCGAACGTCCGGGAGGTTCCGCTTTATGCTAATGAGGTCGCTGGCAGCTTTGTTGAAAGCGTAGCGTTTGACTTCGGCGGCGACGTCGGCAGAGCCACCCGTCGCAACTCCAGCGCCATTCTCGCCGGCGCCCGGCCGGGCAAGTGCCTCAAACTCCAGCACCTCTTGCGGGATCTCAGCTTCACTCCACGGAGTCAGTCGATCCGCGGCGGACTTTGCGGCACGATCGGAATGTCTGAACAGCGCCAGCACGGCGATCACCATGAAGACGAGGTAGACTCCGGCGAGGGTTAGTTTCACTAGGCGCCAGTTGACCCGGTAGCGCAGGCGCATCAACCACAGCCTCGACGACGACATGACCTGGGTTACTTTCCTGCGAGCGTCGTCGTCATCACTGCCGAGGTCCTTGCTGGTCTTAAGCCGGACGGCGCCAAAGAGAAGGGAGAACGGTCACAGATCACAAGCGAGGCGAAGTAGAGTGAAAAGATGTTACGTGACGTGAGGGGAAGCCTGAGAGAGGCCTCCCAGGTAGCGATGTTGACCGGGCCGGCCCGAGGCCCGAAAGACCGAGTACATTTTCACTTGCGGAGGATTGAGACTAGATTCTGCTCCGCACTGAGGCAGTGGGCGATAATCATTAGTTTAGATGACTGAAGAATTGAGATTAATTCATCACTGTTTCATTCACTTGTCCCCCTTCTGCAAAGTCTTCGTCGTTCAAGTCTTATTCCTTGAAGGCACCTGAAGCATTGTCGAATAGTGCATGAATTGCTCTGTACTAAACCCTCGGACTAACTTCAAACTGAACCCAGGTCCGAAGCCCCTAGGAAAGTGGGCCCAGCCTCAAAAGCTAGGAGGCTCAAGGCATCCCTACTGGGCAAGCATACCTGCAACTCTCTATCGTCGTTTGCTTGCTCGTTATTCAGGTACTCGCCCTCGCTCGTCTCCTGTTGACACCTAAACAAACACGTTTTTGACTGCCTCCCTCTCTCTCCCTGCGACTGCCTCCAGTTGCAGTGTGCACAGCAATCCCACGGACTCCCTCGTGCAGCAGTAGAGAGGGGCCCGCTTCAGGCCTGCCACAGAGCTGTTGTACCTCTCGTCCCAGGCCCGTCCCAACATAGCATTCCCGGAAAATGATCGTGATCAGCTGATCACATACTTGGGCTTGGAATCGCACGCTACATCACTCCTCACATCAGTGCGACACCAGCCTAAGAGCGAGTTCCAGAGCTCCACTCATCTCATTGGCTAGAACCAGTGCAAGAAAAAATGAGTGCATGTTTATTGCTTCACAGGGGAGAAATGAAGCAAAAGTATTGAAGCAGGTGCTGCACTTAGTCTAGTTCTTCTTAATGCTTTCATTCGTCAGTATTATTGTGCGTGGCTTATATAAAAGGGATGTTTCTAGCTTCTCTAGGCTAAATGGACGGTTTATCTTCCTCAGACTAAATGGAAACAGTCTTCAGTCCCTCCAGGTTCAGGGGACTTTTTGGCCTTTACCTTGCCTGAGGCAACGTTTCCTGAAAGTATTGACCAGGCAAAAGAGTAAGGACGAGGCCTTTGAAATTAGCAAGCCTCACACATTGCTACTGGGTTTCCTAATAAACAAGGTGTTTCACCACAAAAGGCATGCTTCATTGTGTCCATAGACGACCTGCTGGCGACCCTAAGCAGTCTCTGTGCCCTCCTTGACGACGCCGATCTTCGGCCAGCACCAAGACGTGACTGGAAGGGTGGTGAACATGATTGACCTCACCATGAACTCAGGCGTTTTAAAACAGCAATATATGCGTGGGAAGACTGGTTCGAATATTGCAGTCGCACTGCTGGCTGCACTGCTGCCGTGCAGCTTAGGGATGCACCGGGCTAGAATTCGGGAGCTGCGGTTCGGTTCGGGCTCTCGGTGGGCTAAGCCGACCAAAAGTAGCGGAACACAGAGGAATACTACTGCGTATACTAAGTTCTATATGTGCCTGGCTATGCAAACAGTCATTTTCACCAGAAATGAAATAAGTTGCTTGACTTACCCTGAATGAAATGAAAGGCGTGGACGAGCCCTTTTCAGCAGGAGGCAAAGGCAGTGGACAGAGAAGTGGAGTTGTCCATGGCCGACCTCAACTCACCGAACCTCAACTTGTGGGCTGACCAAAATAAGCCGTGGCCGTGCGGGCCGCGGGCGCCGGGTCGGGGGCCTGAAGCCAGCCCCAAGCGCAGCTGAATTGCAGCTGTTCGCGTGTTTCGTTTTCTTTTTTTGCAGCCGCGTGCGTTCTCCAGAGTCCGGGGTTCGGAACAATTTTGCCGGTCTCGCCCATACGATCCATCATGCAGCCGCAGATCATCATTCTCAAGGAGGGCACGGAGACCGCCCAGGGTCGCCAGCAGGTCGTCTCGAACATCAACGCTTGCCAGGCCATCGTGGATGCCATCCGAACCACCCTTGGTCCCAGAGGGATGGACAAGTTGATCGTGGACGCCAAGGGCAAGGCCACCATCTCTAACGACGGCGCCACTATTATGAAGCTCCTGGACGTGGTTCATCCAGCAGCCAAGACCTTGGTGGACATTGCCAAGAGCCAAGATGCTGAGGTGGGAGACGGAACAACCTCAGTGGTGATTCTAGCCGGAGAGTTCTTGAAGCAGTGCAAACCATTCGTAGAGGAAGGAGTCCATCCCAGGGTGATCATCAAGTCTTTTCGTCAGGCCACCCAGCTGGCAGTAGAACAAATCAGAAAGCTCGCAGTCCATGTGTCTCGTGGAGATGAGACTGAACACCGGCAGCTTTTGGTCAAATGCGCAGCAACTGCTATGAGCTCAAAGTTGATTCATCAGCAGAAGGATTTCTTCGCAGAAATGGTCGTGAATGCTGTCAAAATGTTGGATGATCTGATGCCCTTGAACATGATCGGAATCAAAAAGGTGCGTAGTGGACGGAGATTGATTCAATGCTTCCTGACTGCTCTCAAATCTCCTTCTAAAGCAATGGAGCAATGCTTTTTTATGCTGTCCTCTATGTGTAATATAGTTCCTCTGTGTTGTTGCTACGACTCCACTATCCTCAGTTTTATTCCTTCCACAGGTGCAAGGTGGAAGCCTGGAAGATACCATGCTGGTAGAAGGAGTTGCCTTTAAAAAGACCTTCTCCTATGCTGGATTTGAAATGCAGAAGAAGAGCTACGAGCAGCCCAAGATTGCCCTACTGAAAATAGAGCTTGAGCTTAAGGCTGAAAAGGACAATGCTGAAGTAAGAGTGGACAATGTGGAGGAATACCAAAAAGTCGTGGATGCTGAGTGGAACATCCTTTACGACAAGCTTGAAAGAATCTACAAGTCTGGGGCAAAAGTGGTACTGTCCAACCTGCCTATTGGAGACGTTGCTACACAGTACTTTGCTGATCATGACATGTTCTGTGCTGGACGAGTTCCAGAAGAGGACCTGGTGCGCACTATGAAAAGTTGTGGTGGATCCATTCAAACTACGGTTCACGATCTCAGTGACAACACTTTGGGGTTCTGTCAAAAGTTCGAGGAAAATCAGGTATGCGTATGCGCTTTAGCACCCTTATGGTTTATCGCACTTTCTAAAAGTTCTCCGTCGTTGTTAGTGGTGCCATTGCTTTACAACTTGTTCACGGTGGTGAAGAAGACGGGTGGTAGAGTTTAAGTGACCTATTGCGGCGATGCTGACGCATTAAAAGCGGGGCAGTTAAATATGGCACTTTTGATCAAGCCCATAGGACCAACCTCGAGGCCCAATGTTGTTGAAGCCACATCGCATAGGCCCACACTGGTCCATTTTGAATGACTCAGCAGCATTTTGAAGGACATCTTTATATTCCAGGTTGGTGGAGAACGCTTCAATTTCTTCACTGGAGTCCCCAAAAGCAAGTCTTGCTCCATCATTCTAAGGGGAGGAGCAGAACAATTCATGGAAGAAACCGAGAGGTCGCTCCATGATGCCATCATGATCGTCCGTCGCGCAGTGAAGAATGATGCTATTGTTGCTGGAGGTGGAGCTATTGAGATGGAACTCTCCCGCTACCTCAGAGAACACTCAAGGTCCATTGCTGGAAAAGAGCAGTTGGTCATAGCCGCGATGGCCAAAGCCCTGGAAGTTATTCCCAGGCAGCTATGCGATAACGCTGGATTTGACGCTACCAACATCTTAAACAAGCTGAGACAGAAGCACGCCCAGGTAAATGAGGTCAAGTGGGAGGCACACCCTGAGATCTTCTAGAAGATATCAGTGGTAGCATGACAATGGCGTCTGCCAACAAGTTCTCTGAGACCTTTCTCTTTTCTGGTCAAGATTTCTTGTCACTAACAAAATACATAATCAGCGAAGGTACTCTGCTGAATGAAGCTAACGTTGCTGATCATAATGCTGCAACGAATTGCGATGAACTTTGTGGCGAACGACACTTTGACGCTGTGATAGTCGACAGTTGCATGCATTTCTGTTAGATCTTATTATTGCAAGGACACAAACACTGTTGCTGTTTTTCAGAAACACTGCTGGTACGGAGTGGACATAATGTCTGAGGATGTGGCCGACAACTTTGATGCTTGCGTGTGGGAGCCCGCGGTAGTCAAGATCAATGCTATCACTGCAGCATCCGAGGCCACCTGCTTGATCCTTTCTGTGGATGAAACAGTCAAGAATCCCAGGTCTGGACAAGGTGATCAAGGAATGCCACCGATGGGTGGAATGGGTCGAGGACGCGGAAGGCCCATGTGAACCAGTTTGCCGGAAAACCTTTTAAATATGCCCATCCCAATAACACAACTCACAGTTACTCACATAGAAAGTGTACCCGAGTTTGGTCAGATTTACGTACTCGCACATGCGGCACATTGCACTGTACTGTACAAGAACAGTGACATCAAAGTACGAGCGAGCATCTCTATGGACACAGTAGTCCCGTGGCCAGCACCAGCCGCGCCAATGCTGCGTCGTGGGTGCACAGTACGTAGCAGCCCATCTTGGACGAGCAAGATAACTCGGAAACTTGTTTTGCTTTGCACAGAATTACCGTTTACTGGTGCATATTAGACCGCTCAGTTCTCGCTCCTACGAAATTGACAGAGGAAACTCTCGAGAGCCATGTCAGCCCTGCACAATCCCGGTATCAACCTCGACCTGGCCTGGATTGAATCTGTTAGGGTCAACCTTCCGGCCGTGAACCGTCGGGCGTCCACCCTCGGCACCAGGAGGACTGTCAAGAAGCAATGGCAGGCCGCTTGGTTGCTCAGAGCCGCTACCTGCATTGACTTGACGACTCTGACGGGTGATGACACTGCCGCTAACGTCCACAGGCTTTGTGTCAAGGCTGTGAAACCAATCAGGACGGACCTGCTGGATGCGATGGGCATGGCCCCTGAGGTCATTCGTGTGGGAGCCGTTTGTGTCTATCCAGCCAGGTACAGTACTGCCTACTTGGTACATGCACGCGCAACTTCTAATTGATTCTATGCAACTTAAAAAATAAAAAGAGTTCCGGACGCGGTGAACTCGCTGAAGAAGTTGAGGGCTTCGTCTCTGCCAGTAGCCGCGGTAGCCACTGGCTTTCCTTCGGGTCAGTATCCGCTCGTTACTCGGCTGGAAGAGATTCGGCTGGCGGTGGCCGCCGGTGCAAGCGAGATCGACATCGTCATCAACAGGCAAATGGCGCTGGAGCACCAGTGGTTGAAACTCTATGAGGAAGTTAAGCTGATGAAGAGAGCCTGTGGTGACGGAGTCCACCTCAAGACCATCTTGGCCGTGGGCGAGTTAGGCTCCATGGAGAATGTTTACAAAGCATCGCTTGTGTGCATGATGGCTGGCGCAGACTTCATCAAAACGTCTACAGGAAAGGAGGCTGTCAATGCTACATTGGCCGTGGGGCTTGTCATGTGCAGGTACAATTGCGTAGGGTGGTATCCAATGGTGTGGAGGAACTGTGTCGTTGGATCCTCGTACTGTTGCATTCCAGAGCCATACGCGATTATCACGAGAGAACTGGATTTGTGGTGGGCTTCAAACCTGCAGGCGGTATCCGCACTGCCAAAGATGCGTGCGTCTGGCTCAGCCTCATTAAAGAGGAACTCGGCGATGCTTGGTTGAACAACAAGCTCTTCCGCTTGGGAGCCTCCAGCCTCCTCGTGGACGTCGAGAGGCAGCTCTTCCATTACGTCACAGGCCGGTACGCAGCGGATCACGAGCTGGCCATGTCCTAAATGACTAATAAAGTACTGTAAAACCACTTTTAGTGTATTCTTTCTAATCGTGAACAATTCAGTCGAGTAGCGATCTCAGGCTCGTATATCACGAGACAGCCGGCGCTCACCAACCCCAAATTATCCTGCCAGAAGACTCAGCTTCACCCGGATATTGATTGCGATCATACTAGTCTTTTTTTCAGCTGATACACGTTTATTTTTATAATAAACATATAGTTACGACTATACATTGTACACCAAGAGCAGGTCAAGCTACACTGTCGCGCAGACAATGAAAGTCGTGACTATCGATCTTCTTAAATGTAGTTGGGTTCAAGTACAATGACAAAGGATGAGGACAAAAGTGATTACCAAGAATCTTCTTAGTTTTCTGCTTTAGGTCATAGATTTATTACATTCGCATGAGGTAACTCTTTTTTTGTTTTTTTGTGGTTTTGAGAAGCGTGTACAATTTCCGGAAATTGTTTACGTAGACATTAACAGGGTTTCCTTATTCTCTTTACATCCTCACTGGTCTGACGGGCTGCAAGATATCGAGCACCTTGCCGATGTCTCCGTCCTTAGCCTCCAACAGCTGAGCCAGCCAATTGCCCTCATTGGAGAAGCCCATGTTCATCATAGCCTGCAATGCAACCTGAATCTTGGGATTCGGGTGGACAGCAACATTAGCAACAGGCGCACTAGGCTTGACCTCCTCCTCTTCATCTTTCTTGCTTGAATCTTCCTTGGTCAAATCCGGATACAGAGTCCCATCGGGAGCGGCGTACAAAACCCCAGGAGGTTTTTCGTTGGCCTCACCATCCTTATTTTTGTTCTCAGAGGGCTTCTTCTCTACTTGAATTGGAATCTCAGTCACTTGCTCCTCTTCCTTGTCCTGAACCTGGATGGGGATATTGACGACCACCTCTGGTTCTTCAGTGGCGGCCTCATCATCACCATCCTTGACGACTGTCCAGTCATCTTCGTCAGAGTGCTCCTCAGTGCTTTTCTTTGGAATGGTGCCGTTGGTCTCCTTTCCCCTCTCGTCTGATTTATCCTCGTCAGTGTCGTTCTTGGGGACGCTGACGTTGGTTCTCTTGCCCCCATGTTCAATATCCACTTGGACGTCAACGCCAAGGGGGTCCAGAGCAGCAACTACCATGTTGCCAACGTTGCGGAGATATTCAGCTCCAGCACCACCCTGGGCAAACTGGTTCAAGATCTCTTCCAACGGGCTTTTGCCCCGGGCGGATGCTTGTTCCGTCTTTTCATTCGACTGGTTCTCCGCTGTTCTCGGCGCTTTGGCGTCATCCTTCTTGTTGGCCTCCGCCGCGTCTTCCTTTGGCTTCTCCTCGCCCATCCAGCCCCTGACCATTTCATCCCACATGCGACCACCTCGGCCTCCACAGCGACCGCGGCCTCCGCGGCCTGGACCGAAACCACAACGAGGCCTCCCCATTGGAGGAGGGCGGAAGCCTTCGAATTCCTCAAAGCCCATTCCTCCGACAGCGGCGGAGGTCGCGGCGGAGGCCGCGGCGGCATGGATGTCATGGGTCATCTTCGCGTGCTCGGTCGCCCTCTTGTGCATGCGCTCATGCATCTTGTTGATCCTCCTGAAGAAATGTCCCGGAAATGCGGCGGCTGGGCTAGATATGCGAATCATGTTATGTCCGGGGTGCATGCCCTTGGACTCGCACATGCCGCACAGGTCGTAATCGGGACAGACCACGCATTTGTAGCGGAATCCACAGACGTCCTCGTCACACGAGTCGCACTTGATTCCTTCGTGGACTTCGCCCTTGCTGTTCTCCATGGACTCTTTCTCCTGCCTTTTCTTGTCTTTCACGATGACGGTGACCTTGTAGACCGGTCCCTTCATGTCAGTGAGGGCAATGACGAGTTCCTCATCAGAGCCAATTGTGACGGTGTCGTCATCGTTGTCCGTCCAAGTCACCGTGTACTGCTCGCGGCGGAGCGGGGGGAAGAGGCTGACGAGCTTCCCTTGCAAATACGCTGCAAATAGAGTATAAAGGGACGTGAAAGAGCTTGGTTTAGGTACAAACGTTTCGAGATGTCTCCACTTACCCAGATTGGTGCTGACATCTCTATCGATGCAGAACCTGCGGACCTCGGGGGACACGTTGACGTCGTACCTGACCAGGGTGGCCTTGTAATGAACGCCGTTGGGGTGATCTGCCATGGTGATTCTCTTGCCGTCGTGGAGGAAGTGGTGTCAACACAGTCGGACACTGAATGTTGCTTAGGGAGAGGACGTCTCAGCTTTTATACAAGTCCGGAGAAAATATGATGCAACCGCACAGGTTCACCTCCTGAAACGTTTTGGACGTCTGCACAATGGAGCTGGAGAAGGTGCTCGTTCCTGCTAGAAATATCTACGCAGTAAGTGACAGTCACGGCTGTGATGACAGCTTTCCTGCTGACTCACGGAGGAGGGGAGCTGCCAGGAGCTGCCGTTGAGCTTGCTGCTGCTCCAGCTGCGGCGACGTCACCTGCTGGAAGGGCTGAGGAAGCGCGGGACGGAAAAGTCGGAGTTGGGGGTTCGACTGAGCCACAGGGAGACGTACTCGACCGTGGCCGTCTGATTCTTGTGCCCCTTGGACGCCCTCGTACCGTTTTTGTAAAGTCATTCTTTCTGGGGATGAGGAGTCATCTATGCTTTACTCAAACAATTCATCCAGACACAGGACAAGATAGGTGAAGGCCTGTCAGAGGCCTTGAAAACCCAATCTTCGAGTTTCTCCACTATTCTGCCGTCTTTTTCATGGGCTTTTGCTGTCACGGGCAGCAGAATGGGCAATGAAAACCACTGAGTTCTTGCGCTCCATTGACATCCTCCATGGAACCCCCAGCAGAGTCAGGGGAGGTACAAACAGATCCCTTATGGATGCAAAATCACTCCAAACTGTGCACTTAAATTCTCCAGTTGCTGTTTCTCGAAGTTTTTTTGCGGACCCAAAAGGGCTGCAGACATTTTTCCAGCTACCTACGAATGTTTACTGCGCCTTAAAATGAAGCCAAGGAGAGGAAAAACTCCAATGAGCCCCTGAAGACCCTGAAGATTGAACCCAAGTGAGTTCCAGCATCTGTCAAGCTCCGCTCAGTTTCACAAGACAACTTGTCTTTGGGTGTGACGAGTGTGCGTCGGTGACTTGAGCGCGCTATTACTGGAATTCGTCATTGTTTCCTTCTGTATCGTCTTGTCTGGTGAGTGAGGATCCCTGCCGCCGTGACAGAACTGCAGGACGTTGCTACCGTCCGTCACCATGTGGTTGACGGACACGCCAACGTCCTGTCAGGAGTTATGACAGGGACGTCGGTGCAGTTGTGCGCGCAGACGCGCACGCCACATTGCAATCCCACGTCACGCAACGCTCCTGGGAAGGAAAGGCTGACTTGGGGACTACCTCGACTCTTTCTTATCACTGACGTGGCAAACTTTTATGGCTGCCATTTGCTATGCATAACTTTGCAAGAAATGTCACTTTTGCGGAAGAAAATTGCATCTTGCTGTCAATGTCGAACAAGCTGATATCATGCATAAGTTGCTCTGTGGCTCCTCGGCATCATGTGTACAACATTTATACATTGATGATTAATTGCGAGTGTTGATGACATGGAGCAGCTCCTGGTTGCTAAGGTGACCTTAGACAAAGGCCTGACTGACTGGGCGACCGTTCGCCAACCTGGCTCTTAGAGTCAGATGGTGAAAGCTGCGCTCGTCCTGGACTTGGGCACGTAGCTCGACCGTGTGGTTTTCCTCATCTTTTCAGCCAAGTTGCGCTTTGTAAACAAAACCTAGTGGATTTTTTGCGGCATTGGCAGCCTGCCCGACCGCCTGGCCGACAGCTTGTCCGGGTTCGCCGCCATTAAGTCGTGCTTTCTCTTTGGCGCTTCACGTTCGCAGCTGCGCTCCGACTTCTTCGATCTGCCGCACTTGTGATCATGAGTCAGGGATGTAAAGAGACGCCGCATTTTGCCTGGTGGGGTCGAAACAATGCACTCGATTGTCATATCTCCCTCTACCGGGTGGGCCCAAATAGCGGATGGTGGAATTTTAGCTCAATTTTGGGTGTGATGCATGCATTGTTCCTGCCCACTTCATTAAGGAATGCGGTTTCTGTGATCTCTTAGCTTTAATTTGAGGTATTGAACATCCTTATCAGACAAAAAACAATAGAAGGTGGAGGAACTTTGCAAAAAAGGCATTGCACGGCTCGACAGAGGTGGGAAGCCCAAGGACATCGTCAGTGTCTCACAAGTTACCGCCAACTTTGCCAGCTCCACGAGGTGACTAAGAGTAGTCAGAAAGCATGAATTGCCCAAACAGGGCGGGCTTCTTTAAGAAGGTGGACAGGCAGATGAATCCAATGCTATCCCTGAGGACGATGGAAAAGAAGCTCTGTTTGACAGCTACGACTACCGAGAAGGTGGTGGGGAACGACCTGGGACGGCAAGCTGGGGATGAGGAGCAATGGGGAGGGGCTCAGCCTCTTGAAGAGCACGTCTGCAGAGAAAAAGTGCTTCTGGTCGCTGATGAGAAAAACTTTCATGTTGGCATGGTGACCGAGAGGAGAAAAGACACCCGTGGCAACCAGGACAGCAGGAGCAAGGAGCCCACCGAGGCATCGATGTGGACAGATGCTGTTGGGAATCTGGAGCAAGTCAGTACCTGAATAAATCATATCCAGACCATTTTCAAGGGAGCAAAAGACATTACGGCAAGGAAAATTGTGTCGTCACGCAAGTCGGGGCTCCTTGCCACACCTTTGAGGATCCCCAAGAGTTCCTGGTGTAGGAGCTGGGTTCAGGGGGCCCTGGTCAAAAGAAAGTTGGCCTCTATCGAACCCTTGACTTTCATCATCAGTTGACACATTGAGACATAGGCCCAAGCAAGGCCTCACGTCAACATAGCCTTCGTAGGGTGAGCAGTGTCACAGCCCTGATCCTCCAGGTCCCTGGACTACGTCACGTCGACTTGCAAAGCCCTTAGACATAGAGTAGAGGGTGTTATTGCTGCAGAAGGTGGAGTTATCGAAGAAAACATAAAACTGCTGGAATAAACGAGACCTCACTCCTTGCACTTGAAGTTGAACTGGACGAGTTAAGATTGATCAGAATGCACTACCACATACCTTGGGCGCACCCGGAACGACTTCCGTCCAGTGCATAGAGGCGGTGGCTGATATCTGTCGTGACTTTATTGCATTTGCTATGGAGTAATGCCCAGAGACTAGCGTAAGTGAGCTTTTGTATGAGTTGAACACAGGACGATGCCAATCTCTTGAGGTTACATAATAAGTGCTAATAATTACTGCAATAAGTTATGCCTCGTGCACCCTCTCTTCGCCCTCTTCAGCTCATGCGAAACTCTCCGAAGTTGATCCTGTATTGCCTGCACCACACTTGAAAGTGTCCCAGGGCCTCCACGGTCGGCTTCTCCGGTGGTAGCATGAGCACGATGTCCTCGTTGTGCATCTCGTGGACGACGTCTTGCATCTTCGGGTTTGACCTGAGAGGAGACAGGAAATGTACGGTACCGGCGGCTGCATCAGACTTAATGTGTTTGTGTGTAGGGGGGGGGGCGTGCAGGTGTCGCCCACATATTACCTGGTGTAGAAGGGAATCGAGACACCGTCGGACCAGAAGTGTACGTCAGGCGCCCGCCCATCGAAGCTGAAGCCCTGGATATAGAGGGAGTTGTCGCTCAACTTGTAAATGTGGCCCTCGACCATGTTCTTGGCATTCTTGAACGTGCCCAGGTACTCAGGTTCTTCCTCTACGGCAGGTTTCTGAGGCTCCGGCTTGTACGTGGTGGTCGTAGTCATGGGTGGTTTCGGGGTAGTCATTTCATAGGCTGGTTGCTGTTGCTCTTGGGGGGCGCCATAATAAAGTTTTTGAGGCCTCTGGTACGAAGGCCTGGGATAGTAGGCTTCAGCGGGCCTTTGATACTGCTGCTCATAGTGATAGCTGGGCTGATGGTAAACTGGCTGTCGGTAGACGTAAGTTGGCTTGGTTTGCTGATACATCGGCTCGTGTCTCATATAGTCGGGTTCCGGCTTCATATAGTCAGGCTCCGGCTTCATATAGTCGGGCTCCGGCTTCATATAGTCGGGCTTCGGCTTCATGTAGTCGGGCTCCGGCTTCATGTAGTGGGGCTTCGGCTTCATGTAGTCGGGCTCCGGCTTCATGTAGTCAGGTTCGGCATACGCTGCGGGTTGCTGCGGTTGACGATATCCTCCGCGAGGTGCTACTGGCGCGGGCTCAGACGGCTTCGAGGACGTTGGCGGGCCCAGCCTGAAGTACCCGTTTGGATGGTAGATGGTCTGCCCCGCGCAGGCGGCTGCCAGCGACAGAGCCAAGACGATGGTGGTGTGCATCTGCAAGAACACAAGCTTCTTGAAGTATCAATCTCCGTGCTATGCGTGACCACGACCATCTGCATGCACTTTCCTGCTCCGTGGCACATCCGTACCTGACGTCTACTTCTGCAACGCTGCCCAGGATGCGCATACAAAAGCTGCAATTCGTCTCAGACGCAGTGATTTATAAGCATGATAAAAGTCCTCCCCGGCGCGGCAACCAAGCGCTGCCTGTCAACCACGTGCGTGCTGTACATGGACGTGCGTAGCGACGAGAACATATTGCTCACGCACGCTCTTCCCCTAGCACATGCATCGCCATAACGGAAAAAAAGGGATGAGTAACATCTGAAGTGTGTCCTACAGGGCAAAGATTTCCTAATATTGGCGACAGCGTCCTCCATGGAGGAAACGAACGAAAAAAAGAGCAACCCTCTCACGCCATTCTGCAAGGCATCTCGTCATACAGGCAGAAATGTCACTGGAGGAAATGTGGCAAATACGTTTGACATTAGAGCAAAGCTTTAACGCCAAAATGTCCGTGAGATTTGTCAATGGAGTGCGACTCCTGCCTGTCTGCCTGCCTGTCCGCCTGCTCGGCCGCATTCACGCATGCCTTGGTCTCAGAACGTGTCCGTCGACCACGTCTTACCGTGAGTGTTGCCCGGTGCGATGCGTCTGCGTCGAGTCTCCGGATGGAAGTGATCTCTGCCACTTTTGGTACATCTCGAAAATCGCGAAAGAAGAAATGTTGCCTAGCGCCGAGCACAGGGAGGCAACGGTGGTCTCGTGCACTGTGTCTCAGGCAAAACGAGCCCGGCTCGGCGCGTCCACTCCTGCCGCAGGCTTCTTGTCTGCTCGCACGATCCGCGACGCGCAGACCTGTTGCGTACACGTGCGTATACGCAAAGCGCGTCCGGACAGACGGTCAGAAGCAACAACAAGGTCACTGACGCACAAAATGAAAAGGCGTTGGCCGACGACCAATGGGCGAGCGATCGGGCAGCCCCAGTTATGCATGAAACAAGTCATCCTCAAGACAAGGAGCAGGCGAGTGCAAAAAAAAGGCTGCATTTACACTATTAGAGGCCAAACAAAAGGCAATCCCAACGTGTCCCCACACCCACATGGCACCCAAGCCTGCTGGATCCAGACCAGCAGCCTCCAGGATAGAAGAAGATCCGCTGAGGCAGAGGAGACTTTCTTATCGGAGCGCATCACGGATGGAGGCAACAGGGACTCCGAGTTGACCTTGCACAAGTGACATCAGGGCAACAACTCGCTTGCTGATCGAGCCCTCTTAAGCCTTTTTTCTTCCCTCAAGGCGAAGCAAGTCCGACTTGACCGTTTCATTAGATCAGAGATTTCCTTATCATGCCTTTTTTACCAAGCTTGGGTGTGGAGCTTGGTTGATGCGATCTTTTTTTTTTTTTTGAGCTACATCGACAACAGCCGAGGCAAAAACGCTTCTTGCCCGATAGATCACACTCTGATTTACGAGGTGACGACGCCTTCGTGTAGAGCAGCATCGACTTCCGCCAGCCTCTTTCTCTGTATCACATACCTCCCGTCGTACAAAAGGCTCTGCGGGGTGGAAATCTTGGAGATGCTGGACGTGTTCGTGCTCTGGCACGTCGACTGGAATTCCACGTCGGGCCTCTCCCGCGCCGTGGCCCAAGTGGCAGAAGCCGAGTCCGCGGAGGGGGTAGTCCGAAACGCACTGCTTTGCAAGCAGCATTTGCGACAGATGACGACGACGACGACAATAATAATAAAAGTAATAATAATAAGTCTGTTTGAGTATAACATGGCCATGCCTAAAAGGTCTTTTCCAAACGTGCGTCAAGGCATTTTGGGTGGGCTTTTGCCCAATTTGGGCCTGCTTTTGGGCCTTACCACACGGAGGAGGACAGCGTGCGGGCGCTAATTGGGCACATAACGGAGGAAGGGTTCTTGTCGACGTTGTTTTGGGGAAAAAAATGATCAAGAAAATTATGCAAGGAACTCGGAAATGCCGCAGTTGCTGCCGCCTACGCACAACCCCCCAAAAAATGAACCCCCAAACCTGCTCTTTTTTTCCTCCATGCAGTTGTTGTGTTCCCCCTTGTTCTTCAGCTTCTTCTTTTCTGGAACCGTTGGTTGTGTCGCCACCGGGGCCCTGAGATGACATGAGAGATCTTTTTGGGCAACGTTGCACAGAGACCTGACAACAAGCGATCAATCCGCCAGTGTCGGTCAGATGTCTCCACACCAAAAAGGTCTCCGCAGCCACTTACGCCACCTCCTGGCGCGGGGCGTGCACACTGGGCCGGACGGGACGCCCGGGCGGGCCAGGGGCCCTCGAGGATACGACTGGTATAATTGCGTAACCTGTGAATCAACTTTAAAAGAAGACAAATGGATGTGTTAGCGTTGTTGCACCCGAAACGTGGCCGACTAAACAGGGTCGGTATAACTACCCTTTATGGAATTCCTCGTCCTTCCTGCTCCTCTCGATACTACAGTGTAATTGAGGGTAATCAATGGATCTTTAATGCACGCCATGACGTCCTTATTGTCTACTTTGGGTCCCCCCCCCTCTCGCTTCCGCAGCCAGAGCAGCCTGGACCTCTAGTAGGAGTTTGAGGAGGGCATCATGAAACCATTACGCTTTACAGCCACCAACACATAATTCTACTGGCCGGTATATGCGTGGTCTCGAATTTTATTGTAGCATCTAAGGCGAGTGTGTTTATGCTAAGCCCAACCCTGCCCAGGCTGGCAGGCAGGCAGGCGTCTTTTGCACGCAGGTTCTTGCTCAACCAATAAAGCTTGATTACCTCTCTCAAGTGCTTCGCATTAAGGTCTGAGAGGCTGTTGTTGCTGCTGCCCGACTTCCTCACGTTGCCAATAACAAGAGCAAAGGCGGAGAGGAGGGAAAACTTGATTTAGAAGCAACCGCTACACCTGCGCACGAATGTACGGTACTGCTAAGTACAGTGTGCATCGGCGATATCGTGTGCACCGCCAAAACCAGACACCTGGGACCCTATGAGGAAGAAGGAGCAGGGAGGGGGAAGGACTTCAGACGGGAAGAGGGAAAGATGTTTTATCCAAGTCATCGTTGTGTTGACCGAGGCACTGTTCTTATCCTTCAGCTTTAAGACAAGATGCCGTTCCTGTGCTATGACTCGATCTTATGACTCTCTGGTGACAACTTCAGGCCTCTCCTCCTAATACAGAGGAACACTTTTTTTTTTGGAGGGGCACACGACTAATTGCATGATTGTTTGCTTCAAACTGTGACGTGGGGTTGAACATACCACAAGTGGAGATGTGTACATAAACGGACAGTTGCTGCTTGGGGGCTGATGCAGTAATTGCTCCTCTTGATCTCTCTCGAGTCAATCTTTTGTCAGTTGTGTGAGGAGGAGAACGCCCCCAGGGCGGGGAAGGAGGCCGCGGCGTTGATTTAATAAACCACGCAGAGTTCCTCTTTGAGGTCGGTTAAAGAGCCGCCGCTGACGAAAAAAAGACCCACCAGAAGAGTGGGAGCAGCGTGACAAAGATCATGAGGAAACCACGCTATCAAAGGCGCTGAATGACCTATTTGTATATGCGAGAACACATTGGGTACACCGTGGAAGTGCACTCATGAATTAGCAGCAGCAGAAGAGGATGTGTGCGCACACGGGCACCAGGATGCCATTAAGCACCCAGCAAGAGCTTATGCTGGCTCAGTTCTCTTTCTCTACCGTGTGCACCGCATTGTACGAGCAGTGCGTGAACAGGACGTATGAGGCAGTGAGCTGGACTGGCTGGAGTCGCTCGCGTGTCATTCTTCGAGGAAGTTGCAGCAACCTCACCTGCATCCATCAATCAATTAGCAAGGAGGCAACTTGTACAAGCAGTTTGCTGTATGCTTCACGGACGACTTCTCTCGGGGGGGGAGGGGGGAATGTTGCTCCCCCCCCCCCCC
>JAAUXU010104322.1_pt1 | contig 24750 bp, 27 predicted proteins | sample 7278151 | NCBI WGS metagenome assembly JAAUXU01 (sample SAMN14350113, study PRJNA611818) | marine sediment metagenome | isolation source: surface marine sediment (1.8m) | place: French Polynesia: Moorea | collected 2018-08 | reverse complement strand
GAGTATCATATCTACATGTTCCACATCAAAATCCCTACTGAAAATGTCCCAGTGTAGCGCATGAGGTGTAGTCATGCCCATGGCTAATCTTTACGCCAAGGACTGTATATGCCCGTCAAATGTCCTATTTTGTGGGCTATAAGTCTTCAAAGTTTGATTGTTCTGATTTATCGTCAAAATTATGTGCCAGTGCATCAATGGAGAGCGAAATCCGTCTCACTAAGAAAACTACTTAGAGAGTTCTTGAGTAGAAAATACCTTTGGTTCTAACAAAAAGTGACAAACGAGAACCTGTTAACTTTAAGAACACCGCCCCTTCAATGAAATGATGAGAGATTGCAAGACAAAAAATGACGCTGTTGCATTTTCCGCCAGCACGTTTCTTGGGCACTGTGCGTCCTTTTAAACTTTACACGAGCGAAGTTTTAAATCTCTACTTGCTACTGATGCGATGGTAGATTCAGTTAAAGAATGAAAACCAGCAAGCGTCAGCATGTGACTCAGCATGAAAGGTGAGTAAAAAAGCGGAGCAGTTGCACTAAAGCAACTTTAAAGGAATTCGTTTGGAAAATTATACACAGGTGAAGTTAGGAATCTCTATTTTCTGCTGACGACCCGTGTCATAAATTTAAATCCAGGTCCCTGCTGCAAAATAAACTCATGAACTTTAAGTTGTCAGGTTTCTAACGCACATCTAAAATATGTAAGGGGACTTTTAATTCATGTGGCTGAGGCTTTAAAAGATTGACATAGTAAGGCACATTTTCCAAAATTGCCGAAAATCAGGTCACCTAAATGTGTATACGCTACATGCACGCAAGTGGCACTTAACCATGCAAAGGAGCACAAAGCGATCGATGGGATAGAGACGTACGTACCGGGACTTTGTGCATAACGTTATATACGATCTGACAGTACCGAGCACGCTTTCGGCGCTCTCCCCCCAAAAAAGTCTGACTTTTTTGGTGTCCATTTACGGTCAGAGGCGAGGATGAAGGCATCTCAAAGTAATGTCCTGAAATGCTCCGCTCCATCTGCATTCCAGTTTGTCTCAAATAATGAACGAGCTAGCAAATCAGAGAGATGAGAAAAGCGGACGACCTTGGGCTGTTGGTGGCTACAGGCACCAGGCCTCCTCTTCTAAGACTGCGGCAACATAATTTTTGGGGGTGTTGCTGGCAGAATCTCTCTCCTTTAGCCAGGAGAAGAGCCCCGAGAAGCAACCACACATTAACCTGCGCCAAGGGCAGCCCTCATCATTGCATCCTTTACTGACTCCGGAAAAAAATTGTAGATCACTCGGTTACAAAACAAAGCGACCCTTTTTTCTTCTTCGGTGCAATGTTGGCATGCATAAAAAAGCATGAGGTGGCTATCGAAAAACCTGTACCGTGCAAGAGATGCATATCAAGCCTCGAGTCGTTTTGCCCTGTGAACTGTTAGCCCCGGTAACAGCCTTCATGTCAAAAACTGAACGAGACTCCATACATCTTCAGTATGTAAGAACAGAGTGGTGATGTCGCATTGTTTTACAAAAAGTAAGACTTTATTCTTCATTGCTTCAACTCAAAAATGGAAGGATTCATCTAGGTATTCTTGCTTAATGCATATGTGTATTCCAATGATGTAAATTGTAAATGCTACCTGTACCAAGCTCGTGCAGCTGGGGAAGGTTCGACATTTGTCCACTTTTATGTAAACGAACGGCGGTTTTTTTTTATATCACGTGGTTTTTTCTCTTGCTATCATCTCCATTGCTCAATAGCAGTTCCGTTAAAGAACAGGGTATGGGTCGGATATGCAAGATAAGAAGCGTTTGAGCTTGCTTTTCCCGAATGCGACGTCACCACCGTGTTGTTGATCACAGGCAGGTCCTGATATTTGGCCACGAACTCCATCAATTTCTCGCAGAGGTTTTGACTTGATCGTGTCAGGCGGTCAAGACTGGAAACAGAGTTAGAGCATTAGTGGTTACACAGAGCATGAATACCGCATTTCTAAGCATTTAGCTGACCTGTCTTTTTTCCAAAGATCGTTAGAAGTGATTCTCTCACAGACCCCCTTGTTCAACTCAGAATCAAAGAGAGGAATTCCGAAACTCAGATCCAGCAAGATCCAATTTGGCCTTTTCTTTTCAACTTGTCTCATCTCGCTCCTAAGATCCAGAGCCAGGTCTTTGGAGGTCTTCTTCTTTATGCTTTGTGACGTTTCCACTTCCAGTCGATCCAGCTCTTCAGCCAGAAGATCAGCGTGCTCAGCTTGAATCTTCCCATTCGAGGGAGTATCAATCGAATTGCAATTGGTTGGCAGAGAAAAGTCAAGAAGTGTCACGAAGCCGCACGCGTTTTTTAAATCCACGCAGGATCCTAAGTTTTGGAGTACGCTTTTGAAGTCTTGAGTGTCAGGATCTAAGGAAATCAAATAAAAACGGAGATGATCAGGTTGTTCATGGCCAAGAGACACTAACTAACCTTGATCGTAGAGAATGGGAAAAGGTATCGACTTCGTCTTTGTCTCACTCTCTTCTTGGCTGCACAAAGCCTGAACCAAGATCGCCGAGTGCTGGAGTGCGTCTAAGATCATCGCAAGAGCGCCACTAGTAGGGATCTCACTAGGCTCATGACCCCAGGAGGTTACGAGGAGCCTGCTGCAGTGCTCGAAAACTCTTGGAAGTCGGTGGAGACGTGATCCTACGTGAGATTATGCGTTCACATGCTGCTCTAGAATTTTACCTGCACGGCATAAGAGTATTGTGCGAGTCACAAGAGGTGTGATGCCTCTACACTGCCTTGTTACAGCGGGTTGAAATCAATGCTATGCTGGTGTACCTTTGGAGCAGAAGCGAACTGAACCGAGTCAAAGGATGCGACTCCCGCAGTACAGCGGAACTGCCGGGAAACTAGAAATCGTCATACCTTTGGGCAACAGGAGAGATGGCGGACCGCTTCCAGTCACGTGATATGTGAAAAGTTTAAACCAGACGGAGGAGACTTCCGGGATGGCGGGACCAAGGTGCGGGGGGAAGTTACAACCAGCAACTGGACGGATCTCGCTGGCCAGCGGGGCCATGGACACGAGCAGACTAATGTACAAAGTATCGATGGCTTGCGTATGCGATGTAGGAGTACCTAATGTACTGATAATAATAAATACATCAACTCACGCGTAGTTCTTGCTGAGAAGCCTGCATGCCGTTGACTGATCAAGACTTTGAAGACTCTCGCAGCGGATGAGATCCAACCCGAGACACTTGTCATCGTCATCGCCTTTGAATTTCTCATTCTGTCTCAAGAAAATAACAGTGTCTCTGAGCGTTATTGCGTGCGAGAAATAACGAGCGGCCTCGCCCTCGCCCTCCACGTTGGATACTTTCTCCAGCTCGGTCACGAGACTGTCCAAGCTCTCGTCACACAGCTTACCCACTTCAAACATGGTTACGGCGTGGTTCTTCAGGCCCTAAAATTATATTCAGTCATAAGAAATTTCATCCAAACTATGCAAAAGGACGCACCGGTGAAAGGTTGCCCATCATGAGGTATGCGGTCAGAGTAGAGTCGAATACAAATGCGATCTTCTTGACCCAAGAGTGAGGCGATGTCGAGGAGTCTGCGGCAGAGTGGGTATCCACTTCCTCTCGACTAGGTTTAATAAAGTCGTCCGTCGTAACGTCAGTATCTGTCGCCTCCAGCTCACGGTTCAGCTCCTTGATCAGAGAGTCGTCCTCATCCGAGCTGAGCGACAGGTGTCTGCAATACGTAGTAAGGATAACACTGAACTATGGACAAAGTATTACAGTTATTAAAGTATTTAAGTTTTACAGTTCTGCAGTACCTTGTCCTGCTGACTGTGACGGGAGCTGCAATACTCTGTAGGTGCTCATACCAAGAAGGATGAAGGTCATTAGAATCCATCTCAGCATTCTTCTTCTTGGCGAAGCCAAGACGACAATACAGAGAGACAGCATCGCGAACCATGTTTGGGTTGACCTCAAGCACAGCAGCCAGCTAGAAAGGAATCGATGTGTCAAGTACATACACGAACTCAACGGCCACACATAATGCTTGACTCAGGAGTTATTACTTCTGCAACGGTGGTATTCTCATCTATGGAGACAAAGATCTTATACAGGAGAGTCTCGAAGTAGTCGCCGAGGACCCTATTCATAACGAAGCCCTCCAATGGTGGGACGATCACGTAGTCGTTTTCCTCGATGGGCACGTCAAAGTATATTAAACCTTTCCTGAAGGAAATGATAGCTCCAGTTAAAGAGGTACTACCTTGTGCAATTAATCAACACGACATCGTACTTGAAGAGCTCCAACACGACGGAGTAGTCGATATGTCCAGCCGGACAGCTTCCATTATCTATCAGCTGGTCGATGAGAGCGTGCTCCGCTTTGTCGACACTCTGGATAGGCCAAGCAATAAGGTGAACTTGAACATTTGTACACTATGCAGTGGTCGCACACCTTCATGTCATCCTCCGTGACGTAGCCCACTTGAATTGTCCACCAGGGAAGGATGTTCATGGAATCCACTGGCTGAGTGGGTAGGAGTTCACGGCTGCTCTTGCGGAAGAATCCGAACTTCCTGCTTGAGCGAGACTGGTTCATCAGGTCGATATACTGATTCCGGCCAATGCCCAGAAGGCGGAGACCTAAAACCGTCACTGGGATCGGTCACTGTTCATAATCATGATAAAGCAGTTATTTACAGTCTGCAGCAGTGAAGTTCGGCAGGGAGTCGTAGCTCTTCTCCTGTGCAATGAGTGACTCCAGCATGTCCACGTAGTAGTGGAAAGGTGTCAGCACCAGACCTTTCACCACCACGTCTGACAAGTGATAGGGAAAGAGCATCAGACTCTGTCGGCTGTACGAGATGAGGTCGGTGTAGTACTTCTTTTCGTCCTTGCGCACGTGACGAACTGAAAGACAGGAGGCATTGTACTAGAGACAGAACTCTTTCGACTGAGACTCGACACCCTGCTACATTCGAAGGGGCGAAACATCAGGGGCGAGACCATGAACGTGCAGCTTGTGGATAACTTGAACTAGCCCTTTATTGGATGCCTCGGTGTTCCATTTACAGCATGGCCAATAAAGTGCGGGTAACGTAAATAACAGTTGCCGTGAACTTACCCAAGTTGCCCTTGTAGCGCACTTGGTTCTTGACGCTGAAGGTGACGACCCATTTATCGTACTCCTTGGGGGAGTGCCCCAATTGCTTCAAAGAGAGTAAAGATGAATGTTTGGTCGTGGGCATGCGCAGAAACCCCTACCTGCTTGACTTTCTCTGTGAGCTTGGACCACGGCACGTTCTCCCTGATGCTCGCCTCCACCTCCGCGTTCATGGCGAGGAGGAGGACGAGGCCTTTATCGCCGTGTGCTTATCTCAATGCTTGGCTTTTCCGCCACAGAAGCAACTGAGAAGCCAACAGCAAACACGAAGAAGTGGCAGCTGCTGACGCCCCTGCTTGCCCTGATCAGCTTGCCTCACTCGCTCTGCCTCACAGAGCCTCTTCTGCCAGTCTAGCAGACGTCAAAATAATGAAGGTTTAGAACCGACGGTGATCCAGGTGCATTCAAATGTGTACACCATACTGCATGCACATGTGAACACAACACCAAACAATGTGACGATAGAAAGGGTGAGGGTGAAGGGTAAACCGTGTTTTCGACAGTGTCCGAGTAGTTAGAAAGGTCAGAAATGATGTCAACCCTAGTGGGCTTGACTGTGTTAGGGTCTTGATGAGTTGAGCGTCCCTTTTGCTTAAGAAGACCAGCTTCTGCGGCACCATGAGAAATCAAGAGTGCTGGTGAATACCAGAGTAGCAGCCTCTGACACTCGTTGGACGACTCACGAAACCTTTCCCCCGCCATCTCATGAACGATTTCTACGCATAAATATGTACCTAACCTAATTTACCTACGTGCATCCACAAATAGGTAAAAAGTCGGAGTGCGTAAGGAATCAACTGTTGGGAGCAGGTGGGTCATACATCAGCTACATGAAAGCCTCGTGTGCAACCCTTTGGCCTCCATAAAAGGAGCAGATGGATGAATCTCACCTCACCGGGTTTGCACATGCTTTCTTGGTCTTAAGGTATTTTCTCATGCGCACCCCCTCATATCATACATGTACGCAGCGCATGTATTTACTTCACTAGTAACGCAACTCAGCTCTCGTATGTACGATGTTGTCGTAGGAGTCAGGCCGCATCCACGAAGACTTGTTCAAGATACATCCCCTCGAAGGAGATGGGCGAACAAATACAGTTAAATCCGGATAAGGGTGATTCTGAAAGGGGAAAAATTGGCTGAAACTCAATTTTTCTAATGAGCTGATTAATTGCTTTAAGAATTACTCCTTTTAAGCTAAAATTTCTTACAAATTTGTCGTTCGGTTGATCATATTTTTCGTGAAATATGTCCATTGTCGACGTAGTGACATCCTCGAAAAGTTGTTAAACAAAATAAAAATTCAGTTTCAAGAGCAGGCGCTCGTAATGTTCATACTTTAGAGTTTTATTTGGATGTTTTCTGTTTTTGTAAATCGTCGTGTATAGAACATCGCCTCTTCATATTAATTCATAATCAGCCAGCTCTCTCTCCTCCCTGTCACACAGTCTCAACCAGCCAGAATGAAGTTACGTTATCTTTCTTGTGTCTTGTTTAACGTAATCCGGCTTATGAAGTACTAGGTGGAATAAGTTTTCAAGAAAAACTGTAACTAGCGCAATGGGCTTGCTCAAAATCCCTTCAAAGGCTTTCTTAAGGCAAGTGTCTTGCATACAATAAATTATGCACATGAGTTCCCATTTGCCTATTGGTTGCCCAGGCTCGTCTCTCTGACAGCCGTTGCCCACACAAAAGCTGTTGTTAGTTACGGAGAAGAAAGAGCCATTCTTGGCAGCCTCTTGACTGAAGCCTCAGTCCTGAATGCCATGCAATCAGGACTGTACTTTAGATATGGCCTTTGTCTAAATGTGTTTTGGCCTTCAATCTCTGGGATAAGTTTCGATTTTGCACTCTACCGAGAAAAATGATTGTGATTTCTAGAGTACAAAATCTAGTCCCAGACATTCCAGGACAGCAACAATACTCGTTTATTAACCACCTGTGTCTTCTGTCTTCCGCAGATATTTTCTCCTCGATTAGGTTCTATCACTCCCCCAGACGCCTTCACACTACCCTTCTCGCCTGACTTCAGTAAGTTACACAAAATTCCAAGTGCCGTACGGTATAAGCGTTACCGCCAATTCCGGAATACTGTTAATTCGCTCAATGACCAGTCGAAATGTATATTAACTACGAGAAATATCAGTCAAATGCAGAAGGAACTACAGTCTCACCGGACATGAAATCTTACTCTCCTTTGAAAACCTGAACATGTCCCAAGACTGCATTTTTGAAAGTGGTGGCGTCTCATAGAACACCTTTCTTTAGTGTCGTATGCTAAAGGTCAGCTGCAACCCTTGCAAGGGGTGGGAACACCCCTTGCAGCATTCAAAAAAATGGTGTCACTTCTGCAAAAACTTTATTTGCACACACCTGCAAGAGCTTGGGATCATTCTTCACCACAACACGCTCATACTTAAATGATGAATCATTTCTCTCTATTGCCACGTAAGTGGAAAAGAGCTGTCACGGTGCAGAGTGGCAAGTCTTGAATCCAACAGTTCAGGACAAAGTTTTTCAGCGCGATTGTGCTGTCAAGGGCTACAGGTGTGGCAGGTGCAAGTCCTTTAAGAACCACATCAAGTGTAATAGTACGAGCCGTAGCAGTTCTACACGCACCAATAAATGTGACTACATGTGTGCATAAATGACAACCGAAGACTAGGCCACTGTCTTATCCAGAGTCAGTCATATTTCATATTGACTGCAGTCAATCAATACGCTTTTTGACTAATCAATTTGAGAATTGACTAACCTCGTAGTTAACTGTCATTAATACACGAATTGATTCCTTCCGTATATTGACAGCGACTGCAACTACTTCGTGTAGGTACCATTTCAATTTTGTCAGGTGGTCATGTCAATGATCCAGGAGCCATGAAAATGTCAAATTGGGAGAATATTTCAGGAGATGAACAAGGACAGAAAGGTCCACGGGAGGACTACAGGAAGGGGTCATGGGCTTTTAAGGAGTGCAACAAAAATAACGTGGGGAGGACAAGAGAGGTGTCAGTAGAGTAAGTTCGGCCCAGGCTATGAGAAGCTCAACAGAGAGTGAGTGCATCATGGTACGACTGAGGTTCCCAAGAAGCTTGGACTTTATAGTACGCTAGCCTCCAAGTCCGCTCCTGGACCATTGAGAGTGTTATTCTGCAGTACTTATTTGTACAGAATGTAACTGTATCCGCTGTATAACTGAGATTCCATCTCTTTAGGCATTGACTACGATGAAACAGCCAACTATCACTTTCCTCTCATCACTGAGCGCAATGTTACGGGGTACGTCAATGGGAGCCCGGAAACGGTCAAGGGACCACTCAGATTTGGAAGTGCGGTCATGATGAAGAATAACCAGGTACCATAGTAGTCTCCGGGTGTAGTCATCTTTGTCGCAGTTATCACTCTTCACCGTTACAATTTTTACACCATATATAGAGGCTTCTTTATTGGTAAAAATCATCAGACTCCGGTCACAGTCATCAATCGAATTACCAACGAAAAATTGAAAATTGCCCACAAAAATTTTGGTTTTGTGTTGATAATTCAAAGTTTGAGGACATGGCTTGACGGAAACTCTGTATACGAAGGCATCTTTTTGCCCATGTTGCAATGTTTTAACCAAGAGAGAAATGCAAACAAAAATCAAGGTTCAAAACATTAAGTTGGACACTGAGACTAGGAATCGGTACAAAAATCAGTTGATGCCAAGAGTAACGTTTCGAAGTTTTGAGTATCAATGGCAATGCTTAAAATCACCCAAAGGCTAACAGCAATGTGTACCGAAACAGTGTACAATTGATATGGACCCTCCCAGTATGTGAGTTCTTGTGCTGAAGGTACATAATTGAAGGTCCATGGCAGTAAAAGACATTTGTTTTTACTCGTATCGGTTATAAGAATATACCAGCTGGAGTCATCAAGACCTTGGGTTCCCAAGGTGATGAATATAAACGGATGCTACGGTATAAATGTTTTTTGCTTGCGTGTACAGTGCAAATGTGCAATTGCACAGTCCCTACGGTAAGTAATTTCTAAAGGTGGAAATGGTCTAAATAGCCTGAAGTGGCAGCTTCTGGCATGAAATCTGAACCTCAAGGACCACCTGAAACCTGAGATAACTTTCGCGGGAGGGGGGACTAGCTTGGAGGGAGGGGTACCCCCAGGGTCTGCTGCGAGCCCAAAGCCTTATCTTCGGGAGCATCTGTTGTCCTCTTTTCTTTTTCTCAACCTAGAAAATCCTGCGATCTCGCATTGGACGTCAGGCTTTTCGATTGAGCGCATGTCCTCTTTTTAAACTTTTGCAGGTCATGCAAAAAAAAAATGCGATGCCCCCGTCCCCCGAAAATTTCCGCTGATTTTCCTACGAAACCGTGAAAATAATTTTTCACGGTTTCGTAGGAAAATCAGCTGAAATTTTTCAGCATTTAGGCATGGTGCCCTGCAGAGTTGGCTGCACTTTGAGCGCTCAAGCATCAAAGTCACAAAATTGAACCTACGTACTCAGTCTTGTGTCTTAGAGTCTCAATGACCAATTTTAGGCGCAGATTTCATACCGGAAGCTGCCGCGCATGGAGACAATTTTACCTGCGGAAATTACTTACGGCGAGGCTTTGAACTTTCACATTTTATGTTTTTTCATAGTGCTTGATCAAGTCAGGCTTCCAGAAGTATGGTGACAAGTGCATTGCAAATCCTAAGAATTGTGATGGCGGCATCTCTTTTTCCATCTATGAGAAGGTCCTTTACGAGGAAGACGTCCTTAACGTGTACAAGCATCACAAGAGGAAGTACATCTTCAGCACAGGTATCCTTTGTCATACCAAAAAAGTGACAAGACTACGGCTCAAGAATGTTTTACTTTGACTGAGATGTAGAGACATCCTTTAGCTATGTATTGGTGTTTTTTAAAGGTGGCGACTATGATGGAGACAAAGCTTTTCCTGGTCTTGCCCTGTATCATGAAGGCATTGACCTGATAGCCATTGTCAGTACTGGTGAAGATGTGTGGCGCCTAAGGGTCATGGGGCAGCTCCAGAACCTAACATGGAACAACATTGGAATCAGATGGGAACCAACGGACATGACTCGACCTTTAGAGGAGAGAGGAGGACTTGAGGTACTGTTGTTCTGGCGTCAATAGTTACCCATTTGAAAGAATAAGCATTCTTTGCCCTTCCTTGCAGATGTTTGTAAACCGCGTCAAGGTTGGGCAGGCCCTGTACCCTCTGAATCGTCCAGGTTATGACGAAGCCACAGGCAACTTTGGCAAGTGGTTGGTGGTAGATCAGCAACTGCCACTCCAAACAGAGGATGCTGAAGGACGACTACTCACTCACGGCCCTCCTTATTTAATGGTGGGCTGCCATAGAAACGTAGAGGATAAGGAATTCCGTGACTTCAGCTATTCAAACAGCATTTTTGATGAGGTCGCAATCTGGCTCTGGAGGCTAGAGACCAATTGTACTCACGATGAGACTCTCTACTTTGATGGTGGATACGGTAATTCTGTTGCAGTCCTTTTAACGTATTGCAATAATTTAACTGAATCACGTTGCTCCTCCCCAAACAGTTCCTGAACTAGAAGAAGCAGATAAATACATGTGGAGTGAGATCTTGCTTCGTGTGCCTTTATACGATCAAGGTCAGGCAGAGAAGGCCTCAGAAATTACTTATGAGAAATTCTTCAACGAGAACAATGACAATGAGGGTGAGATTCCAAATAAGTTGCGGTTCAAATCGCATTTCCCCAGAACCAAGCAGCAAGAAGAGGACTATCAGCAACAAATGCTGGCAGTGACAGTTGTCAGAAGGCTACTTGGTGCACAGTCTCTCAGGCCAATTGCCAGACCCAAGGACATCAGAAGGGAGTTTGTGAGTTGTTTACCAACATGTGTCTAAACTATACTAATGCGTCTGCTTTTTCAGAATGTGCTTCCAGTTGTCGCAAATCCTCTAGCGGATCTCCCAAACAACATAGATGGTTGGGCGTCAATCCACCTGGATGCCAATGAAAAGGGTAGTAGTCAGCTCGTCATTGATCTGGAGGAATACGGTCTCAGTTATATGTCCAGTGCAGACATTTTCTATGTGGAGAGCCATAAGCCACTTTTTGATGCTGAGAGGAATGAGATGCTGGTTCATCAAGTCTCCCCAGGTGTCATGACACTCTCGATAATGAAAGTGGAACAAGATGCGTTCCGCGACAGATATGGCGAACACCCAGTAGAGTTGTCTTCTTTCTTCTCTGACCACTCTGTCAATCCAACTGAAGCCTGGACGTTGTACCAGGAGACATTGAAGCTACCAACCGTGTTCCACTTCAAGAATGACTCATTGTGCAAGAACCTCCCTGTGTCCATCCTGGCAGGGATCTACGATGGGTATGGAAAGGTGGCACCACTCAGGAGAAATCCATCGTGAGTAAATCTACCGTAGCGCACGTTTTCGTTTTTTAGGTCTGTTTACATAAGCATCAGCGTCAAGCTGCAGCCCTAGGAACAATGAGCACACGCAAGAGCATGACAAGTAGCTCAAAAGTAAATAGTTAAGACTACCCCCACATACTTTCAATATTGACATGTGTCAAATATTCCCTCCGCCTAAGAACAACGAACTCGTACATTGGTTTTGAGACCCATCATTGCTATAAATCAGCTTCCTCCGTCGCAGCAAGGCCAAAATACAACTACAGCTTTTTCCTTGTCTCTCAGACTACGTACATTTGTTCATGAGATCTGCTGGTAGGTGATGAAAATAGAATCTTGAAATTTGACATTTTTGTCATTTTTTTAAAAAAAGGGAAGTGCAAAGTAGGACATGCACACTACGTTTATCGCTCCATTTTCAGATCTATTCGAGCCAAACGTTTCAAGGTGGATGGCAGTGGTATCTCTTTAAAACTCCGCGTCGGTCCAGATCCTAATAACCCTGAGCATGACGTTAACAGCAAGTGTGAGGTTGACCAGGTCAAGATGAGGTGGGACCCAATCACCTTTACTATCATACACATGGACCCACAGACATCGCTCAAAAAGAAGTTGCTTGGTTGGGTGGGCGAAGAAATTGAGACCGAGGTACGTGCTTGACTTGATGAACACAAAAAGTTATATACCCAAACTTTATCTCTCTGAACAGATCAAGCAACGAGAGTGCGTCGCGTGGAACGAGAAACTCGGTTCTCATGGAGCTTGGGATGCCGACCTTTGCACGACCGTATTGACTGTGCAGACGGAGACTGTGTGCGAGTGCTACATCTTCAGCACCTTCTCAATCATTGCCGAGTATGTGGAAAAGCCAGTGCTGCCAGATGAACTATTGTGGATTTCTGCCATCAAATATATTGGCTTCACCCTATCAATAATGCTGCTGCTCTTTTTGGCTGGCATCATCGTAGTCAACTTGTGAGTTGTAAAAGGTCTCTTCAGGTGTAAGTCATTATTAATGGTAAAATTTTTGTCAACTTAGCAAGCTGCATGACATGTTCCACTTGTTGCGCTTAAATGCTGGATTCTGCTACCTTTTGGGATTGATCTTTATGCTGATTGCTCAAATCGGAACTCTCTGTGATGATCGTGCTGTCAACATTGCCATCTCCAGTGTGCAGCAGTTCGCCTTTGGTGCAGCTATTTGCTTCATATCGTCGGAGGCGTTTGCCACCAGCCAAGCCATCACAATCGGTGTCATGGGAGGAAAGACTTGGGCCTTCATTTTTGTCTCCTACGGTCTGCCCATCCTTAATGTCGGTATTACCTTCTTCTTTTTTGGTAGCAACTATGGCACTGATCCAAGGTGCTTCATCGGTTGGGAAAACGACGTCAAGATGGTATTCTTCTATTTCATACTGCCTGTTCTTGGGGTGAGGGTGAACACGTTGATATGTACGTACACCTGTAAAACGTTGTTACAAGACACTGTTTTCTACCTTGTAGCTCTCATTGCTCATGAGTCTGGTAGTCCTGTTCAACATCACCGCCCCGAAGACCCGTAGGGAAAGTGCCATTGACCAACTGACCTCTCAGGGAAATGGACTAGCCATTGTTATCTGGCTGACTTGTTTGTGCTGGGGATTTGGGTATGCAACTTTCATTAACTTTCCGGACAAGGAGACCCCAGACTTCTGGCCGATATTTGTTGTGATCAACTCATGGATGGGTGTCATGTTTTTCATGTTCCTTGGGGTTGGGTCTACAAAGTTTAGAACTGCGGTTCTGTTATGGTGGAAGGGCAATCCATATAAGGTGTATGAGGTATGATAGTGGCTCAGGTGTGCCTAATTGTAGTAGAGGTAAACTGATTAAAAACTTTTCAGCCAAAGAATGGTCAAAAGAAAAGTCCGACATTCGGGATGGATGAAGAAGATCCAGCCAGGCCTCAGTCGGGAATGCCTGAGAGCTGTTGGGGCGATGATAGAGATGCACCTTCACAACTGTCAGAGGTTGAAGAACATGAAGAAGCCACCGAGGATGAATCGGAGCAAGAAGCCACCGAGGATGAATCGGAACAAGAAGCCACAGAGGATGAATCGGAACAAGAAGCCACAGAGGATGAATCGGAACAAGACGCCACCGATGACAGTGACAGCGAAGAAGATGCTGAAGAATATTAGAAAAACATCAAACAATCAAATCATGACAAGGATGGATACATTTTCATTTCAGCAAAATCTCAATAAAGTACACATGCAAGCAAGGTTCTCACCATAGTAATATTGTATTCTTAAACTCATTCTGAGTTAAACTTTGATATTGGAATCACTATATGCCACTACATGCTACTACATTTCGTAGTCAAACTACTGCGTGAAGACGTTTAAGTGAGGAAATGACTCAACCGTCTGCTACATAACGTAAGGTCCTCCAATCCTTACATGTAATGGCAAGATTTCATAAACCTGAATACTGATTACTTCCAGGATTCGTCTGAGCTACCCTCCTCTTCTTCACTATCATCATTGTCATCTTCTGAGGCCGACAGCAACATATCTAGAATCTCCACGGCCAAGTTGCCAGCCTTGTCCTGTGCTGCTTTCCGAGCTTTGGTCTTCCGACGTTTTGACTCTGGTACCATTTTGCTGCTGCTCCCACGTTTACTACTGGAAGCCTCCCACGCACTCTCTTTTTTGCTGTCCTTGGCCGCCTTTTTAGGCTGCCTCTTCTTGGTGGATGACGACGTGGCCGATGATCTTGACGTTTTCTTCTCCTCTTTGGGTTTGACTTTACTGCCGGACTTGGACACTGAAATTGTCGACTTCTGCTTCTTAGGTTTCCTCTCTGGCGATGACTCTTCATCGCTATCTCCTTTCTCGTAATGTCTCCTTTTGGCGACGGCCCCTTTTCCTTTGCTGCTGTAGAGAGACGCAGCAGCCGCGGCAGCGGCCGCATCTGACATTCCGCCAGAGGACTGTTGGGATGTTGGCGGTCGCCGGACGAAGGATCGTTTCACCTCCATCTTTGATTCATCTTCTTCTGAGGATGAGGACTCGTCATGGTTCTGAAGGCGCTTATTCACGGCCTTGATAAGTGAGGTGATCTCTTCCTTGCTGTGGGTGTAGAGAAGCTTGCAATGCTTGCGTTGGGTGATTTTCTTCTCTTGAACATATTCAATAGCGTGCTCCATGCAGTAGTAGGTGTCTTCCTTGAGGTCACACATGTACGAGACGTAGAGATTCTCACTGCAGATCTCACATTCGTATTCGTCTTCTTGCTCCTGCTTCTTTGTCCGGAGAACGATTCTTTCGGTGTTCTTCACACCCAAGTCAGAGAGCATTGCTCTTTTAACGTATTCGTTGTCACGCATTCGCTCCAGGTAGGGCAACACCTTACGCAGCGTGGATCTTCTGGAAAGCTCATCTTGGGCGATGCACAGCAACAACTTGGACAAAGGAAACATCATTGGTTCTCCACTATCGCGGATGGCGGCGAACTCTTCCTCAGCTAGGGCGAGGTAATCTCTCGGTGCGAAGTAGACACTCTCCGAAAGACAGTAGCCAGTGCATACGTATGAAGTGAATGTCTTAGGAAAGACGACGAGAAACTCCCCGGGTTCTTGCACTGCGCGACATACGGACACACCGTACTTCACAAGGAGGTTGGCAGGGACCTGACAATAAATAATTTTTTTGGCTTATTAATGTAACTGATCCAGCAACAAACAACAGATGTGTTTCATACATTGTACGCATAGGATCGTCGACTTTAATGGTTGCGTCAAGATCCAGGACGTTATCAAGCAGACCAGCAAACTAGTGCAACCCCTTGCCGGAGAGTGGCTATAATCAATTTTTGCCTTACCATCGCGGTATCCGCAGGCAGCCATATCTTCTTATTCCTGCACAAGGTGGGCACGAGCTGTTTCATGGCGGTGTAAAACGCGATGCCCTGGGAGTCTGGAACAGCGTACCAAGCCTTGGGAGCACCAGTGTGATGATAGTCAATCCAGGGCAATCCGTGCGGATCCCTGTACCAACATCCGCTGGTGAAGACCATGCCCACGTTTAGGGTAGGCACTGTCACACCCATCACAGGACCCATGCAGCGAAGCAAAGATCGAGGGTTATTGGACAGCACTTTCAAGTTCCACGCATGGCGACCGCACGATGAGGCGCGTGAGGTCGGGAAACCAAAGCCCTCGTCGCCAGTATCAATGGACCCCTGAAAGATTTTAACATGTATCCTTTGTACGGTACATTGATGGTGCATATATTAACGTTACCTGCTGAACCTGAATGTGAGAGTCACGCTCTAGCACTAACCGCCAGTACTCTTCTTCCACCTCTCGCACTGAGGGATCAGTTTCTCTGAAGAGCATGGTCATAAGATTGCGAGCCACGCGAAAGAATGCGGAGAGCGAGGTACTCTTGCCCTTCATTACACATTCCATATCCTCATCCTCTTCGCTCTCCTCGTCTTCATCGTCGTTCCCGTCTTCTTCGTTCTTGGAGCGCTCGAGCTTACGTTTGTTGCTCTCCTCGTACTCCTCTTCAACTAGTCGAAGCAACTCCTCGCGTTCGACGTTGCTCAAGGTGTCGTAGGGCAGCAGGAACTTACAGTAGATGTCGTCCAGTTTGTTTCCCCTGTCTTGTGTGCCCTTAGGAATTCGCAAGAAGTCAGCAATTTTACCCCAGCGCTTCCGCTGAATCACTTCGGTGAGTCCGCCGAAGCTCTGCACCGCGTGGTAAAGAGCTGGCAGGTCGATCTCCACTCCACCCACAATGGGGTGAGGTTTCAAGGTCACATTCTGAGTCTCCAGGTACTTCTTAATCGCTGCCATTTCTTTGGCATTTGGACCCCAGCGGTGCATCATCTTCTGGATGAGCTGGTTGTAAGCAGTGAACCTCATGTCGTCATCCACGTTGCACTCAGGTTTGAAAGAGGAAGGCGGAACGATGCGGCACATACCGAACTGTTCAGCCTCTTTGCGCACGCACTCGATGTACTTGATGGGGTCCTTAAACTCTTTCTCAGTGGGCGTGTAAACCGGAGCTTCCACAAGATGGGCGTGCTGACCCAACTTGGGAAAGCGGTCAAGCGTCTCCACCTTGCCCAGACAGCACTCCGATAATGGAGACTCCTGCTGCTTGATATGCTTTTGCTTGCCGCCACTGCTTCTCCTGCCAGAATCCGGCGAAACCATCCGGCCTGTGCTGGTGCTAGGCCTGCTACTGTCATCGCTATCTGAGTCGCTGCCGTGGTGCTTGGGGGAAGCAGGGCTGGCCATGGGCATGCGAGCAAATTTGCGAGGTGATGAAGAAGGGTCTTCTTTTGACGTAGAGGATTCCCTGGCGCTGATGACTCTAGCTCCCACTGGCTTACCGCTGGGTTGAGTCACTAATTTGGCCTTCATAATAACCTTTTGGTTGGGTCCAGCAGGACCTTCCGTGCCCAGTTTCACAGCGACGCCAAAGGATTGGCCGCTGCTACTCTGCAAGGGAATAAAGTATGTCATCTCTGAGTTGTGGCTGGTGCCTTCCTTTTTGGCCTGGGCGGCCAGCTGGTTGGCCAGTTCCTTGGGGATGGGGATGGAGCTGCCCATCTCTTTGGCGTTCTCCAAATTGCACTGTATAGCCATGCCAGCGTCTGTTTTCTTTTTGGACGATTCCCCAGTAGGGGGTTTCTTGTTTCCACCATTGCCAGTTTTTCTGTAGGGTACGCTCGGTTCGGATGGGTCCGGCTCGAACGCGTAAGGGCTTGACTCGTTCTCCACCTGGAAAGACTTTGCGGTCTGCCTCTCTGTCTTCGGGACACTCTTGTTGAAGATTGCCTTTGCTTTCTCTGATTTACTTTGGGAAGAAGAGAGCTTAGCTGAGGAAGACGTTGAAGGTTGCTGGGGTATGTTTGAGGTGGATGAAACTTTCAGTTGCTGCTTTTGCACTTGGTCTGTCTTCAACGTTGAGAGTCGAGCTTTGGATTGTTCCTGTCCTTTACTTGGTATGGCAGATTGAGCTGATCCTGGTACGGTCTGTTGTACGCTGGTTTGCTGTTGCTGGTAAACTGGAAATTGTTGAGTTTGGATATTGTGGTAGCTATCGTAGGGACTTCCTTGCTGCTGGAATGGTTGCATTGGTACGGCGGAAGGATATGATAAAGACTGAAGGAACTGAGGTTGCTGTTGCGATTGGAGTTGGCCATGAGGCACCATCGTCACTCGGGGCGCACTCTGAGTTGGAAGCCCCTGCTGTGTCTGAATATAACCTGGATTTCCTGCGTTAGGCACAACCTGAGCCATGGCGGGATTCTGAGTTTGCTGTTGTTGACGGAAGCTGGGATTTCCTTCCAGTCTGTTGCCATCGTTTTTCGTCTGAGGAGAGAGCATCGGTGGTCCCGGAGAGACCAAAGGTTGGGTGTTAGTGGTGGTCACGTCGGTTTCTGAAGACATGGATGTGGATAGAGAGGGAGGAGCAGGATTGCTTGTCCTCGAGTTAGCTGCGGTCGTCACTAACGAGTTTTTAGCAATCTGCTTCTGTGAGTTGCTGCCCTCTGGCTGCTGCTGCTGCCCTATGACCTGCTGCTGTTGACCGAAGTTAAACTGAGGCCTCACCATTGACGAATTTGGTTGCCTTGATGGCGGTTGCTGCTGCTGGCCAATCACAGGTTGCTGCTGTTGTGGCCCAATTAAGGGGTTGGACTGCGTGGGAGCATTAAAGGGTTGTATAATCCCACTCGGCAGTGTGATTTGTTGAAACTCTGCAATCTGGAGTCCTGCAGAGCCTACGATGGGTACTCCTTGTATCTGGCCACCAACGAAACTCCTACTACCTTGTCCTCCGTTCACACCTTGCTGCTGTTGTTGCTGCATCTGTATGGTGCCCATTTGCAACGGCACTCCTCTTATGATTCCGGCAGGTGTGTTAATCTGAGTAGTGGGTTGAGCTGCCGGAGTCCCGGAATTGAAACTGGTGTTGATTATGAGAGGCTGTGTGAGAGGGACCTGACCAATTACAGCTCCGCTACTAGACGTTTGTTGTCCACTGTTGCTGGCTTTAGCGCTATTAAGCCTGGAAGAAGAAATGGCGGCGCCGATGACTCCAACAGGCAGATGAGAGTGGCCAGCATTGGACGCGTCCCCGCCGGAGCTCTGCAAATCGGACTTGGGCAAGATCTTCCTGGGAGGTGTGGCTGTTCGTTCGCCATTTTTGCTCAAGCGGCGCCCATTGGGACCAATGGAGGCGGCAGGACCGATTTGTTGGGGATTTAGAACCGTCACTTCCTCTGACGCAAGGTCCACGGACTTGCTGCGATGCTTTTTCACCTGAATGTATCCGGTACGCTGGGATATGGTAATTCTCTCCTCACTATCAACGTTCTGACAGGGCTCTCGAGTAGTAGTAGAGCATCCAGCTGATGCCTGAGAAGAGGCTGGCGACGCATTAGAATCGGTAGTTGTCGCTATCTTCTTCTTAGCCTCTTCCAGTAGCATGTCCTGCAGCTCTTTGAGACTATGCTTAGCTTTTTTCTTGTCTTTAGATTCATCTTTGCGCGATTTCTTCTTTTCTGACTCTGCCCCTGAGCCATTATCATCCTTACTTCGCCGCTCGTCGCCACTCTTCTTTTTGACGGAGGAGGCCGTGATCACCCTTCTCACCGGAGTCGACTCCTTTGAAGAGTTCTCTTTCCGCTTGATTGCCTTCTTTCCTTTTAATTCGCCCAAACTGGCCACTGATACGTTGTCTTCGTCATCCTCTTCGCGCCTACCCCCTAGTTTTTGACCTAGCATGGTCAAGCAGGCCTCCTTGGTCTTTCTCGATGGCCTTTGCGAGCCAGTTTGATCGGACCTGCTGCTCTCCTTGGAAGCGCTGCTCTCTCTGCTCGCCGAGCGAGCTTCTCGTTTTAACAGTTTCGTCGTGTGCGAGTCCAACTTCTTCTGAAGCTTGGACGGTTCTGTTTTGACTCTGCGACGGCTCGAGTCTCGAGACGAGTTCTCCTCGTCCGCGTCCGACTCGGACTCCTCGCTCTTTTTCTTTTTCTCTACAGATTTTCTGCTCTTTAGTCTTCTCTTGGGAGGCGTCTTCTTGTCCTCGTCCTCGTCCTCTTCCTCCTCCTCTGAACTGAGTGAGATATCTCGTCCCCTCAGCGATCGTCCAGCCAGCGGCATCTTCTTGGTACTACGCACAAACGCCGCGCTGGAGGTGCCTCTAGGAGTAAGCCTGGTCAGCATTCGGGACACCCTGCTGGACGCTGCCGTCAAGGTCGCCATCCGCGTCTTTCTGCGAGCCACCAGTGCAGCCGCGGATGGCTTTCTTGTCGTCAATTCAACCCTTGACTTCTGAGAAGTGGATCTGGTAGCAACTTTGCCGCCTTTTTTCTGATTGGCACTGTCTTTAGCAGAAGGAACAGTTTTTCTTCTTCTTCTGGGCGATACTGGGTCCTTGTCTGTCTGCGACCGTGTGCGTCTGGTCGGCGATGGCAGCGTCTTGGAGATTACTTTCTTGGCCAGCCTCTGCTCCGTGTACTTCTTCTTTAGGGCCTGAACTGATGCGGGCAGCTTTTTATTCTTTCCACTCGCACTGGCAGCACTCTTTTTGACCGCCCCCACCCTCTTGCTCTTGGTTTCAGTGGCGGCCTTATGGTCAGACTCGCTCGACCCCTCGTCGCTCGAGTCTGCCACATTGTCGAGGGTGGCGCGGTTGAAGAAGTCGAGCTCGGGAGGGAGGAGATTTGTACCTGGAGAATGAAAGACGATATAGTTAGAAATTGCTTTATTAGCGCTTTTATTTGTGAGAATCCAAGCATGCTGAATGACTGAAACTTGATATTTGATACTGAATCTCTACCTCTGAGACACAGAAAGGTGAGAAAGTCCTCGGTCTTAGGTCGCTCTCCCGGCCTGACGGAGATCGCCTTGGCACCGGCCACCGGACCGGATGCCGTTGAAGAGGAAGATGAACCTTGGCCTCCAGGGTGGGCCCGCGCCGTCGCCGTCAAAGCCTTGGCTGGGCTCTGAGGCGCAGAGGAAGATGGAGTCACGGCCTGTCCTTGGGCAAACTTCCGTTGAGCGTGAACTCGTGGACGACTAGGGAAAGATGTTCAACCTTTGCTTAAGCCCTTTCTTGTACTTGAGCGTAAAACACAAATAACCGGAGAACACTGTTTTGGTCGGTTCCAATCACTCCGGTCCTCTCACCTTTTTGCATTCTCCTCCCTGGGCGCACCGGTCTTGACTGGTGCCAACTGCTTGCGCCGATTGGCCGGCACCACCGGCTCGGACGTCAGAGGCGGGACGTCTGACGACCGCAGACTGCGGCGAGACGAGGACTGCGAGTCCGACATGGACGAGGTCGTCGCCGAGTCGGAGCTCGGTGTTTTTGCTCCTTTCCTTTCGCGTCGTCTTGCGGCGCCTTCCTCTCTTTCCTCTCCCTCCGCCGGAGGAGTTGGGGCGCGTTCAAATGGGATTCTCCGAGGAGTTAATTAAAGTTGAGGCCGAGTCGAGTCGGCACCAGCGTCCTCGGAGGCCGCCTCCACTTCTCTCCAAGTGTAGAAAGTCGGCGGCGGCGACTGCGGCGTCTGTCCTGTCCTGTCTGTCTGCTCTGCTGCTCCACGGCGCTTTTTTGGTCTTCTTCTTCTTGCCTTGCCTGCTTTTGTCGTTGGTGGTAGAGGGCGCAGAGCAGAAGGCGCAGCTCAGTTCGGCCCCGCCACTTTGGCCTCCATCTCGGCCCCCCCGACTAACCCCGTCTGTCCGCCATTCGTCTTCTGCGTCGCGGAGCAAGGAAGGCAATGTGAGTAAAAGCGACTACTTTAAGCTTTTAGACCTACATTCTTCATATGAACTGTTCATCGACTTATTATATAGGTCTTCAACAGCGCTGTTGTTATAGAGAACAGTTTTCTTTGGCTGTCTCAGTACCTGTGAAGGAAAAAATGCCTACTTGGCTTCCTGGTCCCCTCCGGGCGACCGGCGGGACTCATCTTTCATGGTCTTCGTCCTCCAGCCTGCCTTGAGCGAGCGCAACGATAGAAGAGTCAACAAAAACAAACCTCACCCACATTGAACGGCTTCGACCGGAACATTCTGCAGAAGTTGAGCGCCCGCTTCAGCTCCTTCGTCTGCCTCCTCTTAGGCCTAATCGAGTCAAGAGGGGGGTCGTCATGTCCATAGCACGACGTCTACGTCCTATCGCCCTCCGTTCTCTTGCTCATCAGTCTTCGTCGTCCCTGCTTCGTCCCTCTCCGCTCAGATTCATCTCTTTGTCTTCCCCTGATGGAGAGTCGAAGGAGTCGTCCTCCGAGTCCTCTGACGCCACTGCAGCCTCTTTTGACCGCCAGAGGCTGGTGGACTCAGCCTCGCTCGATGCCGACGAGGGCTTAGAAGACGCGTCTCTGCCGAAGTTTTCCACTTCGACGTACCCCGAGAGGGACTTGGACGAGCTCTTTCGCCGGCGGAACGAGCGACGCGAGAAACTGAAGCCTCTGCGTTCAGACGCAGACCACAGCCACTGCTCGGTGCTTCTGTTTCCAGGACAAGGAGCTCAGTTCGTTGGAATGGGCACCCGCGCTCTCCAGGTGCCAAACGTTAAGGATTTGTACGAGCGAGCCGGCCACATCCTCAACTTCGACTTACTAAAGGTATGCAACGGTGCTGATCTCGGAAAAATTCCTCAGCTTTGCCTAAACTTGAATGGCCACTCCTTGTAACGCGTGAACGAACCGGAGGACTTCCATCGTGCAATGCGTGACATTGAGCAGATCAATCTATCATTACATCTTGCACTGTACTACTTTTGCAGCTCTGTCTGGAAGGGCCCAGTGACCTTCTCAACCAGACTAGATATTGCCAACCAGCCATCGTCGTATCATCCCTGGCGGCCGTAGAGAAGTTGTACCGAGAAAAGCCTGAGGCCATCGAGCGTTGTGTGGCAGTGGCGGGGTTCAGTGTGGGAGAGATTACCGCTCTCATCTTCTCAGGGGCGATCTCTTTCGACGACGGTAGGATGTTATGACTGAATATGCGTGCCCAAAGTACCACAATACTAGGATTCCTGCAGGAATCGAGCTGGTCAAGACGAGGTCCGAGGCCATGCAGTATTGCTCCGAGATGGAATCGGGTGGCATGATGACGGTATTCTTCGGCAGCAATGCCAACATCGGACTGGCATGTGAGGCGGCAAGGACATGGGTTAATGACAATGACGGAGTAGTCAGTCCGGTCTGTAAGGTCGCTAACTTTCTCTACGTGGGAGCAAAAGTGATAGCCGGCCACAACCAGGTACAGCATCAGATGAAAAAAACCGAACTGCTTCACCTCAGAGGAAGACTTTACTGCTTTTTAGGCCCTCCGTTTCATCGAGGAGAACCACTCTGACTTTGGGATCCGCAGAACCGTTCGCCTGCCGGTCTCCGGGGCCTTTCATACGACGCTCATGAATCCAGCGGTGCCAGTGATGAAAGAGGCGATCAACAAAATGACGGTGTACAACCCTCGGTTACCGATCTACTCTAACGTCGACGGTGAGGTGATAACCCATGCCAACCGCATCAAGAAGCTTGTGCCGTTACACATGACCAAGACCGTGCGCTGGGAGCAGTCCATGCACAAGTTATTCTTCTACAAGGACGAGAACCTCATGCCCAGTGTTTACGAGTGCGGCCCGGGTAACACGTTGTCCGGTATCCTCAAGAAGATCAACGGGAAGGTTGGCCGAAGGACTACCTTTGTGCCGATCTGAGAGTCCAATGTGCTTACGACAATCAGAGTCATGTTACATCATAATACGGGATATTGAATGCGTCCCACCGGGTCAGAAGCGTGAGTGCAGATGCAATAGATCTCGGCAGGATATCCAAGATAACTACTCAGAGCTCGGACATGGCGACGACCATGCTAGAGATGGCGATCAAGGTATCGTGCCAGGGGATGCCGAAGCACAGCGTGGACGTCGATGTCTCCCAGTTCTCAAAACTATGTTCGACGAGAGATACGATCCCTTCCGGACGTGTAACGTAGGAAGGAATTTTGGTGTCCACGTGACGCATTAGACCAATCGTTATGCGCATTTCTACCCGTTCAATAAGGCTGTTGTTCTGTTTTAAGGTCTTTAAACATGCCTCGTCTGCTACTTCACTGACTCCTCACGTATCGTATTATGCATGACTTCGTTATCGCTTATGAGTATCGTTTACAGCTGTACATATGTATACGTGCGAACTAATTTAGGAGTAATCGAGGCAAACGAATCCCTTTATCGCCCTCAGGTCCCCCTCAAGACGCCCTAATCTTTGAATCATGAGAGATGTGTCGTAAACTACTGCAGCTAATATCGCTGTGTTGCTACTGCACCAGGGTCCGCCGGAAGGAATTGCCTGGGGCAAGAAGCCATCAAATTGCTTCCTATATCGGAGCCGACATCCAGCAGGCAAATGGGGCACTCGCCGGCAATCTCTTGCAATGCAGCAGCGAAATACTTCCCCTGAGAGCAAGCCCATTTCATATGTAGCGAGCAATCAGGAACCATGTAAAGCGCTACGTAGCCTTCGGCCCCAAAATCAAGGTCTGCAGGGCCGAGCAAGAGCGCGCGCATACCCGCGCGCTCAACTTTAGGTTCTTTCCAGCCGTGAATGAAGGCAGCAACAAGCCGTCAGCCGCCGGGGGGTTGGAGGCGAGGGGCCGCACGCTCACAGCGGGAAGGGCATTGTTGTATCACCACTTGCAGTAGCAGCAGCAGTGATGCCAGATTCACCGCAGCGTGCGGTCTCTCTCTCTCTCGCTCTCTCTATTGTGTTAAGTGAGAAAAGTATGGTCAAGGGATAATGAGAATGAGAGAGAGAGTGACTATGACGCAAAAATCCCCAGTGTCGCCGATTCACGTCTAGTGAGACCTCTCGGGGTCAGTCATAAAGTCCTTCTGTCTTGCGGAAGGGACAGCAAAATTTTTTGCCACCGGTTGCGCATGGCAAAGAAGCTGACCCATTTTTGCCAGAAATGTTCTCACAGCAATCGTTAAAACAACAGCCTGAGAACAATCACAGGGCGGCAAATTTGCCACCATGTGGGACAACTGGACGAGTGCAATGTGCAGTCGACATCTCTTACCCAGCGACAACAAGGTACTGAGGGAATTACGACCGAGCAATAAATTCGCGAG
>JAAUXU010038535.1_pt1 | contig 24757 bp, 31 predicted proteins | sample 7278151 | NCBI WGS metagenome assembly JAAUXU01 (sample SAMN14350113, study PRJNA611818) | marine sediment metagenome | isolation source: surface marine sediment (1.8m) | place: French Polynesia: Moorea | collected 2018-08 | reverse complement strand
CAAATAGGCCATGTCATGGAGGGTTTAAAATTTTCGTTATAGCCTATTCCTCATGTTTACATCATACCAGGATTAGTGGGAATTGGGAAAAAAATAGTGACTAAGCTTGTCCAAAATTTTAGCAGCTATCAGTCACTCACTCACAAGTGTAACGCCACCATTAGGACAAACTCTGCTCAAATCTTTGTCACCTTTTTCTGGGAATTCTCCGGCTGCCACTGGCTGAACACGGGCACTGCGGGTAGACTCACTCTATTTCGTGTCCCTGAGGGTGTGCGCTCAACCGTGTCCCAACACTTTGCCTAGAGCCCCCACACCTGCGTGAGCAGGCTCAGGTCTGTCGGCGACTTCTTCCACAGACTGGACCTGCGCCAGTGATGTTCCGACGTTGTCTCCTCTGACAGGTATGGTCATGGCGTGGATGCACTTGGAGAAGCTGACGGCGCTCGTGGACGACAAGTTGGTCGGCGTGCCGCCGTGGAAGATCGCTCTAGTCACCTTCGGATCCACTCTGGCTGGAAGTTATGTCTACGGACAGCTCACACATAAAGTAACACCATCGCCTGCTGAGAGATCATGACGAGTTGAAAAAAGTCTGCTCATTTTTGCCGCAGGTGCCCTTTTCAAAGCGGGCAAGATCAGCCTTTTTCCGCCTTGTCCGCCGACTGCCCGCAGTGCACGGGAAGGTAGCGCAGGAGAAGGCCAAGGTGATGCTTGGAGACGTCATGGAAGCGATTGATCATTAACACCCTGTTTTGCTGCCTTCGCCAGGCAAGGAGGACCTTTGAGGCTGAGTTCCGCTCCACTTCGGCCCAGCTGGCGGATTTCACAGAGCTCCCGCATGAGGGCTGGGACAGGGAAAAGGTCATAGACAAGACCAAGGACTACTTGGGGCTCGGAGAGTTCGATTGGACCAAGGGAACGCAGTCAGGGACCGTCTACAATGGTCAGTGTGCAATTCTCGCGAAGGAGCGTCGTCAAAGCAACCTCAATTATTCGTAGTACATGTTCTGTTTAAGCATGACAATCCTTGCATGTCTTCAGTCAATGAGAGCAATTGTAAATTACGTATATACACGGGCTACTTTGATGTCACATTGCAACTGATTTGCAGGCAATCCCGCACTGACCTCCCTGATGACAGAGGTGTACGGATTGGCGGCGTGGACCAACCCGCTGCACCCAGATACGTTCCCAGGGGTGCGCAAGATGGAGGCGGAAGTGGTGCGGATGTGCTGCCAATTGTTTCGCGGCGGCCCCGATTCGTGCGGCTCCATCACCACCGGTGGCACTGAATCCATTATCTTGGCGTGCAAGGCTTACAGGGACTACGCCAGGAACGTCAAGGGCATCGAGCATCCTGTCATGGTCAGTAAGATGCTCTTCTTGTCAGACTCTAACCCGCCTATATCGCCAACGGTGGCACCATGACCGCATTCACGTAACATGAGTTCACGCGCTTGTACAGCTTGCTCCCAAAACCGCCCACGCGGCTTTCGACAAAGCTGCGGACTTGTTGGATATTGGCCTGGAGCACGTGCCAGTGGATAGGAGGACTCAGAAGGTCGACGTCAATGCTATGAGAAAGAGAATAACGTCGAGGTAGAGCATGGGCGTGATCGTTGCTCAAACGTTTTAGACACACATCGTTTCTTCAGGACATGTCTCTTGGTGGGGTCCGCTCCCCAGTTTCCTCACGGGTCCATCGACGACATCGCGGCCATCGCCGAGTTGGGGAGAACCTACAACATCCCAGTTCACGTGGATTCCTGCCTTGGTATGCGACTCATTCATAATTCGGTACTGGGTAGCTTCCGCACAGAACCGTCGATTCGATATGCTTCTTGATCCTCCCGCCTAGGTGGCTTTTTGACAGCTTTCATGGCCGACGCTGGCTACCCTATACCACCCTGTGACTTCTCCGTGCCAGGCGTCACCAGCATCTCCGCCGACACCCACAAGTACGGCTTCGCGCCCAAGGGGTCGTCCGTCGTCCTCTATGCCAATGAGGAGCTGAGGCATCACCAATTCTTCACCGTCGTTGACTGGCCAGGCGGACTCTACGCTACTGCTGTTATGGGTAAAATGAAAATGATGCTGACATCTAGTCGTACGTCACGTCGGAATGCAACGTGTCATTCGCTTAGGTGGTTCCAGAGCTGGCGCAATCATTGCGGCCTGTTGGGCCTCTCTGATGTACTATGGCCGCTCTGGCTACGTAGACTGTACAAGGAAGATTGTCGAGGTCACGAGGAAGATCGCCAAAGGCCTAGAGAACATTGAGGGGCTCAAAATTATCGGAGTGCCGGAAGTTTCGGTGGTAGCAATTGGTGAGATTACGTCATCTCTGTTTCTAGGGGAAGTTCTGACCGGGAATCTTCTTTCCAGAGTCGGACCGGTTCAATATCTATTCATTGTCCGACCAGATGAAGAAGCGCGGCTGGAACCTGAGCGCCCTGCAGTTCCCACCTTCTATTCACCTGGCCTGCACCATGGTCCACACTCAGGACGGCGTGGCAGAGAGACTCATCAGCGACGTGGCCGAGGTGACGAAGATGATCCTGGAGGACCCTGAAAAGTACATGGGCGGATCGGTAGCAGTATATGGTAAGTTCAGCATCCGGAACGCTTGGTGTTGGCGACGCCACTGATTTTTCTTTCTTTTAAAGGCATGGCCCAGTCTTTACCTGACAGAGGAATTGTGGACGAACTGACCAAAATGTATCTGGACGCGTTTTACTGCACAAGTGACAGAACTGACAGCGCGGAAGTGAACGATATCCAGAGATAGATTGAAGGAGACTTTATAGTCGTTGGTAACACTGCATGTCCGTATGCAGCGCTTGAGCGCTCTTTGCCGCAGCGGACCCTGACAAGCAGCTGTATAATCCCACTGTCGATGTGTGTGCGTGCGCCCGCGTGTCTCTGTGTGTGTGTTCAACTTTAGAACCTAAAACTTAGGTTCGTTTCTGGGCTCGAGGGATATGAAGCAAAGTTAGTTTTACCTAAAACAACCATGCAGCTTTGAGTTTAAGAGCATTTATATAATGTATATATTGAACTTAATCCTAAGCTTACAGCTCTAGGGTCCTTAGTAAACGCGCTGTGACTCTATTGACTTAGAGCTATATGCCCAGAAATAAAGTGTGAAGCTCTCTGACCATGGTAGCTACATGTGACATCGCACAGATTAACGTGCAGGACATTGAGGTGGAACCTCTGATCGCCGTTGTCACGCAGATCGTCGTTGAAGTCGTAGCACACTTGGTCACGCCCTTGTTGGCGTACGTTTTTGACAGTGTCGTCGAGTAGTCGACGCATTTGGCGTAGTCGACGTAGAGGCAGCTCCTTTAAAGATCTTTTAGAGCTATAGACGAAACCTCATGAGGGAGAGTCTTGAGACACACGGGTCCAAAGACAAAGTCGGGTCTCCTTGCGCCTCAGTCCAACCTCAGTTTGTTGAATGAATCTCATTCCTGAGTCTGGATTTAATACAGATGCCTCGCCGTGGTGTGCGTATCATCTCGCAATTGAACTCACTGCCGGGAATGACAATCACTTCACGCTTAATGACTTTACTTTAGTATGTACTATGTCCCAAGTACTACGGGTCCTGTTTTTACCGTCATATCATATACAAATTTCCCTTCGCAGTGAAGCTCTGCTGATTTTGTCCATACTTACCAGCCATTAGTCACGAGTCTGCGTGAAGACTTGGGTTTAGTCGTATCAAATGTTACCGAGTGTATTCGGATCTGGCAACTATGAGTCGTGCACCTCGCCACCGAAATTTTCAAACAATGGTTTCCTTGAGACGGACATGTACACTTTGCTGCCATCGATGCACCGGACATGGTCACATCCAGTCCGAAAGGGTTGCTTCTCGAACAAGCTGGTGGACGAAACTGACTCCGTGTCGTTCGTGACGGGAGTGACCAGCTGGGGTCTGGCAGTCTTCGCGACCTCACTGACCTCTTGCGGCGCCTGTGCTGTTGCTCATGCCGGTAGACAAGGGAGTGTGACTCAGAGGGGGACCCAGGGTCCGTGAACTCGATTTCCACAAGAAAGCTCCTCAGCGGAACTATAAAGAGGACTGGCTGGTGAAAAGTCCTCATCCACCTGCCTTAGTTGTCATTCGCCCATACTGCCAGGTATGAGTCACATAAGGACCAAGCACTTTGATTCATACAGCATGGACTGTGTAGTAAAAGCTGCGTATCTTGAACATGGCTTATAGCACTCAATTTGCTCCCCCCCCTCGAGAGAGATCCCTAAGAATGAAAATTCTCAAGGCATGAAAAATGCAAAAAATGCACTCTTAAGGATTGAAGAATGAGTGGATGAAAAAAGGGGATTTTTGAAAGAAACTTCAGCAACAGGAAGCAAAATTGAGTCAGAAGCCGGGGCAGATTTAATGTCCGTGTAACAGAAAAAATGTGATAACTTTTGTCTCATCGGAATCGTGTTGAGTTCAATTGTGGAGACTTCTTCAAGACCATCCCACCAGATATGTTTATTGCCGACAGTGTCTTCTTGTCCCCACCGGGGGCGCTCTGGTAGGAGCTGCAAATATAAACTCTTATTGGGGTCTTCTAAATGTGCAAATCTCTTTTCAGGGTACACCAAAAGCCCAGTATTTGACATCCAGTGCGTATTGATAACTCGTAGAAGGTGTTTCCAGCTGCCCTGGCGATGACATTTACATTCTTTGTGCCTAAAAAGGCCAATTTGAACCAACTGACGTATTTGGCAGGACCAGGAGGTGCTGTGGAGATTGAGCAGCATGTGCTCAATGAAAAGGTCAAGACTATCGCGGCCTATTACGGTGAACTCGTCAGAGGTCTTGATTACGTTATGTGTGATTCGGTGTCTCAAAGCCATTTCACTCAAAGCCGTTTCAAAGTCCAGTAATGAACTTTAGACTGGGTTACACTCGTGCCTGCTTCTTTTTAATAGTGCCACAATCCTGTGGAAGCTGTCTTCTCTCATATGGTTCCACCCGACGCGATTCTCCCCTTGTAAACACACCTTATACCTAATTTAGGTGTGGTCTAACGGTAGATTTGGCTTTGGGAAAAATGTCTACACCTCATGCAAATGCCGGACTTTTACTGACAGTATTATCACAAAACAGATGTGATCTGGTGGCATCATCAGTGAAACAGATAGCCTTGTTCCTTTAAAAAAAGTGACAATTGTCCCTTCAGCACCGAGTATATATTATGAAATCACACAGACAGTTGTTCTTAAAGATCTGTAGTAAGGGTCGGTGCTGTAGTATCTTCTTCCTCATCCCTCTGCTTGAATTGACCGTTCTCCTGGACGTGTGGGTGATCCTTGACCCCCGGTGAGGAGAAGGCATATCCGGACGCAGCTGTGAGCTCGGCAAAGCGTCGTAACCTTGCCTGTGCCAAGATCACAAGGCCAATGATTCTGAAAGCAAAATAGGGTATTGCTCCGATGTGCCAAGTTTGGAATCCCGGCTGCGCGCTCGGTAGCTTTCTTCAGCCAAGTCCAAATGTATAGAACAGCTGTGGATGACATGAGCAATATTGGAACTAGAAATTGAGATTCCACCACTTTATATATGGCTCCTAGACGTCAGAGGTCATCAAGCTTTCTCATTGCTTTTCATGAACTACTGGAATTTCTAAATTCTTTCAAAATTTCCAAGGACGACTCAACTTTCCGATATCTGACATCTCCCCGGAAACTACTTCTTAACTACTGCATTAACTTCTATCTGAGTCCTGGCTTGATTTTTTCTTTTCTTTCTTAAACAGATATGACCCTTTTGACCAAGCATCCGTGATTTTCTTTTTGTCATTGGCAACGTGAGACTTGAGAATGGGTGCAGGAACACCAAAACCCGTTCAAGAACTACTGCTCTGCTAAACTGGCTTCAAGTTGAAAAGATTCCAGAACTTTGGATTAATGATAGAAGTTGCGGTGATTCATTCGTGAAACTTTTATTCAAAAGTTGCAAAAATAATTGGCAAAGTCCACTTCGGTACTAAAGGCATTAAAGACGAACACGTTCTGTCCAAAGTCTGCGGTCTCGACGTAGCTAGAGGACTACACGTGTATAACTACTTGTTAGAAAAAAAAGGAAGCAAAACGCTCAGATTGCTTATTTTTCATTGATTTTGTGTGTTCTGATGAGGTTGAGTAAAGAACAAATTTACCACCCAAGTTATGTCCTTATGTGGACGTATGGACGCCACTAAAACAAAATATCTACCAAACTATACCAAAAATATATCCGAGTTGTTGTTACTTCGTGAAGTCAACGAAGAATGAACCATCTGGCGAAAGACGCAATACGCTCATTTGGCAAACCGTTTCAACATCTTTACGTCCGCAACCCACAATGTTGCCGTCTGCCCCCCCCCAGCCAGCACGGTCGTTCTTATACCACGATTGCGTCTGACACGAGTGGGCTAAGACGCCCATGACGCCCAAGTGGACATCACAGTGAAAAAAAGAACTTATTTTTATTTACCCAGTGTTTATAGTGAACAAGAAATCAGCCAACCCCAAAATGCTGAGTTTTTTTTTGTTTGCGCGAGTGAAGAAGGCATCGATCGGCCTGCAACGCTTTGTTGCTTGGCCAGTGTCAACAAGAGAAAAGTGCGTGAAAACGTGACCTTTTTCGCCCATTTTACTCATTTAACAGCTTCGCTTCACACTTTAAACTTTTTTACGCGCACATTAGGGGGTCAAGAAGTGGATGGATGCGCAGAACAAAGTTACTGGTTTTTTTTCCCGAAAAGTAAGACTTTTTCGGGCAGTCCTCTTTTTTTCTGTCCCTTAGAAAGATTCAATTAGGCCGACCAAAGTTACGCCTACAATACGGATGCCTAATAGAGGCCTGACAGGCCTCAGAAACAAAGAGTGAGAGACCCAAAAAGACGAGTTTTTCCTTCAGCTGTTGGCCGTGACCACGACTGTTTGTGTTGAAGTTTAAGTGTGTTTGTGTGTTAAATGCAAAGCGGCCCGAAAATGACAACCCAAAAGTCCGAACTTCGTCGAAACTTTGGTGAGGCATGTAAAAGGATGGGCGAGAGCAACTTTTTTGCTCGGCAAAATTGGCGGGCGAAGAAGTAAAACAAACGTGGGCCATGAAGTGTTTATCATTCCTGGAAATGAAGCTCAAACCGGGGGAAAAGAAGAGAAAAGAACATTTTCCCCTGGGGAAATCATCGTCTTTCGCTCCCGCAGTTCGACCAAGTGACTAACGCAGTTGATCAAGGAATGCTTTCACTCCATTTACCCAGTGATCCCCCTTCTTTTGGCAAATTTTCTTGTCCTTTTTTTGTTTTTTGCATATTTCTTCCATCATGATCATGAACGGGCTCCATTCGACTGTCGCACCTGAATCTGATGAGCGGTGCAGCCTGCCTGAGCCTGGGGAAGCCGCCAAAGTATCCTGCTAGGCTAGTGGTGGTGGGCGGAGCGACGGCGGTGGAGGAGGAAGAGGACCCCTGAACGGGCGAGGACAGGCCCAGCGAGCTCTTGTTGTGGCTGTTGTTGGACCTGACCGACCGCCTGCCACTGTGCAGGAGTAGGAGAAGATAATGCTTCTGCCACACCAGAGACTGGCGATGTTGCTCTGTCACTGCCAGGCGGAACTGAACCTCCTATAAGTTGACACAAGTTCAGTCACCAAGATAATGTTACAAAAAGAAATCGAAAGTTTTGCAAACATGGAAAGTCGGTGATCGAGTCAGTGGCGCAATCTGATTATTTTCTTGAACTTCTGTATTTCTGTCGCAGCAAAATTTACCCTCAGATGGTGATGATCAAGGGCATCTCCTCCTCCACTCTTAGCTGCTACCTCCATGTCTAGGTCATCCTGCAGTCTGGCAATCCTGTTCTCAAGTAGCTTGACCTTATCTTGAAGAGCCTCGTTGAGGCCAAGAACGCGACTAAGACGGTGGTCTTGGAGTTCAGCCGACATCTCAGGCTGCTGAGGATCGACTAGATTGGATGCTCCAGCAGGTTCTGAGGCTACCGCGGCTGATCGGGCAGAGGCTGCCATGGCCTCGTGGCGAAGCTGGTCCTACTCATGAACGTGGCTCAAGCAGTTTAAACAAGCATGTTGATTGACCTTACCTGCATCATGATCATTTCTCTCTCCCGGTCAACCATGATGGAGTTTTCCTTCTGCAGTGAAATGATCAAGATGCGCGCTCTCTCCAACTCCTCTGCCAATGACAACTCCCTCGCACGGTAAGCGTCCAACTTGGCCTCCAAGTCTTTTACGTAGAACTCATGGAACGTCTTCTTATCACTAGAATTAGCCAATGTAAGTGAGTCTCCTCATGATTAGGGAAGTGGCGAAGCCCAACTCTCCTACCTTTCCACGCTCTCCTTATCCACGTTGTCAGTGATCGCCCTCCTGGCGGCCTCCAACTCGTCCACGAGTCTCGCATTCAGCGCCATCTGCCTCTGGGACTCTTTGGCCAGCTGAGTGCGTTGCATTTCCAGGGCCTCGAACCTATTCAGTCAATTGGCCAGAGGTCTGAGTGCACGTACAGCTAACTGCACGTTTATCATTCATAGCTTCAACTCGCCCCAGCCACCGATGAACGGTCTTTAAATTACCTGCGCTGGTTGAAGACGATCCACTCATGCTGTAGGGTGGGATTGTCGGACTTGTCCCCGGTGGACGCGGACATCAGCAACAGCTCGGACTTGTCACGCTCCTGTGCGCCAATTTTTCTGGTGAGATTTGGTCCTCAGTGATACCACTGGATGAATACCTGCTCCAGGCATCTCTTCAAAGCATCCACTCTGCCCTTCTCTTCCTGCAAGTCCTCTTGGAGCTGGTGGATGAATGCTTCTTCTGGTGCCCCCCCTCCATCTTCCGACATGATTGTACCGAATCCAGCTGGTGGCAAGACAGAATGTGGGGGGATGCCTCGAGGAGAGAAAAAGGTGCGTTAACCCAAAGATCAAGTTGGAGCTCTGGAGCAATCGTAGCAATGGCAACCTTCTGGCCGTTCCTCAATGGCGCCCATTCCCTCTCCCAGCATCTTCTGGTGCATCACAGCCGCTGATTGCTGTTTGTAGAAATGCTGCTGCTGCTCCCTCTCCATTTCCAAAGCCGTCCTCAGCTCTATGATGGTCTCCGTGTCTCTTTCCGAGGCCGCCTTGGAACGGCCCCTCTCGACCTCGAGCGCCGAGTTCAGCTTGCGGAAGTTCTCTCGCTCCGTCCTAAACATGAAAGAGGTCACGCCAAGCAAGCTGATCAAAGCTGAGGACGTTCTCCTGCTCCTCTCACGCACCTGAGTGCCTCTTCCAGCATAGTGGACTGGGCCCGCTCGGCCTCGTACATTCCCTGCAACTGTACGGTCTCCTCTCTCTCGCGCTCGGCCAAGGCGTTGGCCTGAGCCAGCCGGCGGCCGCATTCCTCCAGCTCGGCCTGGGCCAGCTGCCTCGAGTCCCTCTCGCGGTTGTGCCTCTCCATCCACTCCAGCGCCTTCTGCCTCTCGACCCTGATGGCCTCCTGCAGGTCCAGCACCACAGATCGTTCTTCCTGCAGCTGGTAGCGAAGACGGTCTTCTTCATATGAAGTGTCTTATGAAAGGAAAAGCATAAGAGTTGAATGATTGACATAACATCACTACTGCTCGCACTGCAAGTTCCAGGGCATTAACGTAGAGCGTCACGGTGACGATAACGCGCAAATACATGGGAATTTTGAAAAAAGCGCTATCGCCACATTTGAAAAACGCTGTAATGTAATGCATTTCTGTCGAAATCATTACACAATACAAATTCTGTTCGGGTTGCTGGTATTTTGTAAAACTTGCACACAAAAAAAGTTTCACGCTTCGCCAGTTATAAAAAAAATAGGGCTGCGCTGATCCCGTCACGTACAACTTGGAAGAAGACTGTCTGAAGCAGAATTCCTTAGCGTTGGACTTGTTCTCCAGCCACACCACCATGCTGCCGTCATCTGCAAGCTGTGAGAGGCTTTCTCGAATAAGAAAGTTATATTTAAGAAGAATTCCTACTACTCAAAGATGCAACTACGTCTCCAAGTTAATAACGAGTGGAAATAAAGCAGTTTTCACTTTTTAGAAATGTAATGAGTAAAGTATTGGTAATTCGTAAGTAATGGCAATGCGATGATATTACAAATTTTGCGAAGTAATGAGCAAACCTCATGATTCCAGGTAAAAAGAGTTGACATTTGAATGGTTTTGTAGGCGGTGCAAATTTATCATTTTAGGTGAAATCTAAGGTTAAAGTTAAAAAGAAATTCTAATGAAATTTCTAAGAAATTCTAAGGAAATAATTATATACTTCCAGTCAGTAAGGGGTTAGCTTCAATCTGAAGTGTGCTCAGGGGCTGCCATGTTTGTTTGTTTGCTTTGACTGCAGCCTCTGTTTTGCTGCCCCCGGACTCTCCATTGGCAGATCAGTATTGCAGTACGAGAATCACCAGAGAATCACAGCTGGATAGTGGAAGCCTGGACAAGATTTACTGTCTCATACGAACGGCGTAGCAGACACCAACGTCATCCATGCAATTTTAGGTGAATCTTTGCTAAAAAAAAATGGTTCTTCACGTTAAAAATATATTCAGGTGATCGCCCGAAGACTCGAGGTCCAGTAATGTGATTCACTACGTCTCAAAGGAAATACTTTTGTCAGGTCTCACTCACCCCTGATGTCTTCGGACCAGCACTTTTTGAGGCCACCGCCGAGGCCCTTCTTGCTGCCTCTGCGGCCAATGCCGCCGCCGTCCTCCTGTCGACCTGAGCTCTGCTTTCTCTCCAAGTGTCTTTTCCGACCTCCTGTGTCTTCCTCCTCTGCCTCGATTCTCTGCAGGACCCGGTCGACAATGACCCTGCACAGGTCGTCCAGGGCCTCCTCGTCTCCGGTAGAGGACGGCGAAAAGCTGAAGTCATGGAACACAGTGATACCCCTGAGTGTGCATTTTGCGCACTTACTGCACTACGCCTCACCCCTGCTTTCCAATCCCTTGGACCAATTCATTCCGGACCATGGCGCTGATGCCAGGGTCGTCCCTCAAGTAGAAGTCGTCGTCCGAGCTGACGCGCAGAGGCTTCTTCTCTGAGCGGCGAACCTCGCCTTTCAGCATCCTACGACAAGATTATTGCTGTTAACTGATGAGTTGTGTTAAGTGCAACACCTCACTCAGAGCATATAAAAGTGAGAGGAGAGAGACAAAGACGCCTCACACCTTATCTCGGTCTCCAGCTGAGCCTGTTCGTTCTCTAAGAACGCAATCCTGGTCTTCTGCTCTTGAAGACTCAGGTTCTTGCTGAAGTTAGACAATAGAGGTGGCGACGAAGACTTGGCGGGAAGAGAGTCGAACGAAGGTGACTAAAAATGTGATGAAAATCATTGAACTCACGCGTCACTTCAACGAGAATGCTGCTCTACTCTGAGAGAGGATGCCCAAATTACCGCAATATTCGATAGATCGAGACTAACAGAGCGCGACACCATCGAGGGGCAAAACCTCACGACCTATTTTACTTTGTCCCTTGACCTTAACTACAAAGATATCTCTGTAAAAGACAATTCGTGTAAATGCAACAATCACATCTGTAAAAAATGTGATCAAAAGCTTCACATCATGCATATGCATTGGCATTACAAGAGTCACTGAAAGAATCACTCTCACTGCAGTCATCTGCAGTCTTCATCTCTTTCCTCCACCTCCAGAAGTATTCATGCAAAGTTTTAATGCTTATTGGGTTTTTTGATCCAACCTTGAATTGTCTTTGACTGCAACGAATAAAAGGCATCTTGTAGACAATTGAAAGCAATATGCATTGTTGTTCTATCTGAATACTGACAGCGAACTTTATAATTATTTATGTTGCACTGAATGTGTCATTATTTTAGTATGTTTGCTGGTAAATATAGACGACCTGGAAATTAGTTACTGGATGATGCACCAATTTCTGGTGTTTTCACTAGAAAATTTCGAACCTCTGGAAAAATTTTGAACCTCTGGAAAAATTTTGAACCTCTGGAAAAATTTTGAACCTCTGGAAAAATTTTGAACCTCTGGAAAAATTTTGAACCTCTCGATGGCGTCACGTACTGTAAATTCCGCGGCATTCAGTGCCGATATGATAAGTTGAGTGACCACACCATTGTTTGATATTTACTTGTATGATGATTCCTTGTCGGTACCATGCAGCGCACAGTCTTGTTATACATCCAAGAGTTTAAGGCCAATTTTTCAAGGTTTTGAAACTCGTGGGACGAGGGGAAATGCTCGAAAATAGCAGTTTTAGTTGAACAATTCTGAATACCCCAGTTTTGAGTGATTGTAAGAAAGGGAGATATTGATTGTAGTATTTTGCCCACCTTGTCAAAGCCCTTATTTTTCTTCACTTGACTGTTTTGCGCTCTCATAACGACTCCTCCAGCTTTGAGGACTACCTGGGGAGGGTGAGGAGCCTATGAATGATGGAGGAGATTGCTCCAAGCTGCTGGCTATCGTGTCCCTTCCCTACCTCTTTTTCTCCATTTTTCGCTTCCGCCAGCTCTTTCTGAAGAGACTGTTGCTGGTGCAGACCTTGCTGTTGTCTCACCCGTCCCTCAGCACCCGCCCGAGGGAGGCCTGACTTAGCGTACCCCCGCTGTTGCTGCTGTTGCTGTTGCTGTTGCTGTTGCTGTCGCAGGGCTGTTGAAAGCTTGTCTTCCAGAATCTCCAGTTCCCTTACCTGTGTGTGGGTGTTGGTGGGGAACTTTAACTTAAGAATCATTGTAAATACATACATGTCGTTGCGTCACATCAATGCGTGACCCGATATTTTCATCTTGGTGCAGCTCGAGCAAGTGCGACTCCTTCGTCTAGTTCCCCCATCTTGTCTGTTGAATGTTGGTGGCTTTCAAACAAGTGTCTGGGCATGTACGTATGCAACATATTCATTGTCTGTTGAGGTCGAATGTTTTCATTTTATAATGGGGTAACAGTGACTGGTCTGAGCAATGACCAGATTGCATTTGAAAGCTCCAGAATCATCTTTCTTGAACTGAAATGTGCCTTTGAGATAGTCTCTCCGAAGGACTTTACTGTTAGATTTAACCTAACATAATTGAGTGAGCTTCAACGAAAGCTCCGTACTTTTGAACGCCCTCATTCTTCGACTTTTGTTTGGAGTGAGTACACTTGAGGTGTACTGGTTAGTATAATAAAAATGTCTTGTTCTTTTAGCAGCCTTTTTATTCATCTTTAGCTAGCGCTAGTAAATTTGACATATTCCTTGCTGTTCAAGCCGCACGAAAACTGTCCACCTCGACTGTACACATGGATGCACAATAGTTAACTTTGTCTGCGCAGATATGAAGCTTACAGAAATATACGTTTTCTCTGTCAAAACCTTGATTTAAAAGTTTTTATCCATTTAGCATCGTCTTAAGAAATCTGTGCTCAGGGACGAGGATAACATAGTAAAGCTGCAACAAAGCTGAGAGGCCCTGTACAACATGTGGATAAAAATCTGCATGTGGCTCTTCATTGGCTCGAGGGGAAGAGCAGAAAATCTCTGGCGGCGTTTCCAATATCAGATGACGAAAATAGGGTAAGCAAATGTTGATCACCAGCTGTGAGGAAAGAGGTTCTCTAAAAAGTCACACTTTCTCCCTCTTCCGCATTTGACAGAATGAATGGCACGCAACAAAAACTTCAAACACTTCTTGAGCAGAACGCATAAATGAGAGCGATGTTGAGCGAAAAAAAAGGACTAGCGCAAAAAAATGGGTGGGGTGGAAAGTTTTCGAAAAGTCACATTGGTGATGACACACGGAGAACTTTCTGACATCAACGCCAATAGAATGGAAAAGTTGTCTGACAACTAAAGCGTTTGCGTCCGGCTCAGCAACCTACTCGTCGTACGTACTTTGTGCATATGGAAGGAATGTGACGGGTCAACAGTTGCCGAGTCGAGCCCCGGGCCCGGGGGTTGTGGGAGAACAACTTGGGCGGGATCCAAAACTGAGCTTTGCTTTGGCTCGGCTTATCAGCACAATGAGGTCAAGCCAAGCTGGGTTTGCCACATGCCGACTTTTCAACCAAACGTTTTCTTTACTTTCTCCCTAGTTGAGGCATTCCCGGCTATCCTTTGTGGCAACTCTGCAAGAAATGCAGCATTGCCGAAAATGTGTGACCAGGAGACTTTTGCCAGTCGGCTAAGCAGTCTAGTCGTGTCTTGAAAGACGACTCAAAGAGCTCTCAAAGGAAATGTCTGACCCTGGCACGGCCTAGGTCCAGCCTGGCCCACTTACATCCCCAGTGCGCAGTACAAGCAGCATGAAGTCATAGCGAGTACTGACTAGGCAGACGATCAAATGGCATTGACTTTCTTGGTACGTCGTCCTGCCGGGCATACGGACAGGGTATATGATAGTTCCTATGAACATGTTTATTACGCTAGCTCGAAAATGCCAATTTCAATGTTCTTATTAATGTAGTAAAGCTCGAAATGCAGCTTTGGACCTCTATTTTCAGCCTCAAAACGGCCTCAGACATGTTGTGCTACGTAAAACGAGAGAAGTCGAGAGAAGTAACCTCAATATATGTAACAGCTCGTTTAAGTTGTCCCTCGTGGAAATCCACCATATACTCAAAAATGATGGTGTGATCAAAAGAAGTCCAACTTCGCACCTAAGTCAACAGGCGGCCGGGGCCGCACTTGCGCGTACCTCATCACGCTCCTCCATATATGGCATGGATGCAGCCCCGTCTGTCGACGCTGTCGCAGCCGTCGGAGCCGTGGATGCTTTGGTCACCGCGGTCGCGATGGGCTGCTGAATTTTGGAGGCTGTTTGTGGCGGGATCGGCCTCCGACCGAGGTCCTTTCGCCGCTCAGCCTCTCGTCTGTCCTTCGCTGAGGAACCCTGAGGTTTGAGGATGGTTTTCAATGAAAAACGGAAAGAACAAAAAAAATCGACGTGAGCAACCGGTGCGAGGCTAACCTGGCGTACGACGGCCGTCTTCTTTGTCTGCTGCTGCTGCTGCTGCTGCTGTCTCTGCTGCTGTCGCACCGTTTGAGGCATCTCTCCCTCGTTGCCACCAGCATCGATGTGACTACCGGGGAAGTATGGTTGTTCCTGTTGCTGTTGTTGTTGCTGTTGCTGTTGTTGTTGCTGTTGCTCTGGCGTCAGATGGGCCGGTGGCGGAGGGCCTCGGATCAGGCGGTCCACATTGGCGTGCATTGCACGGAGCTGGCAACAAATTCCAAGTCCGTCAACGTCCTCTACTATTGAAGCTACCACTTCTGAAGGATACCAAGTATTAGGATTGACAACGAAAGGTTTTCTATCCCAGCCCTGAGCTGTAACCCAACCAACATATTTAGCTCCCATTCTACTTTAACCGTGTTTTATCTTCGCTGCCCGGGCTCCGACGCTCCGTTCAAGATATTCGGCAGTACTATAAGTACAATAACTTGCAACCTGCGTAGAAAAGTACATACATGAGCACATGCAGAGGTAGAAGTTAGTGCCTTGTCTACGTAATTCTTTCCATTTTTCCTATGGACGTCCACTTGAGGGAGAGAGAACCAGCGCCTTTAAGGCCTTGGCTCGTTTTCTCCTCTCCACTTAATGCCCTAGAAGGCGATTTAGTGGGAATTAATTCGCCAGGAGTGGAAAAATGGCCTTCATATGCATTTACGGGGGATTAGAAAGTCTTCTTCTTCTTCTTTTTAGAAGGCTTAGTCAAATTAATTATCATTTTGTATGCGTGCGACCCCTTTTTTCTCACTTGGGCTCCAAATGCCCGAGCGCACGCAACTTTGAGAGAAACTTTCTGAAAGTCTTTTTCTCAGCAATGGGTGGTGCACAACAACAATCCCTCCCACCTTGCTGAATTTCCGTGCCCGCGTTGGCTGGCACAGTTGCAGCCACCCCGGTCCGGGGGGAGAAGCGCGTCCGGGTGAGCATCGAGCGCTGCTTTCATTTTGTTTGGTCGAGTAAGGGCACGTTTTTCTTTCTTTCTCTCTCTCTCTCTCTCTCTTTTCCGGCTTTGCTACCCATTGTTATGCACAAAAGCACCTTGGGTTTTGAGGAGAGGATTCTGCTGTTGTTGGTTGCTCCTTCCGCTTTAAATGAACTTTCTGTTTGTATTAACTCTCTCCCTCGCATAATGTATTCATAGGAGCAGGCAGGACCAGCCTAGGAATCCAGTGCTCAAAATACGCCTTCTCCCTCTTCAGGCTCGTCCTCACCACAGCCGTTTGTTTTTGACGCTTTCTTTCTTTCATTTTTGCGCTGTCGGACGTGTGGCCCACGAAAAGTGCAACCCCTACTTGGGGCTCAAGTCCGGCAGGGAACCGGACTTGTTTGCCTGCACGTACAAGGTGGACAAATCGAAGTTGGACGCGTTCGTTAGACTGGAGGAGGACGCAGTAGCAGAGAGAGAGAGGGAGCCAAAACTTTACCTTTACCTAAGTTTGAGAGCAAATTTGTAATCCTCTGATTGCGGGGAGGTAACTAAGCGTGGGCTCACAATTTCACACCCAATTTGGGATTATGAACGGGGCTTCCCCAAACTTCTGGGGGAAATATCGCCGTACTAATCTTTCATAAGCAGCCTCGTTCATTGTGTCCTCCCCACATGACTACGATGGGCAGGAACGCAGCCTGGATAAGATGTGAAATAAGATTATCTTCTACCGTACATCAGTGCACGAGATTGCTGACTGAGTCTCCGGTGTCAGATGCGGAGCAGCAGGATGTTGTGTGTCGATTTCTCCCAGGAGCAGAGTCAGCATCTACCACATCTCAAGCTTCTCCGTCCCTGAGGATGCGATTTTCTCCTCTGAAGGAACCTTAGCTGATTCTCATCGTCCCCCCCTCTCTAGGACTATTGCATGGTCAACACTCTCATTGAGTGGCAGAGGAAGTCAGCAATCCATCCAGTGTCTCTCTTTCTTCTTTAGGCCACAAAATGCTTACTGTGCTGTTCCGAATGTGTTGCCAAAAAGAATAAAAAAGCCCTTACCAGGCATAACCGAAATCGATGTACAGAGTGCACCAGAATTAACGCGAAACGTAATGTTGGACAGAACTCCCCTAACGTGTGCGTCGACTTGGAGATGTCCCAGACCCCTGATCCCATTGACCTGCATGCAGATCAGGGAGGACATGCAGCAGCCTCGTGTCAGCAGTCGGCAACTCAATTGTGGATGCACGACCACTCTGCGGCCACCTTGTGTCGCAACCCTGTCGATGGCCAAGTTCGAAGTTGAAAATTCTCAAAATTTTGAACTGGATTTCGAGCTCAAACCTGAACACTCGTACTCGACTCGAGCGTGAAGAAAAGGATGACCAGCACTTAGGCCTCAGTTGGGCCGATTTGGAGCAATCAGAGTTACCAGGAGGCAGAGACTGAGGGTATGGAACTCATCAATGACATCCGCAGGGTTGACTCCGTTATTCTTGATGGCAGTTTGATATTGACAGAGTGAACTTCTTTTATAATAATACATCTAAAGTATTAAATCCATCACAAATTTTCACCCTAATCTTAGCTGATAATTTGAACCTTCCAGTTATTCTGGCCCACCCTGTAGTGCGTACCGCGGGTGAAAGCTTTGATCTTCTTGCATCAGCGAATGTGTGTTTCAAACATTGCATGAGCACCGAAAAAAGGCAGCTGCAGGGTGTCCCAAGAGAAATGGTTTGTTCTTCTCTATTTTTTCTAGAGTGTGTCAGAGGCACGTCCGAAGTCGGTCCGGAAACATTCATCACAGTAAGTTGCTCACTTCACAGATTGACAGTAAGAGTTGGAAATGCTCCAATCTCTTGCAAGCGAACTTGAGGCGTTTTTCTCCAGCCTTGACCTCGCCTCAGCAAAGGTCTAAAGTGCGACACCTCCGAGATCCCGACTTGAAATGACTCACGGTCCACAAGTTCTCGGAGTCGTTTTTTAGTAAGATGGGGGAATTGACGAGAACGGGTCTACATTGAGTGAAAAATCTGGCTTTGTTGCCCGTAGATTCCCAGCGTTCTTAATCTGTAGCTTGCGAAAAGGCCAATTTCTTTGGAACACCCTGTATTCAACAGCAGTGACTTGATACGCGACTTGAGAAAAAATCCTCTTTCTGTCTCGCTCTCACCCTGTCGGCAATTTTCTTCCTGAAGCTCTTTTCTCGCTCCAGTTCTCGTCTCCTGACTTCGAGCTCTCGCTCGAGAGCTTCCACGCAGGCGGACACTTCTCCCCTGGCAAGGAGGAGACGGTGAGAGAGGAGAACAAGGTCATGAACGCCAATGCGCTTAAGCAGTCACTGGTGATGATGATCTTACTCTGCGTCAAGCGATGTCCGTGGAGCTACTTTCCTACGATCTCCTCCTGGTGAGGGAAGAATGGGCAGCTGTAAGTGCAGAGAGAGCTGCAGTTTTTAACTTGGATGGCTGTGTACACACTGGAGACGTAACCAATCCTGAGATGGAGGCAATTTTGGGGGAGGGGATTGAAAAAGGATTTGGGGCTCAGATTGAAGTTTTCCATCCACATCATTTTGCAGTTTTTGCCTGTTGTTATTTGCACTGCGGTGTTTGTGCAGGGAAAGCGTCAAAGATACTCGCAATCTTCATCTGCACCTTTGGCTTTCAGTCCCTCCATGATCGTGTCTCTAATCCATCTTGGATTGAGGAAAAAAAGGGGAGGGATCGTGATTGAGTGATTGAAACTGGATCTGGATGGACTTTGGCAAGATTGCTCACATCTCCAGTGCACACTACTATGAATTTTTTGTACCTGATGCTGTTTACTGGTTGTTGTCGAGCCATTGGCAACGTTGTGAGTGTCTGGAGGAGGAGGAGGTTCTTCTGTGGGAAGTGTCGACAGCTCCTCTACCTTGATGGGATATTCGCATGTACGTAAGTGGTGGCAATTTTTCGTTTTGACCTGTTGTGTGTGTGGACAAATGTGTCATTCCTACAGCCATCGCCGCTTTCAAGGTCAGTGTCAGTTTGGACCCCCCTTCCCCGAGAGGAGAGGTGACAGGTCCAGATTCGGTCCCAAGACGTAAGCTGCATCTGAAGTGGTTCAGACCATTCATTGGTTCTCCACCAACATTGCCGACGTCGACTGCTTCGGGATCCCATTTAAAGCCTCGTTTACCATTTTCTCAAGCTGACAAAGCACTTGAAAGAGCCAAAAGTCATGTTGGGAACCCGATGTCTTCACTTGTTATTTTTCTTGCCGGGGGAGAGAGAAAGTTGACCTTATGAGCGGAGTAAATTACTTGGAAAAACTTGACCTTTTGACCTATGATTTTGGCCTTTTTTCTTTATACGCGACCTTTCCAGCATTCTTAAAGGTTTTCTTTAGCTTTGACACGGTGATTCACCAATATCTGAAGGGATGGAGAAACATGTTATCATAGACTTCATTTCTCCACCTCACTTAGGATCAACGCTGGACTGAAGACAAGAATCCTGAAACACCCCGTATGTCCGACGACCTCAAAAGCGGAGAGGTCTGTATGCCAAATAGCGCTAACGTAGAGAGCGAAGCCCCTGGGGGAAAAATTCTCTCCTTTTCTTCCGTGAAAGGATGATGCCAAAACTTCGACTCTCACCGAGAGGCTGCACTGCGGCGCACCCGACCAAGTCCCGGTGGTTGTGCCCACTGAGCACATGTAAAGCAGCACTGGCACGCGCAGTTGTAGCTACAATCAATTCAAGAACTGCCAACACCATACAATAACGGCACGATTTCCCCCCCCCCTCTCTTTCTACTCTAGATACGATTTTTTTTCTGGCTACGAATTCTCACATTTCCCCTTAGGACGTCGTCCAATAGAGGAGATTGGGATGAGAGGGAGGAAATATATGTTTTTATGGGTGGCCATAACAGTTTGTGCCTGCATCAGTCACCTTCAAGCTGAGAGAAAGGAGCGGAGAAGGAGAAGAAGCCCCTCTGCAAATAATCTAGAAAAAGATAGCACACGGTTGACAAACATCTTGGATAATCTTTGTCGCCAGTGTAACAAATTGCCTCTTCTCTGATACCGCGTGCAACTTTCATAGGTGCCTTTTCGACGGGCCATGGGCATAATGCCCACATCAGTGAATTTATTGAGAGGCCTCGTGGGCCTCCTGCTTGTTCTTTTTTACCAAAGCTTTTTTTTCCTTAAAAAAGACAAGATCGATGGCTTCATCCAGACCGGACGTTCCCATATATTTTTTCTCTCCTCTTCTTCTGTTCCTCAGTATTATTGAGTGGAAATCGAAAGGGGGGAAAGCAAAGCCTAATAGAGCCCGGGGTGGAGGGGGGGGGGGTAAGTACGCCTTATAATGCCTCACAGCGGGAAAAAAGAACCTTGCCAGGTGTGTGTGTGTCTGTATGAAGCAGGGAAAATCTCATACATCACATCCTTCCTGCGTGAGGATGAAAAGCATATGGAATAGATTTGATCGGGTGGAAGGGTGGAAAGTTGACCCCATGAAGGTACGTATGAGGCGTCCTACGCATGCACTGCAACGCGTACCTTTCTCTCGAGGCCCTCGATGGTCTTGTCCTTGGCTCGCACGGCATCTTGGAGGTCGGCGGAGGCCGTCGTCCAGGTCAACACTGACTCTTCCAACTCTAGGATCTACAATGAGCGTCATCAAATCTGCATCAAATGGCCGAAGAAAAGAGGCTGGCAGAGGCTATCTTAGCCAGGGAAACACGTCCAAGGCCTCCAGGGGCCACGTCGATGCCCCATTTTTTTTTTTTTTGGCAAAACAGGACAGTCTTGCAGAAATCGAGAGTTTGCCCAAATTGAAATCGTTCACTGATCAGAATTTAGTCACCAGCAAAATCTGGCGGCCATATCGACGGTTGAACACTAATCCAAGTCGCAATAATAGAATATCCACTGTGCATGATTACAATGTTGGTGCTCTCTTGTTGTACTTGACAAAATTGGCACCAGCGTTCTTAAGTGTTTCACTAGGTAAGATCACCCCTCCATGTACTTTTTCTGCTTTTTTCCCCCTACCTACTCATGAGGGCTTTTTTTCACAGCTGTAATCACATTTGTTCCAGCTTCTTTTTTTGCTTCACTTCACAGTATGACAATCAACACCCACAGGTAGAAGTACAGGAAGAAGAGGAACGGGGCCAAGAAGAGCATGAAGCCGAGCAGAATCACCGAGGAAACTCTTGCAAGGCAACAACTTTCTTGACCAGCAGCTCTCTCTATCTTGCCCAAATGTTAGGCCTAACGACTGCTGCACATTGAACGGAGCATCAAGCGAGAATTTTTCTTAGGAAAGCACAGTAGCAGCAGCAGCAAAGTTGAAAAAAGCATTTCTCTTTCTTCTTCTTTCGGACATCACTTTGCTGCCGTCTCCGTCCTGCTTTCCCCCCTCGTACCCTCCCCCCTCCTCTTTGCCGAAGGATGAAAACGCTGCCAAAAATGTGTCCCGCGTTGCATAATTTTCAGAAGGGTGCGCGGTCATTGGGCAAAGGGGGGGGGGGAGAGGTTCAGGCCTAACTTTTGAGCTCCTGCGATTATGCTCAGTTGGCAGCGTGGTATTTCACCTGAAATGGCTATGTTATTACACTTAATAATATAAAATCACTTTCTGGCATTTTTTGATCATGCCGCCGCCACCCAAAAGTGATCTCTGAGTGCAGCACCCCAATTTTTGGGCGTCCCAATTAGGCTTTTCTCAGATCAAAGTAGGAGGGGTTTTTTTCTTGTTCAAGGTGTCTTAGAAGGAAAGCAGCGTCGTCGTCGTCATCATCAGCTACTCTGGCAGTTCCAAATGATGTCTTTTATATGCGAAATCAGCTCCTGCGAACCTCGCACTCATGACGTGCATTGAGAGAGAGAGAGGACTTTTACATGCATGCACATGTGTATAAAATATATATTAGGCTAGGTCGAAAAGGGTCAATTTTGGGATTTGCCAGAGTGCACTTGGGGTTTGCTACCGAAGGTCAAATGAAGAAGACGAAGCAGACCACTTTTTTTTTTTTTTTAAAAAAAAAGATCAATTTTAACTTGCTCCATTGCCCTATTTTAACCTTGCTCCATTAGGGTCTACTACGGCAAGTAGGTAAAACAACTTGAAATTTTTCGAAGCTTCCGGGCAAGTATTGAAACCCTATTTTTCCAATTTCACTGGACCGCACTGCTTTCATGCAGCATTTATAACTGAGCCTTCGCATTTTGGGTTGTTGACCTACTATCCTTACAAGAATTGCGGGGTTTTTCGAGGTGTGGAGAGCTTCAAAGTGCAAAAGAGGGTGTATAGACCTTGCCCAGATGATGCTTCTAGATCAATATCACTTTTTGAAGGACTTCTTTAGAACTTAAAAGAATAAAAAATATTTTTGAAAAAAGTGGCAGGATTCGCACCTGCGGCACTCTGTGCATAAATATGCACTGATTGCACCAACTGTAACGAATGATACACCTGATCTGGGCAGTCAGCGGACCCTCAAAGTAATTATCCAGTTCTGTGGCAGGCAGCGTCACTGTGAGGCCCACTTCATTGTCCTGCTCATCAAACATCAACTTTAGTCACAGGACTAAAGTACAGTGGTATAGCGATACTTTAAAGCCCACTGACAGAAAAAAAGAGAGACATGTAAACAAAATAGGGATGTTAAAATGTATACATCTGACAGCAGAACTGCCACTTTACATTCAGGGTCAGTTGACTCCCTATGCAAGATGGCTCTGTGGTTAGTTTGTCCACTTTAAATACGCATGTGCGTGCTACATCATTATGGGCTGCTTCTAGGTTAGTTTTTGAGGTGTCTTCTTTTCAAAAGTAGACGTAAAAAACAAACTGTTTCAAAAAGACTTGAAAAGTGACACTGAAATCCTGACAAAGAAAAAAAATTGTGTAGGTAGTGTGGACATTCTAATCATTGAGGCATCTTGCCTAGGGAGTCAACTGACCCCTGATGCAGACACTTTCCACTAGATTTTTTTTGTTGAAAAGCAACAATTTCGCAATTCATTACAAATACAGCCTGGCCGTGATGAGCACGATGTTTTCCTCCCTTGATTGAAATTTTGACCTGTCCTCGGCCTTTTGCTGTCCCCTGGCCTCCGTCATGCCACGGAAAGGTTAAATCACCTAAGTCAAATCTGGAAAAATAGGTGCTACCGGGCCTTTCCTCGGTAGCTTGCACAAGCTATTGTTGCTAGTGCTGCTACTGCACACTTGGGAACAGGCAAAATTGCCACTGTACCAGGTTTGCCACCAGGCTGAGGCACCAGCAGACAAAGATGACATTGCTGAAGGGGTCAGAGATGAACTGGGACAAAGAGAGTTAGAGGAGGAAGAGGATAAAACAGAAGAGGAAGTTGTCCTCATGAATGAAGAGATAATCGCTGCTGCCAAGGTCCTGGAGAGACATTTCTCTCGCAAGGAAATATCAGCCAGCTCATACAGCACACTAATCATAAGACTCAAAAGATCACGTGTACGAAAGTGACGCAGTCTGCGATTGATACATTTTTTGCTACCACCTTTTGAGCAAAACCTTGCTAAAGTGTAATGTTGACCGTCTTAAATAAAAATTAAATAAAAATTAACTTAAATAACTTTTACTTCATTAACTTGAATAAAAATTAACCTACTCTTCCAGCATTAAGAAATCTCTCTTCCCGAATTTTTCTGGTTGTTTTTGCCCCCTCTCCAATCTTCCAGTATGCGATAAGCCGTGTAAATGCCACTCAGAGAGGTTTTATGCAGCGAATTTTTGGGATCTAAAAAATTTGTCATCATATGCGGAGCCCACTGTATGCTCCGACCAGGAATCACTACAGATATCAGACCAAGTTGACCCCAAAAGTGGCACACAGTGACAGTTGGGGTTTTCAGTATAGATGGCAACACTTAAAATCATCCAATGCCTCGTCACAACCGTGTGATGTGGACCGAAAGCACCTCTCGAGAATACAATTTGATGTGGACCCCCCCAGTACAATGCTGCCACGTAGAACATAGTGGATATATGTATACGAATATCGAAGATATGTGCTGTAATAGTGAGGAGCCTCGTCTGTTCCGCTCACTTGAGAAGACACTCATACATTGTGCCAAAACTGCTCTGCGCACACGTGCTCAGTTGGTCTTGTACCCTACGTGCGCCTTATGCAAGTACGCACTGGGGTAGAAGTCAAAGCCAAAATACACACTCAAGAGGTCACTTTTCACAGTATGCACGTTCTGACGTCGGAGACCTTTGGTCAAGGTGTCTCTTTATTGCAGAATAAGTGCTTTAAGAAAGTATGCTGTGAACTCTAAAAGTGTAAAAGTTATCTTCATACAATCGAAGTTATATTTCTGTTAGGTCAGATTTTTTTTCAGTCATAAATGAGTGCTTCATGGGCATCATCTGGAGAGAGTTGATTTCTGCATAACTCTGGGTGAAATATCTGTACGTCCAGGTGAGCAACGAAAGTTTATATCCCCATTTTAGAGCTGATAACCTTTTGGGTTGAGGCACATTGAGCATATGACTTGATTGTGCCCCCCAAAAGTGGGAAAGCATCAAATTGAGCGCATATTGAATGTCTGTACGAGACTGGATTACGTAAGCAACCTGGAGAAATTACTCAAGTCTTAGAGCTAAGTACGCTTACGCTGGACCTTAAGGTTACGTGCCGCGGAGCTCGAGTGATTGGCTGGACTTAAATTAAAGCTACAGAAAATGCAATGCACCCGTTCTTACAATATTAATGGAAGTATAATTTTGGCATCGAACAGAAGACCTTGTGTGGTTTCACTGGGTTCT
>JAAUXU010065134.1_pt1 | contig 24766 bp, 18 predicted proteins | sample 7278151 | NCBI WGS metagenome assembly JAAUXU01 (sample SAMN14350113, study PRJNA611818) | marine sediment metagenome | isolation source: surface marine sediment (1.8m) | place: French Polynesia: Moorea | collected 2018-08 | reverse complement strand
TCATGTCTGACACTCTCCGTGACACATTCCAACCTTAAATTCAACCTGACAGTCACCCCACGAAGCATAGCACAATGATTTGTACCAAGCGACATTATTTACCGCAAGCACTGTATACATAAAATGGCAGCTTTTTTTATATTGATCAAAAACGCTGTGACTGCACGGAAGAACCAAGACAATGTAGTTCATTCATTCAACATAACTTGCACTGTGCAATTACCATTCTTCGTCAACCGTTTTTATCAGTCAGTTCGGCTTTCCTCTGACTAGAGTCTTCACTTCTAAGGGAGAGAGAGAGAGACGTCGACACAAGATGTAGTGCACGAAGTTGTTGCTATACGGTAGTTGTAGTTAATGCACTTCCAAGAGCTGATGGTGATCATTTTTCTTCTCTTCTCTCATCCTACAGTTGCAAGTCGAAAGCCTTCGAACAAGAGTCTCGCCAATAGCTCGGCGGCGGCGACGGCGGCCACGATCAACAGCTTGCCGGGCCTGACCACTGACGACAACGCAATGCAAAACGACAACGGTAAGAGATAGTACTTCAAGACAAATTTTCCTCCTACGTTGATTGCCATCTACGTACATAGGAGCGTGTTCACCTGCACGTATGACATACGTGTCTGGAACTCGACTACATAGATTTGCTCAGGCTTATTCGTGCCCCCCATAATAAATGGGAGCGTACATAAGCGGCCTCTTCTGAAAGAACGAATAACAACGTTGGTGACTAACACGATCAAAGGAGTGCGTATACAGTAGCACAAAGTAGAAAATGTAAAAATGTCAGCTATCTGTGAGGACGTCACTGTAGAAAGTCGTTATTTCATCAGTGAGACTCACACGCAAAAAGTAAGGGATATGTTGCATGTTCAACCATAACGTGTCTTATTTTTCCAGCACATTTCTCTGTGAGGGCAAAAATGCGTGTCATTTGATTCTTTCAATAGTTCTTTTTTTTTCTTTTCGACAGGCGAAACTATCCGAATTTTCCGTCGATCTCGTACTGGTCGCACACACTCGACCAATCGGGGCGATTCCGGCGGCGGCGACGAGAATGGACCCGGACCGGGAGGTTCATCAGCCCCTCATTCTACGGAGGACGACGATGACGACGCCACCGGGTTGAGGCAAGAGGACCTGCCAGCTCCGGACACACCGGCAGGGACAAAGGAGGCCTTTTTAAAGTGAGTTTTCGCACTACCGGTAGCGGGTGAGCCCGCTCGGCGTTAATACCTGTGATTGAGGTCGATGATCTTGAGGCTGTCACACTTGTTCTAGTCATGGCCTTTTTGCGAATTTGACTATTTCCGCAAGTGCGGCTTGAACTTATGCCCCAAATGTTTCTCTTGGCAGTGATTTCGAACATCATTAGAATAACGTTAACATTAAAGAACCGATCTGACTGCACGAACACCCACACAAATGTCGTACGCACACCCATAGCGTATGCGTACTTATGGAAGGCTCAGCGCAACTATGAGAGACGACGTAAAGCTTGAGCCTTCTCCACCCTGTACCTAAGTAAGTACAGGGACACCACGCAGGCTGTACGTTCGTTCATTGACTGCACTGGTGTTGTCTACGAGCCGCATTTTCGGGCCACGAGCTGAGCCGTTTCACCTCCGGGGACAACACTACACCGTACAGCCGATTGAGCTAAGTGTATCAGTCAAGCCTTTGCTTTAAGTGAGACAGGAAACGCCGCTTTAATGGGACTTTCGCCGTGTAGCTTTTGGGGCACTTGGCGGAATGACTGCCTGTTATTATTTTCGCTACCTTTGGCATCTCCACTTCATTGTCACAAAAGCACAGAGAGCAGTGGTTTTTCCTCCTCCGTCGTCACTCTCCCGCATTGCATGAATCACACAATTCGTGTACTTCGCTTTCTTGACCACAAGCAATAAATATTATATCGAAATTAGGTTGCACCCAAGGGATTTCTGATTCAGCTACCTACAGGGTGCTAGAGCAAAACCGACCAAAATCTCTAAGCTTTGAGGATTGCTCTTTTCTCACAGAAGTCAGACAGTCACATGTAGCAAACTATTTCAGTACCAGTACTACTCTCATGCCAATTTGACCGACATCTCGCGAGTGAGCTAGAATGAAGCATTGCAGACTTTGCAAAACAGTTACACAATGTGCAGATCTCTTGCAAAATAATTGTTGGGAGCAAAATCATTGAGTGAATAATCGGTGATCATGGGACTTAAAAGTTCTCCTTGATGAGCTATTTAGGCTAAGAATTTGCAGTCAAACTATGTGAAACAATCAAACATGACCCTTGCATAAACTTCTAGCCTGCAGTTATGAGGGAGGCAATAAATACAATTAGCAGAGGAGAGTACGCATGTACGTACGCATGTACTGCATAGTACTATTACTGCTCTGCTGATTGTATTTACTGCCTTCCTTTTTAAGGCGAAAGTCAAGGCCAAGCCTACGGCGAAGGTGACCGTTATACCAATGTCTCTGATAGCCGTTACTTCAGCACAAGGTTAGCTTACAAAAGACTTGACCAAATCTGTAATTTTCATCCTTAAAAGGATCGCCCTGCCCTGGGTGGCGAGACTTCATCGATGTTTTTTATGTTGCTTCTACTGCTTGTGACGATCCTCAGCATCGATCTCAGCCTCCACGTGGCATTTCGAATTCATCCAAGCTTTCAGCACGCTCTCCTTGGGAATTGATTCCTATTTAGGCTGAAATACTAATATATGTGAGAGAATGCTATACGATGACTCGCTTTTAAATTCCTCCAGTCCAACATATCAACCTTTGACATGGTGCAACTCGCCGGATTTTGCCAAAGTCCCCGTCCCAAAAGTAGGGAGCAAAAATGACGACGCCCAATTGTGCAACGTGCTTAATCGTGCAACTTTTCCCGGTCCCTAGCGAGCACGATTAAGCGTGTTTCACAGTTCTTCAATGAAGTTGGTGGTGGTGGCCCGGGAATCATTATTGTGGTTTAGAAATGGCATCAATACAGCAGCATAAAAAGAATAGCAACACGGGTACGTCGTATCACATTTTTTCAGCCTGCAGGCTTCTACACTGCTTCCATAGAGAAGTCAGTCAGGCCCGGGACTGGATTCAGTTATTGCTTGCTCATTTTCGCCACTAAATGCATTGTATTGTGAGGGACAAGTTGAATCTACGAGCTGAGGTTCTTAAATAACCAGTGTAATGTATTGTGAGGGACAACTTGAATCTACAAGCTGAGGTTCTTAAATAACCAGTGTAATGTATTGTGCTTCAGTATTTACAGCACATACGATATTTCATGCATCTATAAGACATGCGGTATCTACATGCTAGCTTGCACTTCTGTACATTCTCTCTTAGCTTTCTCACCTGCTCAGCTCATATTACAGTAGACAATAATCACTCTCAATCTGACCTTCTCCGAGTTCATTTCATACCTGAATTAGCCTCACCCTCAGTACATTACACCAGGTGTAATATTTGACTAGTTGCTGACAGCTTTTAAGGTAGAAAGATAGGCAATTAATGAGCCATAAAGAAATTGAAATATATGGTGACAATTAGCCCCGACAGCCTGGTATAGTAGTGGAAATGCAGTCCTGAGTCAATTAATCGTACCGACCAAATATTACCTAAAGCATTTGCACCTTAACGAAAAAACTATGGCTATAGCAAATAGAACTGAGACACAGTTGAACTATGGTTGTGCCTCAGTCAATCAAACAGACCAACAAAGTTTGTCATTCCTTTTGGTCAGTCCTTGTTTCTCGCCTTCTGATAAGCTCATCAAGGCACCGACTGGAGATCTCACGTATGACAAAATAGTAACTGAAGGAGTTTGTTGATCACCATCATGTCCCTCTGAATCCTCTTCCACCTCCTCAGAGCCAAGCTCACTCACTCACTTTTGGTGTTAAGGTTTCTAGCCCAGGTGCCTGGTGAGTCAGCAAGCTCTGCCATCAGAGCCATGCACATTCCTCCATCTCTAAAGTCATGTACGGTGGTGTCTTTAAAAGTGTCTTTGCCAAGTACCAAGGAGCTAACATCAAATGTTGGTTCAACCTGAAGCCTTACCACAAATATCAGAGGCTTGGTTGGGCTTGGCTTGAGATTTTAGCCAAGACAAAGTTAACGCTGACAATTTTTTGACGAAGTTAACGCTGGCCTGCTGAGAGCATTGGTACCTCAACCCATACTTTGGAAGACTTTTTTGCATGTAGCTAGGCTACGACCTTCAGTAAAGTTTGAATAGCTCCTTATCCCAGGGTTTCTGATCTGGAGAACAAGATGTAACTTGGTAATTTTATGTGTCCTGATGCTTCAAAACGTTTTTGCCTTCAAAGTGTCTCAAAATCGAAAGCATCAAGTGATATCACAGCTTTTCACAGTTCGATTTACCCGCCACAAACAACAGTGCCATCTAGCGATGAGAATTGGCGACCTCAAAGACAACTGGCTGACTTTGCAGTGACAATGTTGTCTCTTCGTATGCCTGGTGGTTATGTCAAAGGCTAGCTAGCGAAGTGCATTGCATTAGAAACAATCTCATGCATGATGCCAAACTTCTCTTGGAAGAAGAAATAATTGGAGAACAATAAATAACGGCCATTCTAGACGCATCATTCCTTAAAACCATCGTCAATAACATAGGGTAGGTGTCATTATCACACGAATGACGGAGAAATGATTGCGCAAAGAAAGTTATCGGCCATGTGTATTGCCTGATGCAGACTTAATTGTGGCTTCCAAGAAATCTTGATTGTGGTCATTTGTGGCACTTGTCATTTAAATGCCAGCAAAGGAATGGCCCGTCCATTTCTTTTACATTGTTGCTCAATCTCCTTTGACCTTGATCAAAATGGAAGTACACTGCCATCAAAGACACTCCCGCAGCATCCACCATCGCCCTGTGCATATGCTCCACATTGAGGGGGTTTGATATGTCCTCTTGCCTGTCGTCAACTCCTTTGCTCATTGTGACTGAAGATGAAAAAATGCTCTTTCCAAGAGTAGAATAAGGTGCCTGCTGCCAAAAGGTCAAACCTACAGGGATACAACATAAGCCAGCACGTCCAAAAGTGAAGTTCAGAAGTAGATATTCCTCTGGTCACAATTTTACATGAATAATTACTATTACCGTTGCCTCTACGGAGTAGCCTGGTTACATTTAATCTGTTAGTGTTTACAGTTGCTATCAGTACCTACCTCACTGAAACTTGCTCCGTACATGTGCGTATTCTGCCCCCCACCGAAAAGCAAAGCACAAGTGCGTGCGTGTGTCCGTCAGAGAAAGAGAGAAAGCCGACAGCAGGAGGAGCACTTGGCTGTGCGTCCTAATGGACAAATCCTTGGGGTTTGGGCGAACGCGAGGGTTTGGGCAAGGACGCGAGACCAGAATGAGAATTAGACGAGGCTAATTAATGGGCTGTGCTCATCCTGCGCACCCTCAAACCACACGGAGTAAAGGACGCGGACGCACATGGACGAGGGCGAGTTTTCACTGACGTGATTTGATCTGTCCGAGGCCTCACGTGTGCTGTCCAAGGGCAGGAAGGAGTCACAGGACAACATAGAGCCAAGGACAGACAGAGTCTCAGTCAAAAGGAGGAAAAGATCGTGCACGTTTAGGTCAGGGAAGTTTGTAATTAAACGCCAAATCGCTGCTCGATCAGAAAATAAAATCCAATAAAAAATAGTGCAGTAGTATATATATAGACTCTAGTGTGCACATTGCACGGTCCTATTCGGCACGACACTGAAAAAAAGAGAGAAACTATAGTAAAGCAACAGAAAATGTGGCATCACATTTTCGGTTATTTTTTTCAGATGTGTGAATGTAGTGATTTCGGCTGAAATAGTCACGAAATATTTCCCCTCCGCACTGAAAAAAAGAATCTAAAGTAATGTTATAATTTCGTGTTAAGGTACTTCAACATGAGTTATTGCACAATATCTCAGTCGTATTATATACCAAATGGTCTGCTTGCGTCTGACAGGTAAGTAAGCTTATGTCTTATGCGATACTGTGACATCGATTGACAAAGTTGCCCATAAAACGCAATTTTTTGCATTTTTCAGACTGAAGCAGCTGCTGACCAAACTGAAGGAAAGCGAGATTGACCAAGACACTCTCATCTCCAATCTGGAATATGTGACCGAAGTGGTACAAGCCGTCGTCGCCAAAATAGAGTAAGTAACGGCCTCCATTTACTGTAAGCATTGACAATCTCTTTACTCTTGTCTTCTCAAATGCGTTCCCGTTTTCCTAAACTTACAAGCGATCGCCAAAACGTGAGGCCTCGGTTTTCCTCTAGAAAGGCCTTGGGAGAACCAACGTTCTGTGTCTGTATCTGCACATGCAAATATGTTCGTGGGGAATGAGTTCAGCGACATTGAGGTCATAAGACAAATAATTAAGACGAAACAGAGAGAAGGAAGGTGGAACACTTCATATCTAACTGACTGTCATTTTCAGAAAGTCAATTCCATACTTTTAGGGCTCCATCACATTCACACAAAGGTCCTGTTTCATTTCTCAAATCTTAAATGAATGAAACAATGATTTGTAGGTAAACACACTTTTTTCAAAAAGAAACATGCAAAGTTTTTTTCCAAGACCAGAGGCTCAATCATCGTGACCATTCTTGGCACCAGCAGTAACGGTCACGAAAACTGAAGCAGCAATGACGACAACCCAGGCAAGGAAGGACAAAGCAGAGAAAGCGCTGACCAAGACGAAGAAGGTTAACACTCTCCTCAAGAAGGGTCTGATGCCCTACTGGGTCACCCAGAAGACAGGCCTCCACATGGAGCCTGTATGGAGAGGGCGTCGTCTCATGCCCAAGGGTGATTATGTTTCATCAGTGTGCCATTGCTGTGATCGTAGCAAAGCTGCCACTGCTCAGGAAGTCTGTCGAAGAGTGCTGACATCCCAAACGGGTCTTGAATCCTTACTTACATTTGTAAGGCCTTAGGGATACCACCCGCTCGTGTTGGACAAGTGGTAAAATGCTCCACCCTCGGTCCAAAAGTCTACCCAAATGACCTCATGACATTTGAGACAAATATCTCAAGGACTCAGGGGCTCGTGGAGTGGTTCAAAGATGTAAAGAACAAGCACAAGATCATCGGACACAGTGACAGCAGTGATTTTTGTTAGTCAGATCAGGAGCAGTGGGAACAGCAGCCAAGTCATGCCCAAAGGATCCTCTAACGGGCCGATCCAAGCCCCACAGGGGTGATGGTATGAGCAATGACTCCACAGGGTATTTTAATCACTGGTGCCTCGTACCTGGACCAGATCCTAAACCCTGTTGCTAGCTCGGCCTAGACAAGCTATGGCAGGAAGGCTAGGAGCTTCATCCTCACGCAGGACAAGGCTCCTCCCCGCACTGCCAAGTCAGTTAGGAAATTTTATGCCGAAAATTTTGCAAATTTTAGGATGAAAGGCAATGGCTTCCATCCTCACCAGATGCAACACCATGTGATTTTTAGTTGTGGGACAGGCTGGAGAGGATGGCTTGCGAAAGGCCTCATAACAGTGAAATATGACTGAAAAAAGACATTCAAAAAGCTTGGGGCACATTATCAAGGGAAGAAATCACAAACGCTTGTGCTTCAGTATCCAAAAGGTTGGCTCAAATGGAAGAAAAGTTCACGTGAGGGTCTGTTGAAAAAAAGTAGTGAAAGAAGTAGGGACCTTGCTCAACTCATTGATTTAAAACGTGTCATTGCACAGAAGAGTCTAAAGACACCATTCTTGCCATCTGCTCATGTTCCTGTAGATGTATGGGTCATTAACATTGGCCAAGTATAACGAGCTCATGGCATCTTTGAGCGTGGAGTCAACTAACTGTCTAAAAATCCGGGTACAAGCCGGTACTGTGTGTGTGTATGTGTCAATTGACTTAACACTCACATTCTTCTATAATCCGTCTGAGGAGCTGAAAAAATAATACGTTAAACATGGGGGATATTTCACCAAAATACGCATTCATTCATTTTCGCACCTGGCATCAACCTGACGGTCAGCAATGAACAATGTTTGCGGATGTCGCTTGGGTCACGTCGCTATTTAACCGAGAGACTCATTTTCGTGATTGGGATGAACGCACGCACTTTATCGTACTTTCCAGCCGTTAGCTTTTAAGGACGATTGTCAGGACTCGCTGTACTGTCTGGTAAACTTAGTGCAGGCACTAGCGTTGAGTACTGCGTGTCTCTCTCTTTGTCTGTCTGCCTGCCTGTCTCCCACGTGACCCTCCCCCCCCCCCGCCCCGCCTTAACCCTGTCACTCGCATTCTCCTCGAGGCACTGCTTGATTGGTGAGAGACAGAGAGTCACGTGTCGCCGTCGTCCTCAAACATGATTCTCTATCGGTCAGCACTACTGACTCTGGTGTTTAATCTATGCCGGCCTCAAGCTGGGTTCACCTTCACTGGTCACCAGCACCCCACGCACCCCTGCGCCCATGTAAAGTGTACGTACGCGCTGTACTTACAGCCACACCTTATGTCCCCTCAAGTCGGGGATCCAGCCTGGTCTCTGCGTGTGCGTCCGATACAGAGTTGAGGGTGAGGGGTCCTACGCGGCACATCCTAGAGAACGGGCACATGGCAATATACAGTCAATGTAACATAGAACAACTCACCTCCCTCGTTGATTGTGGCACAGCGACCCGACCGTGCTTGCAGCCTTGTACAACAAACTGATCTCACACGTGGTCATATTGGTCTTTCATCGAATGAATAAAAGTTTTCAGTGTCCTCATCTTACTGCCCAACTCGATCTCCTCCCATTAAGCCACCATTGTGTCAATCGGTGTCTCTCAAGTCGTTTCTCTTCCCCTCTCTTTATGTCTTTCCCCCTTCTACTTCCCGTCAAAACAAACTTCGTTTCCCATGCGCACAACAATGGGCTCCTCCTGCAGTAGCTCATTTCTGGATGAGTTCAACAGGTTGGTTTTTCCTAATGCGCTCATACGAGACGAGTGTGTTTTTGTCACAATAACACCTCTCTTTGTTCCCGTCCATGAGTCACATCCTTGTCTCCTATGAGTGCACCTCCTTCTCAGATTTTTCGATGCACGCTCGTTTGTACCTTTGCTGTGTCCCTTACGTGTGCTGTTATCCCAGTGTGCAACACTACGACTCTGTATTAAACGGTGATATTTCTCAAGCACCATCTCAGCTTTGCCAGGCACGCGTGTTTTGGTCAGACTCATCTCTTCACCGTCGTTAATCGTTCATTATCATTCCCATCCCCATATTCATCCTTGTTGTTGAAGAGCACCAAAGACAGACATCCTGTTTCAGCCAGGTCATGTTGATGTTTATGGACAGTCCTCTACATACACACACGTACAACACAGTGAATGCATACGTAAGATACTTGCATTGACGTCTGTCTGTTAAATAATGCGTAGAGTGTATGCATAAACCATCGTTTGTGTTAGGGCATAGCATACGTACATATACACACACTCCTTATCTCTCTGACGAAGCATCGCAGGGGCACCCCTTTTCTTTCTCTCTCTCTCCCTCTTTGTCAAGGGTTATTGGGCGAATTCAGCTTTAGAAGACTTCAAATATTTGAGTCTCACTAAATCACCTTTTTCGCTCTCTAATGCAACGTGTGAGAGTAGGAAGGATGAAGAGGAATGAGGGTTCAAAGCTGATCCAATCTTTTCTCATATGAAGCTATGCTACTGCATAAACCAATCAAGAATTTGCCATATTTCAAGGGCAGAGAGCGTAAAAATCTGGTCTCTAGGAGCAGCGTGCAGTGTGAGTTAAAAAAAGGTGATAGTACATTTTCTGGCCTCACCTTCAATGAAAGTACAACTTGTTCAAGCCCAAAATGGTCAAATGGACCCCCTTTTGTATGACGTATCTATTGTATGATGTCATTGGGAGAGGCCAGATTCTCAGATGAATCGCATCTCTCTACTCATGAGGCCGGGGGGTCCGAAGCGACCCTACCGGGGGGACGAACACTATTGGAGCTTTCTCAATAACACAGGAACATGGAGGAATTGTGCTGGCAGTCCTTGCAGGGCAGAAAAGAGAGGGAAGTCTCCTTAAATTTGGAATCATGCAGCGAGAGGAGATGAATTGTGCGTACAGAGTGCAGCCCTTCATTTCTGCACGTGGCTCCCACCTCCCAAATGACTGGTCCTGTTGTGCAGAAATGTAGTGGCGCAATGTACAGGATGTGTATCTATGAAGACGAAACGTCTGGACCCTCATTCCCTCCGGATTCTCCCCATTTCTTCTATGATTTTTCACCCTTTTTGACTTCGGGGTCCTGCCCGGAGATCTTAGCTTTTTTCTTATTCCAAAGAATTCCTTTTGAGAGAGAGAGAGAGAGAGCAAACTAATTGAAAGCTCACTCCCCCTAGATGGAGAAGTTTTCGAAATGAGAAGTTTTGTTGGCGCTCATTGACTTGTGTATTTACTGAAAAAAGTTTCACTGACAGAAGTTTCGTTCCTGCAGGCTTTTGAGACGGAGCCTCTGACCTGTCACATCTTCCTTTTTCTGCTGCGAACGCTTTTTGAATGATGGATGTCGCTCTCATCAAAGTGATTTTTGTACCCATGGGGTCTGCATCCATAGTAGCACCGTGTGAGACAAAAAAAAGTTTCTCCTGTGCCACTCCCGGGCATCTGGCAATTTTCTTTCGACTCATTAGTTCCTGCCCCATGTCGTTCCTCTCGCTCTCCCTCATGTCCTTGGCCACGTTCTTATTTCTCCCTCTCCCTTATGTTGACCTCCGTGTCATGGCCCTCTTATATTTTCTCATTAGCTTTAAGACTCAAGCTCAGTGTCTCCTTTATCTTTGGTGCGATATTATGTACTTCCGTAATCAAGCGCTGGTAGATAGAGAGTGGAAGTGAATGCGAGACTTTCCACGCGTGCACCCTAACTCCAAGTTTCTGTGTGTGACTACATAAGATGTGGACATCGTACAGTGTCTTGGACACCCACGCGCGGCGACGCACATCTGATTGATATGTTCAAGTTATTCCTGGAGGAGGACTGCGTGCGTGTTAGTACGATCCACATCTCCACCGAAGCCATTGGTCCGATCGAGACCGAATTTGACATCCCCATCCCTACCATGTAGCATTAAAGTTCATTTCCTTTGGATTGAGTGCTTACTTACCCCTGAAGGAGGATGGGGTTGACCCTCCGGGGTCATCCCCAGAGATTCCCATTTTTTCCAAACTGCTGTTCAAGCCAGGACCAATGACAGGCCTAATAGTGACTCGTACATTGAATGGGTGGGTCCGCTATTTCTACCTGTAGCTCTTAGCGTCAATGATGTCCGCGAGGGAAATGGCGTGCATGTGCGAAACTGAATCGTTCGGGAAATGGAATTTCAACTTGAAATCGGTCATTGAGACACCGAGTTATGAGATCAGTAGCGTGGTCAGTTTTGTGACCGTCCATTTTAATGCTAGAGCGCTCAAAGTACAGCAACACATGAATGGCTCAACGCCAAAATGTATCATTTTTCACCTTTTTCGGTGGTTTTTAGGAATGAAATTTTGTTGAATGGGTGCAGGTGGGCATCGAATTACTTCTGTATGAACTTCAAGTAGCATGAGTTATCAAGCACTTTTCCCCCATGCTTAGGCGCGGCAGTGAACGTTCTACATTATGTGTGTTATGCAGACCGGACAAGAGCAGGTGCGCCTGAACACTTAAGTTTTTGCATTGCAGGCGGGCCTTTTTTTATGGCAACACTAGCACTTATCCGCTCCCCACTTTGTTGGGGAGGAAAAAATGTAAAGCGTTGTGCATGTGTCCGTCTGTCTGTCTGTCTGTCTGTCTGTCTGTCTGTGTGTCTGTTTGTTTGTTTGTTTGTTTGTTTGTCTGTCTGTCTGTCTGTCCGTCTGTCTGTCTGCCACGCGCTTCGCGCTCAACACGAGCTCCGCGCGCAAAGGGCCCGTCAGCAGCGAGAGATAGCAGAAACCAGCCGCGGACAGACAGGCAGACAGACGTACATACGGGCCTGTCCTTTTGTATATATACAGATTGTGTCACTTCAATCTCACCCCCACCCCCCGCAAAAAAGTAATATTTTACTGAAAATTTTGGCCGATTTCATCAAATGAACCACCGAAAAAGGCGAGAAAATGCCCCCTTTCGCATGGGTAGGGGTCACCGCACTTTGAGCGCGTAAGCATCAAAAAGGACTATCACAAGTTGCTCCTCATGCTGGACCTGGACAATCAGCACCCACGTTGGAGCGCTCCAGAAGCTGCCGCTGCAGCCCATTTTGCCTCGCGGACATGACTTACGCCAAGGCTCGTATTGCATAAGGAGAGGAGTACGTATTTTTGTGACGGTCTCGCAGTATCAGTTGAATTATGCGTTATGAGCGTTTATGTCTTCGTGTGGCTTTCATTGATCTTTCTTAATAGGAGCATCTTCTAACGTTTGTCGCTATCTTTCCACTTCTACCTGGCCTTCTCATGTATACTATCAGGATATCGGAGTAGATAAACTGTTATCTTTTCACAAATTTGTTGACCGATTTACGTACAAAACATTGGTATAACAAGATTTTTGGAAACATTTTGCGTGACACCCTGACAAGAAACATACGTAATGCGTAGTATTTTTGACCTATAATAGTTAGACACTTATTAGGTCCCAACGTGTGAGCGTATGTATACAGTACTGTAGTGCAGCAGAGAAAATATTCTTTTCTCGAATTGCCTGATATATTATTAATTTCAAACTTTTCCTTGTTGCCTTCTTTTACGGCAACATTCAGGGACGAGGCTGAAGACGATCTCTCCGAGCTACAGAGCGAGGCTGTCCCGGAGGAAGTTCGCAAATGGCTCGCATCCACCTTCGCGAAGCAGGCAAGTCCATTAAATGCCATGCAAAATGTAATGAAGTGAGTATTGAAAAATCCATTGACTGCCATAGTGTGGAGAGAGAAAGTTTTTGTCAATTCCTAATTTTTTTATGCTACACATACCGACGTTATTTATAGTATCGTCCATTGTGCCGGCGTCAGTGTTTTCGCCCCGCTTGCAGTACAAATATGCAGCACCGTTGGACCAAAATCTGTAGATGACGCTTTTTGCATATTGAATGAGTGATGGCTCCAGAACAGCAAGTTGGCATCTCAGAAGTAGCTGCAATGGAGGGCTAGCAACAGGCTCTGGTATATTTATAGGCATATTTACCACTGGTACTCAAGACCCTGAGATTGGTGTTCACATGTGAATCCATCAGATGACCTGTCAACCAGACGTGGTTAGCATTCTGGCCTCAGGGGGCTTGACATGAAGTTGCAGAACTACGTGTCACTATTACAATGAGGTATTAAAGTTTCAAGTTCAAGTTACCTTTGATTACAAAATATCTCTGCCGTCACATGTAACACAGCGACGGGAAATTATTTTGGTCCAACGGTGAGTGTATTCCCATGTGGTCTTGGAGAACCGGTGTTTGTCACCCCCAGAGTATTGCGGAGAATTATTCAAGTCCAGATCCTTTGACTCGTTCCATGTCTGTAAGTGACGTCCATGTGGCAGAGTCCCGGTAGGTACTGTGCACTTACTTGTGTTGTCAGGCATAAGTGCAGTACACAGCCAGCCAGGGTATCGCACGCTTGTATAGAGGACACTTGTCGAAACGATACGTAAGAGAGACCCTCTTTTATCGGCAATCCTTCTTTCTGTGAAATTACTTGAGGAGAATCCTATCACATTGCCGTGTACACATGCGCGTGACTGCTTATTATGTGTAGTTTTAAAATACGTTGGTGCCACACTAACTATTGATCTCACAGGAGGCTCCCATGCGTCGTTCGGAGCAACGCCCGACATTCCGATCGGTGGCCAACGCCATCCGCACAGGCATCTTCATCGAAAGAATCTACCGGAGAATGTCGAGCTCACAGCTGATGACCATTCCACAGGAAGTGCAACGAGCGCTCAAGGTACGATTCAATCAAAGAAGCAGTGCTCGACTGGAGGCCAAGGCCAAAGCCAAGGCTGGTGCCGAGGCCGAAGCCAAGGCTGGTGCCGAGGCCGAAGCCAAGGCTGATGCCGACGCCTACCGAGGTCTGCGAAGCTGAACTGTTCTGTATGAAGTAGTACACGTGCGCAATTGAGCTCTGTGATCTCTCACCAGCTGTGCAACGAATGGACTTTCGACACGTTCAGCTTCGCCCAGAGCTGTGCCGGTTCGCCCCTCCGATTCCTGGGTTACGAACTCCTCACCAGGCACGGGTGCTTACACAAGTACAAGGTGAGGAAAGAGCGAGTGGACGGCGGACTTTTACGCAGAGCTGAGACGACCGCAGTCATTATGTGCAGTTGTCTCAATTCCAAAGCTGCGAGCATGAAGCAATAGCTGCTGTCTAGGCGGACTGAGTGTGCTTTTGATTTATGGGCTCGTACTCTTTCGGTACGCGCGTGTCCATGTTTGCTCTCGCTCGGGCCTGAGCCCGGGCTCGAGCCCGGGCTCAGGCTCGGGCTCAGACTCGGGCGTTCTACGACTTTCCTTGAAGGTGAGTGTGTGCGCGCGCTTGTGTGTACGTGCGGGTGTGTGACTCTCTGGTTTGTGAAAAGAAAAAGCCATCCGCCGCTTGTCCATTTTTCACGCGAGGTAATTTATCTATCCTCGAAGCCAATTTTAGGCCTGTTTTATTCGAACCAGCTGTGCCTACTTCCTTGGCACACACAGATGCCGCCTTCTCGCACGCGTGGGTGCCCGTGTGTGAGAGTAAGAAAGAGCGGCCTTAGTTCAAGCTCCGAATACTCATGTACATACGTGCAGTAGAATACATCATCTCCCCTCATTGCATAGCCAGCTTTTCCGTTGACGGGAAGGTTTAAAAATCATTGAGGAGCTACGTACGTGCTGTGCGTCGTCACTTTGCCCTTTCTTTTTCTTCCAGATTCCTCCCAGTGTCCTTGAAACGATGCTTCTTCATGTTGAGCAGGGGTACGCGCAGCACGGCAACCCCTATCACAACCATATGCACGCGTGCGACGTCCTGCAGACGGTGCATTACTTCATCTCGCAAACAGGGTTGGATGTAAGTATCAAGGTCATCGTTAGGGCTGAAAAAAAAACACTCCTCTTCTTCGAGCGCGTAAAGACATTAACATGGGATTTTTTGTTTACTCACCTGTTTTATTTACTGCCAGCGTGGGGTCAAATGATGTTTTACCACATGCTTGAGTGAAAAACGTTTGTAAAGTACTTAACCACATGCTACAGGACTGCAGAACCCACAGAAATTAAATGTTTGGGGAAGCCCAAAAAAGGGAAACAAAAATGCCATGTTAAACTACAAACGTCATTCTCATGAAGAAGGACAATTCACACCATTTCATATTTTGATCTCAAAATCTGAAATCGTGTGTAAAGTGCTTCTTTATGAGAATGACGTATATAATTAGTACGTACTTAAGTACTGGACTAAATGAAAGGGCAAATCAGACAAGTGCGTCCTCTTGTCCTTCGCTTTAAAATGACGACAACAGATTCGCATGAGATGGTCTCTGACCTGACTTTCTGTCAGCGACAGATTCTTAAAGGATAGACGTACCTATTTCCACCACCGACTACTGATGGATTGAGTAAAATTTTTGACTTTCTTTCTTCACGTTCACCCTTCGTCTCCAATTGAACTGAACATGAAGGAAGAACAGGCCTGAGCTAGAGACGTCAGAGGGTCAGACTTCATGCCCGAGGCCCGAGGCCAGCTGCCCGAGGCATTCTAGGTGTGAATCAGCTTGCAAAGTTGAAAAAAGACTACAATCGGGATCATCCTCATTAAGGATGAGCGGCTACCCATACCCGTACCCGGTATTTGACACTCAAGCTTGTACCCGATGGGACCCGAACCCACGGGTATTGCAGGTCAGATCCAAGGGGCCAGACAGACATCTCTCAGACATCAGAGATGAAACAAGTTGGGCTATCTTGCATCCTGGTGTGCCATGTCGGCCGCCACCATCACGATCGTACCATGCCAGGATGCAAGATAGCCACAACAAGTTGATCCAAGAGAGTACAGACTAGAGCTGGCACGATTCAAGAATCTTAGAATCTTAGCTGATGAAGCCCAGCTTCATAAGCTTCCTCTGAGAGACTCTTTAGTGCTGCTGGAAATGCTGTTGCTCCCTTAAGAACAAATCTGGATGATGAGCATGTGTCACAAATTGTCTATCTGAATAAGGATGTGGCATTCTTGAGTTAAAAAAGGCTGTTGTTCTTTCTGACCTTGCCAGTAGGTATGGTGATGTTTGTTCCTTGATCTGTACTTGCACCCGTACCCGTACCCAATACTTTGATCCTGGACCCGACCCGTAGCCGCACCCGACTCAAAATATTAGACCCGCACATCCTTAATCCTCATTGATTTCTTGCCATGGAACCTTAGCCCAGTTCCTCATTATGGTAGTGATCTAACCAGTAAGGCAGTATTCACCAAATGAATCAGGGCAAACTCAGTGTTTTGTTTAGAGGAAATAATTGCCATCAGTGAATTGTGGTCGCAAGAACAAGCAACCAGACTCCACATTCAGGCAAATCAAACAAGAAGCCTTTTTCTTTCAACTTCCATGTGGCAGTGTCGATGTACCGGTGAACGACCATTACCGAATTAAGAGAATGGACCGTGAGGGCATGCCACAATAAGGGGGCCAGCGTACAATTCTTATAAAAAGAATACTATGCTTCCGGAACTCATGCTAGCTTCCAATAGGGCCGGCTCCAGAGCCTAAATCGAGCCAACCTGCGGCTTGGTCCGACGCACACATTGCCTGCGGCCCTCAAATTATCGGCCTCACCGTCTCTAGACTGGACCAAATCCAACAGAACTTACTAGTCCCGTCCAAGGCAATAGAATTGAGGGCTTCAGTGAGTTATGTAGGTCCACAACAATACTGATCAGGGTTTTTTCACTTGATGGGAAAATGAAATATGGACGGTAAAAGTAAGGCAGGCAGGCCTATAACAAGTACAGGATTCTGGAAGGATCTCTTGCGTTCTGAACAACCTTCTATCCATGAGTCCTATTACAAGACTGTTCTGTACTTTCGTCGCAGGCAGAAAGAAAAATCTGTTAAAAGCAGTACTGAATGCAAAATGTCCAAATTGCACTGCTGCTGAACGTGTTTCTGGACTGTAATACATGTTTATTGTGTCCCTTTTGGTCTACACCATACGGAAGAAGTAGTGTCCGGAACATGCCTGTCTTTGGCGGATGAATGTAAGCAAATGGTATGACTTGGTGAAGTTGAACCCAACCAATACAAACGTCTATGTCATAAACGTGCATGACATAAGGTGCGACTATGATGGGTAACTGTGCCAGCACATGCACTGCCTTTGAAAAGTTTCTAACCTAAAACTGGTTGATGTGGGTACACCTGAACACCGTCGAGGACCATTAGAAGGCCAGGGTTACTTGCAGAGAAGAACATTTATTTTTGCACAATAAGGACAAAGGACTCTTTTTTTGCTTTGAAAGAGGCCATTTTTGCTTCATGAAAGCTTGACCGCTGAATTTGTAAAGAAATTTTCTTAAGGGACGATGCTGCCACTCCTACACAGGGGCTCTGGGGACCCCAGAGCCCCCTTTCTAGGTTATTTTGCCCCCCCCCCCCCCATGGGCATTCCACCCTCTGCCAGAACTGAGCCAAAACATAAAAGGAGTATTGATTACCTTGAAGTAACGCGGTGGCAATCATCAAATCCTTCTGGAACTAACACAAATATAGCTTTGCGGTTGAGGGTTTTGGCACGCAAACACAGTTACCAGCAGCCATAGACTTGAGTAAAGCTAAATGAGGCAGAAATTTTGATTATCACGTCCAACTTTACTTAGAACAACACCTTGCCTCCCCGGACACTACTTTTCCCGCCCACTTTATAAATGGTTTTTGGATTGTCCCTCTCCCTATGTTCTATAGCCTATGTTCTGTAGGCCTCATGTCTTCTCGGACCTTCCCATCAAGTAGTTATTGTAGGCATCCCTAGGTGAAGTAGAGCTAGGCTAGGCCTCACTTAGTGTGATGAGATGGAAGCAGCGTTCTTATTCCCTAACCAAGTAAATGGCATCCCTAATAAGCATTGTGGTGCTGATCCTACATAACTCAGTCGCTCCGAATGGAGCTCTCTGGTTGCAAGCGGCCATTTTCTAAAGTTGAATTCTTCTGTTTTAAGTAAAGACTGAAGTGATGGCAGAGCCAAAATGGTAAGACAGACGAACCGTGCAAAGACTTCCAAAGTGCATGTGCAAGGAACTGCATATGTTCCTCATATGAGTTTTCAGCTCTAACCTATGTTACTTTCACTGTCAACACGTTTTCTCACCAGACGTGGCTGTCAGATCTCGAGATCTTCACAAGTCTGCTGGCCGCCATCATCCACGACTATGACCACACTGGCACCACCAACAACTTCCACAACAACTCCGGCTCCGATCTGGCCATCCTGTACAATGACAGGGCGGTACTGGAGAACCACCACGTGTCAGCTTTCTTCAGGCATGAACCCATTATTGACGCCAATGATACCGTTCGAGTGCCGGGCCGTAAATGCAAGCCCGAAATTGAGTGAATTCAAGTCACTCCTTTGCACGCACCTCCGAAGTGACATTTTCGAAGTGACGCCGTCGACACCGCCCTGTGACGTGCCCGACGGAATCCTTGACAACCTAGTTCTGCCTTTCCAATTCCCTATCTGTCCTCAAAAGCTATGAAAAGATTTGAAAACTTAAAAAAATCCATTTCTGCTTCTCTTTCACCCCAGTGGCAGTTCCGCTTGTCTCCAGGTGGAATAGAACTTGATCTCCTTTGCTGAAGAAGTCGCGCGGCCGTCACAGGATGAAATCTTTCCTTCTTTCTGTCTGTCTCTTTTTGATGGTCTGCACTGTACAAGTCCAATGCGTCTTCTTGTATGGTACAGAAAACCTCTCTTAGGACGAAGGACATGTGCGAGGTCTAAGGAGATAGAGAGAGATGCCGGCTGCTGTCGGGATTGGCATGCAGGATTCCTCCTTGTGTCATTTTTCCCGCGGGCAGTCTTTGAAAATTCTCCTTTCTTTCACTTTGGAGGCACACAAGGGCAGACAAGAGGAACAAGGGAGGGTCTCCCCTCTTCTTGCTATGCATGGCGTGCAGTGCGGCACAGTACTTGGTACACAGTGCCGCGCTGTACGAGAATGGAATAAAACAAACATACGAGAGGCCTGCACAGCCCGGCTGGATGTCCATTTGGAGACATCTTGATCCTCGGAGGTGGCATTTTGATACATGAGGGTAAAAGCGTCTTGCCGCAATGATGGAGAGCAACGGAGAGAAGGAAAGTTGCCCGGGAGAAGAAGAAACCTTTATTGTTGGAGTTCACTTCGGAAAATGCAAAGAAGGGACTGGCACATAATGTACATGCAATTAATTTCCTCTCAGTACCGTGCGGGCAAACAAGGTCTGACAGTGCCTACTTCGTGTAAGTTTCTTTTGACACGTGTTCATGTCCTCCTTTGTTGACTTCGCTCCCCTCTTACTTGACCACATCGGACATTCTTTATTAAATCACGCTGAACAGGGTGACCCACGTGAACTTCTGACATTGTTTTTACACCAAAGCAGCCTAAAAGGCCAGGAGCTATCTAGAGAGATCCATTGTTGTCAAGAGGCCTCGTCTTTGAGAGAAGAATGAAAAATTTTCACAGTTATCCAGGCTCTTTTCGTTGATTCTTTGATGAGAATGAAACTAGAAAGTAACTGAAAAGTCGGATAGTCATGTGTGTCACGCTGTGCTGTTCGTGCTGCACGTGTATGTCAGCTTCTCCACCTACTACCTGCACAGGACGATTCAGCAACAGGACTGCAACATCTTCGCCAACATGCAGAGAGAGGACTACAAGGCTCTGCGCAATCTCCTGATCGAGATGGTCTTGCACACAGACATGACGCAGCACTTCACGCAACTGAAGGCCATGAGAAACGTTCTGCAGCAGCACAGCGGAGAGCCGAGGTAATCTGTGTTGACGAAACCTGTGTTACTCGATTGTATGTTAATAACCTCCCCAGCTTTTTTGTTGTATCAGGAACTTAAAGACTTCTGGTTTCTTTTTCGTTTTCTTTTTTGGCAATAACGATCATGCACACACATACCGGTATGTTATAACATCTTTCTGAGACTGATAAAGTGTATGACAACAGTGTGTGTGTGTGTGTGTGTTTCCACACGTGTTGACTTATTTGTCATTCGGTTTTTTTAAAGAGAGCATTTTTGCTGTAGCAGTGCTGTTGCTTTTGCTCTTACTTTATTCATAGATACCGTACTGTGTTGCTACTGATGTATTCATCCATTCTCCTAAACCTTTCATAAGAATGAAATTATCCTTTTTACGGAAATATGCTGTCATACAACCGAAGGCTCTGTTATTTGCCTCCGGGCTCTGTTGTTATGCAAAGTTCCTCGTATGCGAGAGAAAAGTTTCAGCATGATAATTAACTGTTCCTTTAATGTTTGTGTTAATTTGCTAACACCACACTCTGTCCTCACAAAACTGATCACAAACACACACGCGAAACTATTAAAATAACGTTCGTAACCACCACCTCAGCTATGCCTTCAAGCAGTGGAGAAAGCTGAAGCACGGGAGACTCATTGCAACCCCAGCGACTTACAAGAAGGAATACAAGTGAGTTGAGTTTCGATTATTTTGTCCTTTCTCTCCCTTCACAAATCTATTGTCTTGTCTTGTGTTTGTCTCTTCCACTGTTACAGCAACACAAACACCTCTCACCTGTGCGTACAACTATATACAACATTTTTTTGGGCGATTTCTTTTGCTTTCTTAAATATTCTGTTGCCGTGTGTCTGTCCGTGTGTGTACGTGAATGTGCTGCATTGCGACTGTTGCCATAAAGCATCGTCTAGAGGTCATCAATTTTACACAAGTTTTCCTTGCGTGAGGGCATCCTCTGCCTATGTACGTACTGTACGTGACCTACAGCACTCTGTTTAGGCAGACACAATGCCGTCGTGGTGTCCGTCCGCCGGCTATTGCATGCAGACGAGTGTAGAGTGCCACGCGTGCTTGCGAAGACAGAGCGGTGGGTGGAAAGGCCCAAATACACAACTCCATAGAATCTCGATAGACTATATTGTCATTGTGTACATACGTCTGTATTTATCACTTGGAAGCCCTTTACCAGATCATTATGGTCGACACACTCCACATTGGTGTAAGGTACATCTTTTTTTTGTGTGTGTGTGTCTGTATGGGTGAGTGTGCGCGCTCGTACAAGAATCTCTGTCTAAGTTAAGGGCAAGGCTCTGCTCACTGAATTCACTCTGCACAAAGAAAAGCAATCGAATTTTGTCCCTTTGATGACAGTGCATTAGTGTACAGAAAAGAATTTTGAAGTCGCATTGGCCTGCATGAGCTATCAGTAAGTTCAGTCTTAGCTCATGTCTTGCTCATTCACCTTTGCCATATCATACGCACGTACAGACAGTACCTATTCGACATTCTGGCTTAATCCAAATTTAAAAGCAGGATGAAGAAGGACCTTCTTTGTTGCAGCTTTTCCGCAGAACTTAGTGTAGTCTTTATAAAAGCTTTTTTCCTCTGCCGTAAGTAGAACACTGAAAAAGATGGAGGCTCTGCGCGCACTAAAGAGATAAAGAACGTCAGAAAGATGGAACTCTTTATTCCCTTTTGTGCTATCTTGTGACTGAAATGCTGCGCAGCGTGCACACATCCTACACAATGCAATGCAGTGCAGTGCAGTGCAGTACAGTGCAACGCAATTTAGTGCAGCACTCGTACTCCTCAAATCCTGGTACCACTATTGAACTCATGGACTGCGTAGTTGCTCTTCAACTTTTAGCGCTTTTCTGGCATGGGTGTCGTCTGCAAGTGGATTTTCCTCCTTCACTTTTGTGGTGACATCAGCAATATTGAACAGGATGTGGCTGAGTGTGACAGAGCAGTAGGGCAGTGGGGTTAAGAGGGACTCCTTCAGTGGCCTCAGCGATGATGCGCCACGCTGACCGTGGCGTGTGCTGACAAACAGACAGGAAATGGAAATCCCAATGTCTGCCATGTCCTAGGACGACTCGACATCAAAATTTGATGGATCATATGAATCTGGCAAAGCAAAGGTATGAGTCTTTAGCGCCATTTAAGAAAAGGTCATCTCCTACACATACTACATAGACACACATGCAATGTACATACGTGCGTACTCGTGTACACTTGTGTATATTTGAGTACCAGTATGCACTGAGTAGTGAGGAGGAAAGTATGTTCAGTATAGCTACCTGTTTCTTATCTAACTCCACCTTTACAGCCCTGATAGTTCAGAATGTACATTTACACCTGTCAATGATGCATTCACACAATTGCGGTTTTGTCTCTTTATACTACAATTATGTGTAACCAATGCCAGGTGCCAGGAGCGCCTTGTCCAATAGTTAAAGCGCTTCGACTACAATGGCAACACTGTCCTTCCAGCTTCGACAAGATCCAGGTGCTCTGCTTATTGCTGCACTCGTGCGATGTCTCCCACCCCGGCAAGCGTTGGAACATCCACTACCAGTGGACGTGCAGATGCATCGAGGAGTTCTTCCGGCAGGGAGACCGGGAAGCGAAGCTGGGACTCGAGTTCTCGCCGCTGTGCGACAGGAACAACACCGTCGTGCCTCAGTCACAGACAGGTAAGTGACCTTACCTCAACTTGTGTATCAGACAGGTACGTACAGGATGGCACTTACGCATGTAGCTTCCCACCACTGCTAAGCATATGTAGACCACTTTGCACTGGCAAAAACGAGTACTGCAGTAGTAGCAAGATTAACTTCAGCAGCGAGTATGAGCTTTGTCACTATGCTGCAGTAAGAGTCTCTTCAAAAATGAAATTAATACGTAAGCCTTGCGTTGAATGGTGTTGGAAACACGAGATAAAGCTAAATTGGGATCTCTCTCCCTGCTTCTTTTATACCCAGTGAATTTAATTGAATTCATAATAACAAACAAAGTGAGTGACGAGGGGAAATTTAAAACTTCATTCGTATGAACGAGTGTTTTGTTTAGGTATTTTACCTTAAAAAGGGTCGTTTTAGAGTCCTTTTAAAGTGACTGTGCCGGCGAATGCTTAAATTTTCCTAAACCATTTTATGCTCCGTGCTCATTTTTCTGGAAAGCCAGAGTGCGGCTAATTCTCCACTATGTCTTGGAACCTCATTCATTTCACTGAAGGATAAGCGAGGACTGTCTTGACTTTAGATCACGTTTTGCTTTTTTACACCCATCCGAGAAAAGGTTTCTAGGAAATGAGTCGTGTTACAAGTCGTCTTTCCTCCAAACAGCCTAACATCTTCAATATGAACAGATTTATGAGCATAGATTAATTCATGAGAGGAAACTATTGGTCCCCTGGGCTTAATAATTTATTGCCTAGTCTTCAGTTTCCACAACTTCACAGCGTAAGGTCCCCTCCAATAGTTTTTGGTGACGTTCTTACACGCATTAGCCGGCATTTTCTGTCATATCGTTCACTGCAAATTTCTCCACTCCTTGCAGCTTCTTTGTCAACTCTATACACCTGATTGTGTACGTTAATTGTGTTAACACCATGGGACACCTATGACAGTTTAAAGAACAAGCTTGCTGGCATCATCATTGGGGCATAAACGAAGGATTGGAAGGCAAGAAACTTGGGCAGATGCTTGAAGTTTCACGACCACCAATAAGAGCTCTTTGTTGGGGTGCTTTTTTTAGTGACGTACCTATGGCAATTGGAAATACCATAGACGTCGTCTAGTGGTCATTCCCAATAAGACCAAAATCACATGACTTTGACATGCTATTACTTTGGTTGCTTAAATTTCCTGCCTCCCACATCACACATGCATCAGGAGCAAGCAATTATGAACAACTTTAGTTTGATAATATTTGCTTTGAAAGAAAATGAATGCTATGGAGATAGAGAGTGTGAGCACTCTTGGATCCCCAACTGCCAATGAACAAAATCTGCCATGTCCCCAAATGGAGCAGGAACCTCGTGGCTGGGATTTGGAGCTGTACCCGCACGTCAGGAGACCTGTGCATGTCCCCTCAAGCCAAAATGAGGGAGTGGACAGCAAGATCCTCATGTGGATGAAACACCATTGGTCAACACTCTACATTCTTTTGAACCAGAGGATTTGGAAATTTGATCGGGTCAGAAATGTTCAGAATGAGAAGTACCTTGCCAAATCTCCCATGGTCCAGTCAAACGTGGATGCTCTGAAGGCTGTAGTGGGACTGGACTGGGCCAGCTTGTCAGCAGAGTTTCTGAATAAGTTGTGCAAGGCCTTCTGGACAAGGCTCGACGCTGTGCTGTAGGCAGGGGGAAATTTTTATTGAGGATTAAATAGAAGAATGGCTGGAATGTGCGTCTCTGAAAGTTTAATTTCTCTAACTCATGTAGTTGTTGAGATTCAGGGTGACAAAGTTCGTGTCGTGCGATGTAAACGATTTGGGCTTGCGCACTGTACAGTAGACGCTGCTTCTTTCGCCAATCTACTTTTGCCCCGGCAAAACTAGTGGTATATGATGCCTGGCGGTATAGCCAGTTCGACTAAAAGAGGACTCATTTTAGAGGCAAGTGCTGTGTACATGTACAGTGCTGTGCAAAAGTCATCGGACACTCGTCTGAGGGACGAAAAATGGGCTGATTTGGTGGCCTTTTTGAAGCGAAATTTAAAATTTTTCCTACCGTGAAGAGGGGGG
>JAAUXU010056614.1_pt1 | contig 24770 bp, 32 predicted proteins | sample 7278151 | NCBI WGS metagenome assembly JAAUXU01 (sample SAMN14350113, study PRJNA611818) | marine sediment metagenome | isolation source: surface marine sediment (1.8m) | place: French Polynesia: Moorea | collected 2018-08 | reverse complement strand
TGCGGATGTATGACAACGGGTTAGCTTCTTCTTGTTTTCTTAGATATGTGAATGGAAACAAATATTTCCATCAAATCATAGTTGGGCACAAGAAATTTCATGAAACTTTCTTGTCTCGATTTTGTGGCACTCAAATTTCTCGAGGAAGTGCCAATGCTAGTAGAGATCAGGGTGTGAAACTGCTCATTACCCAAGGTTGTCAGCATCATGTATAAAGTAAGCAGTGAATATTTTGGCTAAATTTGTTTACTCACTCAGTTCTTGCTGCCGTCGTGTGTCTTGGGGTGCGCTTACCGCGTGTGTGACGTGCGTGGCCGGCGGCGGACTCTTCGCCGTCTACCTCAAGTTGGTGGCCGACCTCACCATGGAGATGATGCTCAAGGTTTCGAAGAGTGAGACCTAGAGTATTAACCGTGAAGAAAGTCTCACTTTGATTCTTCTAGGTCATGTATTGCTCGTGGCCTTGGCTGGAGGGCTTCTCCATCGCCCTGACGGCCTTGGGCTGTCTCATCATGGCCATGTCCGTCCTCATTTTCGCCTCCTCCTTCCTGAGCACCAACGAGGACGCTGGCAAAGACCATGAGAGGTAGAACTCGACAACTAACCTGTTCAGCTCGCGTATCCCTCAAAGCTCATGAGATATGTAAGGGGTGCGAAGAATTGATGATGTCCTAAGTGACCGATAGTTAATATCATTGGATTCAACATAAGCCTTGGTAGTCAAACATAACATATTTTTCCCATCACCTGACTCAATATGTTGACCTTGGGATCCCCTAAGATGTCCAGATTTTTCCACCTGGAAGACTTGGTCGCAGTGGAGAACAATGACCCACTGATGGACATCATGCATTTTTAAGTCGCTGAGATTGGACTTCTGCTGTCGATGTCACTTCTGAAGCCTCACATAATCTAATATACACATTAGGTTACCTTTAAAATGTCGGCCTTATTTGGTCGGGGTGCGACCTGGAGACCTCAGGATGGGTGCAGCTGCTAAAAGTCACGATGCAGTCAACCTTTTAAACAGTAACCTCCATCCAGTCAAAAGTTGTGGCCGTCAAACCAAGTGTTCACCATACACACTGCATATAATATGTTGAAAGCGTGCGCCGCAAATGGAGTTTGGAGGGGAAAATTCTGATAGGAAGCGACTTTTTTGTCCGGAAATTTCGGTCGAAAAAAGACGTTTTGTCCTCATTTTACTTTTTTGTCCTCGTTTTTTTGACCAATTTACATAATTTTGGGAAAGACTGGTAGTTACGGAACCGCGGCCTGAAGAAGAAGCACCTTGACTGGAAGAAAGCGCAGAATTGCAATTGGAAATGCTAATAGAACAGAATTCAAGCCTGCAAATTTTGGGATATTTGCAATTTTTGTGTGGAGGGAAGAGTCGTTTCTCTCAGAAAATGAAATACCAAAAAATAAAGTTTTCTGCTTCCCCATGACCTGACGATGACTTTTTAGGCCTCGCCGCTTCGCAGTTCGACTTAGAAAGTCGTTTTCAGGCCGTTCGATATCAGACAAACACAGCAGGACAAAGAGGTCACTTCGCTCTTTTCAATTTATAGTCTTTTTTTTTTAAATCGAAATCCTCTGGCCAAAGCACCAACAGCTGTCAGCACAGTGTTCCCCGTAAAAGTTCTGTCTGGAACTAGCGCAACACCTGGACCAGTCAAGTTCAACGTAAGGCTGCACATGCCTAGAGGCCCTGTAAAGTCTATATCTCATTTTTCGTCACCCTGTATATTTGCTCCGTTGGTCAAAGTCTGTAGGATCAAGAGTGGAACAACTATTTGCAGCGATCCGAAGAAGGGAAAGAAGAGAAGGAGCAAAATGCATCGTTTGTCCAGCAAAAAACCTCCTCTGGTGCTGATGTTGACGCTGTATCCGGCCCTCCCCATCTGGCTGGTCCTGGTGGGCGTCAGCGTCACCTTCGGCACGATGATGTACGCCATGGACGGAGTCTGCAACACTGAAGAAGTTAGTTTCAAGTGGCCGCACGAACAAAGTCTGCCCGTGCAAACGCGCCCGAGAGAAGGAGGCCTTGTGGCGCTAGGCCTCCATTTCACGGGCAGACTTTAGGCCTACACGGCCCAAATCTGCCCTTGCAGCCTCAGAGCATCCGTCAACTTTTAGCTTTATGCAGGTGAAGCCTCTTTGGGACGGGACCATTCCTCAGTACGGCACCGAGTGCACGACCGTGTTGGAGGGCGAGGACTGCGTCGAGTGCATCGACCTCTACCAGTTTCACTTCCTCTTCCCGCCCGACACCAGGTGAAGTGAACACAGCCTTGGCTCACTTAGTGTACGCGCTGTGCTGATCTTCGTGCCCCAACTGCAGGAAGGAGGACATGTGGATCTGCGGCGAGGAGATCTACTCCTTTTGCGTCGTCTTCATCCCCGACATGGTCACCTACTGGCTCCTCTGTTTCATCGGGAGCTGCCTCGTCGTCGCTGGAGTTTCTCTACACCTGGTCGTGCTCGCTTTTACAAGGTTGATCAAGACTAATTCACTACTTAAGCACGTTGTTGCATATATTAGAGGGCGCCTTCAAAACTGTGCAGGACCCGTCTGGTGAGTGAGCAGACGATGAGGGAGAAGTCCGACCTGAACTACATCCAGAACAGGGTGAGCATGGCCCTCACGGCCGAGAAGAGGAAGAGAGAGAGCAACCAAAGGCTGCTGGAAGCCAACAACAGCGGCCTTGATGATAACGGCTGGGGAACGGCGAGGGGAAACTATCGAAGGAATTATACTCCAGACAGATACAGTGTGGGCCAAAAATACTCATCCGCGCAGTAAAGTTGCACGTTGTTGCGGGAACGGCTCAATGGCTGCAAGACTGTGCGACATCCCGAATTAATCGATATTTGATATATCGAAACCGAATATATGATGCGATTTGCTGAACGCCTCTTTAATTGTCAGCAACATATTTTTGCGCAAATTTTAAAGATTGCAGAGACTTCAACATCTCCTTGGCCAACCCGTGAACCCCATCCAGACTGACCCTGCATGCAAAAAGTGCTTCATGAGATCGCGATGTTTTTGTAGATATCGTGATATTCGATGCTTGGCCCGGGCTTAAAAAGCTCCCGTCGAAGAAACTCCTTAACTTAAGGTGCATTGACCAAAGCTCAGTTTGGTCCTGGTCCAGGGGGGCCTCGGCTGAACGAGCGGGACGACGACGACGAAGAAGCACCTCGACATCAGCTTCTGGGCCTTCTTCCTCGTCCACTCCGGGCCAATTTTCCGGCCGCACCCGGTGCCACATAAATATATAACGTCTGTATCGTTAGATCAACCCTTGCGGACTCCACAGATCGATTAATTCTAGTGGCAACGATCATTCTCTGTCTAGAATTCACGCGCTAATTCGCAGATGGGCGCACGCACTCGCGCACGCGCGCGCAAGCACTGTTGACACGCGTGGGTGAGTCTTTTCAGCGCACAAAATCAAAGAACTCGTGAGAAATTTCCTGGCGATCGATTGACGCAGCGATATCGATCGATTATTGCACGCACACACGGTAGGACTCGAGTCCATTGTGACTTCCTGGCTCAGCTACAGAAAAGCCGTGATTCATTGCACAGGGCGGCCAAAATTGGGGAAAACCTCTCAAGTCAACTCAGATTTGGTGCACTCGTAGCTCACTTTTCCTGGCCTCAAGACCCTTCTATAGGTCGAAGACACCTGGAGGGTCTTTCACACGTTGACTGTTGCTCTGCCTGAGGTGAGCTTGACTTTGTTGCCTCGGCTGCTGATCGTGGTTGCAAGCAATGGTCGGTCGGATCTGGTTGAATGCGAACTTGATCACGTTGCAGCAGTCCTTGAACTTGCCCGCGGCGTCGTCGGTGCCGCATTCAGCGTCATTCCCAGATGACTTTTTCTAAAATTGTTCATGCCAGAGGGGGATGCGTTGAGAATTAATCTTGTGCTTGCTACTACAGTGGTCCCCACCTCTACTGACACCCTGGGGACCAGGAGAAATTGTCGTTGGATCCAGGGAGTCGAGATATTTGGGGGAAATATAAGTGGCCCCTTTGAATGTCTGGTTTGTTTCGAAAGCACAGTTTGCATTCAAGACTAGATGACTGAGAAACAGTTCAAAACCCTGACGTCAAATTGTCTGAGGGGGCCTGAAAGTTCCTTCTGCACCCCCAAAATGTGGGCATAACCAGGAAAACTGTTAGAGTCTCGTCCAAGCTGAGGAATCTGGGCCTGATCGGCCGTGGTGACGTCCGGCATAAGCGGCGATCACTGTATGGAAATGCCAACTTTCGCTTGTTCGTGAGGTCGGTTGCTCGAAGCAGAAAATGTTTCCCCCACTTAACGTTGGATGATTTCTTATGTCCGCTCTGCTCACTCGCCTACATGAACAAAGAGCACTCACGAAACACGCCTGGTTTCAGCTCTGTCCTCTGTTTGCCACTACAGGGTGAGGCAGCAAGAAGGAGGCTCTCTCAAGTGTCACACCCTGTACGCGCATGCTTCTGTTGCGCTCTGATACCGTGACTAAACGCCAAATCATCGCTTTTGTGGAGGAAAATTGCATTCCTGTAGCATAGTTGTTGCTCAGGAGAGTCAGAACTTCGATGTAGTCAACCTTTTATCTTGCGGACAGTGGGACTTAATAAATGAGATTTCCACTGTCTTCGAACAATTACATTTGTCTGGTCCATGATAAACATTTTTTTTTTTTGCAATATAAACGCCTCTGGTAGATTGGAATTTCTGAACGAAAAATGCGCCAGAAGAAAAAACTCTTCATTTTCTCTCGTGCATCCGATTTCCAGGAATTTTCTTTTTATGTGAAGCCGATTCTTGAAGAATAAATCACGATAATATTCTGCCCTCACGGGAAAAGGTTATCGAGGAAAGAATCCCCAGCTGAGGAAAAATTCCTCTGGGGGAGCCCAATTAAGCAGGTCTTATGCAATTTGGCGATTCAGACACGCGATAATCAGCCCTGATGAATTTTCAGGCCCATCCCTCCTCCCCAACGCTGAGTGAAGGCCTACTCTTGAGGGCCCATTTGCACTGCCGAAACCGATGGCTCGCGCTTCTCAACGGGTGTGGAGAAAATGTGTCTGTGCAAGTCGTGCTTCACAACACTTGCGGCCTTGCAAACACTTGCAGATAAGAAGTTGCGCGTTCAAAATCGCCAATGGAGCTGAGAATCCAAGGACAAGACGGTCTCGAAATCGTGAGATGACTTTTCATGCAATACCATAACAATAACAGCAGCATCTCCTACGACTGCGCGATATCCCCCAACTAATCGGTATCGAAATATTCCATACATCGAAACCCACTGTCCCAGTTCACGGTCAGGCTGAAACCTCATCGTGCTGTCAGCTAGGGATGCAAAAAGTCTGGTCTGAGCCCGCGATCCGGTTTCAGCTATGGTCGAGCACTTGCGATATTCGATATCGACCTGACGCATCGCACAGTGTCAGGTGCTGTATTGCACCCACCGGGCTTGGAGTGTCACGTAGACAAAAGAAGCTAGCAAATGAAGTAAGGGCGCAGTTATGCAAGACAAATCTCCAGTCAGGATGTTTATTCACGGCTGGAGTTTGTTCACCTGCGTCGTGACGTTGAGGGGACGTTAGGGGAGTAAAAATGGCGGTGGAGAAAAGCTTTCTTGCAACTTTTTTACCTGCGTCTGTGGTGTGTGCGGTCTCCTTATCTGGGAGTCCCAACCCCTCCGCCTCCACCCTATATTTGGTCCCCCTTTTTTCGCCACCCCACTATAGATCACATTCCAGACACCCTCTTGAACGGTTTTGGAGAAGCCAAGTAATAACTCGACCAGACAAGTGCAGACATCTGAGCACGTGACAAAGCCCATTCCAAGTGCGTTCTCTGGCTGTCACTTCCTCCATCTCGTCTGGTGGAGTCGTGGCTTTCACCAACTCGGAGAAAAACCCTCCCTGTCAATAAGTGACACTTCCTGCCCATCTTTTTTTTGGGTGTGGAGGGCGCTTTCAGTGGAGATTGCATTACTGCAAGAACTACCCAAAGATTATTCTCTGGGTCCTGGTGACAGAATATCACACACTTTTTTAGGAGGCCTGATAAAAGATCTGACAGAGATTGTGTCATTTACCACATTTTTCTCTTTGTCAGCCATATTAAAGTGGGGCGAGTGCAAAAATGTGTCTCGTGGAGCCTCTCCTCGTGTGCCTATCAGATTGACGGGGAACAGCCTTTATCTTCCGTTAGTCATGCCATGACGGCCGCGGGTGAAGGGGCCAAGGACCCCAAACTCACCCACGTCGACATGGATGAAGCAACCTTCAATGAGTTCGGCATCATTTTCACTCGTTCAGTAGCATCCGTCACTCGCCTGCAAAGCGTCCATCCGTGGGCCTGGATGGGCTCAGGGTTGGTGGAGGTCAGCTTGGGTCAGCTTGGGTCAGCTTGCGTCAGATTGCGTCAGGTTCCTTCGAGGTGGCGAAGAGACAACCTGACCTAATGGGGCCCGAAGCCGTCTGGGACTAGGGTTGATGTGACTCGAGCTCAAGTAACGCCAGGAACTCGAGTCGAGCACGTGACACGCTGATTTTGTCCCGGCAACTCCGCCTTTTGCTGGCATTGTTCATGTGCCGCACAGCCACAAGTTAGCGATGACTAGTGATGTCGTGACTCGAGTGGGACTCGACTCTTTGTTCCACTACTTGTTACTCGAGTAGCGCACATGACCGTCAGTGTCTGCGCAGGCAGTGGCAGCAACTCCGAAGCAAAGCAACACAACGAAGACCTGGGGAATGGTTGACGTTTTGGCACTGGCATCAGTGAGAAAATCGTTTTCAAGAGGGGTCGAAACGGTTTTTTTTGGCACTCGAATACAAGCTCCATTGAGGACCCCGGAACTCGACTGGACTACTCGATATTTGACAGATGGTCGACCCATCCCTACCCTTTTAGGACGGTGGACGGATGTTGCGCCACAATGGCTGCCATACATGGACCCCATTCATTGATACAAGACTCGATTTTTCTTTTTCGAGCAAACTCCCAATGGTCTGAGGCAACTTTCATCATAAATTGGACTCTTCCTGGGCCTGTTTTCGAAATGACGTACAGCAGGAGTCATGAAAAAGTGCTTCGGTCGAGAAAAACCTCAAGTGGTTCTTTAATTTCGCACATGCGCATCTTTTGCGGCTCACCCTGTCTCGCATGTACGGCTGTTCTCAGCGGTTCACACGGTACAAGTGGCACAGAGGCTCTTAAGAGCCTCTTTGCGAGAAATAAAATCCGCCAGAGTCAGACCACCTTCTTGGAATTTGCACATTCGCAGCTTGGCTGTCTTTCTGCAGCTTCCTCCCTGGCGGGGCCGGCCCGGATTGCCCGCCGGGCCAGCCCAAAACGACGAGGCTGGTCTGAAATGCATTAAAGCAGACCAAAACCCAGGTTCTCTTTATTGCCAGTCATTAAGTGGCCCCTAATGCCAAGAGAAGCCATCTTGTTTCGTCTCAGATTTCCACTGGCTGATTAAGAAAATGTGCCAAATGCAGATGTCTCCGCTGCTCTTAATCTCCGGCTGGTTTGGGACTAAGGAATTGGTACCAGGAGCCAGCCCAGGCAGCTCTGCCAACGTGTTCGACTTGACTGGAAGTCGGTCAAGCACGACTGCGACGACACCGACGAACGCATTGTCTCTATTGTACCGTGTCCTCCGCCAGGATGTGGACGCCCTGGATGCACGAGTACAGGGGCATCGGGGCCTTCAGGCCGCTCCTGGAGGCAGGAAGACGAAGATTCGACATCCATTGTTTCCCTCCCAGACAATTCTGCGGATTTCGCTTGTTCCCAGAAGTGGGAGTTGTCCTGTCAGAGATGCCAGATGCCTCCAGTGGCATCCGCAACCAAATCTAGATGAAAAATCGCTCCATTTGTTGTGTAATTTGGTTCCTGGAGACCGAGTTCTTGGGTGGAGAGTCATTAAGAACAGGCAAAATTACCCGACTCTGATGTGAGACAGTAAAAAGCGTTGTCGTCGTTCCTAATGACAAACACTCTGTGAGCCTTAAAGTAGAGAGTAAAGTGCTTATTGAGCTCAAAGCTTCACCGAATAATGAAATGTAATCATTCTTTGTTTGACATTCCTCAAACATTTGTTCCTCTCTGCTCGCCACCTGCATGGCAGCAGCAGATGGCGGCCCTTATTCAACCTGCCAACCAAAAGTAATGAGTACACGTTGGCCTACGCGGCCCAGACCAGTCAGGGGAGTCTGATGAGCAGTGATAAGGTTTTGTTCTTGAACTACTTCTGGCCCATCCTGGCCACGGGTCCGCCCTAATATCGATCTGACTGTCCGGGCTCAGCACTCCACATATCGCACGGGACGTCAACGTCGGCGCTGCTGTGGACGTTGCACAAGTCAGCGGGAGAGATCTGAATATGTAATTAGGGGCCATAACCCCCATCCCCCCCCCCTTCCATTTCGACACCACCAAATGAGGGAAATTAGCTGACGTCAGGGCTCATTTGAGTCGAAATAAATCTTGATTTTTTTCCTTTTCTTTCGCCCCAAAATCTTCCTGGCCGGAGCTTCTTTCTTCTTGGTTCTCTGAGTTACGCTCATGCTCGCCTCAAAATGAGAATGGCAAAAGTGCAGAAGTTTGCAATGTGCAGGCCATAAACGGGCCGGGGCCGCCGGACGCGGGCCCGGCGGACGTGCCGAGACTCCGGTTTCACCTTTCAGTGGCGGAGGCACTTTTTTTTCTGCCGGCCGAGACCAGATTTCTCTTCTCACTCAAATGCCAAAAACGTTTTCCATGGCCCTGGTGCATTTTCCACACGTTCGGCCGACAACTTCCTCTGCAACCACGACGATGGCAGCTAATAGGACGAGGTGGGAGACGCCGACGTCGATCACGGGACCACCGTGGGTCTCGAGTGTCGTGCTGAACCGCACTGCGGCGCTGAGCGGTTCTTTCAGCCTCGCACTGCATTGGAGACAGGTTACGGGGTGTACAGGGTGTACCTGCGACATCGTCTCACGCCTACAAATTAGCGGCGTTTCTTTTATTCTGTCTTTCGGTCGTTCATTCCCCCCTGGGTGGGGCCATTTATCTATCTCTTATTCTTTTTTGCATGTTACCAGCTGTTCCGGCCACCGGATCGGGTCGGACCCGACGGAGAAGAGCAGATCAGGGTTGCCAGCTCCGTCTGTGGGGAAGCTCGGCTAGAGATATTTGGCGTTTTGTTGACAGGACCAGGCTTTGGAATCTCTCAAGCTTTATTGAGTACCAGCTGAATTCCGGGCGTCTGCATACAGGGTGAAAAGAAAGTTGGGGACCGAACTGCTATGTAGAAACTATTCAGCGGCCGAATGATTACGACATTGGTCGGGAACGTGCTAAAACTACAGGCCACATGATTAAAAATGTATACAACATCATATTGTGATTGCAATTTCCGTGGGGAACTTTCTTCCCACCCGGTAATGCAAACTAAGCAACGTTTGTTTGAGCATTAAAGTAATGTTTTCTACTCTTGATGAAAGCCTTAACACATCATGTTTACAATATGAATTGGTGATCAAAACAGTCGGCTCAGGCTCGTCTCGGGCTCAGGAGAAGGCAGTTCGGGTCGGGCCGGGCTCATCTGAGAGACCTTTCGGGTCATCAAGCTTTCAGGGTGCAAGAAAAGAATGCACAATGCTAATGTAGTTGTTATTAGCATTTTGTAAGGATGGAGTCATAAGTTGCTCGGGTGGGAGGGACGGGATGGGTCCGTGGGCAGAGCCCCAAAATCTGGTTCACATTGGTTCCGGCTGACCGACACCGGGTTCAGGGTACCGGGTTCGGGGGCTCGGGCTCAGCCCGATGACATCTCCTTAGAGTGGGAATGGGATGAATGCTGTCAGACTGACTCTCACCATCGCATCTTTTCGTTTCTCCGGTGTATCCAGCTTCTCCACCAGTTTTTTCAGCTGCCGCAGCAGTGTTGCCATTTGTCTCCGCAGCTGCCTGCTGATTCCGTCGAAGAGTTGATGAGCGTGTGGCCTTTTTGGCCGCCGAGTCAGTCTCGATGTCAGTCCCATTCTGGGCCTTCCAGGCCCTTTTAGTTGGCTGCAATGCAGGAGCCAAGCTACACACTCACACTCTGTTGTTTGCCACATAAGCTGCATCTCATCAAGTGTTTGGCCTTTTCTGGCCATCAGCTGGGCTGCTTACGACGGTCAAACGCTGGCAACCCTGACTGAAGTGTTCATTTTTACACTCGAGACTGCACGTGAGCAATATTTCAATCCTACCCGGGGTGGGGGATGACGGGAGGGACGAATGGGGACGGATCAGCACGTGTGCAGCGCACTCACTTTGCAGCTCGACTTTGCCAGTGCAAAGTCTTTGCCCGCCGACTCCGTGATTTATGCCAAAGTCTCTGTCTGCTCGAGGAGTCTCTTAAGCAGCAGATGATGGGTAAAACAGAAATCTGTGTGTCAAATTGTTGCCACCTGCCGAGAAAACGCGTTTCTGTTTGCCGGGGGTCCCTCCGGGCCAGACCAAAACATTTTTCGCTATTTGCCCGGAGAATTAGCGAACAAACAACTGAGTCTGGCGAGGTGCGAAGGTGAGAAAAGATCTTCTCAGCCCAAGAAGAGCAAAAAAGCGGTGTGAAACTTCAAAGACCGCGTTAAAAACTGGCCGGAAAATTGTGTTCCCGTTATTGTCCTGGACGAAGCCGCGGGGACAAAATCCCGTCCGGGACACGGTTGACATTTTTGGGACTACCGGGTGGCGCAACGAAAAGCGGACGGCTGCGCACGCCGTGGGGCGCGGGCGCTTCACAGAGAGACAACCTGTAGTGTCCACAAAAGGCTATAAAAAGATAAGGTTCCGCCCACTGTTTGTTCTCTCACAGGACGCTGTTTACCGGATATATTTCAGCCACGTTCGAATTCCCATATTTTTCGGCGGGAGGCGAGAAAATAATCCGCTAATGCCGTCACTTCCCCCCCAGCAGAGAGATGATGAAGTGGAGAGAGCTGCAAAGTGGAGCCAAATGCGGAATCAAGAGCGTGGATTGATCAATAAGCGGGTGCTGAACGACGCCAAAAAGGTGTCTCTGGCCTGCACGGACGGACAGACTGACGGACAGACAGACAGACAGACGGACGAACGGACAGGCAGACAGACAGGCAGACAGGCAGACGGACAGACAGACACCCACACACCCACACACCCACACGCACACGCACACGGACAATCCTCCGGGACGAGCTGGAGAACTCGCACGACATCTGTGTTTGTCCACCGGGTGTCGTCGCACTTGTCGCTCGGAGGGGGGCACCTGCCAGCAGTGGAACGCGGACCAAGTGTGACGTCACATTTGCAGGCAATTTCGACATCGTCCCATTCTTTTTGCCGATATTCGCCAGTTGCTCGTCGATATTCGTCGATTTTCGCTCGCCGGCCCCGTGTTGGGCTCTCAAAACCGGCAAAATAATTCGAAATAGCGATATCGTCCACGCATCAGCGGAAGCCACGTTTTCGTCGTCGTCGTCGTCGTCGTCACTCAAACACCTTACGAAGTCAAGAACGAGCTGCTTATGTAGCTTGAGGTTGAGGGGGGCCTGCCCCGGCGGGTGCGACTCGGCCGAGGGCCCGGACGACCCCGAGCGCTTCTTTCCCCTCGGTGGCACACTGCGCGCACGCCGAGTCCGTGTGCAACGAGGGGGGTGCCAACCAAGTCGTCCCCCTCCTTCGGTGTGGTCTTGGGAGGCCCCATCAAGAATCCCATTAAGAAGATCCTCGGTAGAAACGAGTCCAATGAATCATCAAGTTCTGGCTCTTCTTAATTGATCTGTCAAGGGCGGACAAATCACCGGTGAATCACCAGTGAATCACCAGTGAATCGGGTCTGCAATAAATGAATTCGCAGTGAATAAAGTTTGCTCCGATGACGTCTGGACTTGGTCATTTTCACACCCATCCTCGAGTGCTGTCAAGCTCGACAGCCAGGAAAAAAGTCAATTCACGTTGGAATTTCAGTCATCCTTTGATCCACAACCACATAACAAAGCAGAGAAGATGGAATGAAAATAATCCCACTCAATGGCAAAATATGCTGGTCGTCATAAGCGTTGTTAGGGGTGTGTAACAGGCTTAAGCCGGGCTTAAGCCGGGCTTACACCTGCTCACTTTGTCCCCGTCTGAGGTCGGACTGCGCCAGGGCCGCCAACGTCTCTGGCTCCAGCTTTCTTTCCTCCAACATACTGTAAATGTTGCTTACATTTGTGCCAACATTTATTAGCTGTTTTTTCTCCCTTTCTCTTCTCCCCCCCCCCCTTGTCCTATAATTCACGAAATATTATTACTGTCCGTAACATTGGTTTCTGTCCAAAGCTTGCAAATTTATGAATATGAAAAGGGGGTTGAAGCGTCCGAATTATTGTCTGCCATAAATTATCGCACTTCCCCCTCACAAAACGAGCCAGGTAGAAGCTTGAACGCTTTTAATACGAAAGCAGCATTCATGCAATTTGCCTAATGACATCGCAACCCCTCGAGCTCGGCCCAACCCTGACTCTCCTTATCCAACCTCTCTCTCTTCCCACATATCCATAAATCTTGCCAACCCCAGTGTTTCACAGGCAGCCAGCAAAGCAACCCTTCTTCTGGGCGTTGCACGGGATCACGAACAAATCGTATTGGACAGTGGAAACCATGATGAAGATGTGTCACGAGCAGACACCAATAAAATTGGGATCAGTCACTGCTCAGCCGGCTGGCAGGCAATGAGGCAAGCAGGCAGGCGGGCAGGCGAGGAGGCAGGCGAGGAGGCAGGCGAGGAGGCAGGCGAGGAGGCAGGCGAGGAGGCAGGCGAGGAGGCAGGCGAGGAGGCAGGCAGCCAATCAGCCAACCAGCCAACCGGCCAAGCAAACAGGCACTCAATGGGGCAGAAAGGCAGTCAATCCGGCAGCCAGGGCTGCCAGGGCAAAAGTGGGACGCTCAAGATGCTTTCCAGCCATGTTTTAGGAATGTTTTTCCTCTCCTGCTCACCTTTATTGGACAAGTTAGCCGTGAACAACAAAGAAGTTCTGGCCTTGTTGTTGTGTCAGCATCTCACGGCACAAAAAATGCTTTTCGCACATATTGAATGGATCCATTAAGAAGGGGGAAAAGGCCCTAAGTCACCTCACCTCAACTCACCTCTTCTGCTGACAAAGAAAGATAAATAGTGTGCGAGCAGGGGGAGAATATTGAGTTGTCTGACCGAGCAGAGTGAGAGAGAGAGAGAGAGAGAGAGAGGAGAGTTCAGAGCGCGATTGGATTTGCCAGCAAAACTAACGATCGCGGGCCAAAAACACTCGGCTTCATTGATCTTGCTCACGTCCGAGAGGGGAAGGGTGAGCTGTGAGACGCCGTCTTTGGCTGACACACACACCCTCCACCCCTTGTCGGTAGGAATGGCGTTAGTTGGTAAAGCGTAATGTTTTTAAACTATGTGGAAGGAAAGAGGTGGGACCCTTCCGGGGTGCCCTGACCCTCCGGGAACTGCGGTGCTGGCTAAAGCGCCCATGATCGATACTTTCCCCGAGTATCATCCGATATTCGCCATGATATCGTTGCCCCAAAGTTCCGTCTGGAGACAATACTTGATGCCCTCCAATGTATGAACTGGATTTCATTTTTCACACGCATAAACTCCCATCAGTCCTGAAGAGCTTCAAGAGGTTCATCCTCGAGGCCAACTACACGTCTAAGGTGGACGAGTAGTCACATGTAAACAAGTATCACTCAGCGAGTATCGACGCCACCATTTCTTGTCCAGCCTGAGCGGGCCCCTTATTCACGAAGTAGCCCATTTTACTGCAGATGAGCCATGTCTGCTCTTTAGGTCGACCACTGGGACGTGCGTCCGTGTGCGCACGACGCATGTGAAGGAAAAAAAAATTCCAATCTTCCATATTACAGCCCCTGGTCCCTACCCCCAACCAGCACTCCTCGTTTGACCCCTTTTCCACCCTCTCAAATGCTGTTGCCTTGGCCATTCCCTGACCACGTCTTGCCACTCGCTCCCCCAGGACCTTTTTTCTGACTCACGCTGTCCGTGCCCACCGGGGTGGGCACAAAGATGAACCCCTCCACCTTTGGCAAAATGATATCCTCTGATCTAGGCTAAAGTGCACGTCATTGATGTTGTCCATGACAATTTCGCTGGACCGAGCCGAAGAGCAGGGCTGCCACATGACCATGGCCGCTGTGCTCTCCACCGTCCTGTCCTGGCGCATGTCTGGACACGATGACGACCGTGTACGCGGTGGCTGGAGTGAAATCTGCCCTCTGACCACCCTCCAGAGAGGCAGCCTCCAGGGAAAATCCTTGGTCTTTGTCATTGCTCCTGGGTGCCCAATATCTCCGAGTGCTTAAGCGTGGTGTAATAGCCCAAATTGCCCCTCTCCTCCCCAAAAGAGAGCAGAGCACAAAGCAGAGGTTCAACTCGAGAAATTTTAGGCGCAAGAGCCCAAAATCCATTGCTGTTGCCACAGCCTCCATGCCCATAACACGAGCTCAATGAGTGTGATGCTATCCTAAAAAACAGTAGTGAGCTCCGGAAAAGCCCATTACAGCCGCTGTACTTTGTCTGCACACCGTGTGAGGCACCAAGAACGCGCAGGCCTCAGTGGGCCCGTGGCCTCCGGTGGCACTGGCCCCTTCTTGGCGGCTCACACTGCACGATGACCACCATCAAGACCCCCTTCTGCCATATTCTCGGCGAGGAAACAAGGGTTGGACAGCTCTGGTATTGTGGCGCTATCATTTTTCTCTTCCTGTTTGGGACCCCCGAAATGACCCTTGGAGAGGTGGGAGGTGGAGGAGAGCAGCATATATTCCTCGGATATTGACAGCTCTTCTCCCTCTGGAGAGCTGCAACGTGAGCAATAAATTCTTCTCCAATTTCAGCAGTTTCTCCGGAGGGTTTGACCAAAAAATTCTTATGAAACTTTGGCCCCGCACACTTGACACAGGCAGGCGGCCACGCAGGCGGGCACGCAGGCGGCGCTGATGGGGGCCGTGCACTTTACGGCATGGACGATTTGCACAGTGGAAGACGTGTGACCCAGCCGATTTATGGCTGTGCAGTGCGAGCCGCAAAGAAGGTGCTCCACGTCGGCCAGTACACGTGTCTGGCGGGGACGTAGAGGCCCAGGAGGGGCCCAATTTCAGAGGCCTCTTCTCTCTCACACCCAACACATTTCTTCGAAAATGTGAGAAAGAGGAGAAAAATTGAAAGAAGAGAGGGGGAAAAGATGGCCATTTACTCGGACGGATGCTCGCCCATAAGGAAGAAGAAGTACTGCAGCAGCAGCCACAACGCCAGCCACAGCGCCAACAGCAGCACCGGCAGCAGCAGGACAGATGGAAGGGCCCAAAAAGGGGTAAATTCTTCTTTTCCTCAACTACCTTTAGACTTAAGAGCCTCTGGACGGACAAGTGGAAACTTGGCATGTCCTGCCGACCCGGACTCATTGTGCGCGGACAACAAGTAGAGCCTCCGCGGCGTCGGGACTGGCCTGGCCTCCCTCCTGGACGTGGCCACAGTGGAGGGAGGGAAGAGGTTCTCGGAGACGCTCATGATGGAGTCAGCGATGCAAAGTTCGGCCCCAAATGGAACATTTGGCCTCGAGGCCACGACCTGAAAGGCCGACATCAAAACCTTTTCATCATCATCCCCCCCCCCCCCAAAAAAAAAAAAAAATCGAATCGAGTCCTGCCAAGGCCAGAAAGGTTTTGGACTTTCCCTTGAACAACTTTGACGCAGCTTAGACACTTCTTGACAAGGGTGAAAAACAACAACCACAAATTGTAAGCAATATTATTATTCGACACTTTGTTTCCCCGCGCGCGCACACACTGAGTTCCTCCAGTCCGTCCTCCGAGCCCTGCGAGTACATTAAGGGCATTCACAACTGGGCGCGCGCGCACCTTTTTGAGCAACGTCGCCTCCGCCGCCTTCGCTGCTACCTTCTCCTTCGCCGCCGCCGGCCGTCGACGATGTCGTCGTCTGCGCCCTCCCTGCTGCTGGCGCCGCCGCTGCCGCCGCCGCTGCCGCCGCTGCCGGCGGCGCCGCCACCACCGTTGCCGTCGCTGTCGCCGCCGCCGCTGTGGACGCGGGCGCGCAGAGCAGAAGGAAGCGTCTTTAACCAGTTGGATCGAGAACGCGCCCGATCTCGGAGGGAAGGTTCAACAAAGTCCTGTCCACTGAGTGCTTTTAGTGCGACCTGATCAAGTCTTGCCTGCTGTTCTCAGTGATGTCGAAGAAGGCGCCCAGGAGAGTGAACTGAAGCTACCAAGACATGGCCGCTTCTTCGACCTCGCGGCTGCTCCTTTTTGCCGCCGTGGCCGCCGCCGCCGCGGCCGTCGGGTCGGCCTTGGCCTATGCAGACGCGTTCCCTGGTCCTTTTCCTCAAGGTAGGAGTTCTTCCAGTGCGACAACGTCTGCCTGTCCGTGTGTTTGTTTGTTTGTTTGTGTGTGTGTGTCTGTCTATATGTCGGCACCGGCCTCGTGGCCTGAACCAATTTCGTCGTCTCCTCCTAAATTTGGCCTCCTTGGGCTCCGACTTCTCGACTGTGAAGTGTGAATTTGACCCCTCTGAGTAGGCCTGAACCAGGGCTTCTTTTTTTTGCTCCCACTGACAACAGTTTTTTCGCCAATCCTGATGAAGGAGAAGGAGCCCAATTTATCCCCTGTGCGTGAGGGGAATTTGCTCGCACCTCGTGTGTGCGCGCATGTGTGCATGCGCGCGCGTGTGTGAGGATTCACTCATAGGAGTCTGGAGGGGGGGAGGGGAAATCCCCTAGGAGAGAAAGTTCTGATAAAAAAAGCTCTTCTCTTCCCAAACTCAGTTAAGAATCCTGGGAGCGAAAAATACTTTGATCTATCTTTATGGGGGAGGACTCGGAGGACTCGGTGGGGGCCCAGGAGAAGCCGTTGTCGCGTGCGAGATTTGCCAAATTGTGTTCGTTACCGTTGCAAAAAAATCGCGAGTAGTAGAAAGCATGTGTTGCACGCACGCAGGCAATCTCGGCCGCCTCCATCCAGGTGGCGTCGGCCGCTCATGTCCTGGCAAGTTTCTCGCTGGATCTGGTCGAGTTCATCTGAGGCTGGGCAAATAAAAGTCGTCTTAGTCTGATTAAGAAGACAACGTCCCTTTTTTTGTCGTAAAGAGAGGATTTAAGGCCTTTAATGGCCCAGTTGTTTACACTGAGGCCTCTTCTTATCCCCGGCGATCTCGTAAAAAGCACGGGAATTTCCCTAATGAGAATCGCTTGTTTCCAGAGACGAAGCCTCAGTCGAGGACGCATCAGTTGTGGCACTGAAATTTCATCCCTGCTTTCCCGAATTTAAATGGGAGGTAACGCAAAAGGACAAAAGAAAAATCTCTCTTTTCCCCGCTGCTGAAAGCAACGATCTTTATCTGGGCTGCACTCAAAATTTTAGATTCTGCTCGGGCTCAAGACATTGCTCTGCCAGACGGGGCCAGTGCCGCATTTGCCTGTGCAGCCCGGCAGGCAGCGTCTGCACTGCAGTGCCGCTCAGGCAGAGACACTGTGGAGTGACATCTCTGTCTGGCAGAGTTTTAGGAGCAACTTCCTCCCCCTCTTTTGACGATTGCCCCTGCGCATTTTTCATTTCCCCTAAGCAGTGGCTGACAGCAGCTGTCTCCTATCTGAAAAGTTGGGAAAGTCACCTCTTTCCTAAACTAATCCGGCCGGGACGATTCATCACTCAAATTCAAGAAAAAGGCTAGAAATTCACTCTTAGCCATAAATAAAGTTTTCCACAAATTAAATCGTCTAAGCCTTTGCTTTATTCTGGCTCCTGGGTTGAGTCCTTTAGTGTTTGAGCGAGTGAGTGAGTGAGCGAGTGAGCGAGTGAGTGAGTGAGCAAGTGAATGAGTGAGCAAGTGAACAAGCAGCTAAGAAAGTAAGAGAGTGAGCAAGCAACTAAGAAAGTGAGCAAGCAACTAAGAAAGTGAGCAAGCAACTAAGCAACTATGCAACTAAGCTACTAAGCAAAGGAAATAAGCTTCACTCTCGATCATAACAGGAGACGACTGCTCACAGTTTGACTGAAGGAAAATAAATTTGCATTCCAAGACAGTTTAGCACCTTTCTCGTCTGGCGGAGTGATTCGTGCTCGACGCGCAAAATCTGGCCGAGCACTCACATAAACATGGTTAAGGGGGAAGAATCACATAAGATAAATCATGCATGTGTCAGTGATTTGGCTCTGCATGAGGTCTCTTTCCCCACTAAGAAGCAAAATCGATCGTTTCTTGTGTCTCTGGATAATTTCCAAGACCTCCCCCCCCCAAAAAAACTCTGTCCAATGTCTCCTTTTTGTCCCAGAGAGAAGAAAAAACAACTCTGCCAGACAAATGGAGGCCGAGCTTGAGCAGCCTGCCCGTGTCTCGCCGAGTCCACCTTTTCTCTCCCCCTCAGTCTCTCTGTTAGCATTTTATTGAGGGAAATTCTGTGAGGCTGCAGCAAAGCTTCGGAGCTCAAACAAGGGTGGCTTCCCATATCTTTACCACCCTCTGGATAAGGAAAGAAATGGGCTCTGAAATTGGCTTATCGAAAAACAACACACACAGGTGCTGCCACTGCTCTTCATTGTACTGGCTCATCTTTATTTGGGGGAAGTGGGGAAAATGCTGCCTGCTCGGCCAGACACGCGTGTGGCTTTGTCTGGTGGAGGTGGAGCCAGACGAGACACGAGTGGGGCTTTGTCTGGTCGAGGTGGAGCAAGACATTCTGGGGCAGCCCAAAAAAGCAGCTGCAACTCATCTCTCCACTAATTGATTGCTGTGTGTTAATTGCTGCTGTCTCGTTGAGTGCACTTAACCTGCGACGAAACAACAAATTTTATCCTCCTCTGCAGTGTTTGTCTAGCAGAGAAGAATCCTCATGATGTTTTTCCACTCAAACGCTCGCTGCTGTGGTTATGATCTCGCCCGGTATCTTCTGTTCTCCATCAGACAAGATTAACGTGGTCCTGCTAAAGTGTCGCTCTCGGTCTGTGTTGCTCGGCCCGACACTTCTGGGGCCGTTGGCAGTTATGGCAAATTTGGGCTGATCGGACTTTGGGCAGAGGAAACAGGTGGAAAATCGTGATTAATTCTTCACTTGCCGACCTCCATTTATGGGTGCCCAAAATTCATGTGTGCGCGCGTGCGTGCGTTACCGACACTGACCGATGGCTCGGCCAAGGAATGGGGGTGGAAATAAAAACTTTTGGGCCGCCCATCAATATGTTGGTTGTTATTCTGGTCAGAAATGGATCTCCGAAGGACTTTTTGGGCAGCGTCTGCATGGGCGGACATCGCGGGGAGGCCAGGGCCGGGCCGGGCCGGCGGGGCCGCCGGAGTCCACCAGCGTGAGCGCGTCCCTCCATCCGGCCAACGTCACCAGCTGGCTGTGGGGACACTTTTTTATTCACTTGCAATACATAAGATGGTGAAAGTTTCCTATTAAAAATCGCTATACGACACCGAAATGAAGGATGAGATACTTTTACTCCAAATCCGGAGCATCTGATATCTTGGCCGGGTCCGGCCTGCCTGCGTGGACCCGTCTGCAGCCCGGACGGACGCACGGACGCACGCACGCACGCACAAACAAACAAACAAACTCGTTGCATTCAAAACCTCTCAAGGTTTTTGTACGTGGCAACTCTGACAAGGAGCGCTCGGTTGGACACTTCTTGACTGGGCCACAAGTTGTTCGCGGGACATGAGGAACTTGGCCGAGTCCGAGAGCGGCTGCTACAGAAGGGCGTTGGCCTTCCCCTCCTCCCTCCTCGTCAGCATCTGCACGGCCGAGCTCAACTACGGAGTCGGCGCCCCAAAAGCTGCTCCCAAAGCAGCTTCCAAAGCCGCTCCAAAAGCCGCTTCTTTATGACGAGTTCTTAATTGTGTCTGGTCGAGTCGACGCTTGAGAGCGCCAAAAATTTGCATAATCGCATCCACCGAATCGCGCACTGGAGGAGGTAGGACAAAAAAAGGAGCTTCCGCTAACGTGTGACCAAAGGGGTGTCACACTCGACCAGACACAAGCGTCGAGTGGGTCTGGAATGAGGTTTCTCGCGTTACTCCCTCAGCGAACTCGGCGAGACACGAATGGCAGCCTCCGCCAGACAGAAGGACGCAGTCCAAATGAGTTCAGTGCTGCACAAATGGGTGCGAGTCCGCCTTTGTCACACCCCGGGCCACCCCGGGCCACCCCGGGCCAGTCCCGCATCAACCAGCTGGCGCGCAATTTCTGTCCTCAGCGCTTCAACCCACAGGGGAGAAGAAAAATGGGAAACCATAAAGAAAAATTGGGGAATTGAAGCGTTGTTATTTATTTACGCACAAAACTTGTTCCACAGAGGTTTTTGTCCCTCTTGTCTGTCCCTTCCTCGACTGCTAACGAGACTCGATCCCTGCCCAAGCTTTTTATGGCTCAGCAGAACCTTCAGAAGCCAAAAGATTTTTATACTCTTTTTTTTTTTTGACGACAGGAAAAAGATCTCGCACGTGCGCAGACGTTTCTTGGCCGTGAAAAATTGGCTCTTCTGGCGGGAAAAATTGCGAAGTTCGCGAGACCAAAAATGAAGCTCGACACAACAACGTTGGGCGGGATTAATTTTTCAGCTCCCTCCTGGCAGAAGAACCAATTTTCACAGAATAAAGAAGCTTCACTATTCAATAACTCTTTTCATTGTCGGAACCACCTTTCATTTCCCCTGTCTGACAGAGAAATAACTGGAGCGAGAAATAGCCAGTAATAGAGAGCGGACCCGGATCAATCTGAGCCGGGCCCGGGCGGTCCCGGATCCATCTGGGCCCGGGCGCTCCCGCATCCATCTGAGACGGGCACCGGCGCTCCCGGACGGTCATAAACCGTCTCAGACGGACCCGGATGGACTGAGCAGGAAGGCAGGGAAGGAATTTACAGCTGCAGAGAAGGAAAAAAGAGGTGCTGATGAAAAGGGGATCAATTGCAGCGAGCGAGCGAGAGAGAAACAGTTGAAAAGAGGTACAATTTGTGTTTTCAGCTGTCATCGACATTTTTTCTGCACGCGATTTGCTCATATTTTCTGAAATCCGATTCCCTTTTTCTCTCCGGCCCAATTTTCGGTATTTTTGTCCGGAAGCACGAGTTTTCCCCTCTGTTGGGCCTCCTCCAAGGCCTGGTGAGGCCTACTAAGGCCTGACCCCCCCTCCCGCCTGCCTTAGCTTCTTGCTAGCTTGGATCTGACAGTTTTCAGCTCTCTCTTTTTTCTTTCCCCGGTGAGAAATGAACCTTTATATACTCGACGTCTCCTCTGCTCGACTCCTGCATCAAGGCCCCTATCAAAATAAATCTCTCGCGCTTGTGTGTGCCCAATTGTTGCCTTAATTCTCGCCCCGGCGGCCTCGGCGGCCTCGGCGGCCTCACCAGGCGCGCACCCGGCGGCCCAGACGGGCGCGGCCGCGCACCAGTGCACGGCCGAGTCCGCAGCCGTCGCCAAAGACCCCGATGCTGCCCGCGTCGTTACCCTCGCAGATAGAATTCCTACTAGTTTCGACGTCAGCGACAGGAGAGAGGGACGGAAAATTTATTTGCACGACTTTTTTCCGGGTCCTTTGAGAGCGACGATGGCGAAGCAAAAAAGTGCGAAAAACCGTGCAAAAATTGCCATAAAGCTTAGTAGCCAAAAGAGTAAATCACAGGCCCGAAATACATTCTCAGGCCTTTTTTTTCTTCCTTGCTCTTCCAATTAGTCTGAGTGAGGCTGCTTTCCTCTGTTCGTTCAGACAGCGCCTGAGTGAACGGTCTACACGGACCTGGAGTCCAGCTTGGACTTGGCCCTGGGCTTGGCCGCGGGCTTGGCCGCGGGCTTGGCTTTAGACGCCGCCTTGGTCGCCGCCAGCGCAATGCGTCACCACGTCAGCTCCGTCCTGACCAGTCAGCCGTCCCAGCGGGTAGGCCTACATAGGCCTGGACACATTTTGCGGCAGCTACTCCAGCAAGGATATGTGGGGGAGCAACTTTAATTATGTCACCGTCGGAGAGTTGTAGTATGCAAAGTGGGATCTTCCTTTTCCAATATCCCATTTTCTTTCTCCAGGTGCGAGAAAAAGAAAAATGGCTTCTCTGCTCGTCCAGACAAGGCTGTCTCGAGGCTGCCTCGAGGCTGCCACGACTGTGGCGAGGACGTCCCTCGAAGTCTGGTTCGCCAGAACTGTCTGGTCGAGGTGCCGGCGTCAGGCCCCTTTAGAGGCCTCGAGTATGCGGCAGAAAAGGATGAGGTGATCATTGTTGCCTCGTGCTAACACAACGCATTATTCTCTGCCTATAGGCCTAACTGCGCGTGCGTGCGCGCGCGCGCGCGTGTGTGCCGCGCTTTAAAGGGGTCATAATGCTCCAAATTGCATCTGTAGCTTCGGCTGCAAAAAGTGTTCTTCTCTGCAGCCGCCATCACTTGAGAGTGCAGGCAGTAGTTGGGCCTTGGCTGACTCACCACAGACAGGCTCCAGCGGGGCCTACCTGCAGGCCTGTAGGCCTCTCCGCTCCAGAGCGTGCTTTCACTTATGACTGCCCCTCCCGCATCACTGCCACTCCCTTGTCACTGCCACTCCCTCATCACTCCCACATCAGTGCCACTCCCACTGATGCCAGTCTGTGCCACGACAGCTTTTATGTGAAATGAGAGCTGAGCTGCGCTCGTTTCCCTCCCCCTTTGCTCTGCCCGTGTCCTCTTTACGACTCCGTCTGGCTGTTGTTGTCCTCGTGCGCGATGTGGATGTTTGGCCATAAAAATGAATGATGCGGCAACTGCATCTGTTTCGCAGACCCAAAGATTCGTTTTTGCGCGGGATTCCCTCAAAAGCCACTTTTTGTGCCTCCCTCGAGCCGGGAGGGGACTCGAGTCCGTCCAGGGTAAACGCGCCTTAAGAGCTGAGTCTGTCCGGACCAGAATTGAGAACGGGAATGAAGAGAGAGAGAGAGAGAGAAAAAAAAAAACTTTTGACTTTTGACTGTATGTGAAAAGCAGGTGAGGACCCCAATTGACATGGTGAACGCTCGGTCGGTCAAAGTCAGATCTGCCGCTTTGATCTCTAAATCAGTTACATTTTGATGGCGTCAAAGAACCTCCACCATTTACTGCACATTTTTATGGACTAAGTAGGGATGTCTGACAGAGCCGGAGAGCTGAAATATTGGCTCGACTGTGTGTGGAACCGGGGCTTTGACATGCTAATCGAGCCAACTCGAGTCAGTCGGGTCGTGAGTGCAAAAAAAAGGCGTGGGGACGGCAGTTTTTTCGTCAACGGCTTTGTGGCTCATCGAATATGAGACTTTTTTTGTCTGACCGAGACTCGAATATGAGTGTTTTTTGTCTGACCGAGACTCGAACAAGAGTCGTCGCGCGGCTTCTCTTGCACGAACGCGCAACATTCAGACAAAAGTTGTTGCTTCGGCCATCCATCGTCCTGCCTGCCTCTGGTGCATTTTCTGCTCTGTGCACACCGGAGCAGTAGGGATGTGCAACGAATCGTCTCGATATCGGTGCACTTTTGCACGCACACCTTCGACAACTGTGCTTGCCGCTGGTGCCGCGCTTCGTCGCGTCGATATCGAATATCCCGATATCCCGATCGGTATCGGGCAAAACTGTCTGGCTGACGGCGGCCGGGCCGGGGTGGGGTGGGGCCGGATGGGCCACAGTACAACCACGAGGCAATGCTGCAGTACCCGAATCTGTTCAATGTAAGAGACATCTCCGAAGTATCATCTTGGCCTCGCATCGATATCGATAAACTGGCGATATCGCGCAGTCGTAACCAGACGCACCCTCGATATGGGAAGATGCCATAAACGGAGTAGAAACTAGGGATTCCTTTTTTTCCCCCCCCTCTTGTCTTTGCTCAACCTCAACATAAGAGTTCAAGAGACTTGATCACACTCGCGTGAGGAAAACTTGGTGTGAATTTCATCCCTTCCCAAGTGAAAAACTGATTTTGGGTGTGCCCCCTCCTCTCCCTCCCCAATCAGCCCACAGAACTTTCCATAGGAAAGTTCCACTTTTGGACCCCCTAAAGTTATGGGTACCAAGTAACTAAACTTTGCTCCTCTAAAACTTTCTGCAGGCTCGTTTGTGAGGTGGGGAATTGTCATTTCCCATCTTTTTTTGGGCGGTTGAGGGGACAAAGAGGGTCCTTATGAGGCATCAGCATCATTGTTGTGAAAAATGTAGGCCAGCAACCAGCTTTTTGCTGCTGTCGATGATGACGATCGTCCTTTCATGGGCCGCTCGGCCGGACAAGACTCCTCTCTGTGTCTGGCCGAGCCCTCAGTGCAATGGGTGTTAATTAGCAATCTCTCCCGGTGAAAGTAGCCAACATTTTTTATTAAGGCTGCATAACAAAAGCCTTTCTTTTCCCATTAATTCTTGTTCGTGATTGTGGCCAATTTATTTTTCCCGTGTCATTCCGCTAAAAGCCGCATTACTCAATCGAACTTTGCTTGCGTGAGAAAAATCTGCCCGGTCGCTTTTGTTGCGCCCATTAAGAGTGCAGAAGCCCCAGTCCATTGGAGCAAACATATTGGCACTTTCTCTCCAGCCCAAGCCTGCTCGGCCAGACTTTTGTGGCTTGTACACCATGGACGGACATATAGACGGACAGACGGACATATAGACGGACAGACGGACATATAGACGGACAGACGGACATATAGACGGACAGACGGACATATAGACGGACAGACGGA
>JAAUXU010141618.1_pt1 | contig 24771 bp, 22 predicted proteins | sample 7278151 | NCBI WGS metagenome assembly JAAUXU01 (sample SAMN14350113, study PRJNA611818) | marine sediment metagenome | isolation source: surface marine sediment (1.8m) | place: French Polynesia: Moorea | collected 2018-08 | reverse complement strand
GTGCTATCAAGATTTTTGCGACGACGAGGAGAAATGCACAACCTGCCTGTCTGGGCAATCAACACCTGAGATGAGACCATTCAAACGCCCAAACACCGATATCATTAACAGTCACTGTGTAGCTCAGTAGCACAATCGGCTTTGAAAAATGCCGTCAACACTTGAAATCACTCGGGTAACTCATCAAGGTTCAATTAGGGTTGCCACTTTGCCGGCAAATAAAATGCCGAGGAAGAAGGTGCGACCGGAAGGGGCAGTCGGCAACCTTGAACAACTCGCCCTGTATGAGGTACTCACACCCGAGGAGGATTTTGCAAGAAAAGTCGCACACTTCGCTGCAACTTCTCGATAATCTCATCTAAAGCAGCCTTCCTTCACCCACCCACCCCACCGTCCCCTTCAGAGGCCCAAGATTTTGAGGCCCACTCTGTCACTTCCGCTACTTCAACCTGTTCACGTCGACGCGCCTCATGATGGAAGGAGTCGTCTGGGATGTGGAGGAAGATGTTTTGAGCTCGCGTGCATTCGGGTTGTTGGACAACTCCCTCGTTAGAGCTCCTGGAGGCGCCCCAATGGTCGTCCCCTCTGAGGGGGCCCGCGTGGAGGAGCAAATTTCCAGTCTTTGGGGATGGCAGACGAAATAGCCATGATTAAGCAAGATGCAGACTGTGATTTTGCATCATTACTTAATGGATAATGAGGTAGAGAATTCCTTAATATGTCAATGACGCCCCCCCCCTGTGTGGGACCAGGGGATCATAAGTCTGATTTATCTACGTGGAGGAGGGGTCAATTTCGGAATCTGACTGAATGTACTTTATCTGAAGATGAAGTAAAATACTGCGTAAGACATAATTTTTGTGCGTGCCTTTTATCTTCGCGACTTTAGCGCGGCTGTTTAAGCGCGAATTTATGTAACGAGCCAAGGGAAGCGCCTAGAGGAACAGGCCAGTTGTAGAATGAGCCACTCTGTGTACAGGTGCAATGTGACGAGTCTGAGTCGAAATGGTCAACAGCAAATTTAAGAAGCGCGAACTTAGCCCCAAACACAAAAACTGCGAAATTTTAATCATGGCAAATTACAGCGTTACTCAGTACTTTTTGTTTTTTTTTTGTTTAAAAGAAGGTTACGCTTATTACCACGTATTTTACTTCACGGAGTTGGCTGAAATTGTACTAGTGGACGATGAAGGAGCGAAAAAAATTCTGTTGTCCTAACAGAATATGTAACACATACAGTTGTAAGGTCACCATATGTAACATATACAAGGGTGAACACTTTGTGCTGAACGCTATCTAGATGAGCTCGTTTAAGGGCGGCCTTCGGCCTCAAACAGTATGCAGCCGTCTTCGGCGGTCCACATGCCAGCAGCAAGGACAAAAGCGGCCTCTCGGCCGCCAGCTTGACTCAGTGGCCCAGCTGCTTCTCGACAGGATCGCAGCAGCAAAGCAGGCGATTTTAGTCTGTTTGTGTACGGTTTCGGTGGTGTCTCAGCCACCAGCTCGAGTCATGGCCAGGATCTTGATGTCGGAGGTGCCGTTCAGTCTCTCACCTTCATCCCAGACGATGAGGGGGCACTTCCTGCCATCTGAGGTCACTGAGATCTGCGGGTTCGCCACCCTCCTCTTCTTGCCCACATGTTTGACCTTGTTTGGAGCAGCTTTGGTACTCTTCGACACATTGAACCCTGTCTCACTTGCCACCATTTCCGCGCGAGAGAAGAGCATCTCGTTGGAGAACGGAATCACTGTTTTCCTCGACTTCTCTTCAACTTGTTCAAGAGGATTCTTGACCTCTTGAGTCTCTAGCCCGTGTCAGTTGTCTCCAAAGCCTGTTTCAGGGTCCTCTTGTACACGTGGACGTTGAGGTCTTCCTTGATGACACGCCACATTGTGCGTCTGGAGACTGCAAACTCACGAGAGAACCCAGAGAGATTTGTCTTGCCTTCTTTGGCCTCCACCCTCATTTTGACGGCCTCTGCCAGGTTGTTCGTCCTAATGGTTCTCTCCTTGATCGCCTTGGGGGCCTCCACTGCCCCCCTCCTGAGGTATACAGTGTTGCGGGAGCACCCAAAGTTGGCTGGCTATGATTTCAGACACTGTCTTCCCCTGGGAGTGGAGCTCCAGAATTGCACCTCGTCTTGCCTTTTGAGATCCTGGATAATGAGCCATTTCAGAAGGAAAAATGTCCATTTTTTTCATCTGATCTAGATTGGTTCCAACCGGATCAAGCCAGTGACATGACCATTTAAGAGGGTTTAAACTCGAAAAAGCAGCAAATTCATAAGTGCTCAGTCCTTGGCGCACACCCCTCTAGTTATATGTGGTAGTGTGTTATATGTGTTCACTGACATGAATACTACAGAGTCGGCTTAAACCTAAGCGATTGAATTAAACTCATGTTGCTTACATTTCATCTGAAACCCTTACTTGAACACTAATTCTCCACGCTCTCATAAAGAGATTCAAACTGATAGATCGAGGAATGATTTAGAGAACGATCCTGCGCTGATGCAAAGTTGGAGGGGCGAGCAAAATTTTGAGCCTGCTGCGCATAAAAAGTTCACAGACAAATTTGCCCATCCCTCCGTAATAAGATCCTTCTGGGTGGCCTTGGCGATGAGTCATCACTGATGCACCGATGTACAGTGGCCACAAAATTTAGGCGGGGATTCTTTAATGAATTCGTAGTATATCACGTCGCACTGTCCCGGATGAAGAAGATCCAGGTCTTGCCAAAGTTCTCCTGCGCCCACAGGAACACCCTCTAAAGTTGGCTGATTGATGGTGGGCATCATGCTGTTCAGACGCCGAGTAAGACTAGAGGCTCCATCTTCAAGCCGTTGGAACCAACCTTCTTTGATACAGATTTCCCTCCCATTGACAGACGTGTTGCCAACCTCGGGCACCACGTACCATCTAGAGGAATTGCCAGGCTCCAAGGTCTCCCCCTTCTCCGTTGTCTTGTCTATAATGATGAGCACTCAAAAAACCCATCTACAGACATTATTCAGGCACCAATGGCAGCACACCATCCTCTTCTCAGGCTCTTGAAGATCTTGTCACTTCTGTCGCCTGAGAATCTTTAGTCCCAGGTCTTCCTTCACAAATCTGTCTTCTTGAGATCCCTCTGTCTGGCCAAGCCCTTCTCTGACTGCTCTGGATTCCTCTCAGTCATCTCAACGACAGCAACGATGAGTGCACTGAATCATACTTTTTCTGCCATAAATTGAAGTTAATTTCATACTTTTAAACTTAAGTACTTTCAGCTCACCTTACCCCCCCCCCCTTTTAAAGGCGTGAATTGTGGGACTGAAGCAGCCGAGATGACTTTAAGGGCAAGGCTAAAACACTTCTTTTTGTTTCATTTACCTGCAAGATCTTAATGTGACAAATGCTACGTGTCCAGATGTTCGACATAGTCTACCTCGTACAGGGTGTCGGGCGAAAAATAGCTATGACTGACCCTGGCACTGTACGGACGCACGTTCAAACCATGTCCAACAGCAGCAAGATGAAAAATAAGGGCCAAGGGAGGTTGTGTCTTACCTTGCGAAAAAAAAAACCAGTTCAGAGCATGAGGGGGAGGGGGGAGGAGCAAAAAAAGACAACAAATGTGGGTTGACCACCGTGTCTGGATCTCCTCGACAGCTGCAAAAATTCCCAGACTCTCTGCAGCTAATGTCCTTGCACCCTCCACGTCCACAAGGCCCGGACTACAACAAACAGCTCCAAATGTGGAAGCGCTGATGCTAACAAATGATAACAGGGACGTGATTCCTCAGACGGCGCAGTCAATTCATTTGATAAATGGCCAGGCCAGGGGGCAGGGTCGGGCTAGCCAAATTAGCCTGATTGATGAAGCACTCACTCGCACTGATAATGACGACGTTCTTTCTTTACTCTTCCTCCATCATCCCCTTGAGCACAATGGCTTGACCTGGCTTCAGTCATCGCTCTCTCTTTGAGGAGCCAAGCTCAGGAAGGAATCCTTGCGGGCTCGAGCCCAGCCCCACGACATCCCTCTCTCGGCATCATGGCAATTTGCAACAGTGTGCAACGGTTGTTGCCCTCTGCATACATCTTGGCCAGTTGGATGACATTTCAACCCTAAGTCACAGACCTCCAGGACTGCGGCGAGTATCGCAATGACTTCCTGGAGTATGAAGGCGAAGAAGAAGAACTCGTAATAGCGAGGAAGGAGAAGGAGTTGAAGATAGAGAAGAAGAGCAGCGTCAAATAGCCACAAGCTTCATAAATCACCTGCCCGCAGCAGTCTCGATTCTGTCCCCGTTTTGAAGCCTCCTGCTTCAAGCGACGCGCTTGAAGTGGCCCAAAATATCGCCAAGGGGGTCTTCGGGCCATGAACTCAATTTTCAAGGAGGTAAAAAAGGGAGAGCCCAAGGCCTCCTTCCAAGAAAACACATGCTAGGGTTCTGACGTGGCAATAAAGTAAGTGCGAGCGTTTTTTCTTTTTGGCTAGCGTTGCCAGAAGTCAAAGTCTCGAAATTGCTTTTTCTTCTTCATCTTCATCTCCTCCTTCTGCGTTTTCTTTTTTCTTTCGAACCACCACAAGAGCGTCATTGTGGTGTGAGCATTTTCTCAGCGTGGTCGCCGCCGCCGCCTTCGCGGTTCCCAAGTGGTCGGTGGGCGAGAATAGCTCCAATTCCTCCTCCGCCACTTACGTTTTCTTCCACATTCCCAAAAAAGACCGCAACGATCACCTGGCGGGAATGCGAGGGCTGAAGTCGACTTGTTCATTAACCAGCAGCACCCTGGAAGTCAGTCACTCAGCTGAGCTTTGCTATGTATGAAGAATGTCCTCCCCCCCGTGAACAATTGTTTGTTCTCGGCCTCCTGCGTCTTCGGCAGCCTCTTTGCGGCCAAGTTGTGAGACGTGAGTAGGGGCATCAATGAGGGTGCGCAGCTCGTCAATCGATTTCCTGTTGCTGTTCCATAATGTAGGGTCCGTTCTGGCCTCTCTTTTCAAGCGAGGGCAGAGAGAGAGAAGAAAAATAGCTCCATCAAAATCATTTCTGATGATTCTGCGTGACGACGTCGAGACATTGGTCAAATATTGGACTGAAATATCCGATAGCGGGTAAATGGTGGAGTCCAGCTTCCGGGATAAAAAGAAAAAGAGGCAATCCGCCAAAGACAAATAAGGAAAGAAGCTTGGATTGCCTTGAGCGTAGTATCACGAAATGCTAAGCAGGCAGCGCGTGTTAATGCGCCAGAAGCTCTTGTCGAATCACCTTCTACAAGTAGAAGTAGCGTCCCTTCGCCATGTGCTACATGATTCGATGCCTGCAGCAAGACAACGCATGCGATTGCAAGTACAGCAACAAAAAAGTGACTGTAGAGGAATTGTAACAGGTATTCATAGGTGTCATTTGTACACACACACCTGCAAGTAGTAGACTTTCATGAGACTTTTATAGCAAGCATGCATAAACGTCATTTGCACACACACGGATCCCAAAGTTGTAGATTTCATGAGACTTGTAGCAATTATTCATACACAGTCGAAGTCGCTTATAAGAACACCGGATGAAAGAACGGGTATTTTACCTATGTTGCTAAATTCTCATGAACAAGCAGCTAATGAGAAGGTTTTGGCCTGGAACGGATGTTCTTATAGGCGGCTTCTACTGTATGTCGTCTACGCACACCCGCAGACCCCAAAGATGAACGCTGACAGTAGCTGTGATATCCACATGTGTCATTTACGCACACGCACGGATGGGAAGGTCGTAGTAGACTTTCAGGAGACTTTTGGTAACAAGTATCCAAAAGCCTCCTTTACTCAAGACTCTTTCCAAGAGTGAACACCATGCAACAGTGGCGTTGTCTGAAGCAAATGAGTGATGAAACCAATTTTCCGACATTCTCACGATCATAAGGAGATCCGGTACACGCCGGCAGTTCCTCTTTCCGGTCTGTCTGGTGCGTCCCCGATGCTATAACCGCGCGGAAGACTGCACCGTGAGGCTCTAATCATGACTCCAAGTGCATTGAGCAGTGACTGCTCTTCGTACTGTACATACAAGTGGAGAAAAAAAGGTCTCAGCGGCAGGACATAATGGATCAGATTGCGCAATTTCATTTTTTTTGGCGCAAAAATGCACCGAGAGGCGGTTGCGGTGGAGGCAATCGGTGTTATATCGAGTGAGACCGTGAAGATTATGAAAAAAAAAACCGTGGCGGAAAGAGCAACAAAAAAATTTATCGTCGTCGCTTCTCTCCACGGTCAAGGCTTGTCTGTTCAGCTCGACGACGGCGGCGGCGGCGGCGGCCACCAACCGTGGCGTGATTGTGTCTAAAAAAGGTCGGTGTATCTGACGGAGGCAGCGGCGGACGCCTTATCCAAGCCGTATAATGAACTTCATCAAATTGTACGTAGTACAACTCCGCGTGAGCGCCGCTACATAAACATGTTGCCAATGTGATGATGACAATGCCGAAAAATATCAAGGCTGGAACCCTGTCGGCGTTTATCTCGCTCACATCGACATCTTTTTTTCCTTTCTCCCATGTCTCTTTTTTTGCTGCTCCCTTCTCCACACGACGATGAAACACAAGAAAGATCGATGTTCCAACTGCGGAAGTGAGCGCCAAAATGGCTCCTACGTATTGCACATTCTATGGGAGCTTTAATTGATCCTCCCCGCAACATTGGGTCTGCTCATTTCGTGCTGAGCGATAACACGCACAATCGAGCAGTGTCTCTTTTTTCCTCGTTCCACCGAGGAAACAACGGCAGCTGCGACCCCAGTGACCTTTCCCAAAGTTCTTCAAGCAAAAAATGTATTATGAAAAGTATTGGACGACCGTGATGGGTCCGCCAGATGGACAAGACGCTGAATTGATGGCCAGGAGAAGACATTGGACGGAGCTTTGGGGGTAGCAATTGATGGCACAGCGAGCATCGCCCGTAACGACGCTCTCAGTTTCGGCTAGGACTGTCGCTACATCCGGGGTGCCATCATTTCCGAGGTCATAGCAATCGTGACGGGACTCAAAGGGGTAATGCGCTACACTACGTGTCCTGAGCACACTTAGTGTACTAGGCCGAACAGCGAAGATTTTACGGTGCGTCTGGGGTTGGTTACCCCATGCCAAATGGAAAAGATGATTGTTGAGTACATAATCCTCTTCTTTCTTTGTTCTACGTAACTGTGTTGCCCAAGAAGAGCCATAGAAGTCAATGCAGCAAGACAAGAGGGGACCCAAACAATGATCCTCTCTACGGGACTAGAATGGATACAAGTAGAGTCAACAGCAAATATAGCAGAAAGACATTAAAAAAATTAGACTGGGCTAATACGGAGGCTTGTATCAGTTAGGTTGGCTTGAGTGAAGCAACTTCTAAATGTAATGTGTTGCGCTGACAGTGTTATTTTGTGCGTCTCGAGAGTCCGGTGTCAATTCGTAGCTCATTGAAGCCGAGGTATCCGGCTTTTCTCGGGTTCTTTACAGACCAAACTGAAATCTAGTACATAAGGCGGCCGTATGTACGTGTGTGTGTGTGTGTGTGTGGGCGTGCGCGCGCAAAGCGTGTGACATGAAGGACAGACACAGAGCTTTTTATTTTTACCATTCTTCCTACCTAACGAAGTGGGTGGCTCGAGAGCGCTAGTCTAACCTAAGAAGTTCTGTGTCTGTTTGCTTTTACTTTTAAAACTGAATGAAAAAGGAGCTGTCTGCCTCCGATCTCCAGCATTGTCAAGTTTCTTCTTCCTCTCTTCTACCCACCGATTCAGAGTCTGGCAACACTGCCTATTTATTCTTCGTCCTCTCATCCTTCAAGTGTGCCGCAGCGTTTACTACATACAAACGTTTTAGGCCAGACCATTTTTTTTTAAATCTCTTTTCTGCGTGCTATATTTGGTGCCAGACTTCATTTAAAATCAATTTCATTCAAATGGAATGAAGAAGTAATCTGCTTTTGAATCGTTCCTTCTGAGTTACACAAGGATGTTAGGTTGTCATTGCAAACTTGACGTGAACATGGTTTAGGTACTATGGTGTGCAGAGTTACAAAGGAAAGAGAATTTGAACAGAATGAAGCTCAAGATTGCAAAGCGCCAATGTGTAATTTAGCAAATGGCGTCTTACAGAATTTTTTTGGCGCATGTAGCTCAGTTCCAGTTCACTACATAAGGATCATATTTATCTGACTTGATTGCTGTGACAATTGTGGGCAGTTTTTGTTCATCCCACACAAAACTTTAAAAAATCAGGAGTCGAGTGGAACCACAAGCAGCTCCGTAAATGACATAATAAGCAAGGAACTGGCGATCGGCATTTCGGTTTCAATTTCACAAGAACATTTCCGGATTTTTTCTCTATCTGTGGAATCCAGGTGAAAATTGGTACAAAATTGGCATCTAAAAAAAAAAGAAAAAGAAAAAAAAGCGCAAAGAATCGGAAGAAAAACTGGCCCATTTTGTCTAATGTTTATTGATCAGAACTGTTCCTATCACTTGTTTCCTTCAAGGCAACATTGCGGGGCAGTGCAATAACTATGCAGTGCAACTAATGACAATGCAGATGTTCACCAGTTCTGTCCATCAATGAAGGAGTTGGCATTGCGGAACATAGTTGGCACCTTGATAGAGCAGTTAATCCGGCTCGGCATTCACATTTTTATACTTGTCAAAATGCCGAACCACCAGAGATAATTCTGCAAATTAAAATAGCTTTTCGGAGCTAATCTGTATCAAAATCAATCAAATCTGATGGGGCAGAAGCCGGAAAAGAATCGGGGAAACAAAGCGAGAGAGAAGATCAATACGTACGGTTTACCCGCACCCGGAGAATTCGAGGAGTCAAACCCGGGAGAGCACGAAATTGTCGTTGCATCCGGGGCCATTTTTGGCAAGAGGAAAAAAAAGTATCCGTTCCAGACCAATCGGTCGTCATCAGCTGTAGTGTAAACGTCGCATATTAGAGATGAGCAAACAGTGGATGTTTGTTCACTTCGCAGCTTAGTTTCACTTTTGCCTCTATTGGTTTTTGGGTGGGACGTGAGCTCGCCAATCAGGAGCCCGACAACTTGAGACTCATCCCCACGCCCGTGCAATGTACGAACGCGTCCCTGTGGTAGCAGCTCCGGCGACGTGCATTCAGCACCGTCACGAGGCCTGCATGCGCGATGCGCAAGTTCATGTGCGTAGAGCACGTTCAGTGGGCGTCCGCGGACAATGGACGCCCTCGAGGGGATAGCGATCTCGTGTCACTTTGACATATTTTGGCGGAAGTCATACCAATATTCGAGTTCGCTCTGTCTCTTCTGTTCTGTAATGGGCCCCATAAGGTGACTTTCTTAGGGTTACTCCTCTCTCTCGTTGGGATATCCATTCCCCTCGAGAGACCCCTTTAACAAACACAAACAAGGTGACTTTTCTTGTCTTCCACGCCGACATTTGCGGGACTTTTGTTATCACTCACACGCGTGACCCGCTGTCCTTACTTCTTAGTACGAGTGCGCGCAGGAAGAGCTCGGAGATTTCAACGCGCAGGGTGAGCGTGAAGGCACCAAACATATGCACCAAGCAGCAATGAGGGAAAGATCAGCTCTATAGGTTTGCTGTCCTTGAAAGGATACAGACGTGCCCTACATTGATGATTGGGAGGGAGGAAGCAAAAGCAGCAATCAACTCGCGTCAGTGCCTCTCCTGACGTTCGTCAGGTGGCCGCCGGGACAAATCTTTTTAAGGTTCGTTTCCCCCCGCTGGAGGAGTTTCATTGTTTCTTCTTCTGCTGCCTCCCGTACGCATGCTGATGACTCCGGCCGGGGTCAGGCCCGGGGTCGGGTGTGTGTTGGCAAGAGTGTTGTGCGAACAGGGTGGGATTAAAATAACAAATGCGCCTTATCAACTACCCGTGCGGTTGTGCGAGACGAAGCAGCCACTTTGTGCAGTCAGGGTAAATTTATTGAAGGCACCAGGGTTTTGGCCTACCCTGTACTCTTTCCAATGACAAACGGCCAGTTCAGGGTCAGACGCAGCTCTTCCAAAAGGGTTCTAGATCCCCCATCTCCTCTTCCTCCCCTTGGACGGCGTCAGTACGAGGTGAAGGTCAGAGCAGATAACAAAGTGACGTCCCATAATATGCATAAACAATTGCGAATATAGCAAAAAAATCGGTAATTGCCGTTATTGGGACTCTTAGGCAAATAAAAAAAAAATTGAAGAGCAAACGCACCAAGGTCAGTGCGACTGAAGACTTTAGCGGGCTCCATCGATCATCCTCACACGCGAAGGTTGGCAACATGTCATTATCTCGCCCCTAATGGAATTGCAGACTTGACGCTTTCACTGATGATCGCGGTCGATCAGCAATATCGTCACTTCCTGGTCACGTTTTCGTACAAACAGGGGTGCTCCATTTATCCACCAAGGGAAGTATGTGGAGTGGCAAGAAAAACTTTCTGACCAAAAAATGTAACGACACCACTCGTCAGCAAAAAGCCCAAAGCCCCAAAATTTCTAAGTTAGCCTTGGGATAGCAAGGATGCCACTCATCGAAGGGCCTATTTTTTTCAAACCAGGCTAAAAATGTAGGACCATCGTCTGTGTACAAGCCTAAAATGTCTACACTCACCTAATATTCTCAAAATTTGCCCAATTTCTTTGTAAGCAACCCCAAAATGCAGGGCCGTCATCTGCGTAGAGGCCCCAAATTTCTGAACTGATCTAGAGTACTGTACAGTTTCCCCTCGGTATAGAAGCCACTCCCGTAGGGATCATCCGCATATCACGTCACGAATTCCGTCTGGAGGTAATCGTGACCTCTGTGGTGACCACGCTGCTCTGATGACCCGTATGTCGCGACCAACCTTGTTCGGTGGTCTCGAAGTGGTCACAATGTCGGATGTCACAATCTGTTGCTTATGGGTGAGGCAAAGTATGGGGATGTCTTGCTTAGTTGCTGTTCAAGAGGTGGCCTAAGAATGACAAAACAAGTCTGCTGTGAGCCTTTTCTGTTACCATAGCATCGCTCGGATTAAGTGCAGCCTTCAGAATAAGTCTCATTAGTACACGGAAGGAGGAGATATAATTGCTATTTCTCACGCTGTTGCGGAAACTTCTGCTCAGTGAAAACATGCCACAAACGCTTCAGCCCTGCGAAGAAGCCGTGCGATTTTGCACATCCATGCACAGCCTTGCATACCAGGAGACGTGTCAGTCTTGCTACTGCTGAACCACTCGGTACATGTGCAGTTAAAGATCGCTGAGCGGGGCAAAGTAGCAACACGCACCCTCTTCCGCGTAAATTATGTGTCGTAAGCTTTCCCCCCCCCCCCTATTTTGAAGCAGAAAATACATGTCTTTGATCACATTGTGACCTTATAGTTGCATTAAAATTCCTCCAGACATAGCTGAAACTCAGCTGTTCTGCCTTAAAAATGTCCCCTAGATGGACAGTTTTTCCAGATATTAATGAACGTTAATCAATGTTATTTTAGGCAGTAACGTCTGTATTTAACCATGATTTCGCTGCCTCAGAACTTTTCACTGTTCTCCCTTGGGGGACGCATCAATGGAACGAATGTCGCTGCTCGACAACAGCCATTGTTAAATCGAGACTTGACTGCGCCAGGGCACTTTTTATATCAGTGTCCACTATGTAGTAATCCTTGAGTTAGATTAATGCGATTGTTGTCCACAACCATTGATCATCGTTGCTACAATTCCCAGCGGACGCGAGCTTGAATTATGCACTCCCAATGTACTGCGTACATAAAAAAAATAAGCGAGAAAAAAAAAACCCTCATGCTCCACTTGAGGGAAAAACTGGTCATGCCAAGCTCGCGCAAGTTCCACAGCATTGTCTCGTAAAGTGATAAGAGGGGAAAGAATGCGTCACAATGCCAGGGCGGGCACGACCTTGGCGGCGTCCGACGCGGAGGAGGCGTCACAGCTCTTGCTGACCAACAATGTTGCCTCTGGAATTGAAGGCCGGCCACTCCTGAGACCTTAGAAGAGAATGCTACTTACCTACGCGCGTACGAAGTGCACAGGTATGGACAGATCATTTTGAGCCATTCATCGCGAAAACTCTCTTCCGAGGCAGCCACCAATGGGGCGATGATGATCAACATACAGTGCAGCCCCCTTAAAGGGGAACTCCATTGGAGCGCCATTTTCCTGGCATTCATCTCAGCCCAAAGTCATTCAGGTTGCAAACGACTGGCTTATATTGACGTGGCTGCCTGACCTAACCTAACCCTGAGTTGCAACCGACGCATCCTCATCTACAGCTCCATCAAACCGAACCTAACCCAACCCAAAGCTAAAACCTGCCCAACCCAGCCAAACTGTGAGCAATAGCGTCTGCCAAACGTTTGCGCCCTAGATGTACAATATTGTACGTGTAGGTAGAATAGTTTGAAAGCCACCAATGTTCAGGTTCCGCCCCTAACCTTACTCTAATATGTAACAGTGACGTCTCCTACGTGGCCTTTCTTTCCACGTGACAACTTTCTTTCAGCTTCTTCCTCATTATCTCACGATCACCAAGACACCCCGCAAAAGCAGTCAAGGATGTTGCCATTCTTGGCACATCTTCCCTTAATCCGGTGCGGGGACCAATGGATTTTTAGGCCAACCTGCCAATTCATGGGCGTGCAAAAATTAACCGGACTGCACTGTATCGCGTTGTGTGGTTGCAAAAATTGGCTTTGCTGCGTCAGCACACAAGAGGAGAGAGAGAGAGAGAGTAGGAAGAAGGAATAATCCAGACAAGGCCACGATGTTGATACAGCCCAGCATAGATTGCATGGAGTCCCTTACTTCTGCTGCTTCTTCTTCCCCTTACTCAAGTACTTGACGTCGAAAAAAACCAAACGAATTGCCCGGAAACTGACCACCGAAGGCGGCGCTGCGCAAACACGAGAGCGTGCGCCCTGAGCATACATCATCGCGCTGCTGGCGCGCACTGAATGAACTGAGGAGGCGTCGTAAACCCTTTAAGAACATGGACTCGCTGTTGCTCAGCCGCAGTCACGGCCCGTGAGCACTAAATCAAACGCTCCTCCAATGGCTACACAAACGCAACGTACGTTGTGGCAGCTCTTGCACGGGTCGCTTTAGATCGAGAAAGAAATCGCAAGTAGCCTGAGTCGACTATTACACGCGGCTCTGCCATGGACGCACTTGAATAAAACGGACTGAGGAGATTTGCAACCTAAAACCGAGTTGCAAGTGGCGTCCGCGCACCCTTCACTGCCCTTACCGGGTGCGTTTGAAAATTTTGGACCTAAGGTGGACGATCTTGGGCTCCTCGTAATAAAATCTCGGAAGTGTCCTCGACAAGAGCCCCTTTGGTGTACAAGTTAGTTAGGGCCAATTACACCTCTACGCACGGGCCAATCGAGATGTTGGCCAATAATTCAGCTTTTCAGCAGGAGATGCATATGTCTGGATCGAAACAAACAAAAATAAAACCATTCAACTGTAGAAGACTTTGGCTGACTTTATTGACCGCTGCGTTTTTCCAAATTTTGGGATATTGAGAAAATTGACCCCTGTGAGTTTGGCTTTCCCTACAGTGGCTCCAGCAGCTTTTTTCCCCTTCTACCTCTCAGCCAGTGCTGCCAGTTATAACCTGGGTCAATGCAATATCAAAAAACGACTAAGAAGAAGAATTTTCAAAATCGCCCGAGCATGAGAGTCAGTCGAAAAACGGCCAAACACTACCCCAATGCACAAAAAAAAATCTGGCCCAACTACGCCCCCAACAACCAGATCACATCATTTTGCCCGGCAAAAAGGCCAATTGGCAACCCTGTTGTTGGCACGTAGAAGCTTTGGACAGGCAGACACGGAAAATCGGGGCCTGAATTGTGCCGTGCACACTTGTCCGGAGACGGAAGCCCGGACTTGATCAGGGTCAAGCAGTCACGTTGGGGGCGCGGTTGAAGGGGTCGTCGATGTCAAGCGTCTTCTGTGTCCTGTGCCAAAGCCGTTGCGAAGTTAATATGCGACGCAGCTCGTGCAGTCGTTTCTGGTCAAGGCTATGGACAATTTGGGTCCGTATTCAAAGAGTAGAAACCACCACTAAGTCCAAATCTGTCAGTCCCAGGATCATCAGTTCAGCGGAATCACTCATTGGAGTGGAAAATCACTGAGGTAGCCTGGATCGTAGACTTTGGCGTCCTACCCTCTCATGCCTATGCACTTCATCACCCACTCATACATGCAACAAGCGACAGCACTTACTTGGTATTCGCAAATGTTCAGTCAGCAGCATGATCTTGCAAAAATGGAGAGTTTTGCAAAAATTGACAGTCGGTCCTTTACTAAAAGAAAAATGCAGTCAGCAGCAAATATTGCAAAAATCGAGGTTTCTGCACTAATTTAATAAAGTTGCAAAATCGATCATCTAGTGAACTTTGAACTCGACAGTCCTGGAACAGCAAGAATGCAAAAGCTATTTGTATTCTACAATAGACTAATGATGAATGAGTTTTTGCCCAGCACCCATGACAAATTTTCTTAGATTGTTCTTGTTGTTGTTGGATTGGGTTCCCCACCCCTATTTCTTATAACTCTCTCTCTCTCTCTCTCTCAGGGTGTGACGTGAACGCCCCTGCAAGTCCTCCAGACGTGATCAAGTGTTGATGGACTCCCCGGACAGGCTGACGGCGGCCTTAAGGTGGAGTGCCACGACTGACGAAGCATTGTGCTTCTCTTTGCACGCATTCTGGCACCTCTGTGCATCGGACAGGCCAGCACAACAAAAAGAAAGTATTCTTAAAGGTCGGCAAAAACTGATATAACACAGATGCCAAAAGGCTGCAGTCATACGTGCGTTTTGTCTACCGATGACGATCCCCAAAAAACGTACTTTTACCTATCCATTTTCCGTTCTCCAGCTACACCAAAGCAGTCGAAAAGTCAACGATGGAGGATTGAATGTCTTGCTTTAATTTTTTGAAGCTGGATCTACTGATGAAATTAGGAGAGCTATCGACTTCGTTAGCTCTTCTGTTTTGTATCGGCGTTTTTATGGGTTTCACGAAAAAAAACCCCTTCTAGTCATAAGTTTTACGGATCGTCATCGACAGAAAAAACACAGGTGCGACTACAGCCCAAGGTAGAAGATGCTGAAGCGTAGGATGAAATTGGCAAATGTCGACGTGAACAGAAGGTGGTGGACTAAGGGGATTCCCAACTCTCCTAGTCCCAACTCTCCTAGGCTGTTATCCAACTTCAAAATGAGTTGCAAATCGCCTGGGTCTACCCTGTACGTTAAAATATACAGGGTGGACTGAGGAGAGTTACACCCCACCTACGTTGCGTTCCACCTCCGGAATGGGTCCGCCCCAAATCTCGTCTGTCTACCCGGTACAGGGTGGTCTCAGCAGACTGGAAATTCGCCTACGTCGTTCTTCCCCAACTTGAAGGGGAGCAAATCTCTTTCGTCCACCCTGTACCTGCTTTGATAAGTCGCGCATTCATTCCTCCTTCCAACAAGTCAGCATTGCGCAATTTGTAGCGTTTACGCCAGACTGATGAACAACTAACTGTATTTGTCTCAGCGCGTGCTTGTGGCCACTTCCAGCTACACGTAATTGTTCTGGGAATTAGAGCTCGGGGTATTAGTCATGATTGCAGAATTAATCACCTTTTCGGGCTGCAGCCTGAGTCATTACAGCTCAAAGTGCAATTTCAAGACACGCAACTCCACTTCCGTCCTCGTCGATGAGCGCGATTACGCTCCCTTGATGTCAGCGACACCCGACCATTTGAAGCTGGATGGATGCACTCACAGGTGTAGCAGTTGTGACTGCACACATAGGGGGCAACGATGGGGTGTTTATCCCCACCTCGGGGCCTTCCATTGGTTCAAGGAGACCATTGAGCTGAGGCTGCTCGAGACCAAACAATATCCACAAGGGTCAAGTTCAAAGGAGATGTCACGCCTATCCTAATTCAATTCGATGTTCATTCTCTATGAAGGATCGTGGCAACCCTAACTAAGCCGAACAAGTCTCATCCGAGCAGGACGAAGCTGGATGGCCAAAGGGTCGGCTTTCAAAAGAAATTCGAACATGTCACTCAATATTAGAAAAGCCCAGATGGAGGAGAATCAAATCCCATCAAGGTCTTCCCAGCATTTTTGGCCTATGCTTGCAATTTGTTGATGCTAGTTGAATGTCACATTTTTTTTTGACTGTTGTAAATGTCCACTTTTTCGCATGTTGCTAATAATCGCGCGAAAACCGCAGTGCGCACAGTAACCACGTGGTCCGCGTGCGTACGAACGCCAAATCTCTTTCTATCCTTCCTCCATGGACGAGCGTGCCAATTCCATAACGAAACATTTCATTTTGTTAAAAAAAAAGAGGAAAAAAGTCAATGCGGCTGCATCACCCAAACAAATCGATTTTATTTATATAAAAATAAAAAAAGATGATTAAGGTATTTTCGGCATTGCAAGCCTGAGAGGAAAAAAAGGGCCAGTCAGTCATAGTGGTCCTGGTTGCGCTTTTGCATAACATGAGACTGTCCCCCTATGCAACTGGTGGTTGAAGCTGTGTCCTGAGGGGATCTCTATTTTTCTTTTTATATCTGTTTTTTTTTTTTCAAACTATTACTGCATGCGCATGAAAACCTTTTCGGCTTGGCAACACCGCTGTCAGAACGTTTCTACAGGCACGCCAATGCTAATAGGTCTTAGCAGGCAGCAGCATTGCCAATTTAGCGATTTGTCCCACCTTTGGACAGAGCGTTGCCGACTGCATGACTTGGCAATTTCCTTTGCCAAACCCTTAACATCTTTCCAGTAGTACAGTGCTTAAAAGGCCAGTCTAAGGCTGAAAAGACGGAAGACGCCAAGGGGAGAGAGTGAAAAAATAATGTTTCTAAGCTACGCTGAGCTACGACAGTCACTGTTCTTGTGAGAGAATCCAGGTGTGTCTGATTGGACACAGGCCTGAGTCAGGGGGACGACGACGTTCGCAGTCCCTCCCCCACCAGTGAGGGCGGCAATTTATAGTCCAAAAAAAAAAAACACGATCAAAAATTCGAGTTTGAATTGAGTAGAAAAACCCCACGTGTTTCAAATTCGAGTTTAGTAAAAAAAAATCATGCTTCGAATTCGGGCGTGAACTACACCGTGAAAAAGCAGACTCAGCAGTGTTTTACGCTTAGACACAGTGACACACCTCTCGACTGCATCTGAAGCATGAGATTAGTGCTGAAACTATCGTCATTATGGTTATAATTGCTGTGTAAAAAATGACACAACTGCTTCAATTATCGCTCCTTCCATGTCGCTTTCTCTCAAGTGCTCTAAAGTAGTGACAATGCAAGAAAGACGGACAAGCAATCTCTCAACTCTCAAGCAAGAAAATTAGAGTTTGAAGGCGGAGTAAAACTTCATTTTTTCTCCTCCCGTGGTGAAATTCGATTTAGAAGCACTAGGAATCGCTATCATTTTCCTGCTGCCACCAGCAACTTGGCACAAATTCAACCTTTTTTTTTTGCTTTCACGCGAGAGACAGCTTCAATTACCATAGAATATCTGCAAAGGAAGTTGTCTGTAGACACTTAGCTACGTTTCCGTGAAAATCATGCTGGAAGGAGGTCTCTGTATGGCCTTTGGTCGGCGTGATGTTCTGACAGCCCCACCATGACCTCAGCAATATCAGAGACTTTGCAGTCACCTCTGTATCGACAGTCTTTACAGATGCTAAAGCAAAAAAAGTGACGTCTAAAGGAGCGTGTCCAGGACACTTAAAATCCAAGCTTACATCTTATTACCACGTCAAAAGTTAAGAGGCAGGCAACGTGGCACACAGGGTGCGTCAGAATTACTGTCATTCATGTGAAAAGTGGGTGGTAAGGAAGGAATCCCCCCTCACTCATTTCAAGAAGGTGAAAAGGCGAAGGGTTAACACAGACACACAACACATGCGAGGGCCTTACTCTACTAGCCTGAAATTATAACGCTATTGGTCAGCTGGTGACAAAGATCCTAGAGCTCCATCACTATAGCTGTTTTACTTGCCGCAAGGGAAAAGGACCGAAGATACATGTGCAATTAAAATTATTGCTATCTGCTATGGCGTTTCCATGGTCCAATGGCGAAGCCAGCTTTAGCGTGTCCTAAAAATGGGCGACGCCAATTCTGACGCACCCTGTGCATAATTGGAGGCATGACACCGGCGAATGTCGCTTCTTGTACGACCAAATGGCCTCTTTGCCCTCGGATTGTCATGCTGTGCGAGGGGGGAGGGGGCTGCCTGGGCGTACGTGTGACTCACGACTGAGCACTTAGGCACGTACACCCTGTAGCAGAGTAGCGATACTTTGAGTGCATGAATGTCTGCCCCACCGCTGCAGTCGTGCGAATCCTCGTGTGCGACCCGATGACGATGATGAAGGATGAGAATTTTCTTTCTTCTTCTTCCACTCGGCCTTCAGTGCTCTCCTGTTGAGTAGTACCGTGACAAGCAAATACTACACGTCCTGACACGTGAGCATTATTGCAACCTTGCACCCCCTCCCCGTAGGTGATCATTCTACTGGCGTGTGGGTGGGCGGCTCGGACAACGGACATCGGGGCAGATGGGCATGGTTCCCAACAGGTGAGTAGTTTTTTTGACTCCCCTCCCTCTTCGCCACCCATCCAGCACCTCAAAAGTAAACAACATCATCAGAGCGGAAGACACCCAAAAGTTGGATTTACCCCTACCTCATTGAGCACCTATCAACAGTAATGTCCTTCCGGGCCACTGGAGGCCTCATTTAGTGCCAGCAGTAACGTTCTTCCGGGTTACAGAATCAACTATGCTGTTAGATTCCCTCATCCACACCTGATAAACGACAGTAAAAGCTTGTTTCGTTGCAATGGTCACATCTTTTCCTCTTCGTCGTTTAGTTGGCTGCTCAAAAATTCTTCTTTATGGGTCTCCATAAACCCAAACGTAAGCAGAAGATGTGCACATTGCGGCCCAGCAGGATGAGAGTCTAACAACGCTTTGAGACGGACAACTAATGGCTCAAAGCTCTGGACGGTGTTGTGCAAAAAAGGGGGAGGCTTGATTATCGGGAGTACCTCGAGTCAGGTGAAGCTCATAATTTATTCCTTCTTGTTATAGGACAACTCATTGACCGCTTTCACTGGGGTCCATCCCAACCCTCTGGTGGGGAGCAGCACTGCCTGTACGTGGTGGGCGGGTTTCTAGGTTACCAATGGGCGGACTTTCACTGCGACTTCAAGATGAACTTCATGTGCGAGTACGCCGTCAACCCGGCCATGACGTGGCGCAGGCGCAGGCGCAGTAAGATCAATATTTGGCCGTAGTAAGGTTGTAGCAGAGACAAATTTTGCTCGTACCTTGGTATGCAGTTGTTTCGGATACATCTGGATGATTTCCTTGACGCACCGACTGCTCGACCTCTTGAGGCCTGAATGGGTGGGATACTCCTTATCCACTGTTCCAGTCACATTCACGTCGGCACCTTTGGAAGAAGGAAACGTTCGTAAGTTTTAAAGATACAAACAATCTACAGGCGTAGTCCGGAAGATGAAATGGGGGCGTACGTGAAAGATCGCAGTTTTAAACTAGCGTGACAGGGGGCAATCCGCATATCCTTTACGTACAGTATGCTGTATTGAATGAGAAATAAACTTTATGTTACCTGGAAGCTTCAAAAGGTTAATCTAACATGAGCTACCGTGTATTTCGTACGTCTAGCAATGGGATCACGAAGAGATGGGCTGACGAACGACCTCTTTGTCTTCAAGTCGCACGTGGGGCTGCGAGTTAGCGTACCGGTAAAATATAGAATTTTTATAACTCTTATGCGTATACAGTGAACGACGGAAGTTTGCGTGCACTTATATCTTTTTTGTTCTCTGCAATGCACAGTTCTGACAAAACCAAGGCCTGTCTGTACGCTTTCTACTCGCAATATAACACTTGTCCATCTGATTTCAGACGGACTTTTCCGATGGACAGTACGTAGAAGATCGTTGGATGCCAGTGGCATTTGTTCGTCCAATATCGAACAAATCGCTTGTCCATCTGGATTTCTTCCATTGTACGGTGTTACGATTTTTTGTCCGGTTTTTCACCCCACTTGCACGTGAAGAACCGGCATGCCGCCTTCTGTCAAAGTGCTTATTTACAATGCTCTTCCAGCGTGGTCCAACAACGTCATGCTCAAATTCAACATAGATACAATTGCTCGTCGTAATTTCGTTAGGGCGTTGCTAATGTCCCCCATCGTGTTTGTGACGGAAGATGTGTAGACGGGTGCATTTTCAGCTAGTACTAGTAAAGCATGATAATAGTCAGTGACTGTTAGTCATGCCTTATGTGTTATTGTAGCTATACCTTTAAGGTACACATTGCTAGATAGAGGGAACTAAATGTTATATAAGGCTCCTAGCACTGTACAAACGTACGGAGAAGCTCATCTTACCTGCGCATAGGAATGCCTGGACGCAGTCCGTCTTGTCATTCTTGCAAGCTATGTGGAGAGGAGTGTCTCCAGCGGCGTTGCACACGTTGAGGAGATCCTTGGGCGCATCAGCGGTGACGGCCTAAAACAAGGCAGCAACAACGTTTACAGTACTTTGTAGCTACAGGTCATGTTAGTTATAAGTCACGTTGCAGCCTCTACACTTGCATGAGACCTTACCTCAACGATGTCCTTGTTTGTGGCTGCAGCGAAGTGGAAAACTGAGTCCTGGCCCTCGTCGAACTTATCTACTGAAGCGCCTTTGGAGACGAGAAACTTGACCACGCCAATGTTCTCCTTCTTCACGGCCAGCATCAAGGGAGTTATTCCATTGGAATCTTGAACGTTGATTAGTCTAGAATACACAAGTAGAGTATTTAAAATTACAAGAAGCACTTCAATACGTGTCTGACTAAACATCGACATTTCAGTCTTTGTATTGCTTCATACTTTGTATTTAAGAAATTTTGTATTTCTCCATCATTCGAGCACAGCAGCTGATATCACGGAAAGCAGATTTCGTTCACTATCAAACTTGATTGAGGGTTCACTGGAGTCAAGAACGGAAAAAAGCCAAAGAAAAGGCCAAAAAGCCTTAAGTCAGAGGAGAAGATATTTCCACACCGCATTCCTTGTTACACATTTCTAGCGGAGTTTACTCCATAAACGAAAATGTTCATACTGACCTAAATATTGCTCTAAACAATCCAAAAGACTCAATTTTTCACCACTCTCCTCATGCAGAGGCGGCAGAGTTCGATCGACTTCAATATAGAAATTGGACCTGCTATTGTGGAAACTGGCTCAACCTCATGAAGAACAATATGGATAAGTAGCGGGGATTCTAGAACGTGGAGGATCTCGATAACTTTGCTCACGGAAAGGGCACATTTTTGCTCCCAACATTTGCCAGACTTGGTATGGAGGTAGTTGACATTGACGGTTTCGAAGCTGTCATGATCGTTCTAGTGGTTGCTGGCTTTCTGCATATTTAATCATTTTTGCAGGTCATAGAAGGTTAAAGTTATGCCCCCAAAGTCCTTTTCGGCCGGAATTTTGAACACCCTTAAAATAACATCCGAAATTCGGCCGGACTTTGAATTGTGCCAACACTGTTTACAGTCATTCAGAGGTTGCGAGATAACAAGTGAAGAGCCCGCACTGCTATGTTAAAGTCCTACTTTTGCGACACTTTTTTAAGTGAATTAGTGAAAAATGTTGATAAAAGTTGCATTTTGAATCTATACTTTTCAGGCATCATCTTTTTATGAATTTAAAATGCATGTAAAGAGCAGCGTTTCAGCTGCCATTTTTAGCTTCACATAGTGCTTCTAAAAGTGTTTAGAATGAAACATATGAATGTGTGTGAATAGGTAGCAAAAGAACGTAGCTCCGAAGGAAGTCTAGAATCTCTGCTTTCTGTGTATCTTTGTCATGTCATAGTACGAAAAGTTGTTTTGCTGCAAGACATCGTATTTAAGTTTCGAAAAGTGTTGCTACAAGTGCTATGAACGAAATATATATCAATGTGATTTAGGAATATAGTCTTATATTAAGTCTAGAGCCTCTACTTTCTGCGCGTCTTGCTTTTGTCCCAGCTGAATACTTCTTTTCTCCTCCGACTTCAGTGAACGTAGCAAGTGTCGACGGGAAGTTAAATGTGTTGCACCTGGTCTAGAAGGAGGAATTGTAGCAGTAATGATTGGCAGCACCGTACCTGATCACGACGTCGCTGGAGACTACAGCCTTGAGGTCGAACGAGACCGCCAGATGCATGAGGGTCATGGACGAATTTTGTCTGAGGGCGTCGCACATCATTTGGAGGTAGCTTTGACTGCAGAGGGTCTGATCCAGCTCCAGCAGGGAGGGGATCTTGCCCTGTAAGATGTGAAACATGTTCTCCGCCTCGTCCTTGGCCGACGCCCTGAAGAGGCTGTGACAAGAACCGTACGACGTAGTTAAAGAGGTGACGTTTCACGCCATCAGTTCTGAACTTACCTGAAGCTCTGCTTCTCGCTGAGAATAACGATCTCGTAGATGACGGGCTCGGCGTCTGCATTATCCGTCCGGCCTTTCTTGACCTTCTTAGGTCCGTAGAGGACGAGGCATCCTTCCCGCTGGCAGGCGGGCACCAGGGCGAGGTCCGTCGGGTTCACTTGCCGCACCTGGCAAGGGTTGTCGGCTTGCTGGATGCGCTCGAGAGCTGCCTTGCCGATGTTCACCACAGAGCTGAACAGGCTGGCCATGTCAACTAGGGCGAGGATTCAGCGACAAAGAGGACGAGTCCGATAATTCTGAAGAGGGGGGCAGATCGAAGGTCGTCTGACTGCTCTGCAACTCCCTCTTGGCGATAACGGAGAGCGCGGACTCTCCGAAATGAGGACTTGCTAAGAAATCCCTGAGATCACTTCTCCTTCGGCTTCTCCAGGGCGTAGAGGGACGTGGCCGAATGCGTGAGTCACACTCGCAGCTCATGCGCAGACGTCGGACGAATCCGATCCTCCAGAACAGTCTGAGCGGAGGAGTAACAGCTGTGAGGTTTCGACGCTGGGCCTACGAGAGCTGCCCATGTTTTGTTTTGGTCTTCATCGGCAGGAAGGTTGACGGACTCGATCAAGGATTTTCCGTCGTCACAGTCGGTCGTCGAATACGTCGCGAACGCTATGGTTGTCGACACTTCTAACGTTGAGGGCGACTGCTTGAGTTTGACTACATCCTAGCCAACAGTAACTAGATGACATCATCACTTGCCGGCATAGGTGCCCTACGGGGTGGTCACTGTAAATCCAGACTGACTGGGACAACGCACAATTTTGTACAAGCGAAAGGAAGGCTTTTAAAAAGTAGGGAGATTCTAATTCATATTTATCTCATCTCAGTGGCTCCTCCCGTGACCCTTTTGGCCTAAGGAATCCTGGCTCTCCTCACCTCCAGATGGCCGCCCGAGTGAGTATCATATCTCCAAACATTTGGAAGAGGAGGGTCAATTCCAACTGTCATCCCAACCTCGAATTGCTCAGGACTGGTATCAACTCGGAGCATGGCTAAGTTGGACAGGGACACCACTGTCCGGACATGAGGGAGATGCTGCAGTTGGTCATAGGCCATAGTCAAGGCAAAGGGGAGTTGTCCCGATTAAGGTAATGCTTTGATAACCTGCTTTCTGGTAAGAATTTTCCAATTAAACCACTGTTTCTGTGCAAAATCCAGCATTTTCCGTTGTGCGATTTTGTCGGATTCATAGTAACAGCCCTGAATCCCCGGTATCTCCTGAATAATTGTTTCCTCACTCACTGAGGTTTTTTTTGTCAAAGATGGCGCTTCTAGTAAGTTAATCTCTGCAGTGGATTTAAAGTGCAGACAAAAAAGCAAAAGAGCAGATTCTATCACATCCATTACGATTTTCAAACTGAGGTAAACACTTAAGGGCCGTTCAGTGCACCTTTGTATCTCGAAACCTCGACCTTTGGGTGAATTTGGGTGCAATTCCATTCCTCTGTTGGTGCACCACTGAATTAATCGCAGCACAATGATTCTTTGCAAAGGTGTTAAACATCTTAGCTCCTAGTTGCTGGAAAGCATACTGGAACCTGCGTCCATCACTTCATAGCAGGTCAAGAAAGCCAATCGTTTCACCAGGCTCTCCAAAAATATATCTTGCGCCCTTGGCTGGTCAACAGAATCTCGTTAGTTGCATTGTTCAAGTTAACTTGCTGGCAGAAGTTCCAAGCAGCTAGGCATGCGAAGTAGACCTCCTCACTTGGGTACAACAGGCCACTACACGATCTACCTTTTTCAGAAAAGTTTCCTTCAGAGCTGCAGCTTGCTTTGCGTCCTGTGGGAGAAAAACCTCGTTCTACTTTCAAGATTCAATGCTTCAACATGTGTTCTCTAGTTATAGTTCTCTAGTTCCTCTCCTCTCCTCTAGGCGCACCAGGCACGTCAGCTCCTCTCAGCAATCCACGCTCCAGGTGTTCTGTTCACCCTAGTCGCCGTCGCTCCAGTTCGTTTTCTCTAGGCGCTCCAGGCACGTCAGTTGCTCTTTATCATTCAATCCAGGACCAAGATACTTCAAAAAGAACCGATTTCAAACCTGACCTTCCTCCCCACTGACGTAAATATACATGGATGGCGGATAGGCGTGGACGTGTGTAGGAGAGTAGTGTCATTCAAATCAACAGCTGAACAACTGCTACACAGTGCAGAAAATGGACATAGCGCACTTCAGCTGATGAGCAGCCATAGTAACCAATACTACCGCTAGGTGGCAGTTAAAGCTTTGGTC
>JAAUXU010081549.1_pt1 | contig 24778 bp, 20 predicted proteins | sample 7278151 | NCBI WGS metagenome assembly JAAUXU01 (sample SAMN14350113, study PRJNA611818) | marine sediment metagenome | isolation source: surface marine sediment (1.8m) | place: French Polynesia: Moorea | collected 2018-08 | reverse complement strand
CCTGGACCATCCTGGACCATCCTGGACCATCCTGGACCATCCTGGACCATCCTGGACCATCCTGGACCATCCTGGACCATCCTGGACCATCCTGGACCGACTACTTTAGTGAAGAAAGATTCCTATAGTCGCAGCTGTCCTGTACGACCTTCAAAGAGCAATTTTCGAAGTTGTGGGGACCTCCGTTTGACCGATCCATTGATGCAACCTTGATTTGCCAGCTCCAGTTCGGAATAATCCAGGTCGGAGCCAGGCGTCCATGTGCACTCAAAATGGTGTCACGCACACATGTTTAAGCCCCGGATACTAACTCAACTTACATAGATTTGACATCAAGATTACCAACTTTTAGGGAACACTTGCACATGATAGCGTCGGGCTTCAAGTATGTCATCGGTTGATCAGTCAATCTTGCACTAATTCTCCAGGATGATCAATTTTCGGGCAGAGCCCAGATGACAGTTGGTTGGCGAATTGGCAACGCTGAAGATCAGCTGGAACAACCGACGAATTGAGTTAGTTGAGTTACATGTGATGCACCTCACTACTCAGTACAACCATTGAAGAAGGAATAATTTCGCTTGCACAGCATAGACGAATCTCATGTTTAAGAAAAGATAGTCTTGCAGGCGACCAATATTTGTGTGCACTAAGGTGTCACGTGTAAATGAGTAAAAGTTGAGCTGGTGTCTGACATTTTACAGTATGGTTTTGTCCATATTTCGGCATGACTCAACACTACAGAGACAGACACGCTAAAGCATGTGGAGGACAGTCGTCCAGCACGAAAAAATGCGGAACTGAAAGTCGTGGCAACTATCGCAACCTCGTGCGAAATGTTACAGCAGCGTATGTACTATCTCTTTGGAATGTACACACCCAGCGCTTTAGTCGGGTCTTGCAGTCTGTTGAAATAGAAAGGAAACTCTGGCCTACTTTACGTGTCACAGGACTCGACAGGACAGTAGAGGGTCAATTCTTCATACATGAGACAACACATCTGCTTCTGTATTGAGCTACTCTGTTATTCCTCCTTCTAACTGTCATCTCTCAAACGATGTTCTTAGTGAAATTGCAGTGAAAACAAAGACTATTTGTTCAAAACCAAAAATACGTTGTGACATCATTGATTTTGGCTTGAACAACAGTAATCAGCCATGGATGACTATTCCGTTCTGGAAAGAAATAAATTGCCTCCTTTTTTTACACTTTTTCAAGGCACACGAATGAAAGTCGATTTCACGAGTGCGCACACGAGTTCTCAGAACTCAAATTCTGACGCTACTGCTGTACTGTGCTACTCTAATAGTAGTGACTGCACTGAATTCGTGATTCCAAAACTGCCATCTAGGAAAAGTATGTCCAATTGAGCTCAAACTTTATGTGGTGACAGAAGACATATGATGCTGGACTTGATCTACATTTGAGCTCGAAATTCCAAGCCCGTGCATGGATTTGGAAGTTTGACGAAATATCAAAATGAGTGATTGGAAGATTCTTAATGTCACTCAATCCTGTTTTGGTCACCCATTTTTGATGAGAAGCAGTCCATTGAAAAAAGGAAAAATAATTTTCCGCCGAAATTTCCTTGTCATTTTTATGTTAAAAAGGAAATCCCACTGTCTGTTGCACTTTTTCTTAATACGTTCAGTTTCTACTTTTTTTTACGTAACCAAAATTTCAGCCCCCGAAAGGACATTTTAGGGTTTTTCTTTTTGCTTTCATGGCAATTTTCATTGCAGTCGTTTCAAAATCCCATTCTCTATTTTCACTGGTCGTTGCACTTCATTTTTTATGATAAAATTTCTTGCCCCTAAAGGGTCATTTTTAACTCGTTACTTTTAGGTCTTTGTCTAAAATTCCTAGATCAAGAAATCAACATCTCCAACAGTTCAAAGCACCATTAAAAAATCATAGATCCACCTCTTGAAGAGAATGAACTCCTACTTTTCGTTGAGGTTTCTCCCTCAAGTTCAGAGTTATGTTTATGACTTATGTGTTGGGCTCAGATTTTCACCTGAGTTTGCCACAGATTGCTCATACCATTGTAATTCATTTCCATTGATTTTATCCAGTGAGGTCAGGTATAATTTCAACAGGAAGACCAAACCCACTGTCCTCCCTGATGTTTGCTCGGCAGTCTCCCCCGGGGTTCGTCACGGAGAAGGAGTCGGCGAGACAGCCTGAAGCAAGTGAAGTCGGTGGTCCTCTACTCGTTGGGGTGCCAAGCAGCTCTTTGAAGGTCGCGGTCGCACCTGTCTCAGGACCCGAGATGACGAACGAGGTGAAGTCGAGGCGGAGCAGGCAGATGTTGCAGTTGGAGCCACAGGTCTCAGCGGTGCAGCCGTTGGCCCCTGTGTCGAAGTAAGTGCAGGTCTCGCTGTTTGGCTTTTCTTGCTGAAGAAAGAGGTTGGAGTATAAAGAGAGCTTCATCCTTCACGGGAGATTCAGGAATTGGTAGAAGGCTGGAAAAATGGGTGACTTGCCCAGAAAATCTAGACTCTTCTCACTTTTGAGACTCAGACTGTACCACGCAAGACAACGGAGACAGGAGGGTGCATTGCTATTGGCTCATACTGTGCATTCTTTGATTTTTAGTTGAATCTCACAAATCACTCATTTCTGCAGTGCACTTTTCGGCTCTGCAGTGGAGCATCGTGTGAAGTGATATTCGTGTCGATCAAATTCTGTTAGTGTGTAGAGCTATTGAGACAGATTTTGGGCCATCAGCAAAGCGAGGATCTGAGGTGATTCACCTAAAAATCCAGTCTCTTGACACAGTGTACGTAGTATGTGTGTCAGTCACGTGAATCAATGCTGACATCCTGCAATACCTACTTTCCACTCTACAATTGTCTGGAGAGACGTAGTCAATGGATCCTCTTGGCTTATCATATTCTGTGTCTGAGCAAAGGGACTTGAATTTTTAGGTGAATCACCTTCAGCATGCAGCAGATAGAGGGCGGGATTTTTAGGTACAATTTTTGGTCAGTATCATTTTTCTAGGCGGTTATTTCAGGTGAGAATTTCTGCCAGCATTGCTTTTTGAGGTGCATAACAATGAGCTGAAAGTATAGGTGAAAATGTTTGCAAATATTTCATTTTTGGGTAGCTCCTAAGCCGAAATATTTCATTTTTAGGTGGTTCCGAGCCCGAAATATTTCACTTGTAGGCGCCTCCTAAGCTGAAATATTTTTGACTTAGCTGAAAATTCCCTGAGATATTTCACGGCCATAATCTCAATTAGATACTTTTTAGGCAAAGAACTCTGATCTCATTCTCCTATTGCAAGTCACACGTTGACTTCTTTGTATCTGCGCACGGATGCAGCAAACCCCGGATTCTCCAGCAAAGGTAGTTGAGTGGGATTCTCACTCTTCTGTAGCAAGAACTGACCCTTCGCAGGCGTCCGTAGGGAACCTAGGAAATAAAGAAGCGTTCATACTGTACGTGAGCACAATCATTACGCGATAACAGCTATCTTTTTACTCACCTGAGGATGTAAAAAGATAAAAAGCGCTGACATTAAGGAAAGTCACGTCAAGTCAAATGTCCTGATTCGTCTTCAAGTCCTTCTGTCACCGTGATAGTGTCCTGGGAGATCACCAACGGCCACGAGAGCAGCAGCCACCTCATGGTCAACGCTGTCTTCAAAGACTTAAAGTGCTCATGTACTCACTCACTCACTTGGCGGGAAGAACCGTGGAAGTCCACAGTACTTAATGTTTGAAGGCACTGTCCTGACCAGGCGTGTGTGTCATTGACAACGTGAAGGGTGTAGCAGCAAAAATGTCACTGAGTCTCTCGAACTCTGTCCACACCTTGGTGATGGAGTCTCCTCAACTCGGCCCGAGAGTCGAGGCGTTCAAGGAAGAAAATGACTCGAACAATGTGACTCTCGGGCCGAGTTGAGGAGACTCCATCACCAAGGTGTGGACAGAGAGTGAGAGACTCAGGGACATTTTTGCTGTTACACCCTTCATTCTGGCATGGGCGTGCAGTGCAGCAAACGGCTTTCTGGAATCGGCTGCAAAGTGTGGATTAGGGAGACGACAAAGCTAAATGTTCTGGAAGACACAACCTGCAACTTTGTCTTTTCCACCAAATTTTCAAGCACCACCAAGCGCCGACATCAAAAACTTGCACGAGACCATCATCATCAGTTTCTGCGTGGCCATCACCACGTGCACTTACGCTTCATCGGCTCCTGTTTACGTCACGAGGGAAACTTTGACGTGCATCTTGTGCTAAGGGATGAGACTTTACATACCTTTCACTGCACCTGGGATGATTTTCCACCTACCCCAACCGAAAATATCCTCCAGGCCAAATGCACGCGGGTACATCTCAACAGCCATGGCAGCTGACCTAATCAGTCTCGTGGTAGAATCTTATTCACTAAACTCGACATTCTGGACAAAAAGATGCACCATTTCGCCATCATTTTGTTCATACCAAGGAGGTCTCGAAGGCAACTACTTTTCCAACCTCCTTACGTACTGAGAGTTGATCCAGCCACCAATGTATGCGACCTCCAGTTACGCAATCAGTGCGAGTGATCGAAGTAGCGATCGAAACAAAATTGGAGCAATCAAAGTGGCCCAAGCATCGATCGGAGTGACCAGAACCATCGAAGTGATGATCAAAGCAACCAGAGGCATCAAAGTGACAACAGGAGTGACTGGAGCAAAATCGGAGTCATCAGGGCAGCCGAAGTGGGGATCGGAGCGACCGGAGCAAAATGGACAATCTTGCACAAAACACGGTTCATGCATTTTATGTACTTCAAAGAACACCCGGTCTCTGCAGCCCTCGTTGCTGCCCTCGGACCTGTGGTAGCAACACTTTCCAACTTCAGAGATCTCGTGTGTGTAAAGTGCTACTTTTCCCAACCCATGAAATAAAAGATTTTGGTCTTCGTATGCAAAAAAAATTAACTTTTCTTAACCAGGAACCTCGTCTACTGACTCGAGAAACTTGTCAGTCATTATGCACATCAGATGATCGCAATTGTCGGTGGGACCGGAAGAATGGAGTGACTGTTGAAAGTCTGAGTCAGCCAAAAATGGTTAGGATGACTGCTGGAGCTGGTCATTTTGTGAAGATAGAACAGGCTTACTATGTTCATCAATGATCATCAATTTTGCTTCAAACCTGTGGAAAAATTCAAGTTTTAAGACTATATTCGTTTGTCACCCCTCACAGAGGTTTCAGCGCTATATTTTCTTCTTTCTTGACTCATCCCATTGAACAATCATTGTATCCTTCAGTCACACTGATCCTCTTGTCACTCAGGAGATCCCTGAAGTTTGAGAATGCTCACCAGTTCCAGTCAGCTGAGGTGACTGGAGCATTAATGAGGAAGAATGGCAAGTTAGGATCATCCTCGCTGTCAAAGTCTTCAATGGATGCTCTTATGACTCTCTAAATATTCCTCAAGGTGTTGTGACCAAATCATCTAAGGACGTTATTCATTCGCGCAAACTATAATATGCCCATGACGACAATTATACTAATGAGACTCCATATGCTCTACTTTTTGCCAAGCTCTAATGAGTAAATTATGCTTCCTTTATAAATGTATGTTTGATGTACAGGGTTTTCCTATAGCTGCTACAGATATCAACCCCCGCCCCTGTTTTTTTCTGCCACACTGCACCGATTTAAACATTTCTTTCCTTTCCCAGCATCTCGTCACCCTTCTGTTCTACGCTGGATCCACTAATCGTAGTCGCTATGGCAGATTCTGCCATCATTCAAGTAGTTTTTGTGTTCTATCAGTCATTGCAAGTAGAGGTCTAAATGCCGAAAATTATGTCTATGCTACAGGGTGAAAACCTAAGTGTGGATGTTCTGAGGCCGATGATTTTCCCTCGATTGAGCTGAGACATCCAACATGTTGTTGAAGCAACAAAATGGAATTTGCCGATGCTTGAGTAAGATTTCTTTACAAATGTGAACTATATTATGGTCACTTTCTTTCTCTTACTTGATGTTACCTACTGTTGAACTATTTGCCCCTCCCCCCCCCTTGACTTGTTTGGTTATTTAGTTATACCTTGTTCTATATTTTTGTAGAACTAATGGATGAGAAAATGTCAAACTCAATGCTCAGCTGAACTGCTCGAGACCTTGAAAATGTTTAATGAAGAGGAAAGAAAGTTCATCATCCTTGCCTTTCAGGGGGAGGGAGACAAGTTCATGTCGTACAAAATCTACTGATAACAGAATCTACTGTTTTTGTCCACAGCCTTCTCGGAAAAATTCTCGTGTCCGTCACGCTTGATCCTCATGAAGGAAGTCCCTGATGTAACAAAGTAACATCGATCCTTAACAAATTGATCCTCACGGGATGCAGAGACCGACCACCATATCTGTCTTATCGTGTACCTCCAACCTGTGAGCAGCTGAGTCAAAAATATGCTCGCCAAAAAAAAAGTACAAGCAATTAACCGAAAATAGCTTAAAGTGCTCCGGCCCAGTGTTGACAGAGATTTGGCACTCTGATTTAAGGCTCCCGCAATTTTACATTTACTGCAGGGGTCATAATAGCCTTGAGGATAAAAATAAATGGGTCATTAGCTATGTGGCAGCCGGCGAATGTGTGGCGTAGCTCAGTGGCTCCGTCACCACTCAAGGGCTTTTAAGCAAATAAGTACAAGGTGTACCAAAAAGTAGCGACCCCGAGCTGGATACTTAAGGCCCCGCCAGTGTAGGACGTACATCGGTGAAACGTAACTCTTTGGAATAAGGACATTCAAAATGTTGGTGTGGCAAAAAAAGAAATAATAAAAAAAAAATAAAAAATCTGACCTCCATTAGGTGAATTGTGGTCTTCCGAGGCTGAAAGTCATTCTAAGGAAAGTGGCGATCAGACAGAAAGTCCGCATGTCAGAAGACTGACATGAAATGCGCGAAGTGAAAACTCGAGGCAGACTCTGGGTCCTTGATTTTGAAAAACCAAAATTTGGGATATCCTCTGGACCATCGCATCCAGTTTGAGGGCGCTACTTTTGGTACACCCTGTATTGACTCAACCACGCAATTCTCTGAGCTGGGCTGAAAGTTAGATCCCACTTTGGGCGAGGTAGGTCAAAGTTTGGTTTCAAGAAAAAGCTGCAGCAGATTTAATGAACTCTGACTGATTTAGTGAACTTCTCGGCACTGACGGAGGAAGTTCGCTAGTAGCATAAAAGATGGTGTTCTCGTGCCAGTTGTTGATGTTCATAGGCACTTTTTGCTCAGCAGAAACACACTGAGTGAACAAATTTGCAGATTGTGATACAAAAAGCCAATACCACTTAGTTCCATAATGTCCAAAACAAGCCAGTCAAGAGTTACCATCAATATAGTGGAGGAGGTGGCAACAAAAGGAGAATCAGTTGCACGATCTATAACTAAAATGGGCATACAATGAGAGGAAGTTGACTGAAAGGAAATGAACTTGTTGCCAGCGCTGACTGTTTAGAGCAAACATTTTGACCAACAGTTGACTTTAAAACGTTCGCATAAGGCAAATTTTGAATGTCTACACACTTCTCAGTCATTTTTGTTCCTCTTCATCAGTATGAATGCATATCCTGATTGTAAAAATAGCTGCTTCTTTTTGCTGCTAAAAACTGCTGCAGCTCCCAGAACAGCTTCGGGTAGTAGAAGACACCAATGAAGTACATTTTTTTCCTAATATACATCTAAGTCCTCTATATTCTTTGCATATTACAACTGTTCCGTTTGCCCTCGTTATATTGCTAGAAGCATCGATTACCATAGCGAGTGTGAACTTAACAATGACTCGCCTCCAGCTGTTCATCCAAGTCAGAATATGTTGTCAAGGAAACGCATACGCACACACACACACACACACACACACACACACACACACACACACACACGCTTGTATGTGCAATGCTGGCAAAATTTAAAATCCTACCTTTAAAATCCGACTTTTGAATGCAATTCCCAATGTATTCAATATTCCTGTCAAAATCGTTTTGGGCAATTCAACTCTCCAAACCAAGCAGAATTAGTCGACTTTGTGAAAAGCCAGGTCGAGGAGGAGTACGACAGGCTGAAGATTGCCAACCTCACCACTGTGTAAGCCAATTCTCCCAAAGGGCCAGAGCAAAAAAAAGACGCCACTTTCCTTACCAACGTCATCAAGATCCCCCCCAAGTGTGGGCCCTCAGCCCCTTGCCTGTATCGCTGGTGATGAAGTTGAGCCTGTTTCTACTTGACCAGGTCCAATAGAAATAGTCAATGGGACTCTAGATTTTGCCACCACTGCATATACAGGACAATGCAGGACAATCATCAATCTACTGCATCTTCACTTCGCAGCCAACTACTGGACAATTCTTGAGACACGTCGTACACCGCAGTACGACGTGTACCAGAGCGTGCAATACGTGAACCACCTTGACAGGTGCGTCTCCTCCAGGAGTAAGGCTCACACCGACTGTCAGATGGACAGCAGCAAGATCTGCTTAGTGTATAAGGCAACTTCTTGCCTTCGGTGCACTTCATGACCCATTGAGGGACGGATTCACTGATCAGCTATCCCCGACAGGGTGGGGCCTCGAACCCTCACAGAAAAGCTTTCATAATTTTGACCCTTTTCTTGACGAGACTATTGATATCCTACATAACCACGAATGTCAATGCTACTTTTTTGTACATCAGTGGTGAGCACCTTGGTGACACCACACGAAAAATCACTCACCAATAGTTTTCACAGCTATCATGAACTACCCTGTACTTTAAATCTTGATGCACACCTTTAAGGGCGCCTCATGGCAATGCCACACGCTAACTTTCATCAAAAACAACATGAAAGCTAGCATGTGGCATTGCCATGAGGCGCCCTTTAAGGTTCTGTTTCAACTCCTATTTAGTGTAGTTTGGGAAATACTAATTTTCATCCTATTTCAAAGGACAAACAACGTCTGAGGCTGACCTGGGACTTGGAAGGCAGCTCATCTTTATATATAAGCACAGGCTTTGCGTGTGTGAACAATTTTTTTAAAGAGAGATCACGTAAAATAGAACTGTTTAAGCGACGGCATGAATTTGCCGTACGGTCGGCGCCGTATATAACGGCCTCCCCAGGATGAGCAAAATCTGCCATCCTACCTATATGTGAATTTGTGACGAGGGACTTTCTTCAAAGAAGCTTTCTAGAGTTTGCATCAGGCCTGACCTTTGGCGTGACAATGCCCTAAACACGAGTCACTCTTCGAAGAAGGCCTAAAACCAGGCAGAAACTTGTGAAGAAATAAGGTATTGCAACTGTCCAACCCGCCATTAAGAGCAGCGAAGTTTCCATCATACCCAGAAGAACTTACTGAGCAAAAGGCTGGGATTTCAAGAAACTGCTTTTATAAGTGGGTCCCAATCTTTTGCCACTACGGTAGATCCGGGGCCTTTGCAAGCTGCGTCGACAAAATACACGGTTCGCTGCTGGCACAAAGGAGCGGGCAGTATATGCATACGCCCGTTTTTGAACTGTGTGTAATGAATACTTAACGTGGCACGCAGTATCAGTGTTTTGACGTCACCTCACCCATCGTCACATGAACTGACTCTCAGTTTGGTGAGTGAAGTTTTAAGTGATGTCTGGAAAATGAAAGCAGGTATAGGAGAATTCATGTGCGTCCACTGTTGGACCAAAATCTGTTGATGATACATTTTACATCTTGAACAGCTGTGGCTGCAGAGCAGCAAGTATCTGCAATTCAGGGTTAGCAGCAAACTCATCTGCGGCTTTGGGTTTATTTGCAGACTGGCACAAATGATTTGTTAACCAGACATGTAAAGTCTGTGCCTTAGGCTTTCTGGCATCAACTGCCTTGACACGAAGTTGCAGGAGAAGCTGTGACTCTGACAAGGAGGTACTGAAGCAGATGCTTTTCTGCACATGAAGAAAACAGTAGTTACCTTTGATTAGTAAATGTCTGGTTGAGAAAGTTAGTGATTGCCCAAAGAATCTTCCATTGCATGAAACACCACAGTGGTAAAAGAATCGTCCACAGGTATCGATCCAACTGTGGCCAGACCGACCCCAACGCACCTCTCGTCTGACTTCAGATATGCAGATATGCAGATCGGCAATACTTTCTGGATCGATCTGCCTGAAGCATAAATCAAGTCCTATACAGTCATTTGTGCCCCTCATTTGCTCTGCTTCTGTCTCTTGGCGTCAGCGTCGCCAAAATAAGAGTTGAATGCTCTTGGTTGCTTTGTTCCCGCCTCTCAAAGTCAGGATTCCCAAATGTTGTTCCCGTGTGGATCGCTGGGTGGCAGAATCAAGCCCCGCACGCTCGTATGTGCCCTGGTTCTGTCTCTCGTCTTCATAGTTGCCAGAAGTTTGAAGCATTTTTTCGGTGCCTGAGCAGACGAGCTATGTCCTTGAAGGAAACATATTCATATATCTCAAATATACGCTCAACACCAAGCCAGCAGTGTGGCCTTTATAGAGAAGAAATGGTGCTTTGTCACGATGACTGACATCAGAGGTTGTTTGCTGCTGGTCATAACGGAAAAAAGTGCTGCTAGGTCTGCCCTGCAACATTCATAAAGTTTCATATTTTCACTTCATAAGTCTCGCTTAAAATTGTAATTGGGTTGGCCTGTCAATGATGGACTGCAGTTCACTGAAGTTATGGGAGCTGCATGCATGAAAACGGCATTGGTGTGGGTGGGCCTTCATTTGTCCACTTTTGGCTCTGGTTTTACGCAGTAGCACTTCAATACTTGTTAGGCATAATTAAAGCCACTTTCTTTTAACAAAAATTCCAGCTTCATCATGAAAAGGGATGAAGCCCTAGATAAAATTTTCATAATTGACCCTTTTTTCTACCTGTCAACTTCACACATTTTGGCTACCTGCAATGAACTGGCGATTTTTGATAGAGAGATGCATTTAGCAGTGATTTTTTAACAGTTCATACCAACCCCACGTAATTCGAGCGTTGAGGTGCGAGTTTGGGCACTCCGAATGTTGCAGCCACTTTGAACTGTTCAGCATGACGGGATAGAGATGTTCCACTTACATTTGACTTGGATACTTGACTGATGACTTGGACGTCTGCATGTCCAAGTCCTCCTCCTCCTCCCATTCGTTCATCTTCGCGGCAACGCCAAAGTCCGCCTCTGCAACCCGTTCTCCTCCCCAATCCTTTTTCTTCTGCTAGATTCGTAACTCGTTCCTTCAGAGAGCCAAAGACCGTAAATCTGAGTCCAGAGCGATTTTACCATTAATTTCATCATGAGCTGCGCGCTCTGCTTTTACCTGTGCGAGTGTATCAGAGTGGAGGCAACGAGGGAAAAGGGTTACACTCGCCAGCAGGCAGGAAAAAAGGGTAGATCTCTGCAATGGCTTCATCGTATTTGGTTTTAGTATTCAACTCACGTCGTTGTGGCAGGTACGTGAATAGCACTACTCAGGCGGAAAGTGTGTCTGCGTGCGTGTGTGCGCGTGGGGCCAAGGTCGGAATGGGCAGAATGATGCTGATGAGGTACCGTAAAGTGCAGATTAGACTACCCCTCCAAAATAGCGTACTGGGGGCACTTTATTTGGCACTCAGCGTTGAATAGGATACCTGGGTAGTCTAGTAGCAATAGGTCTGGGTACATTCGGATCAGTCTCTACCGAGTCCCGACATTTCGTCCCAGCTTGTCTTGGCTCAACCTAGAGTTCCATGTTTTCCTCTCAGATTGTTTTGCCTCATGTCACCAAAAGTCGTGCTCACGACGCTCGAGGGAAGCTCACAACCCGTCCATGTGTGTTCAACCATCAACAGGCAACCACTCCTTGCGTAAAGTAGAAGCAGACAAAATTTCATTGCATCAGATCTAGGGGTCTGAGGTTAAGACAGTATTGAAGTTATAGTACATTGTAGCTGGGTACATATTGACTACCCATGGTGGTCACGCTGCTGTGACTCAATTTGTACCCACTGTACTTGTGCTCTTGTGCCTACCCTCGAAGTATAGAGGCCACTGCCCTTTACTGAGACCTGTCCTTCAAGTTGAAGGTAGCAACTTCTACAGGCACATCGCAATTTGAATGTTGCACTTGCAGACTGAGAGGGATCCCCCGGCGAGCAGGTCAGCAATTGGTGTCTGATCGGAATAAGATTCGTTATCACTTGAGACAAAACAAGCTGCAGAACAAAAATCCTGAGACAAAGTGTTGTGAGACAGGTGATACCTGTGAGACATTTTATGGTGAGACAAAAAAAGCATGAGACGAAAAGTTAGTGAATCTTTTCTACAAGGAGATGATTGGTTGGTGCGTCCTCCCTTAGGTGTGTAGTAGGAATACAAATCGGAAGTGTAAAAAATCATTGTAAAAATGTGCCAGAATAGGTGCTCTATTTGAAATTTTCATTAAGAATGACACTTTTGGAAAATGATATTTTTTCGCCTGGATCTTTGGTCTTTGATCAAGATAACCCCCAAAATATGGGTTTTTAAGGGCCATTTACCATGACCAATTCTTACTCAAAGTTTTGTGAAATTCTGTATGTAGAAATAACTGTGATCGAGCTTTGGGGAAATATATGAACGGTCCTAGAGCTAATATGCATATCTGGTCAGTCCTAGGAATCTCCTTTGAAGGAGATTCTTAGCTTTCCATGGAGGGGTGAACCTCTGTAGCTCGATCCAGTAAAAAGTTATGTCTGAAAGAAGAAGTGTGCGCTGCACCGTACTACATACAGTATGTTGGTTTGTTTGTAGGGGGGTTCGGGCACCTTCAATAATGAAGGAGCCAGCAAGACAGGAGAGTCCCTCATTCAGGGCCTTTCGCCTTATGATGGCACACGTAGGACCAGACAAACATTTCATTCTACCCCAATCATTCTACTTCCACATCAATGCGGTCCATTTCCATGACCTTGATGAGGCCTCTCAGGTCCAGGGGCTTCCACGAAATAAAGAGTTCGTGGGACGCTTTCATGCGCTCCCTTGCGAGTCTCACACGATAGGAATAAATATTTCTCGTAGTCCTCCTCATAGATCTACACATTGGACTTGCATACAGTATGTCATAATAGTTTGAGGTGGAAGATTAAAATATTGTTTCAAAAAGTGAGACTTGACAGTGTGTGATGCTGATTTCCCAGCCAAAAACCTAAAGTTGACATTTTCGACCTCACCTAAGGCCCCTCCAATCTGCACTTTACAGTTCAAGTAGTGTGGCCCTTGACCACCACCAACCCTCCCAGAAGACATGAACTTACTCTGCTTTTTCAATGCAATCCCCCAAATTGATCCATGAACTGGACGTAAAATATTCCTCTTTGATGTGCTGGCAATATTGCCCCTGCGCACTGTAATTCCGTCATCAGCTGCAACTGTAAAATTAACATCGTAGTCTTGCTTAAATATTGTTTATGTATTGATTTTGGCATTGATTGGTGAACTACAGCATTGAAGTTTCATGCCTCTAGAGGCGAGTTTCACTCATGAAAAACCTCTATTTGGTGAACTTCATGCTGCTGTCCGATAAAACTGATGGCCGACAGTTCAAGGAAACAATTTTCTGCTAGCATCACAAAACAGGTGCATATCAAAGGTGCTTCATTGATGCAGTCACTGGAGCAATCTGAATCCCAAGGCAAGGAAAAATTTGCTCCCTGTATGTTGCAGACTGTGGGGAAATAAATGCTGCTTTTTTTGAAAAAAAAAAATGTTCTTGAAGTCGATCGATGGGGCCATAAAGTTCTGGCTGTGCTCTAAATCCTTTCCCTTTCTTGTATTAGAAAGAAGTACATTTTACAGGCTTACCCTTTAGTCACCTTCGCACTTGTGTTGATACAATTCTCTTCTGAGTTTAGTTTCATACGTTAGTGTAAAGTGTGCGGTATCTCGACTGCTCAGCCCGGCCCGGCCCGATTTCCAAAAATGCCAGCCCGTCCCATCCCTGAGCTAAACTCTGCCCTGATATTGGCGGCCTCTTCACGGATGAATTGGAGAAAATCAAGCGTCACAGAAGGTCTCGATAAGTTTCTTTCGAATGACCTTTAAACCGATCCCAAGTAAGAGATGATCCTCGACAGCTGACAGCTGCGGTGCATCCCCCCACCAGATTCGGCAGTTACTTCTGGGTCACCCTGTGCGCACAAGCTGGCACGGGACACAATAAACGACTGTCAGTGCATAAGACGACGCGAAGGATGTGGAGCGCAAAGTGCAAAAGATATGACTCACATCTGATGGATCAATGAGTTATCGGGAAATGAAGAAAAAAGTTTCGTTAGGCAACAATAAGTTTGATCATGAAACGATATGTCAATAAACCAGAGCACTTCACAGGGTGGACCAAAAGTAACGCGATGTCAGTAGAGATGTGCTGATCGGCGTGCACGATCACTTTTTGTAGCTCATGTGATTCTGAATGTTCATGGCCAAATGAATTTTGTCAGTCAAGCAAGTTGTCACCTTCTACAGCTCCTAAATGGGGCAATTATTCTGTAGGGTGACTTTTAAAACTGCTGTGAGTTCATCAGTTCATTGTGGAAATGTCCAGAGCCCTGGGTGTTAAAACCCTCATGTTTTTTCACCCGATCCGTGAAAATAACGTTATGTTCAAGAAAGGGCCCAAACCAATGGCTATAATTTTGAGCACCTCATCATATCATTCATGATTGTCAAGAGATGCTGTCAAAATAAATTATCACTGGACTTTACAGCGCGATAACTCTATGTCTGGTCCTTTTCGCAAACTTCTTCTATGCACTCAAAAATTTTGAATCTCCTCTTTCAGATGAGCCGCTGGATGCAAAATTATTAGACTTCTGGAGAAACTTAATGAATTAGTTAAGCGTCAATGAGCTCACTTTAAGAAGGAGATTCAATATTTTCAATCGGAAGGAAGGAATTTTCTAAGTGGTGTGGGAATGTGAATGTGCGAATAGTATGACGAATGTCCTTTTCGTGTGGGGTGTTGTACTGTATCTCTCTGTATGACCCTATTGCTTCGCTTCGATCTGGAAAATCTCGTGTAAACGTGAAGTGATCCCCTCAGCACTTGACAGAAGTTGCTCCAGAAACTCCATAGTGATGCCGCTCTCCATCGTCATCGACTACAGGACCTACAAGTTCCGGACGAACGTATTGACGAGCTTCGTTGCGTGGAGCTTCCAGTCGAGGTGTAGAATGGACGTATGGGCGAACGCGACGAGCTTTCTGACCTGACGATGGGACCTGTATCCGACCTATTCGCGGAAGAGAACCACGTGGACGGGTCCAAGGTAGCGGAAGTAGTCTTTTCGGCACCATAGTAAAGCTTAACTTCATTCGACTCGATCCAGTGGGTGGTCACCGATCGTTCATGTCCTTATATGCATACTGACCCTAGTATTTAAGTGCCAGAATCTTAACTGTCTTTGTGGTCTTACTCAGCTCCATCGGGTAATTTTAAGATATTGATGCTCTATCCCTCGATCTCGGACCGATCCTGTGTACATAAGCTGCTGAGTTTGATATTATAGAGTAGGCTAGGTCGAAAATTGGAATTCCCCATGGGTGCCCAAAATTTGTCACCCCCTACCATTTGAAGAGTTTGTAGTCAAATGAAAGTGAAGAAAAAAGAGTTTTATCTATGCCCAAATGCATTTGAAGTTGCGTAATACTATAATATATATAAAATAAGTTGTAATTTTTTTCTTCAGGACTTGCAGTCAAGTATTTTTCTGACCAACTGGAGCATGTCAGCATTTTGATGAGTGATTTTCACCCAGTTTGGCAGCTTCAAACAGCCACCAGAGCTGAAATCTACTCTCACAGCAAATTTACTACAGTAGCTTTGAGCATAAATTTCAAATCAAGTTGGGCATACGTAAACAGAATTTTTTTTCCAAAGTATTTGACTACATCTTCATCTTTTGAGCCCATGTAACAAACCCCAGCCCCCGTCAGTGAATTTCCAAAGTTAACCTCTTTTCGACCTAGCCTAATATAGAACTAAGAGGAAAGGTCAGAATTTGACTTTACCTCAAATTTGTCCTGGTCTGATCTCGCTGGTTGGTTTTGCGTAAGAACAAGTGGGACCAGAAGTTGAATCGATTATTTGCTCGCTGCTCAGACTAAGCATTAAAGTACAACGTCTAAGATTCAAACACTTAAAAGGCTCATTTTTTTCCGGAAATCAAACCCAATTGGACATTTCAGTAAATCAATGAATACGTCTATGAGGTTCTTCAGTACGTTTTAAAGGTTCCTTCTGGTAAGGAATTCAGTAGATCGAGCAAAAATTTTCTTTCGATGGAAGTGGATTCTAGCATCACCAACAGTGTGAGGCAAACGCAAATTTTCATACACATTCCGGTGTACATGGAAGTGCATTTTTTGAGGTTTTCTTTATATGGTTGTGTTGCAGACTATACGCATTAGACTAGACAAAAGAAACCGAAAAATTTGAAATTGTGCCGAGTGCATTTCAGGTTTATTACTGAAAGTCAAATGGTGTAAGATGTTAACATGGTTCGGAAAAAGGGTTTTTCCCTCTTGAAATACAGCTTTACTTCTTGAGTTCAGAACATAAGGTGTTCAGATTTGGAAGGCAAAGCTAATCACACTTTGTTTTCAGTTTCATTTGAATACAGTGAAGCAGTTAAGAAGCATCTGGAGAGTAACTAAGCAGGTCTAATTTGAAATGTTGACCTAACACCCTTATGTAGCGTGTCCGTACAACTTCGGAGGCAGAGAGAGGACACAAAGAAACACGTTATTTTTGCGGTCTAATTGACTAGAATGTCTTTAAATACAGCCTTTCAACGAGTGTAGAACGTAGCGAGAAATAGAAAAAATTAATCTGGCCCGATAAATATCATTGCTATCGCAGTGGCATCCAAAATCCCGTGCAGTCCGTAGGTAACCATTTGGATGTTTTTGCAAGGTTAGAGTAATGTCACTGAGTGTCTGACAATGTAGTTTGACCCAAAAAATATTCCAAGGGTTTGGCTTGCGGTTTCTAAAAGTACAAGATCTTAGCAATTTAGAACTGTAAGCTGTCAAATCATTACTGCTCAGCCTCAAAAGTTATGAGTGGATATTTAATGCAGACTGAAGTGTCCTCTTTCACTTACTTCTGACAAGAGTATTCTGGACTAGAACTCAATTCTTTGCACCCAGGTGAGTCTCAAAACATCACAAATTCTTAAATGGTGACAGTTTTCTTAAATTAGATATGAAAAGAGTTGTAGTTCACAACACCTTGAAGGAGATTTCCAGGATACTGGGGATTATCTAGATCACGTTTGTAGTCCTTCCAAGTAAGACCAAAATCATGGTGAACTGCCTCACCTGGCTGCTCATTGAAGCATCCCAAGCCCTTCCCCTTCCTCTGGCAATACTCTCCAACATGAGACATCACAATGTGAACCTTTGGCGTCACAGAAATCCCCATCCATGGTAATTTTCAGTTCATAGTTGCTCCCATCCTTGTATCTCAGGTCAGCCATATGGCACAAGAAAGCAGGGACATCTCAAGGGAGGACAGTAAACCTGGACATTTCCTCCACTACAGTCATTTTAGCATTGGTCTTAGTAAAGTGCAGACAATCCACAGTGAGATAATCTTCCAACTTCCTGCCCTGTTTGCAGAGCTCTCCATGAAATCCTGCCTCAACAATCTTTGTGTTCCTAGTTGCAACCCTGAGGATGGATGACAGGGCCCAAGGACTGCCTGGTGTTCAGACCAAGTTTTGTCTTCACATCCATGAAGATGTCAGAGATGAGTGGTCCATGTTCCAACTGTTTTTTTGCTCTGCTTGGAGGATTTTTGTCACTGTAGACCAGTAGAGGCCAACCACCACTGCTTCAAGAAATGCTGGAAACTCTCTCTCATCGCTCATTTGCCTCTTTAACTTTCTCACTCAGGTATTTGCTGGCAATAAGCTGCTTGCTACAAGGAGTGAGGGTGTTGTCCAGGTTCTGGTACTTCATAGTCCTGTTACAGGGTCCCTTGTGCATGCCAGGTTTCTTGGGTTCCCCACAAGTTTCACACCTCTGGTCCACATTTCCACTTGGAACTGAGGTCTTTCTTAGGCGTCCCTTAGGAACTGCCCAGTACTTTGGCCTGGTGAACTCCAGGGGTTTTCAGGAAGAAAGCTTTTTCCCAGGTTGCACAATGGTTGCAATGTGGCACAACTGGCATGAACATTTTTTGCTTACTCTGGTGAGGGAAGGAAATGTGAACACTTGATAAATGATAGATTCATGAGACATAAAAAGTTAGACCTTTTAGGATCATTTCCAGGAGGGATTTTTTGCTTCTAAAATAGATTTTGTCAAAATAGGCATTACTCTTCAGGTTGGGCAGTTACGATTTGATAGCTTACAGTTCTGTATTGCTAAGGTTTTGTAGTAACAGGAACCACAAGCCAATGTCTTGGAATATTTTTTGAGTCAAACTCCATTTTCGGACACTCAGTGACGTGCTCGGTGAAAATTCCGAACTGTGCACTCAATATGCACATAAGGTTCAGAGGTTTATAAGGTTCACTTTGGCCATGGACAAAAGTGAGCCCAACAAGCGTGTTCTATTGCTCAACACCTACCAAATGATGCACTGGCCAATGGAGACGGTGACTGAAGAATGACTCATCTCGATGCATGAAACTGTATTCGCTCCGAATGAAACCGCAATTACTTTTTAATATTCCGACTGATGATACCGCTCATATGAGAGAGCGGTTCCAATTCGCAAGAGCATGATATCCACTATATTGGCACATTTTGCTGACTGCTAATGCGGATTCGATTGGAGAACGGATTTGAATGGTAGACTTTTATCATCATGAGGGGCATGGCTCGGCCCGGCCCGGCCCGGCCCGGCCCGGCCCGGCCCGGCCCGGCAAATGGATCACCTACCACTCGCACGCATGGAGAACAATGGAGACTAGTATTCAAATGTATTTTGCAGATGGAGTGGACACCTGAGCCACCGAAGTCCCAAGGCCACAAGAGACGAGGTTCGGGCGTTTGGCGCCTAAATAAATGAAGTTCAAGGGCACTTGGACTTATTCGAAGATTCGGCCGTTGATGACGTCTGCATTTGAGACGTCTGCTTTGTTTTTAACGGTCTGAACCAGTCAGGAACCTCCATCAAGAATCGAGCTACACTTATCGCTGTCCTCCAGGAGATCCAACTGTCTGCGAGTTGCCTTTGGAGTGTTCAGCTCCAACGACGAGACGCTCCCTACTTTCCCGGACTGCATTGGAGGCCTTTGGGATCGTCCTGGAGCTGGAAAGGCCGCGACATCCAACGTCCGTCACCTTTGTTTTGTAACGAGGACTCGAAGAAGAGTAAAATTACCATCAAATAAGTGACCGTCTCCAATCCATTGCTAACGTAAGACCTTTGTGCCACTCACTATAAGATTCTGAAGTAATAAAACTTCACTCACATACTTTTCACATTCTTTATCACTCGACTCCTTACTTTCGTGCCCAACGACACGAACCTAGAGCATGTTGCAGTGAGTCAAATTTTGTAGTTTCTTTCGTTTGGCTTGGCTTATAGCAGTTTCGTCTCGAATTTATGAAGACATACTGTTAGTTTGCTATATTACACTAACAGCATGCTCGAAGTGCACTATAACGTGTCGTACATAGTACAAGCAATCATGCTGGCTAGAGAAGGTAGTTCCGGTGCACTGCAGAAGCTACTATAGGAATGAGCCCGACTGCGGGCCCATTTCAACTAGCCGGCCCGGAAAATAGAGGGAAAGCCCGGCCCGCCAACGCCTCTTCTAAGTCACACAGAGTATTGAGGCTGCAAAGAGCCTCCTGAGGAGATTGAGTCCGACCTGGCAGGAGAAGAGTTTGGCACTCCTACGGAGACAATTACTTCGAGAGAATAGTTGATTCATGTTTGCATAGATATATTCAGTGCGTACTGCATACAGACGCTGCAGTGATGCTTATGCATTATGTCGGTTAAATATCGGCAAAAGTCTGTCGATAATTTTTTTAACCCATCGTTGTCGTTATTGAATACTTACGCCAAAACTCGGGGGGGGGCTCCTGCAGAATGTTTTGTTAGGTTCTCTTATGAAATGGTGAAATGAGGTTATTAAAGAATAGTGATGGGTTTGGTCTTGACTCGGGCCTTTAGACTCGGCTCGAGTCTGTTTTTTGCTGACTCAGACATGAGCCAGATTCGAATGTTCCAACCCGGCTCTAAACAAGTCAACATTATGTGTGTACAGAGAGGGAGAGGAAGAGCATGTGCACTGATCGGTTGTCGTCACACTTTAATTTAATTCATCTTTTTGTATTGTGAAAAAAAGTCATAGAGAAATTATCCTTTGTTTAAAACCTTCCTAAAAATGCGTCTCATACGTCAAGCTTTCTCCTCAGTTTGTGACACAATAAAACTCACCTCACGAATACATGACTTCTATCAGGTGTATTGCCTCACAGAAACTGTCATGGACTCGTTCAGCATGTACAGTACCTTTGAAAATCAACCCTTTTGTCATTGGACTTCTTGTTTTATTGATGCATTTTTATCACTTTTACACTCTCAATCGTTGCGGTTGACCCGAAAATGCTGGTCTTCGACCACGTCAGTCGATCGACGATCGGATCCAGACCGATTCCAGATCTGACCGAGGCTTTGGGTTGACTGACCCGACCCGACCCGGATTCAAAAGCTCCGAACCCAAGAGTGGGCCAGATTTGAAATTCCCCGACATGACCCGTCACTACTAAAGAAGATCAGACCTCACCTTCATCTAACCAAATATAACATAATACTGAATGCAGTCGGACTAGTCCGACCCCCGATCATCTTCATAAACTGCACAGGAAGGTGACGACCATGTCATTGAAGAGCTCGATAGCTGAGAGCTACAGGGTGTCTCGGAATGCCCAGGCAACTTTTAAACATGTTTAACTGCGCTCTGAGTTCTTGAGAGCCGAGAAAGCACTGTGGCAACTTGTCCAAGCTGAATGGGCTCTGCTGTTATCAGATAGAGACCTCGAAATCGCCAAGGTGCTTGCCCACCTCTATTGGTGTGGTACGACAGTGGGGAAACACTAGACTGACTCTGCGGCAGAATGGGTTCAACAAAAAACAAGCGGGTTCCCACCTCCCCTGTGTAGCCCAGACTTTGTACAGGGTGTTATCACGTCGAAATTGGACGTCAAACACTAGGTTAAAAAAAAGCTATTCTCCTTTTAAAAAAGATTAGTTTGACAACTCTCCTAGTACAGTTGTGGTCAAGAGTATTCATACGACTGGATGCATCAAACTAGATGGTTAATTACTCATTCTTAGTAACAATAACTTGGTTGGTTCTGATTGCCTGAAGACCACACATGATGTCATCTTTCCATCATATCAAAATGAATGAAAGCATAACTGTTAACAAAGTTTTTTAGACAAAAGAAAGTCAACTTTAATTTTTGGGGGTCCCATCATGTGTTTTCGGGCAATCAGAACCAACCAAGTTATTATTGTGAGTGTTAGTAATTAACCATCTAGTTTGATGCATCCAGCTGTATGAAAACTCTTGACCACGACCGTATGTCTACTGCATGACTTACGTCATCCATTCGCTTAATCACTGCTTCCAAAATGATGCCACAGTGTTGCTACACAAGTGTCGATACTTTTTGTTCATTTCGTTCCCTCTTTCTTCAGTGGCAACTCCAATGGAGTCCATTGAGCTATGAGTCTACTTGACAGATTCTAAGTCCCAAATTCCTCGGATGTGGTAGTCCAAAGGGTTCAAGTCTCGAGACCTTGGTAGCCAAGCATTGCCTTGAACAAGGTCCCTTAGACAACTATGACTGCTGCTCAAGTCAACTTCCTCCGTCAGCAGGAAAAAGTTAGCCAAATCAGCCATCTCCTGTAGATCCGTGTACCATGGGTGTGGGTCCAGCCTGGAACCAACTTAAGACTGCACCCTGTAACACAACTTCTCTCCCGCGGAGGTCCAAAACACTCCCACCATAGGACCTCTGTCACGTAGTCGGTTTTCATCGAAACGAACGCGCAAAAAGACTTTACGGTCCCGCTACCCTACTGCAAAGAGGCTGAGGATAGACCAGCAAGGTAGTGACGACGAACCAACCGTAAAAATCAATATCATTTGATTCGTTCGATTCAACTTTGTCGACAACTTACTCCAAATGATCTTCCCGGACCTTGACCACAGCCTTAGAGATGTTTCCAGTCTCTCAACGGTCGAATTGAGGCTGTGGTCGAGGCCAGAAGAGGTCACTTTGGATGACACTAATTCTTCATTTCTGTTTGAGTAACAAGACTCTGGCATAGATGAAAGAATTTTTAGAGTAGGTTCATCATCTCTGCCTTGCAGGTGTTCAACACGGGGGCGATCCTGCTACTTATGAAGAAATGGCAGCATAAACACATAAACTTTATTCAATCTCGTGTGTGTGGTTGGCAATGGAATTATTATCGCCCACCATTCGACACCGACCTAACCAAACATGTACACTGAGTGCGGGACAGCAGGAATGAGGGTCGGGAGTTTGGAGGGGAATTGGTTTGTACTTGCTATATCGATATAAAGCTATTATGGGGTATCAGTGCAGTCACTTATGCTGTAGTTAATTTTGCAGTCGTAAGTTTCCTGTCTTTTTCCTTGCCCCAGTCGCTTATTTTTGTTCTGTCGAAGAGGGAAGACTTGCTGCTGTTGCTGGAGTAGCTGCTGCTGTTGCTACTGCAGCCAATGGTGTCGCTGCTGAGCCAATTTCCTGGCCAAGACCGACGATTCCCACATCAGGGTCAGGCAAATTCCACATGATCATGAAGGATTCTGTTTTGTTTGAAACCGTTTGGAGCACAGACTCAATGATGCTCAGTGTCCCATTCCCAGGATCCTCTTGAACGCCTTCCTGAATTCTGGATTGAAGATTGTGTAGATGAGGGGGTTGACGCAGCTGTTGATGTAGCCCAACCAGGTGGTGACCATGAAAGCGGTGTCGCCGGGACCCCAGGACAGCTGCAGCTTGATGCAGATCGCATTCAGCACGTTGCACGTGAAGAACGGGACCCAGCAGAACAGAAAACAGCCTAGAAAAAAACCCAGAGGGCATGAGAAAGCATGTCACGTTTTTTTCATGTGTGAAAGAGCAAACAGAGCGACAAGCGACCACTCTATGTCAGAGGGTTAATATGCATCAATATGTTTTTCGATCACGCCTGCTTTCTTCTTGATATTTTTCCAGGCCCAGCAGCATGTGTTTTCGTCTCTTTGGCATACTTATTCAGGCCCCCGATGTTTTCCAGGAGAAGGCATCGTCTGCCAACCCACAGCAACAGCAATCAGCGTCAGTCTCCAACCACTGAAGCATCCACAAAAAAGGTCCGTGAAAAAAGTGCACAGATATTCATGGAGGGCGAACCTTCTCCTAAAGATGAGGCGAGGAGAGACTTTCGGACAAGGCAACCAAGGACTACGATGAAGGAGTCTTGTGTTCCCCCTTGCGGCTGACTTCATTCAACTTATATAGTAAAAGTCTCATTCACCCCCAAGGGCAAGCTGGATCAATGGTACGACCGAACACACACGCACCACACCCATGCAAAGAGCTGGCTTCAAAAGCTCCCGCACAAAAGATTAAAGTGTAAGATATAATAACACTAGTATGTATCGGCGTCACTTCAGAACAGAGCAGTACATACTTTGCCGATACCAGACGTGATCAAGGATTTACTACCCCTAAATCTATGGGGTGATCAAAGGAAACTGTAAAATGTGACTTTCGCGATTTCAATTTTGGAAGAAAGGCGCTATTCTCAATTTTTCGAGAGTTGCCAGATCACGATGTTTCACTTACTGAACGAAATGGATCTTCAGGCAGCAAAAAGTGTCCTCCAAGTCAGGCAGTTCAACCTAACGCAATCTTCCTCCCACCCAAAATGAGGAAAAATGGGTCATCAAAGAATTTGATTAATCCCCCTCGATCTTTCGTCTTTGGACGAAGTACAAGCAGCTCTTTTTAAGAGGGTTGGAGCAAATTGGTGCAGGTCTGGTCGAGGATTATGGAACTTGACTAATTTAAGATGAGATTTGGCGTGCACTCACAAGTGTTTCCGAAAGGCTGAAGAGGTGCTTAGCAGTGAGCAGCAGTCGTATGGAGCACCAGAGGCATTAGCATTTGTCACATAGAAAGCCCGTGTCTGCTTTAAAGCGTTCCTTGTACAATTGAGATCTGCGAGGGAAAGTCCTAAATTTACAGTTCATTTCAATCACCCAACAGATTTGTATGAGACTGCTTCAAAAATGTCTTTTTTCCGGGTGAAAAATTGGCCATTGGCATAGTGGAAGTGGTTGGGTTTTTTTTTCAAAAAAAGGAAGAAAAGTATGTGTTACTATGGGCACTCGCGGTTCAAAGTTAGTTTTCAACCATGCTTCAGAGCAGCAGGATGCTAGAACTTTTCTTGCCTTCTCAACGTCATGGTCAGCTTGAGCCAAATCCTAAGTGACCCCTTGGTGATCTCACACGATCTCTGCCACAGTCAAATAGTGAAGTAACATGTTGAGAATTTAACAGAAACTGCATCAAGAGGTTGAGATGGTATCACTTTTAACAAGACAACGTGGCTGCAAGTAAAAAAAATAAAATTAACAAAACAAAACTGTCCGTACGGTAACTATTCAGCGTGAGCGACCCGGACAAAGTGGTCAAATACCAAGCAAAGTACGCTCGCGCCGGACTTTAGAGTTACGTGCCGCTGGGCTCGAGTTAGTGGCTAAAGCTTAGACTTAAAATGTACACTCGTTCTTACAATATT
>JAAUXU010050757.1_pt1 | contig 24803 bp, 22 predicted proteins | sample 7278151 | NCBI WGS metagenome assembly JAAUXU01 (sample SAMN14350113, study PRJNA611818) | marine sediment metagenome | isolation source: surface marine sediment (1.8m) | place: French Polynesia: Moorea | collected 2018-08 | reverse complement strand
CTCCGAGGTTTAACTCCGAGGTTTAACTCCGAGGTTTAACTCCGAGGTTTAACTCCGAGGTTTAACTCCGAACTTCAGACAGTTCAAGCTTGGTAAAGTTTTTGTCCGCACCCTGTACCAGACGTTGCCCCCGTAATTTTCGCCTGCTTTCGTCAAATTACGTAAAATAAATGCGTTCCAATTATCGTGTGCTCTAAGGACGACGCATAAATTAGTCCTCTTATACGCGAGCTCGTCAAGCATGAGATTTTTCAGCGTTGCCGCGCACCTCTCAGCTCTATGAAGCCCTCCTCTTTGCCCATGGTGTTGATGGCGAGACACGAGTAGTTCGCGAAGTCCTCCTCGCTCACGGCCCCGACATACAGGCTGTAGCGGCCCCCGTGGACGTGAGAGTGACGATAACCCACAATTTTCTTCCTGCCCTCCTCCGCCACCAGTTGGTACCTTTTGGAGAGGTTCTCTTTATTTCCCTTTGGTGCGATCTCGTCCTTGTACGTAGTGCAGGGGGTGAGGGGTAATTTAGCTTCACACAGGTTTTCGGCCATGAGTTGAGTCCACACTAAAAGCTAGGTAGGTAGACGGAATATTTGTGGACAGCATAAGAAAAGTCCGTGTTTTTTGTCGTCATCGAGAGTCCCGAGGCCAATTGTGCGTGCAGGTCACCCCATTTTCGATCAAGGCAAGGGCTTGGCACAGTGAGCTTAACATGGCCGACTGCGGCAGGTCCACGCAGGGGTCTCGCCAGAGCTTATCGAAATCTTCCAGTGGGTGGGCTCGGACGTACGAGCACATAGCAAGCAGGCCCAGTAGGCCGGCTATCTGGCCTTTTAGACAAATATACGCAGCTAGGAAGGGGAGGAGGGAGGCCATGGCCATGGCCATGGCTTGCTCAACAGAAGCAGAACTTTGGTGATTTCCTCCTCAAGTTTGCTGATTTTTGATCGAACTCGTTGGTCACAGCTTCGTTTACATGCGTCTTTGTCGCAAAGTAACCGCAAGGTGAAGTTAAATAAGTCGAATTGGTCTTCTCAGCTGCCGTACCTTGGACTCTTTTTCTCCTCAATTGGTACCGTGTTTTTGTACCAACTCACTGTGGGCTTCGGGTCTGCGTGCACCCTGCAGGACAGCGTGGCCGGCATTCCCTCACCGCCCAGCACCGTGGACTGGGCCACGATGATGTCTGGCTTGTCTGCAAAAGATTTTTCAATGCATGAACGTCAGTACTCTAGGTCACTGGATGGTCCTGTAGTTGTGCGCATTATTCAACATTTAAAAGTCAAACCACGACGGCCACAGCCTCCTTTCAATTTCCTTTAACTTCCTGCGTGTGTCTTCGCCAGAGCAAGGTAGTATTAAACGAGAACGTGATGTATCTTTAGAAAGCAGCGGCATCAAAAGCAAATGAGCCCCAGGCAAGTTTCAAGTATGCTCTCACATACTGCACGTTCTGTGAATCGCTTGAGACTTCAGCTGAGGTAATCTGGCTTTGAGGCTATTTTTTTTTTTTGCTGCTGCTATGCAGGAAATCGAAAAAGATCTCTTGCCTGAAAATGATCATCTTGTGAAATCGTCTCAGGAGAAATCCCAAGGCCATCATCATTTTTGACTTACACAGCACTCTGAGGTGGAGAGTCTGGGTGGCGTCGGGCCCGACCCCATTGGTAGCCCTGCACTGGTAACGCCCGGCGTCACGCCTGCCGACGTTGGTGAGCGTCAAGATCATGCCGTTGTGGGTCAGCTCCTTGTCCGACACTAACTGCACGCACGCGCAGAGACAGAGAGAAATATGCTCGACACAATACAATTGCATTTTTTCCGTGCAAGTTAGTGATTGATCACCTTATCTTCGCCACTTTCTCTTCCTCTCAGCTTTACCCAAGTGACAGTGGGAGACGGGTTCCCATTGGCCCTGCACTCCAGGGAGATGGGGGCTCCTCGGCGGACCACCAGATGTCCATCCAGAGGCTCGGCCATGATGCTGGGAGGAACTGCAAAGACCTCTTGAAAGCTTCAACAAGATCATTGCTCAATTAGTCAAGATTTTATCTCTTTCGCTAACTGACTGAATCTGAAGAAAGTAAGTGGCAACTTAATTGGGGCAACCTGCACAGTATGTACTGCTTCTCACGAGGCATTGATGATAGGAAATAAATAAGATATTCTGTAGTGCAATTTTGTACCTGTCTACCTCATGTGATGACCTACCTAACTGCAGCTTAACTGAGACGCCCTGTAAGTGGAGAGCAAGATTAATGGAGACCCGCTTGTGCCTCGAAAAAAAAAGCGCGAAATCGCATGTGTGTAATCATGTCGTTTGTCACGTGTGTCTCTCTCTTTTCTCTCCCCCCCCCTCCGTCGTCGTGCCAAAGGTTCGCCTCTGGCGTTGCTCTCCCAACATTCAATTTACATGTCAACTACTGCGTCGGAGTCCGGGAAGTTGAGGTACGCGCATTGTGCGCTGTACAAGGCAGACTTCTCGCAGGAGACCCTGCATGTCGCATTGACACCAATGTAGCATTCAGGGTTGTGCAGTTGGAGCCAGCAACTCAGCAAGTGGACTGAGGAGATTTGCAGTTATGATTTCTCACTAGCAAACGAGTTGCAAGCCTTCTTCAGTCACACTGTACGTACACTTCACTCACACAAATACCAGGTGGACTGGGGAGATTCGCAGTGATTTCTTCCACCCACAAAAACAGTTGCAGGTAGTTTGGATCTGGACTGTTCAGACTGAGGGCCAATGCACTGTACAGAACGTCTGTGTAGGGCTGATGCACTTGGTACAGTTGGGTTCAGCTGTACGAAGTCACGTAGGTTATACTGGGGATCCACATTAAATTATACTCTGTGTTGGTATTTTCGGCCCACATTGCTCGGTTTGGAGGAGCCTTGAAGTGTCGCCATTGATAGATAAAAGCTAAACTAGTTAGTTACTAGTTAAAAGTTAACCTAAAGTAGTGAGTTAAAAGCTTAACTATCAATCGATACCCTGAATTGAGAGATTCAGGGCTAGGGATTTGAACGTTTGTGTAAAATGCGGTGTTTTACGTTTATACAAGGGTGGGGTTTTTTGCTTTAACATCACTTTGAAGGTTACAAATACTGACGACTTTCTATCCTGATGAGAACAGCTAGTAAATTTGATTCTGCCACTATCAACTTATGAACCTACATTTTAGTTTTTTGGACAACTGAAAGTGAACGCCGAAATGACGTTGAAAGAAGACAACGTTTGGATCAGACTTGCAAAGTTTTAAAAACCCCTCTTCAGTAAGTAAGTAAGATTGTGAAACCTCTGATCGTGGCCTTGCTTCCGACGTTGTCGTGTTGGCCTCCGGCCTCTTTCTCATGAGGTTTGATTATGGTGGCAGCAATTTTCTTCCGGGTGCTACAATGTTAGTATGTGTGTATGTTCTCCAGGATGCATGGACTTGTTCACCAACGTTAAGTCCTTTGCGTGAGCCTTTGTTTGGAGAAGTCTGCGTGAGTACAGAGCGTACATTTACGCACACGCACAGGAAGGCCACCTCTAAAAACGAGTCACAGCGTGCATCAACACATCAGCTCCATGTCGAGAGCACAAAGTGACGCAATCAGGTGGTGGCGACTTCAAATCTGTAAACTTAATGAGCTAATGAGGAGAAATTGAGGGAAATTAATAACCCGTTATTTGGGAAACAGTGAGTCGAATATCGGTGTCTGCGAGCTCCTCATGAATATAACATTACACAAAAGTTAAGTAAGAAACTGTTCCCAGTCTTACAGGGGCGTCCAAAAGTCACCTCTCCAGAGTGTCTAAAAAATGACACTAAGTCATTCAGTTAATGGGGTGGGGTGGGTGGAGAATACACAGTCGTACCTACAAGTTTACCATAACTTGGACAACTCTGATGTCGTCATTCATCAAGGCAGTTTCGTCATCAATGACTTTCTCAGTCCTGTTGATGGTTTAGCTTTGTTGACTCATGGAGTGAAGGGTTGACTTGGACTTTCCAAAAAAGAGAACCCCATGAAAGATACAAACCACTGAACTTTCTTTGAACGTCTCCATACATTCAGGCACAGATGAAAAGAAGGAAGTTGTCAGTGACCCCAGCTACTCCTGGGACGCTTTCAGTCTTGCTGTAGCTTCATTTGCTGACTCATCCAAGTGGAGTTGATCAACCATCTCCAAAGAAGTACATGCAGCACAAAAGCTAATCTTGCACCCCCGGTGCATACATGTTGACCTGAAGATGTCCGTCTATGCATTCGGTCGTACGCACACGTGCAAGTTCAACCTCGGGGAACGTCAGGTTTGAAGAGCCGTCCAGGACTGCCCACTCAGTGTTGCACCTGTCGTCCTCCCTGGAGATCCTAAGCCTGCTTAAAGTCCCCCTCATATGTAGCATGTCAGTTGATCCAAGTTCCCTCATGCACCAATTCAGTCAGGTTTCTTCTTCATTAAGGAATCTCTCTAATACTCGTGCTGTGCAGGGTTTAATGTGTCAGAAAGAGAGAAAGGACAGAGTCAATCTTGAAGATGAGACTTTCTGGTGCATTAACTCTTGCTTACTCGTGTTTGCACCCCCTTTTCTCCTCCACTCTCAGCTAATAACAAAATGGTCTGGAACGCACACTCTGTTTGCAATGAGCATTAGGAAGCATAATTTTCTGCTTCTCCACCCCTTCTACCCTCCCCCCCTTCCAGGGAAGCCAATTTACGCACGCAAACGTAGCTGCTGCAGTGGGATGAAAAATTTGCGCTACACGAGCGACGTCGTGCATTGCTTAACTGTACATACGAAGAACAAAAATGAGAGAATGGCCTCTGTCACGACCATGGGAGACATTTCGTTTTTTCCTCTCTTGGCCTTTGTGCTTCAAAAGGCATTTTAAGCTACGAACAATTTATCTCGTTTGTGCCTCACAATGTCATATGCTTCTGTTTGGGTCCTCCTCTGGCTTTTTCCTGCTCTCCCTCCCCCTATTCGCTCCCCTTCTTGCTTTTTGCTAAATTGGTTAAAGGTTACCGCAACAGAGTTGCCACTGCTCGGTGGAAACAAGAGGATGGCGGTGCTCTGCGTGGACCAGCTGGTCCAGACGCGAGTGGGACTGGGCTCGAGAGGCTTCAGGCCGAGGTTGAACCCGTTGCACAGGGTGAACTGAGGAGACATGTGGTCTTCAGCCAAGTCGCTACTGGCCACCCTGCACGCACGTGGGCCGGCCAGGGAGATTTGCCACCACGACGCCGGAATGAGTGGCAAATCTCACTGTAATGACTATGCATGGTGGAGTGAATCAGCAGAACAGGAATACCACTCCACACGGCTTCTTTGTCTCTCTCAAAACTTTTTTTTGCAGGCTTTCATTTTGCAAAGAGGCTTGCAGTCGGAGAGCTCGTCTCGAGCCCGTGGGCGAAAGTCTCATCACCAGCCTTGCCTTGAGTACTAACACAACAAGGTATTGCACGACAAAGGTTATTTATCAACCACTTCCCAAATCACCATCATTCTTTTTTCCAGCAGATTTCTCCAGCAAGCATGAATGTCATGTCACAGAAAATGGTGTGCGGTTGTTTATGACGAAGGCATTTGATCCAACAACAGTTTTAGCACAAGAAATGCCGAGAGCTCATGGGCGTATTCGCCAACCCTTCAGTCGTAAATGTCTTTTCTCCTGTGTTATGATGTTGAGCGAAAAAAAAACCGACGGAAATGAGTCATTTTATGAGTTTCAAAATGTCGCTCCCTCAGAGCAAAGAAGGTCTATGCAGGTGCCTCCTCCCTCTCCGCATTATTAGACGACAATGGTTTTCCCGCCTTATGGGTGGAAAAAGAGCTCGGGGTTGTAAAAAAGTCCGGGGGCAAAATCTAGTCGAGTCATGCAAACAGGGAAACGAAGGCACTTTGTGCAACAGTCACACACACACCTTGAGCAGCTGCCAACATTTGGGGGGGGGGGGGGAAACCACTGGGTGAGGACGAAAAAAAAGCACTCATCGCACTTGTGATGACTTTTCCTTCAATGCAATTCTTCTCCCTGGGGACTTCTTTTCATTGGGACTGTACAGGGCGTCTCAGCAACGGGTGCCACAACCAGGCTGTTGAAGTGCGAATGCAGGAGAACAACAACTCTAGTAATATGGTGTTTAAATCACGTGAGTTGTACGTGACTACAGTACCAAGTGCTTGCTCGACGACTCCATCCGGAGCGTGTGACCACGGTTTGCCAAGCCCAAAGAACCCACCCGAGCAGAGGACAAAAGCATGAAAGCTACTTCGAAACATCATACTTGGTCACAATGAATTGTATGGAACCTCTGCAAATTTGTCGCGAAGACGTTGTCAACTTGGAGTCTTCACAGTGCATCATTAAGTAATGTTACTTAACAAAAGAATGGTCGGCAGCAAACACTGCTAAATCAAGAATCGACTGTATCTCTCAACCTAAGTTTTTGTTTATTTGGCATGAAGCTGAGGATTCGAACATGGCAACAGTTTGTAAAGTGTTTTCAACCAGAGCAAACCCTCAACCTAGTCAGTCAACAGTCAAGACAGCACAGGATGAGTTAGATGGAGGGGAAAAGCGTCTTTACCGTTTGCACCATAAAGACGTGCATTGACGGGAAATAAATAGGCCCTTCTTTCCAACGAGTTGCAGTACTCTGATCACAGATTTTGAAGGTTTTATGTCACTCAATGGGCCTGAACTGACTCAGGCGACACATGAGACGTAGCATGACTAAGAATATGTTATCCTAAACCTGGGGGAGAGAGGCAATGCTACTTGTTTCGCCGCGCGCGCTGCAATGACGGGGGAAAAGAGAGTTCTCTCCAAATAATATGCATGCACGCACGCGTGTGCGTGCGTGGGTGCGTGCGTGAGCGAGAGAGAAAGGCCACGTTATCGTTCGAGTAGCAGCTCTTGTGGCTGAAGCCGCTGCACACTTGTGGCGGTGCGCGAATTAGCCCTGAGGTGTCGCAGGGGCTCATTGCTAAATAATGACAGGGTGTGCGCGTTCTCTCTCTGGGTAAGTCTGGTCGACCAAGAAGAAAAATGAACGCGTTCAAGTATAAAAGGCGTCGTTTTTAAGTGTGCGTAAGTGTTTCAACGACGAAAGTTGGCCATGATTTCAGAATTTCTAGGGCGTTAAAGAAAAAAAAGACAGACACAGAAGGAGATTATCCTATCGCATGGACTGACACGACTCTGTGCGCTGCGAGCACGCGAACCAACTGGCTGAAGATGGTCTGTCTGTCCTGGCACCAGCAGCAGTAGCAGTACATGGTCATAGTAATGCACAAGCTTGTATGCTTGTACCACATACATATGTGCATGATGTTTTGTGCGCTATACGTACACGCTGACCTGCAGACAACATGTGCATACTGCACTGTGTTATTTGTACTCTCTGTACTCTGAACTATGTGGACATGCTCTGCTATGCGATGAATGTCCTTCATACTGTTCTATAAACTGCATGCGCATACTGTATAACGTGTTACATCCACAGACTGTACTATATATGCACTATATGAGCAACACAATGTATCTTGCCACACTTTATGCTGAGTGGTTAGAGATATCAAGGACAAAGCTTCACTTGAAGTATTTTAGCCTCCCTGCGGGCTTTACTTCAAAAAGACCGAGACATTTAAAGAGTTCCGATATTTCATTTTCTAAGAAAAATAGATTAAGCAAGGGATGGCCCAGTAAGTAGTACTCTGATAAAGGTCTTGATACAGGTGAGGCAGGTGGAGTTTTGGTGGACTGAACATCGTCACATCACCCAGTACATGCTCAATCATTATATAGTACTTACATATAATATGGCACCACATAGTACAGTGCCGTAGTCACTCACAGACTGTGCTAGGCTCCGGTCTGAAAACCTACTCTGATTCGAATTGACTTAATCAAAAGCAGTTCCAAATCGAGTGAAACTTGGTTCATTTGACTTGAGTTCAAACAATGCTTAAAATCCAGTGTGATCCAAGAGGTAAAAAAAGGTTTTTTTTACGAATGAGGAATTTCCGAAATCTAAAAATCAAATTCAATGAGGGAGTGAATTTGTCTTTGCAAGTGCTTAGATTCCAATCCCAGTTTGTCATCCATTCAAACTCTGACAAATGGTATTTGTGAAAGAAAACAAACTAAGTACGGTACATAATTCACTACGTACTGACCTAAAATTTCGACGGTGTGCACCATGGCCACGGGCTGGTCTCTGTCAGTCTCGATCTCGCAGCTGTATTCGCCACCGTCGTGGATGTTCAAACCTACGAGAGAGAGGAAAGCCGAGTAGAACTTCGAGCTTCTAACTTTGCGTTGAGAGTTTTGAACGTTTTTATATTGTTTCCTTTCTCTTTGTACCACAAGTGAAACGTCCTCGAGATCCATTAGGAAGAGCAACAACTTTAAGAAGGCCAACTCTTGTGTGACAGGCTCAAATTGACAGCTTGAGAGAGAAAGAGGTCTTAAAAAGGCCAATGCGGGCAGCTCCGTACATATCTGGCTGTAAGAATACCTGCAAGTCCTTATGAGCAGGACCTAATAGTACGTAGGAGCTCTATTACGATATCTGGTTTATCGATTCTGCCCTCTACAATCCTCGTCCCTTATGGCAGACATTGTTGCAGACAAGAACGTTAAACACGTTGAAGCCTCAAAGTCTCACCCGTGATTTGGAGGTTGGTGCCCCTGAGCGAGATCCGCTGGTCCCGCTTCACGATGATGACCCCCGCGGTCAGGACCCGGTGTCCCTTCCTCCACATGAGCACCATAGATCCGAGGTTCTCCACCTGGCAAGGCAGGGTCAGCGTCTCGCCGACTTTGACCCGGAGAAGGCGACCAGTAGTCGAAATGGTTGGACCGGATGAGGCACCTGAAGCAAGACAGCTTGAACAGAAACTGTGGTCATTCAGCAAGACCTTTGATGCCTCATTCATTAATAAGGGGAAACTTCAAAGAGAAATCGGACAAATGAGGTGGAATAAATTAGTAATTGCGTACAAAATGTCCAGAAAGTTTTCTTTTTTTCTCAGTTTTACCTGGCTGCAACAGACAAAAAAAGTTACGTGTGCAACTCTTGCAGGCTTTGCCGGCAAGCAAGATATGGACCGTGCAGAAGTGTCCTTATCTAGAGAAAAATGTCTTCAAAGAACGGCATTTCGAGTCTTTAGAGGCTGTGTTGAGTCTCTGATTGAGGCCTAGGGAGGCCTAAATTGTCAGTGGGATGTTACCTTTTTTTCTTCAGAAAGAAAAGTTACAGTGTCGATGTTTTCTCATCCACTTGGCAAAGTTGGGACAAAAGTTAAAGTGTTTCACTACGTTAGATCAACTCTACTCCTTAGTTAAACACGCTGTGCCACAAACGAACCCCAAATGAATTTGAACAACCGTGACTGAGACTCGATTTGTGCTTCATCGGTTTCATGAGTTTCCCACAATTTGTTGCAGGGATCTAACAACTTTTGTGAACGAAATTGTCGAGAAACTTGACAAGGAGAAATAGCATAAAGTGGAGGTCTGACTCGTTGGACACAGTGAGTCTCATATCTGTATCTGAAACTTTCTCATGATATGAAAATAGACGATTTCTTACTTATGTATATCAGTGAGAATCGTATAAGTTATGTTTATGAATAAGAAATCGTTCCCAGTCTTATGGAAATGTCCAAAAGTATGACGACTCCAGGGCGAAAAAATGAGACGTAGTTAATGAGTTAATGAGGAGGAGGGGGGAAATAAATGGTCTTGTCTGCAAGTTTACCGTATCTATGACAGCTGCGACGTTGCCATTCATCACAGTAGTTTGGTCGTCACTGACATTTTCAGTCTTGCTGAGTTCTGAAGCTTTGTTGAAGTGTTCACAGAATGAAGAGTTGCCTCAGACTTTCCCAAAAATAACCATGTAACATACAAACCGCTACTTTTGGACATCATTATACATTCAGACGTAGGTACAGAGGAAAAAAGTAAGTTGTCAGTGATGCAAGCAACGCTTCTACACCTCTATCGTCTACTTTTTTGCACCAACTTTGATACCTTTGATGCATGCAATTACACTTTGCGAGGTGTTTTTCGCACGCAACTCGTGCACGTCCTAATTGTAGCATACGCGACAGAATTTTGATCCGAACAAAGTAGGCAAGGGAAATTTTTGTCGTCCCTATGATGATGACCTGACAGGTTGGCTCTTTGCAATCAAGCATTCACAGGAGCAAGCGAGGAAGAGAGAGAAGACCTGGAGAAACTTTTCGATAAACCCACACTTCCCGAGTGCAAAAGATATTAGGTATGGAGAGGGCGAGCGCTAAATTTTGTATGTATGACGGATCTCTCATTGGAGCCTGGGAGGGAAAACTTTCCAGAAAGTCTGCCAGGCCGAATTTGAAACAATCCGATCGACTACTTCATGCTGGAAAGTTCTTTTTTTCTCTTACCAGTGGAATCGGTCCATTTTGGGATCGCCCGACAAAGTACGTGCTAACGTGCACAATTTTTACAGGAGTTATCGCGAGTGCAAACAAAAATGGCCGGTATATAAAACGTCAAATATTGTCAACAATAAAGAGTTGATGGGACTTTCTCGGTCTGACGTCTTAATTTTGCCGGTGACCTCTTCAGTTCTGTCCAATCCCATCACAGCTTATGCGCTTATGCATATTTAAGTAAGCCAATGAGCTTATGTACACTCGTGACTTTCAAAGTGATGGCGAAAATGCACTTCCAAGTTCACATTGGAGCTTGCCCTTTATTGCCCTTTGTTTTTGCGACAAAAAAACTTCCTATGTCGAGATTTCCTCACAGAAAAAAACTTTCCATTCACAAAACAGTTAACGAGATAGCTCGAGGAGGAAAATGACGGTCTCTATGTCATGGAAAGTATTGTCAAAGAGACATTGACATGGCAAATGAGTTCGTTGTTCGCTTTGCCGGCTTCAAAGGGAATCTACTCTGCCATAAAAGATCAAGAAAATGTCGAGACTATCGACAAAAAGTACCGAACAGTCGTGCAATCAAGTCACGACGACTAAGCAGGAAATCGGGCTAATGGCGTTCTGACTAAGGGTTTGTCTAACGTTCGTCAGCATCTGGATGCTGCTACTGTGTGTACTGATCCATTCACTCTCCTCGACTCCGAGGACGAGGACCAACTGCAGCTCTTGGAGTCCTCGAGGATGCCGCAACTGGAGTCCTCGAGGATGCCGCAACTGGAGTCCTCGAGGATGCCGCAACTGGAGTCTGCTGGAAACTACTGAAGGAACCCACCAGTGGATGGTAGACCTGAGCGTGACAAAAGAACCCGGCTTTCCCTTTTGTCATCGTCACTTAATTACACCACTTTATGCGGTACCTGCTGTACCTGAGGTACGAGTGATTTGGCAAGGAGCCTTGAACAACTCGCCGGTGGTGCCAGCCCTGCAACTTAAAGCTGATCCCAATGTGACGCTTCTTCTGTCATCTGAAAACAACATTCCGAAACAGACTACAGATTAACCTTTGAAACGCCACCTACAGAAAACAACATTAAAACAAAGTAGCCTCCTTGATATTGTCCAGTGGAGCACGAGCACTTAAAAACTTTTTTGGGGGGAGTGCCTTTGTATAAACGTGATGCTGCTCGTGCAGCTTGGGCACCATTTGGGCTGATTGAAGCTGGAAGAGAGTCTCGCTTGATTGAAATGGCAACAAAGCGAAATTTTCTCGTGCACGAAGTGGCGGGATTTGGCGCACAAACGACTTGACGCTCGAGTGACTCGATTGCTACGTATCTTAGTCCCTTGTCAATACTACTTTTCCGAGACAAAAATAACAGGAGAAGCTAAGGGTGTGCGATTCCGTTAGGTCTTTGCTTCCGCCCGAAGGGTCATTGGCTGTTTCCTGGATGATAAAAGATTGCGCAGCAGAAAGAAAGGCTGTTTCTTCCTGCCTACACTGACTCCTTAGTCATTCTTCTTGCGATTCGTTTTTGCGCAGAAAACGCCAGCTCAGGTGGAAAAAATGTGCGATTATCCCAATTAATTGACTTGCGGTTCATTTGCTCGGTTACCGGTTCTTACCAGAGTGAAAGATTACGCTATCAAACACACAAAAAGAGCTGTTTTTTCCTGACTGCCTTAGTCATTCTCTCTTTTTTTTGGCAACTTGGTCATGTTTTTGTGAAGAAACAACCAGAACTAGGACATTTCCGAGCTTGTCCCACCTGCAGGAATGAAGGCTGTGACGTCTACATTTGCAGGGGCGAATTGACTGACACCTTCTTCGATTCGAGGCATTTTCAACGGTTACAATGTTTGTACACTAGCATTTGAACGGGGAGTTGAGGCCTCCGAGCCCCAGTGCTGGTTCGTACGTCATGATGTGATATCAAGTACAATATTGAGGCCACGAGGCCGAGCCCGGAAGGCATTCAAAGTTGGTGCACGAAGCTCCCCTCCCCAGTGTCGATGTGGACGATCCGCACAAGCCTGACAGCGGTCGTCATTCAGCCCGTGCGCGTGCGTGCACGCGCCCGCGCACCACGTCCGTGCAAATATGCACTCACTCGCTCGCCCCGATTGAATGGACGTCGCGATAAAGTTGTGTGGCAAAAGTCAGAGTTACTTCAACACTCCCCAAACTGCCTTTCCTCTTCCCCCATTCTTTCTTTCTCCCTGAGAAATGAAGAGAATCGTCGTAATCTCACAGAGATGAAATCAAGCGAATCATGCTCGTCAGATCCGACAAAGGAAGGCCGCAAAAAGGGGCTTTGCTTTGCAACTTTGCTCTCTTTGCTTTCATTGGTCATCCAAACTTTTTCCTGCTCTCTGGGCAAATCGTAAAAACTAACGATGCCAACTACGAGAAGGGAGAAGGGAGATGAGTCAAGTTGGTTTCCCTTCAAAAGCTTGAATTCACATATTGCTCATGGAGCTTTAGTTTCGTTTTCTCTCTCTCTCTCTCACAAGTCGGCAGTAGCGCTGGGCGTTCGTTCGTCTCGCAGTCCTTGTATGGGGTGGCCAAGCAGCTGGGCAAGATCCTCTTGGGCAACATTGGAGATACAGACTTGTGGAAATCACGTTTGGGAGCGGCCGGAGGAATCACACGCCACTGCTGAGTTCAGAGTGCGTCCTCGCACAACTTCAGGGACTCCGAGGCCGGGCGTGTGTGATGCGTCATGTCATGTCGCAATTCACCACTTTGCTTTCAGTCGCAGTCAAATACTAGGATGACCTTTTCTGTGGGATGCAGAGTCCGGAGTAGTACAAAGAGAACCATCCGAGGCTGCTTTGAGGCCATGATTGAGGTTGAAAGGGGGCGAAATGTTAGACAATATTAGCATTGCCATACAGTGCACCAAATCGATTGCTTCTGACTTGGGCGTTGTTCTCATACAGTGGGAGGAGATATCAATTTGAACATCGCTTCAAGAAGGTCAAGCATCGTCAAGATCACTTTAGTGAAGGCGAGTAAAGAGAAAGGGAAACGAGTAATTGGCTCTTTGCAATGCTCCTCCCACCTCGACCTGACCGCCCACACAGCGGTGCGGCTGACCAGGACGGTGTCCACGATCTCGTGGGCTCCAACTCCCACCTCGATCAAATCTGCCAATTGAGCTGCTCCATCTCTAGAGCTGGAGCTGCAGCTGCCAGCGCTTCATGGAACGTCACACCAATCACCTTAACCAACCCCTTTCCCCTCTCCTATATACACGGGTTTCTCCTGATTAGTCTAGATGCAGTTTGACCTGCCCGAAGCAGTGTTCCGGTTTCTATCCGCCCTCACTGTAGAGAGGGACCTGTTAAGCTCAGACCAATTTCATCTAGAATCTATTCTAGAGGGGTTCCACTGTCCTTCTCGATTGCAACCAGGAGAAAAGTGCGGCGAAAATTCCCTCGCTTTCACCTTACTGCAAGCCCAACTTTCGAGCCACCCTGTAGCAAACAAGAAAAGAGCGCGGAGAATGAACGATAATCCTGACCTTCCGTCACTCTTGGAAGTTGCAGCAGCAGCGTCAGCGGCACGAGTGCAATTGAAATGTGGACCATTACGTTGAAAAAGTTGATGGAAGAAGTTCTGGACTTCTTTTCCCACTTTTTCCGCCGTCTCTTCTTTCCACCGGGACGACGGAGACAAGTTTTGGTGGAAGTGGAAGGAAGAGACCAAGTTGTCACTTCCTTGGCGCGGAATTGAGTGTCAGACGGGAAGCAATTAATCATCATTTTCCTTCTCTCCTTCCTCTTCCTCCCTCCCCCCCCCACACACTTTTTTTTCTTCTTTGCGCCTGAATATTTGCAGTGAGACCGGACTCCCCGGCGGACTCCGCCCGGTCGTGGCTGTCCATGCACAAGTAGGCGTCGTCCACGCACTGCCAGGAGTCGATGTGCGCGCCGCACTCGCACTTGTGGGACAAGTCTTCTGGGCTTTTTCCCACTCTCTTTGTCACTCTCTGCTTATCATTCTTGCTCTCTTCTTCAACGGTCGAAGGCGAGATATCGTCTCCTCTCTCCTCCTCCTCCGAGATACCGAACGTGCGGGAAAGCCCGGAGAAGCTGTTGCTTGTGTGCTGCCCGTTGTACCTGTCGAGGCCTAAATTCTCTTCATTGTTCCGTCCGCACAATTGTCATCATCGCAGTCATTGTCCACAGAGTCAATGGAGGCTTTTTTTTCCTTCAGTATTTCGATCACGCACGTGTGAGCCAGAAAAAAAGGGTAAGGAAAAGGAGGGGGAGCAAAAAATTGTGTAGGAGGGGTGTTTCTTGCGCTGGATGGATGGATGGAGGAGGTTCAATATACTAAGAGGTTTCAACCACCCTCGCTTTCTCTTCAATTGCCCTGACGATAACGAGAGAATGAAAAGCGCCCTCGGACAAGCATTTCTTCAGTCCGAGGACAAAGGCTTTCGTTCACTCTTCTCCAACGGCGTTTGGCGCCGCCAAACGCCGTTCAGATCTTCTCTGCTCACGAGCGACGGTGCTCGGTGCTTGAACGTTAAGCCGGATCAATGCAGTTAAACGTGAGGATTCCATACAATTTGTTGTAAGCCGTGCGTATATAAAGTACAGGTTGTAATTTCCTTGTAAAAGCCATTATTTCATTTTTTTGTTCCCGTACAGGGCGTTCAAGAAAGTATCTCGTGTCGCCAAATATATCTCAGTTTTACAGCAAATGTTCGAGTAAGTATATGATTGGGAAGCAAAATTAGTCCATAGAGTCCCCAAATGTAATTTAGCTTAAATATATAAAAATTTTGCTGCCCCTCGTCCAACTGATATACTTTAGTCATATTGATAGAGGGTTTATTTGCCAAAAACGATGCACCAACTGCACCGTTCGAAAGTCATGTGAAATGTGACACATGACATGCTACAAGTCACTAATAATGCAATGTTGTGTTTTGGAAGCGCAATGACTTTTTTGGCCACCCCTTACCAAGCGAGCAGCGCGGATGGGTGCGAATTGGTGCGAAAATAACACGCTGGTTGCATGACAAACGATCTTGGAAATGCCGATCAATGAGGCCTTAATTAGGCGGGCGGGTCTTCTCATAAATCGGTGGAGGACAACAACAAATGACAATCTCACACACTCGCTTTGTCACGTCGTGGCCTCCTGCAGGTCCACTTCTTTCAGCATGAACGTCCTTTCTGCTTGCAGCAGACAACGTGATACTTGACTTTGTATGGCACAAAGCTTCGAGGCGACTTGACGTTAACATGGAAGCGTTTCCTTGTGCTTATTTCACATAAGCTGAGGAGGTTCGGCGAGTTGCACATGCAAGGGGAAAACCTGAAGAGGTCCGACAACGGGACCCACAATACCCCAGCCTCACTTAACGGGACCAAAGCCAACCCAATCTGACCTGATGCAACACGATTCAATGTAACCTCACCCAACCCAACCTTACCAAACTGATCTAACCTAACTATACCTGAACCAACTCAGCCCAACTTGATATGACCCGAACTAAGCGGCCCTCCGGTCAACTTAAAGAGCTCAATCATGTAAAAAATCATGCAACTAAAAGTGCAATGAATGGAACAAGGTACGTCGAGTCAGAAAATGTGCATCCTAGAAATAGTTTAAATTATTCTAAGCGTGTCTCGTGACGTGCAGTTCCAATAACACTTAGCTTTACATGCGCTTTTTGGGCAAATATCCTATAATAGTCCAATTTGTTGCCAAAGCAACTTGAGAGAATTAATCAGGACTAAGTAAAAACAAAACTTTGTGAGCACACACATGTCTGCGCGAACGACAACTTCAAGAATTTGATCTGCCAGCGCTTGTCACTAGACTGAGGTCTTACTTCTCACAGGTTAGGGATATTTCCAGCCAGAAGCAGCATGGACAATGTGGCTCTGACAAGTTTTTGGCCATAACTGAAAACTTTATCTTGGTGTCCCTCAATGAGTTCGTGATGATCATAGTGGAGTGTGAAGCTAATGCTGGCCAGCACTGTACTCTTCTCCTTTAGTGCATAGACGCTAGACTCTCGAGGGTGAGACAAATCCTATGTCTTGGAAGACAAACAACCGTTGGCGTTATTTTATGTACATTACAGCTCACCTTATGTTTAACAAGGTTTTCCGCCCCCTTTCAAAACCCCTTTCCTGTGGCGCCACCTAGCGCGTGTACCTGTCGCAGCACCTTTCCTCGCGCATTAACGCTAAGACCAAGTTCAGTGAATCAGCTGGTCACTTTTTCCGTCGTCAGCCAGTTCTGGTCCTGCAGCCCATTCTGTAGCAAGGACTTCACACACTTACAGCAGCAAGTGTTCATGGCTAAGTTGCATCCTTATAACAATTCAGCGTTGTCAATCAGCCCACTCCAGTTTTCACAGCGCCATTGATGTTGTGTTCTAACGGTGTATTCAGGTGTGCCTGGCTTTTATGTAAATGTGCCCAAAGTTTCAAAGGGTTCCTGAGTGTACTTTTGGGTGGCTCAACGTACGTTCAAATTTCCCGCCAAAACATGCTGCGATCCTGTAGAGAAACAGCCAGACCAGTGAGCCGTTACCCCACTTGGTGGTTGAAAGAGACGTGACTCGAGTCCACTCGAACTGGTGGCTGAAGCACACGCGTAGGCCAAGGCCGCAGAAGGCTGCCTTATAAGTCCGTACGATGCTTTCCATGACTACGGAGCTGATTGCTTTATGCAGATGAGGGGAGAAACAAAAGTCCCTAGGAAAAATAAGGATTTTGACAGGGGCCAGAATAAAACTTGCATGAGTGGTGAAATGTTGATCAGTCATGAGTCTTGACCGTGAGGAATAGAATAAAAGCAAATGTGCATTAAACTCGAGATATATAAAATCGAGGCACAAAATATTGAGATTCGACTGTACGGAAAATGTAAACTCAAAGCATAGTTCAAGATTTGATATTAATGGTAATTGTAGAGAAGCAAAAAAATAACGTAATTCTGGCGCTGAATAACCCTAATTACGACTTTTCTGCCTAGTCTTTGTAGTCTGTGGTTTTTTAGTACGCACGTTCGACAGAGCCACGACAATTCAGTCACTACAGGGCTACAGATGTACCATTGTGGCTTACTATTGTAACCACATTACTTGCATTATGAGAATAGATGGAAGTTGCCACTCCAGTGTGAGCCAAGTGTCAATTTCCAATCATTCAATAAATCACCGATCAGTCAAAATAACAACAAATTGATGTTAGTAGTGCTATGGAAGCTACGCATTGAACGTTTCCGTTTGGCTTTCTCCTTCTTGCTTATCATAGTCAAGATGTCAGTGTTGCTGCTCAGTATATGATCAACTGCCGGGTGGGAATGATGGCTTTGAAGCTGGCACTGCTCCTTCTCGTATCAGCAACCTTTGGGATCTCTGGTGAAAAAGTAAGTGTCCCCTGCAGTTGGCACTAAGCAAAGACTGACACCATCAGACCATGCAGCAGTTCTGCACCGAGACGTACTCCAGGATGTTCCCCACCTTGAGTGGCAGCGAGATCTACATGTTGTGTCATGTCTTCGATCGCATCTACGTCGTCAGGGACCAAGAGATGATCCCCATTCAAGAAGGAGAGGAGGAAGAAGAAGACGAGAGTCCAAGCATAGAACAACTCAGGCAAGCTTTTCAGTTCCTACGATTTTTGACCATTTGTCCGAAGCTGAATGATGACTTTCAGGGAACTACTTCATGTAGATGATGACAGGGATGAAATTCTGCACAAACAGGAGCTTCAGAAAGTTAAGATGCAGGTTGGTGGCTACTCTAACTAGCTTTATTCTTTTTAAATATCATCTCTCAAAGTTTCTCAACATCATCACTGGTGACTAGTTGGGTTCGGAACTGGAATGTTATATTATTCACTCATGTAGAGTTTTTGGACTTTGGGAATTTTGATTAGTAACGGAGCTCATAATTTTTACCCCTGCCATTGCTGGACTGAAGGATCGTCTAAGCTCGAGTCAAATGAAAGGTGTCTGACTGGACTTGTAACCTATTCTAATTCACTTAACTCGACTCAAAAGGAAGCTTTTGCACTTGAATTCAGCTACGTCTATATAATGTGTACTAGGCTAGGTCGAAAATTGGAATTCCCTGTGGGTGTCCAAAATTTGAAACCGCATACCTTTTGAGGACTTTGTAGTCAAATGAAAGTTAAAAAAAAGTTTTAGCTATGCCCAAATGCATTTAAAGTGCCATATTACTGTAAAATAAGTTGTAATTTTTTTCTTCAGAACTTAGTGAAAATATTTTTCTGACAAACTGGAGCAGGTCAGCATTTTGGTGAGTGATTTTCACCCAGTTGGGCAGTTTCTGACAGCCACCAGAGCTGAAATCTACTTTCATTGCAAATTTACTACAGTGGCTTACTACAAACATTTCAAATCAAGTTGGGCATAGGTAAACAATTATTTTTCAAAAGTATTTGATTACATCTTCATCTTTTGACCTCATGTAACAAACCCCTGACCCTGTCAGTGAATTTCCGAAGTTGACCCCTTTTCGACCTAGCCTAATATGTACATGCCAGATAAAAAGTGGCCCAAACAAAACTGCTTCGAGTTGGCAACCCGATGGCACTTGGCACTTCGATGGGCAACGACTACAAATAAGCTGTGGCTCCCCTGCTTGAGCTAATGTGGCACCAATGGCACCTCCACGAGAGGGCGGGTGCCATAACGGTGGTGGCCAAGAACGTAGAGAACGAGGTCGACCAAAGGAGAAAGGAGAAGAAGGAAGGGGCCAACGTGACCAAGAAGGCTGGAAGAAGGGGATCAACAACAAAAAGGGTGGTGGCAACAAGTGGATCAAGAAGAGGTTGCAGAACATCGTGGAGCTTGCAGAGCTCATAGGAGATGACCCTATCCATACGTATGCTCAAGCAAATGTTGATGCGCTTGATACATTGTGCTTTTGCAAATCGCGAACTTGCCTTCTAACTTTTGCCCAGTCTTCACTTGTTCGGATTGAGGTTTCGTGTCTAAAAAAGAATGAAAGCCGATATGTTAAGCTTTCAAGCGTCTGCAAGGCCTTAAGTCCCAGATTGGAGCTCATGGTGGAGCAGAATGGCGGCCGCTTTGACAAATGAACTATCAGATCTCACTCTGAAATCTGATGGTCCTTGGTGCTCTTGATGGTGTTGGCCTACATGATATTGGTAAAAAGGGTCGCATTTTGCTGAGCCACACTGTAAATTGTTTACCAGAAAGCTATGACAGAGGTGCTCAAAGCAGGGCATACTTTTCTGGTAACCAAGGAGGGTTGGCATTTTTAACCAATTTTTTTTCATAAATTGATGCATTTTGTTTAGGCCATTTTTGAAGCATTTTACGATATAAAATCCAATAGATAAGTGGATCAAGTTAAACACAAAAGGATGGATAAGCGGATCAAAACAGCGAAAAAAAGTAAATCAGAGTGCGCACTGTCAACTTGTGGCAGAAGGAGCATGTCCAAGGATGGGTCAGAGGGAGCCATCTCTGGCACCTGGCACTGACGGGTGCTTTCTCTCTTTCAATCTTTTTGTTCAAAAAAGTCATGTGATCATCAGAAGAAAAATTCACTTAAGGAATTTCCACTTTCATTCCAATGAAAATATTTTTGTGGCAACAATATTGTCTCCAATGGGAGTGGTTAACTTGCTGAAGAAGCAATTGCTTAAAATTCTGCACTGCAGCATGAATATTACTTAAGTGACTTGCACATATACGCTGTACATACAGGGTGGCCACAAGTTGTCACGCTTTTTTTGCTAGACTTGGCAATATTGAATATCAATTGACCCTTTCTAATTTATTTCGAAACTAAAGCTCTCTAGGATGACCAAGACGTTGTCCATGGAATCACACAGGTGATAGTGCTTCTGTTGGTGTTGCCGATCTTGTGGGTGTCATCGTTCGTCAGGCAGCTGTTAAAATATGCTGACTGCATTTGGAGGGGTCCACAGAGAGCAGATATCAAGTTTTTAAGGTAAAAAGTGAGCTGTTTGATGTTGACTTTGATGAACTTGATGTGCCTTTGGTAATAAAATTGCACCAGAAACCTTGTCACCCTGCATAGTCTGCCAAAATGCATGCGACAACTTTTTACCAGAGCTCAGATATATTGTTGCTTAAACTTTGCTCATACTAACACTAAAAAGGCAAGCCTTAGTCCAAATTGAAGGTCAGACAAGACTGAATCTGAAGAATTTGTCTCCGTGCCCATGCAGCTTGTAGAAGTCTGGTAAAGATGACGCCCAAAATATCTTATATGTCAAAAGCTTGAGTTTTCTTACAGTCTGTAACGGCATTGAGGGTGAAAAAGTAACATGTTAACATGCACTAGGCTTACAGTGCCCAAAATAAGGGAGTGTTGGGGTTACACAATTCATGTGAAATGTTGTTCACCTTCAGAGCCATTCATACGTGACCCTGAGGATACACATTCATCATCAATGTCACAATCCTCCTCCTGCATGTTGTTAATCTCCTCAACATGTTCATCATGAAAAACTGTAGAATTCCTGATCCGTTCCTGCTTGGTCCTGCTTTGTTTTGATGGCTTCTTGTCTCCATGACTTGGGTGGATGATGACTCATTCACAATAGTGGAACTGTTTGGTGAGATAGAAGAATGTTTTGTTGCCTGGTGCTTGACAACAATCATCACTTGGTAATGGTGAAGACATGGCTAGTTCATCTCCACTGAAATAACATACCTGTTCACCCTCAATGCTGTCGAGGACTGTCAGTGACCCAACCAGTTTTTTTATGATAAAAATTCGGGAGGTTAAGATAGGAGGTTGAAAACATAAACTCAGTTCGTCCCTTGTGGCCCTCAGTGATCCCTGAAAGTTGGGTCAAGATCGGCCCAGTGGTCTGGAAGGTCTGGATGGTGACGGACAAGAGAGACAGACTGACAGGCCGAAGCTCCATTGCTGTTTGAATTTGTCCTGCTTCCGCGCGTCGTCTGATGAACTATCGTAATCGGTGGCTCAAACAGTAAATTACCAACATCTTAATTTTGACGCTTTCCTCATTTTGCTCAAAGAGCAAACCTAACTCTTTTTGCTACTTTTCTAGAGATCCTTTCCGATGACCGAGGACCTCTTACAAGGGGTCAGCATTAGTCCGTGTAAGGAGTCAAGGCTGTGCTGTGGGGTTGAGCCTACGTCACTACGTTAGGGCTGAAAAGTATATTGTATGCAGTCGTGAGGGGTAAAATGAGTTGAGCAGCTCTCAGCCTTTGCTACATATCAGCTCGTTGTGTTGCAGTGAGCCATTGCAGTGCTGCATTCTGCGGATGAGAATGAAAGGACCTCTCCCAGAGTGCTTAAACGTCCTTGTAGTTCTCGGCTGCGTCTTCTGCGCCCACCGGAAACTCTCACGCAAAATCACCTGATCTCCAATCTGACAGCAAGAGAAAGTACCTCAGTAAGTGGGTAAAGGACAATACAGGGATCCAGAGGCGGTCTGGACTCAAAGGAAAGTGATACGAGGACGCAAGATCGCGCAAGTCTCTCTGAGGTATTCCCCGTTATTCACCCCCAAGCTCGACTTGAAGGTGTCAAAGACTTGGAGCTTCAGCTTGCCGTCAGCATTGCCTGTCACTATTCAATTTTATTCTTTGACTACACTGGGGAGGTATTAGCTGTAGTCAAGATTTGGTCAAGTAAAGGGTGTCGTTTCCTCTTTAAAAATTGTAGTCAGGTGCAGCAGTTTTGAGGATAATTGAAGTAAGCAAACTTGTGACACTTATATGGGCATCTCGGTATGTTTAACGTTCAGGCTGACAAGAGCGTTAGGTTAAATGAGTTTAGGCGTATCGGGTTGTCTGAGGTTCGCTTGCCTCCCCTGGCAGCTCCACCACTGCACTGATCAGTGTAGTTGGTCGGGCAGAAAAAATAGTCTGCAGGAAACCAATTTGATATTTCAAGTTTCCCAATTAGTCTCACACAGCTTAATTATGACTACAGAGTGCATCTCAGCACTCTGTAGTCACTCGGACATTTCTTTTTCTTGGCAGAGGAGTCCAATGAATCGATTGCGACTCGACTCGTGAACAATTTTGACTAACTCGACTTAAGGGAAAGTTCATCGACTCGTACCCATCATTAGTCTGTACAGGGTGAACTCAGGAAGTTTGCAACTCGTTGAGAGGGCATTAAGGACTCTCCTTGATCCACCCTGTTTTGCGAATCGCACGGAAGTCAAGCCAACCTATACCAATCACTACTTTTGTCTCCATAGGAGGAATATCTTCGAGAGCGGGATCGCACTGATTTGGCTCTTCGCATTCTCTTTGATCGCAAGTTGGCTCCTCTACCAATGGAGCAATACCAAAATACAGGCGAAGGTAGAGAATATCCCTCATCAGACCTGGTATTCTCAATTTCGTCTTGAAATTTAGCCTTGGAGGCTTCCAGGAAGTAGCTGACAAGCATTTTGCACAGCATCCGTGAGCTTCCTACCTAAAGTGAATTTGGCCAGGCTTTTTGGGGAAAAACTCTGAGGATGAGCAGCACTTTTAACCAGAGGCTAAATTTTTAGCCACCTTTGAGAATACCACCCCAGGAGACCTCCGCAACAACAACGATGCGCCGTACAAGGGAGAGGGAGATATCATCTTCGACAACATAAGATACTGAGTGACTTTATTCACTTACGTAGTTATTGGTGTTTACATCAATATCACCTTCGCCGGTTTGTTCCACGACTTTTTTCGTGCTTCTGCTCAAACGGTTTTTGTGAAGCTAAGAGCGCTCGGTGTCAAAAGTCAATGAAGTCGATTGATGTGTAAGCTCGTAATACAGAGAGGGAAATAAATGGTCGAAATATAACGGTGAACAAAAGTCTACGGGTTTCGAGAACAGATCAACAAACGTCTTCTTTGTTCCTTGCATTCGTACGATACAGGAGGGACTTATGTGCAATGGCGAGAAAGAAATACTTTATTTGCCAGTTGATGTGTCTGTTACCTTACAGGCAAAATAATACTTGTCTATTTTTACACTCAGTATTTAAGGGTACCCTCGTCATGATACGTGCTGTGGTCAGCGTCACATGGATAATACATACATGCATGTGTTAAACTCAATGTGCTCACTATCCGGTAAGACGGGCAATGAAGTACATAAAAGTAACTGCTTCAGCAATTAAGCGAATAATGGTAACTTAAACAGTTAAAGTTTAACCTTTGTTACCTAGTAAATGGTCGACCTGATTTAACTAGTTAAAGATCAATCTTACTTAACTGGTTAAATCATCAAGTAACTGGTTAACCCAAAAAACATAAGTTTGTGAAGCTGTTGTAGAATTGATTGTTTGACTAAACAGTTAACTTATTTTATGGGCATGCCTTTGATGGAGAACCTGTGTCGTAATCAAAAGCAATAGGTTTTTCACGCGCAGAGATTGTCCTTACAAGTGGTTCCGTCAGGACACTTTGAGCATGGAGCGCCATGCTTGTACATTGGAGCTCCATTGACGTTACCTCCCACACCGTAGTTGCACACCAGGAGGCGCTTATACCACTTGCTCGGGTGATACCTGGACCAGCCGCAACCGACCTGTTGACAGCGATTTTCAGTGGCTAAGAAATTGAGAGATTGCATCCTATCGATTCCATTTTACCTTGGAAGTCTCAGCCCACAGCATTTGTGTGAGATGGCCGGTGGCCTCACTGAAGATGAACTTTTCTCCGCTTCCTGAAAGACCGAGTTTGACACAGTTTGTCCGACGACAACCGTGAACCGTAATCACCCAAGGTCTGATAAGGAGCAGAGGGTAGATATTTCCTACGTCCAAGAAGCCAGGCTCTTTGCTCTAATGGGGCTCCAGACACAGACACCTCCTGGCAGTTGAAAACTTGTGGTATGTTGAGTATGCACATTTTTGTCATCAACTCGGCCAGTGTTTAAGTCCTTCCGTGATAGGAGGACAAACCAACGTCAGAGATCGCAGAGGAATTGAGATAAAAGAAGCTCCAACTTTTTCCATGATTGCAAGAAGTAGATTTTGTCTCAGCATTGGGCATAGTTTGCCTATGTCGCTCAGGGATGCCGCAAAGAGAGTTCAGTCACAGGGCAAAAAAGTGGGAAAGACTAATTAGTAAACTAATCCTCTGCCAGAATCAATAGATATGACATACGTATACGTAATTGTTATTAAAGCAGAAAGCAACATGACATGTTGTCTGTGGTTTAAAGTTGGTATTAAACATGGCTCCCTCATACAGTCCTTGCTGTAAGTAATTGCTCGAGCATGATGGCACCTCATATGCTGTACTGAAATGTGTTGAGGTGGAATTTTCATCTGGAACGTGTAGATGTAATACTTGGACACAATGTTGAGTACACGGGGTCAACGTCAAGGGTGCCCATTTTG
>JAAUXU010116158.1_pt1 | contig 24843 bp, 30 predicted proteins | sample 7278151 | NCBI WGS metagenome assembly JAAUXU01 (sample SAMN14350113, study PRJNA611818) | marine sediment metagenome | isolation source: surface marine sediment (1.8m) | place: French Polynesia: Moorea | collected 2018-08 | reverse complement strand
CACGCCAAGCGTGTTACCATCATGCCCAAGGACATCCAGCTGGCCCGCCGCATCCGTGGAGAGCGTGCCTAAGCTCTATTGGCTACTACCAATCAAAAAATCGGCCTTTTTTAAGGCCACCAAACCTGTTACTTAAGAGAACATTTTAGGCACCGAACAAATGACTCCGAGATGCCAAAGAGGGTAGAGAAGAAACTTTCACCACCTTTTTTGTCGTAACGCCATAGACGTAGAATTTCGAAAAAAAACCACCAGTTGTTTCCTAGCGCGTGCTTACGAAGCCGCAAATGTCTGAGGAAATCGCTCTCTCGAGCATAGCCAGGATGTCCAGTTTGCCGTTGGCAGCGAGAGGCGCCGCAAGATTGACACGCGCGTACGAAGTGGAGCGGGACTGACAAGAAGGTGTCCAAAGAGTGTATTGCAGAGATGATCGCGTTCACGCTGGTGCTGATGTTGCTGGTGCCGTCGAGAGGAGCCGTGGAGCTGTTCGGTGACAAAGAATTGAACAGAATGGCCAGCCTGCCCGATGACCGCGCAGAGTCAAAGCTGTTCCAATACCATGCGGTGAACCGCGATCCCTTGTTCCGCGACGCCACTCCTATCAGTGAGCTGATAGGCGAGGCTTTCGTCAGCCAGTTGGCTAAGATGGTCGGCGGCAGGGACCAGGCGAGGACATTCGTGGCTCAGCTTCAAGAGGACTCTGACGGCAACATGAGACTCTCCATGGTGGGCAAGGACGCCAACGGTGAGCGAGTGAGGTTCGTGATGAGTCCGCAGTCCGGCCTGGTCGCGATTCAGGAAGATGATCCTGGTGACAAAATGCGGTTAAATGAGAAGTACAAGTTGGTCACCGCGGCATCGATGAAGAATCAGAGGCATAAAATTACTATGGACGAGATTGAAGCCTTGGACGAGGGCAGTGACGAGGCTACGGTGTCAGGATTTGACCCTCACCTGTGGGATGACCTCGTTGGTGGCCGGCGACGAAAGCGCCAAGTTAAAGGAGAGGAAAGGTAGGTGCAGGCATGATTCATCATCAACTATCAGTTCCATTGTTCCTCCGATTGTTACTGCTGTGCTAATGAAAAAGTCTGTGAAGAAAAAGATCTTTTTCGTCCAGATCCTCGTCTTTGACTTCCGAAGATCGCTTTTGCTGCAGTCTCCTAAGACTCCACATCTTGGCCCAAGGATGTCCGTGATAGTAGTAAAGCCAGAGCAGTAATATCTGCATGGCAGGGATCACCAACAGGAATATGATGGGGCCAATGGTGCAGAGAAATTCTACCGTCTCTGTCGACTGCTTCTCCTCGTCCAGCAGCTGGAAGTGGGAGTCGCTAAGCAGTACGTTTCTGGCTCTGATCTTCGCCCTGAGCAAGTACATGGGAACTAGGTATATGGCATTGAAGAGTGTGAACACGAGCAGCTTGACACCAAGTTCATGCCAGACGACGCCAATGGCGTTATCGACGCTGTCGACTCCTTCAATTGCCTCCCAGTCCTTGTACATTGTGGGACAAAGGTACTGGGAGAGCACGTGGAAGAACTTCTTGACAGGTGATCCCTTCATTGAGGCAAAGCTCTTTGACGTTGCCAGAAGGATGCCGAACATGATGATTGTATGAGCAAAGTACAGAACCAAAAATAATTGGTATATCTGCCTGAGACTCAGCTGCGTCATCTCCGCGTAGTACCTGACCGGCTTCCAAGCATAGCCGACGCTAGTGATCACGAGGGACTTGTTGCTGGCCCACTGAATGTCATAGGCGACGGTCTTCAGGCCCTCGTCCAATGGAACCGACCCCATCTTGAAGTGATACATCGTGTTCTGCATGCCTAGGGCTGGGGTAAAAAACCACACGACCGCATTGACTCTGAAGAAGGTGCTGAGGAAGAGGTAAAGTCCCATGATGATCTTGCCCTTGGTGGGTAGGAAGCCGTCTTTCTCCATTGTGGCGAATCTCAGCTGTCCCATGGTTAATGTCCTCATCGAGAGAGCAGCCGATGCCACGATGAGCGCCCCATTGGTGGAGACCAGAGCCTTGGTCTGCCTGCTGGGGACGGTAATTGTGTTAGACACGGTATAAAATGAAATGGCGGCGAGGACCAGATGCTGGATGAAATTTTCAAAGATGTTCTCATTTCTCCTCAGTTCACTGAGGAACTTTTGCCAGACGATGCGCCTATCTTCTAACGACTTGGCCAGGTCCAGGTCCTCTAGGAAGCTGTTGGCGTTCTTCGTCGTTTCCATCAACGCCACCTTGTGCGCCAATTCAATCCTTTGGGAGTGGAGGCGCTCGGAGAAGAATATCGCGATTGCCGGAACGAATGGGAATAATAGGCACAGCCCCCCTTTTTTTATCACCGATAGCTTCAACGTCTGGTTCGTCATTATAGTAATGATGTTTGCCAGCGATGATACCAGAATGCTCCCCAACAATAGCAAGATGATCTGCGTCCCCATCGCATCTAGTCGAGTGTGCTCGATGGACTCAAATTTCAACATGAGGTTGATGACCAAGATGTCTTTGATCAAGTCGTTGTAGTACACGAGAAATCTGACCTTGATGCTGAAGAGTGCGAATAACTTTTCTGCCTTATGGAAAAGACCTGTCTTCATGAAACTATGAATAATCCTGAACCTGAGGAGCAAGAGCTTCAACTTGACCATGAAGCCCCGGTCAACCAGTCTCATGAACTCTGCTGCCAGAGTGTTGGTGCCGACGTCCTTCTTCAGGCAGGCCAAAGCCTTTTCTTCGCTCTTGTGATAAGTGATCTCCAAGTCGTAAAAGAATGAACAGAACTTGACGGACTGGCCAAGGTCATGGGATGACATCAACAACACTGCGTCTCTTATCAACGACGAAGAGTTCTTGTGCAACAGTCTTGCCAAAGCTAGCTTTTGCCTCCGTGAAAAGCTCTTCTCTCGTGTAAGGCACTTCTTCAGCTTGTTGAACTTCTTTAAGAGCTGCATGCTCAAGTCCTTGGCGCTCAAAAGCTTCAGGGTGCTGACCTGACGGTTCACGGAAAACTTGTACATGTGTCCCAGCACGATCATGAGCGGCATCACTAACGTGGTTCCGCACAAGATGTAGACGACGATAAGCAGCGTCAAGCTGATGGAGCAACCTTTTTCATCAGCACGATGTTCACAAAGGTCATCCGAGCCATCACAACGAGTGGCGCAAATGAAGTTTCCAGTATATCTGTGCCTAAACAGGAGTGTCTTCATTAGGAATACTGCATGCACGGGGTCCCCCTGGACACGGCTGTCACAAATGAGTGTCCATTGGCCTTGCTGCTGCCCTTAACAGTAAAATACGCTGACCTGACAAAGTAAATTAAAGTGTCCATTGACCGCGTAACGTCGAAGCTGTACTTTGATAGGCGAGACCTGGTGTATACTTGACTGAGGATAGCAGCAGCAAGACTAATGTCGTCAATTTCTGACAACCCTGCACATACATGATGTCCGAAACTTATGCTTTGCGACAAAGCTACACAGCATCTTAAGGACGCTCAATGTGTAGATGAGCAATCAAGCCGACGTCATTTGCAATTAAAAACTACCTTAGATACAGTATTATGTTAGATTCATAGACATAACATGACATTTTGAATACACCTTACATTACTGGCACCATTGCTACACATGTACAAGGTCGGTCAGATAATTCCGGATTGTTTTCAACTTCGTCCAGATTAATGTTAAGACCTAGTATGCATAATACTGAAGGTTGAGTGAGAAGTGACTTTTCTGTCAAGGCCCTCAGGCACTCCAAGTGTGCCGTATACAATGACTTCAAGGCCAATTGCATGGCACAAAGAACGCCCCATAAGCCCTGGACGAGAAGAGAAGGGGAAGTTCTTCAGCGAAAACTCCGGATTTGTCTGCAGGACCCCGAACATATTACCTGCACGAGTAAGTAGCATCTCTTCTTCCCTTCTCCGGGTAGCCGGATTTCCTTGGACAAACTTTGCACATCTCGTCCTCCTCGTCCGATGCATCCTGGCAGTGATTGTTGCCATCGCACACGAGGCTGTCGTGGACGCAGGTCTTGTTGTCCTTGCACATCCACATGGACAGATTGTCTGCAAAGTGAAAACCCTCACTGATGACACGTTCACCTGAACATTTCAGATCCCTCGTTGGGAACACTCGGTTAGACTTGTCGTTGCAGACATCAAGGTAGCCCTGTCCAGAAGAGAGCTTGTACCTCAAGCTGGGGTACATGCACTGATATGGGTGATTGCCGGTGCATCTCACGCCCTCCTCTCCAGAGGGTCTGTGGCACTTCACTCCAGACCAGAAGGTCACATTGTGGCAGAAGTCGAACTTGGTCTTCTCTGTCTGACCACACAGCAGTCCGCTGACGCAAAATTCCTCGCTAAGCAGGCAACTCTCGCCACAGGCAACTTCGTACGCCTTGCAGTCATGATGGGCTGAGGCTGTCCTCTTGGCCTCGAGGTCTACATTTAAATCACAATGGGACTCATCACTGCGGTCAATGCAGTGAAAGACTCCGTCGCACAGATTTCTGAGGTCAATTCTCTGAGATGGCCTAGAACCCTGGCAGAGCCGATTAGTTTCCAAGTCCTGATTGGCCGCATTCTTAAACGTCTCCACATGATTCCAAGACAAGTCTTCACACAGTGACCGAGAGTATCTAGGAGTGCCTGGGCAGTGCGGATGAAATAGTGCCTGATAAGGCTCAATCAATACTGGACCACCCGTGGCTGTGATCATGCGGAGAAACGTTCTTTTCTGACAAAGGCTCTTGACCGGATTCAACAGGTTCCTGATGAAAGCACTGGAGCTGTTCAGAGCCTTCTCGCACGTGGAGTCAGACAGCTCCCAACCAAGAATGTAAAGCTGGGTCTGAAGATCCCTGAGGCAGAGCAGGTCGTCATGACCTTGAATGCACTTTTCGTTAGAAGGACAACGCACCCACCCTGGTTGACAGGGATCGTGGCAGTGACCATCCTGCTCGACACACTCTTCTCCAGCGCTAAGAGGGGTGGACTCGATTATGCCTGACAAGAGCACGAAGACGATGACGACCACGCCGTACTGCATAGCGGGACTGCACTTCACAAATACTAATTGCGACTTCAAAAGAATGCTAAAACGGAAGTTTCAGCACTGATAAAAAAAAGCAAGAAGAAAAAAAGATTCCGCGTAGAAGACTGGAAGTCAAGTTTGTGTCTACAAAGTCTTGTCTTTGTTGAAATATACATTTCATTTGGATAAAATACAGGATGTCATAGAGTCTGCGCCCCTTCAGCATGGACAGCTACCATGTACTATATTTGAATCTTGTCTGAGTGAGAGGTCCTCTCAGGGCCCCTATGGGGCCTCCTCTCACCAGGCATTGCCCCCATCACGTAATAGTGATCCACCAACCTATTATCATTTGCCGCCACCACCACCACGAGGAAGTAATTAAGCGATCTGGGATGGAGGATAATGGAGTAAGGACAAGCACAGCCCCCGTCCTTAATGTCTTAAAGCATAAAAAGTCTTCAGGATGTGTCATACGTCTACCTAATAACCTCCTTGAAGGTATTTGTTTTTGAATTTAAAAAATAGATAGCGTATAGTACTTTTAAAGGTCCCGGTGTTGTATGGAAAAAGCCGGACTTTGTTTTAGGTGATTTGCCCATTCTAATTTAATACGTCACAATAATCAACTTTGCATTGCAGGCAAATAGAAGAGAAGGATGAACGTGACTTTTCTAAACTTGATTCAGACGTATATGAGACGCCGAAGAATGGAGAGAACTCAAATCCTCAACCTGTCTCTGTCTTGGATGAGCCGAAAGCTCCAAAACACTCCCGATTCAGCCGTGATCTGATCTACGAGCGCATGAAGATGCGCACGGGTAATGGGGAGAGCCGCGATCCAAGCAAAGTCACCCCGGTGGGAGGGGGCGTCTTGGAGAAGAGGATCAAAGATGCTCTCACCTTGGGAGAAAACCAGGTACAGTAGATTCTCAATTTCACAATGGTTCTCGATTGAGCGATATGTTCGCTGTTGACCGTTTAAAATATTGTTTAATCGAGAATCAACCGTATTCACAGTATGATTGCTAAAAATGAAAATAAACTGAAGAACATTGTATAGGACTCGGCCGGCGAGGCTAGCGGTACCAGCAGGATGGGGAGCGGTGAGCACGGACAGATAGACGAGCTCCAGCGGTTGGTCGTGGGCGACACCATTAGGAGTGAGAGCAGGGGTAATCAAGATGGATCCACCCAAGAGGTTGCGCAGTCATGAAGATGATGAAACTTCTTGCAGAGATGCAGTGTTGCAACGACCTGGAGGTCATCTCCGTCGACGGCGTCCTTGGCTGCCACCCCTACGTGTTGGGTAGGTACCGCAAGATCGGGGGCTGCGGCGGGAGGTCGTTCTACCAGCATGCCAACAACACCGACATCTTTCTCTACCACGCGTGTGGGGCTTGGTATTTTGGCTTGGAGGCAAGAATATGATGTCCTTCATGATGGAGGCTGCATACATCGCCATTTTTTTCCAGATTGGCAGCTGCGGCGGGTGGATCTTGGCAAAGTCGCTCGATTTGTGCGCCTCGTCGACCCACCTGACGGTGTGGCAGTTCTTCAATGAGGGAAAGATGTTGGAGGACAAGACGTTCAAAGTAGTGGAGCGGTGCCAGCTGTACAACGACTTCAGACCTTTACCTACGGTGATTTGCGGTTTTCTTAGTATTACGTAATTACTATTTCAGTTGCAGAAGATGAATTATCACTTGCTTATCCTTTCAGGTGAATAACCCTTCTCTGATCCTTGGATTCAATCGTCCAGTCTACAACTATCCACATCAGCCAGTCTACAGAGAGCCTCCAACGACGCAACCGCCTCTAGTAGAAGAAGATCGAACAGAACCGATCAAGCACGAGCACATTCATTACCACATAAACGTGGACGAAGGAAGAGAAAAATATGCTCAGAAGGACCAGGAGTCCAAACGCCAACACAGCCATCGCTACAAGCCGGTAACATCTGGTACCAGTTCGTTGGGGGCCGGTTTCACCAGCCTGAAGGAGAATCACTTCGAGTTCCCCAGGCCCTTTGAACAATTGCTGCCAGGTGGACACTCCGTAAGCTTTCAAATCTCGGAAGAGGAGGTCGGACCAGAAGTACCTCTCCATGTGAAACAAGTAAGCATTGTCGTACAGGGTGAAATTTATTTAGCTTCATTGATGTACTACCCAATACTGGAGAAGAGTCCAAAAGGGTTGGAGGAGCTCTAGAAAATGCTGTGAATGGACCTACCAAAGGGAGACATGTTAAACACTCTTTTTCAAGCCCATTAGCGCGATGGTTTGGTCAATAACGAGCTGAACGCCACCAATGGGGGTCTTCATGATAGACTTTGGCTTGACCACGAAAAAGTTGACTCTTGACGCTGTTGAGAAAGATGTCGTCTCGTTGAGGCAACTTTGACATATGGGATTCAATAGCACAATGGACTCATTCATGTCCAACAAACTGACTAGCGACGATCCAAGCGTGCATCAACGGGTCAGGTGGAACCCGAGTGAGCACCCTGACAGCCCAGAACAGTTTGGGTCATGACTTGAACCACATTTTGTTGTCACAGGTCTATGAAGATCCGGCAGGGCTGTCGGCTGAGAGCATAGACAAGTACGTCCAGCAGCCTGGACGGCAGCACATCATGATCAACAACTTCCACATTCCGACCACTACCACAACGGTGACGCCTTCGACGAGGCCACGGACAAGAACGTCTTCCACCTCTACTACCACCACCACCACAACAGAGAAACCCTACCGGCCAGTGTTGGTGGTGCAGCGGCCGAACTCTGGTAGGATAGCATGCTTAGAGTTGCAGCTAATCTATGAATCACTCATTCAAATATGTACATATATATGTCCATGGTTCCAGACCACACTGTGGGGCCTACCAAGCTCAAAAATTGCATGTGACCCTCTTTTCACACGGGAAGTGATATAGGGGAGTCAAACTTGGGGGATGGGATTCCCCACGGGGCTACTTTAGAACCCAAAAATCAAAAAAAGCTTTGTTCTCACAAAAAAAAAATCTGTTAACGATACATATACCATAGGCACTTTTCGAAATAATAGCGATTTTCCAGGTTAAGTCATTGCAAATATTGCCCAAAACTTGTGTTGCGAGATGGCGGCATATTTAAGGTCACACCGGCGATTTTAACGTGAAACACTACTACATACGCTCGATTTCCCGCCACAGTTCTGGTGGTGCAATCACTTCTGCAACCAAGTGTAGATTTTAGATCTATGTAGATGTAAAATTGACTCTGTTTGTCGGCCAAACTCCTGGGTTCATCAGAAGCAACTTTGGTTGCGCTGTGGAAGTTGTAGAAGGGTCAAATCTAACGTAGGTGATCCATCGGGAGGTCTTCTTGTTCCCAAAATCAAAATCTGGCACGAAACACATGGTTTCATGGTTTTACTATGCTGAGCAATGCTGGGTACCTCAGCTTGTAGCTAATGTGTGATCAATCAGCATCAGCGATAAGGCCCGTATCTGTCGGAATTATTATTAACCGGCCACTCATTTCCGTCCAACCTGAACACACAATATTGTCCGCAGACCTCCAGCTTCACCGACCTCCTCCAATGTCGCTGAGAGACAAAATCAACCGGGATCTCATCACCCTCAAGTACGCCGTCAATGACGGTGTCAGCGGGACCTTTCAGCAGAGGCCGGAGCAGCAGGTGCTCATGTCATGCAATAATCACCTCAAATGTAGCTAACAAGAAAGTTCATTACAATCTTAGAACACTCCTCTGGTCGGCTACATCATCAAGAAGCGCCCGAACAGCAGCCAGCAGAACCGGGATCTCCCCTCACTGAGCCCCTACGTCCACTACGGGAACGCCAGGCATCAGATGGACGATGAGAAGTCAAGTCAGGAAAGTCAATTTTACTTTCCAGTCAAGAAACGAAGAAAAGTAGAAAAGAAAGCTCCAGAAGTGGACAAGAACTCGAGAAAGCTGCTTTGATCTCTTATATCATTATGCTGCTATGCAGATATCCTTCATCAGTTATGGAAGAGTATCTGTAATAACATAATAGAAACGAATCCCAACAATAAAGAGTAACGTACTGGCCCTTTTATTTCATGAAATATGTTGTAGATATATACCTGTATGAAACAGTGGAATATACTTTTTCAGGAAGGGATACAGGACATAAAAATACACGTACATTTCATTTCACATTTGCATTCGAACAGATATTACCTGGTTTAGGCTATTTCCCTTAAAAGAAATTTTAAAAACTTACACATATTGAGGGAAGAGGAGGTGAGGTAACAAAGTGAGAACACACATAGGAAGAGCCCCAAACACAAATTATAAGACCGTCTGGTAAAAAATAAAAAGACAAACGACGTCTTCCTCTCAGTTTTAAGTCAACTTTGAGGCCGTCAACCTGTGCTAACAGCTTGAAGAGGAAGTAGAGAATGATATCCCTAGATTATACACAGTACAACAGTACAATGCATTAATATATAACACATCACGTTTCTTTTTTTTCATACTTCGGCAGTTGCCCATCCATATTTTTTTGTTTTCTTGCTAGTCTCTTCCATGGGAAAGACGAAAACATTTTCCTTCACTCCTTCGCAGGCTGCTCTTGTTCGGTTTTCTCCTGCTCTTCCTCGGGTTTCTTCTCCGGAGAGCTGCTCGACGAAGCCTGGACGTCGGCCTGGACGTCTGCCTGGACGTCGGCCTGGACGTCTGCCTGGACGTCAGCCTGGACGTCGGCCTGGACGTCGGTCTGGACGTCGGTCTGGACGTCGGCCTGGACGTCGGCCTGGACGTCGGCCTGGACGTCGGCCTGGACGTCGGTCTGGACGTCGGTCTGGACGTCGGTCTGGACGTCGGTCTGGACGTCGGTCTGGACGTCGGTCTGGACGTCGGCCTGGACGTCGGTCTGGACGTCGGTCTGGACGTCGGCCTGGACGTCGGCCTGGACGTCGGTCTTGACGTCGGTCTTGACGTCGGTCTTGACGTCGGTCTTGACGTCGGTCTTGACGTCGGCCTGGACGTCGGCCTTGATGTCGACCTGGACGTCGAGGTGAGCTTTGAGCAAGGTCACCAGGTCTTCCACCTCCTCGTCGCTCGCCTCCTTCACCTTGGCCTTGAGAGACTCGTTCAGGTTCACCTTCTTGTCTTCCATCTGAGAGTTAGAGTACAACTCGGAGAGCTGGGCAAAGTCGACGCCAGACTCGGCCACTTTCTTCCTGAGGACAATGGCTCTCTCGCGGATGGCCCTGCGCTGCCTTAGGCGGGGTTCAAAGAGAGGCCTGGCAGGAAGAATTATACTAATTACAAAAGGCAATGGATCAAAAGTAACCCGTGCATGAATAAGTAAAGGATCACTGCTCAGTGTATAAGACCTACAAATACGTCGCGTAGCTCGTTGGAAAGAAGAGATTTAAATTTTTTCAAGTGTAAGAAGATTTTTTCATTCCGACCCAAGTCAACCGAGTTCTGGCCTCGCAAATCAGGGGTCACTTTTCGTAGTAGTCCTTTCTCAGATGAACCAAAAGTTTCGTTGCATCAATGAAGTCGGACTGAAAGATTTACGAGTGCGTGATTGGACTCATTCCAAAAATCATATTTGCAATTCTCATTTTCAAAAAGAATTTTGTGAGTCGTCCCCAAATCAAGCTAGTTATAACCTTCCAAATTTTAATTTGTAAAATACAAATTTTCTTTGTATGCCCGACAAAGTCTCTACCACTGGAGGGCTATCTTTAATCCTCCCGACGTAGTAACTACTTCGGTTTTAAGTGAACCTCCACTTTTACCTTGAGGTGATAACATCATGGTGTTTACCTAAGGGTCGCCTGTGTGGCCAGCACTCTCTTTAGCCTGGACAGTTCCTCCTCCTCCGACTCCACGGTCACCGTGACGGCCACCAGCTTGGAGGCATCCAGCGGTCCATTTACGACCGGAAGGGGAGAGGAATCAGCATCAAGGGACGTCGTCTTGTTAGGGCAAAGCAGGCGATGGAGGACCCTGAATGGAAGAACAAGAACATCACGCGCTGATAAATCATCAGGCTCACCGGTCATTATTAATTAATTCGTATTCGTTGTTGTCTTTGCATAATGTCTTCAGGCACAGAATACGCACCTGGAGAGCACCCTAGACCTGTCGGTGGCAGAGTTCGTCTCCGGGTTGGTGTCGCCGAGCACGGTTTTGGCGAGGGACCTGAGGCTGAGGCTGGTTATGGTCTTGGGGGCGTCGTCGGCGTACGCTCGAACCACGTGGGCCCCATTGGCAATACCGCACACGACTGAGCGAAAGTCGGAGGCCAGGTGGTAGCGGCGGAGGGCCTCCAGCAATAGGGGGACCAACACCTACAGAGCCGTAAACTTCATAATTTTGCCGGACCACGTAGGATCCTTCTCCTACCTTTCTATTGGGCTCGTGGCACACCAAGATGACCTTGTCGGCGCCGGCGCGCTCCCTGATGGACTTTAGCCAACTGATGAACTCCTGCAGAGCGGACACCTCCGACTTGGACTTTAGTATCTTTCCGGTCTCCATGTCCTTCAACATGCGATAACGGCCGATATTCACAACCCTGCAAGAGCGATGTCAGCAATTGCTAGGATGAACCCGCGAACATTTTCCCTGTCTAAGAAGGATCTGTCACATCACCTGATTCCAAACGACCTCCGGGCTCCGGGATTGGGATTCTTGTACGGCATGACGTACTGCGAAAACGTCTCCCCCTCGGAGGTCTTGTCGTCACTGCCACCGTTGAAGGCTCCGATCTGACAGATTTCATCCAGCAGGCGACGACCCGTGGTGTCCAGGTCCCAGGTCACGGCTATGTAGCGGCCGCTGTCACCTGCCATCACTGTCCCGCTAAGGGGCGGGTATGACAGCGGCTGGCTGCGGCGGCTGCTACTACTGCTGCCGCCGCCACCGTCGCCGGGGGACTTGGTCTCGGCGGACTCGGATTCAGACTCGATGGGAGCGGCATCCTTCTTGTCCGCTTCCTCGTTTGAGATGGCGGCCGGTGTCTCAGTGTCAGTCTTTTCGGCGTTAGCCGCCGCGGACTGTTGCGACTCCTTTTCCACGGGAGACATGGCCTGGAAGACTTCCTCGGTCAGTGCGTTTGGCTCTTACCGCTCAATCGGACTTGACCAGACAATGTTGAGGACTAGACAGGACTCTGAACACGGTTCTCTGATCTCGTACAGGCAGTTCAGAAGCTCTCGGTGCTTCTAACGGGCAGACATATGTCAAATCTCCGGTGATCCTGGACATCCACCCTTGCAAAGACTCACCTTTTGCAAGAATTTCCACGGATCTTGGGCTGGAACGAACGAATCCAGAGAGCCAAGCACTGAGGTAAGGACCAGACAAACTGAGAGAGGACTAAAAAAAAAACCTGTAAAAATGAAAAATTTGCAGCTAACTCTTTAACAGCCGGAGAAAGGGCGAGCCAGTTGCCGTGGACCAAAAGACTCTTGTCTTTCATCAGAATCACACAAAAAAGTCACCCAAAAGTGTGACTTGGTATGACCTTTATCAGGACAGGATAAACTGCCTTTGCCAAATATGTCGCCAAGAACGTTAGCACTGGGTCAACGCTACTTCTCAGAGGGTTTTTGAGCGTCTTTTTCATGAAAAATCCTTGCGCGAAGTCGCCCAAATTGGCATCTGTTAGGAAAGGGCACTTGAACGGCAAGCCAAGCAGGGTTGTCACAGGAGCTGCGCTTTGTCAAATGGATGCGGGGAAAAGGTTCTGAAAAAGGGTGAATGATGACATTCACATCTAGCAACTCTGCCATTCCTTTCGGGTGTTTTTTGAGTGCTGCTTGAGCATCGCACTGTTTTGCCGTGTCAGTTGGATCCATACGCGCGTTATACATATGTCATATAATACTGTGTTGTCACATCGTATCAGACTATATCTGACTGTTTAGGTAATAAAAGTCTACATCATAGGAGAAGAAGTGAATTACACAGAAGAAAAAGATTAATTTTTGTAGGCTAGCAATTTAACTCCAGTCCCATTTATTGGATTGGCGGCTAATTTTGGGTACTTTGCGGCTGAATCGGCTAATATAATGGTGAAGTGACAGATATAGGGTACAGCCAGCCAAATCATGTTGCAGCAGCTAATTCAGTAAGGTTTCTGGCAATTTTTGTAGAAGTAGCAATTCTTACATATGACATCTGAACTTGTTTTTTGTCTGCCAAAATCATTTGCCACTGTTGCTCTGAAGATCGTGTCTGGTTGGTTATTGGCTTGAAATCCAACTGAGCAAAACTGCAAAATTTTTGCCACCCATCCTGCATTCACTCTTTCTGTCTGGACTGCAGCCTATCAGTGGGCTGTGGGAGGTGCCAACATCAAGGAAGGTAACAATGCTGTCTTTTACATTTGGTCTTCATCAGTCACATCAAGGCACGCCAAACCAGTGACACTCATTGAGAAGAAGAAGTCAAAGGAGAGGCACAAGAACTAGAAGTCCCTTGATGACTTCATTGAGTCACAAAACCGTGTCTGACATTTAACAAAAGAAAATTACCTTTGTGCTTCCTTTTCATGCAGTCAGTGGTTGAAGCATGGGGTATGCAAGCACTCTCTTGGTCTTGCAATTCACCTGCATTACTGTACTGTACCTTACCATACCAAAGATGTCCCTATTAGACAGAAGTGTAAGCAGGGGTGTCCTGCCAAAGCAAAGGCTGCTTTGATATGTCAATAAAGTACGATTGCCATGATTCAAACTTTAGCAGTAAGATAATTATTACAGCAGTTGAAACAATTAGCCCCAAAGCATATAAATTTTGGGTCTAATTTTAGTGGCCAGTCCAATATTTTAGTCTTTGCCAAAAAAAATATTATTCCATTTTTTATGCTTCGTCTTCCTCACCCCATACGTTCAGAGTTGACACTTTGTGGCAGACTTTGATGCACTGATTTGGTTATTATCCACTATCCGTGGGAACTGAAAGGCATAAAAATGATACAGCAGTCGGTACACCTTTAGTTCAGTGACACATTCTTATATAACATTAAACTTTACAGTATCCTACAAGTTGTTCAAGCAGTAATATTGTGGCAGCGCTGTCACAGGGACGACAACTGCAGCAAAGAACCTCTCTTTTCTACAAGCGGACGATGGGACCTGCTATCAACTGACAACGTTGACTCTGGTTGAAGTTGGGCGCAGCTTCTTCAGTCATGACTACCGCTGCGCGCCCCACCTTCGACACCGCTCGCGGAGGCCAGGGTGCCCGCGAGCGCGACCTCTCTGCCCTGTCCAAGCAGTATTCTTCCAGAGATCTGTAAGTCGTCTTCGTCCAGTACCGCACTACTGTTGACATGTCTTCGCTCTCTCCAGCCCCTCCCATCAGTCCCTGAAGACCCGTGACCGGGGCCAGAGCAGCGTTGAGGAGCTCTCAGGCCGTGATCTCAAACGGGAACTGCATGAACGCGAGCGATTGGCGGCCAGGGAGAAAAGTGGAAGCAGCAGGATCTCCAGCCAGCAGAGGCAGCTGGAGGCATCATCAGCATCATCGTTAGTTTGAAAAAAGTGTGTGAAACAGATTTGGGTGTAAACTTATTTGACTTTTGCAGGTCAAAGAAGGCTCGCCTTGAGTTGTCTACCTCTGCAAATGTCGACGCTGATGACCCCATCGATGAGAGTGGGAATGAGAACTCAGATGATGACTCGGATGACGATGATGATACTGCTGCACTCATGGCAGAGTTGCAGAAGATAAAGCAGGAGAAGGCTATGGAGGAGATGGAGCGGGTGAGTATCAATACTTGGTCATTGGTCACTGACCATGAATGGTTGTTGTATGGCACCTTGACCCAACATTTGTGGCAGGAAGAGGAGAAGCGTGCTGAGGAGGAGAAGATCCGAATGGAGAACATCTTGACAGGGAATCCCTTGCTAAAAGACAAGTACGCAGGCTCTGAACTGAAGGTGGCTGGAGACATGAAGGTCAAGAGGCGATGGGACGATGACGTTGTCTTTAAAAATTGCTCCAGGTATGTTTCCTCAAGTTGACGAAAGATTTACTCTAATAATCTTCCAACCTCTAATAATCCCCCGTGACGGATCATTAGTGTAACTGCGGTGACTTCATATTGTAATGACACCTGTTTTTTAGAGCCGAGCCGGACAAGAAGGAGAAAACATTCATCAACGACACCATCAGAAGCGACTTCCACAAGAAATTCATGGACAAGTACATCAAGTAGATGAAAAAATAAATACACGTACCTGTATAGGACAATGTACAATACAAGTGCATCAGTACCTGAATAACTCCCGCTGATGCATCTCGCTGCTCTCTGCAGCAAAAATGATGAGGCTGAGCCTTGATTGAACATTTAGGAACATTTTTGCGTGGCATGACCATTTCTGGAATTTCTTCATTATTATTAACCATGATTATTAACCAAATTATGAACCACCAAGTCTCTCAGATGTGCAGACACGGTGACTAACCATTCTCGGTCAATATCAATCGAAATCCATCTCTATTTTCCATCATGTTTTTTAAGACCACCTACATGTCAAGCAAAGTTACTCGTCAGTGCAGCTCGTGATGAGTTCTGCCTGTTTGGGGAACTTCTTGAGCAGGTCCGTCCTGGTTCCCATGACGTCGTACCTGGGGTCGAATCCGGGCGATACCACGACGCTGTAAAGACTGAACCCCTTGGCCTTGTTTTCCTCTTCCACGAAGAAAGTCAAAAACCGGTGAGCAGGAACTACTAGTTGGAGTTCTTGGCCATCGCCAGGTCCCAGAACTCGTCGGACGACCTGGTATTAACGACTGTGCACTACCGGTTGAAGGGAGAACATGGAACTCCTCACCTGCTCCGGACTGGTGTCGTCGAGGTAGAATACAGTAAGAGAGTCTCCGGCGTGGTAGAAGAAGTACTCGTCGCTGGCCAATGAGTGGAAAAATCCACGCTAATAAGATTGACCCATAAGGTACTACCCATTTTGTACACTGCCCAACGTTTGTTTACCTGGTGATTGAGTCGCAAGAAGTAGACCGAAGACGAAGCTTTCCTCTCCTCGTTGTCGTTCTCCACCCGGATGCTGCTCCTGAATATCTCTTTGAAGAATCCATGACCTGGACGTGGCTGTTCCTTCAGGTCCAGCTTCCTGATCCAATAGTCCGCTGATGCCATGACGAAATTACTCCAGAGTATGTTGTGTAACGTGCACCTAAAGCGAATTTATGTAATGTGTCACGGTGCTGAGCTGCTCAGTGCTGAGATACGTTGACGTATCAGTGCTTTGCAGATGAAACACACGATTCTTATGTGTTGAGCCATACGAGTACAAGAAGATAGAGGGGCTACCGACTTCAAAAACTGGGTTATCTTGCATCCTGGGGTGGTATGACGGCGACAGCGGCAGCGGCAGCGGCGGCGGTGGCCCCCGTGGTGCTGTAGGGCTCGCACAAGTAGACAGTAGAAGCTGCTACTGTAGCAGGTGCAGTGTTGATCGTGGTTTGCTATGATCGTATCATTAGTGTTTTACTGTTTCCCGTGCACACGTATACTGACATATCAACATAGCAATCAACAACCAGCCTCGACTCGACCTTCGCAGCGACAACATCATCTACCTCATACATATCTCATCTACCTCCAACATCTACAACATGTCTGGCTATAACTATACAACTTATCTGGTGGATCCTGCCACTGTTCCTGAGCAGCCTCAGGATCTTATCCAGCAATGAGGAACCTGACCTTGCCCACACCTACCATGAATGACACCAAGTTTATGGTAAAAAGAAAGCTTCTTGCCAACTCCAGCATGTGTGGTGCATGCAACAGGCTGAGGACTATCCACCAGGACCCTGCCAAGACTGACACCATCATCTGTGAGTGTCCCACTCATCAGTGCAGAAGTAAAAAGTCCGGACATGAGGGCAGCTTCTTCTCTGCGAGCCAGCTGTCCCTGGTACAGTTCCTGACCTTTTTGTACTGCTGGGCTGAAGAGTATCCACTCTTTCAATCCAACAAGGGGTCTGGTGGTATGACAGCATACCAACATACCTGCAACTGTATTGGGCGCACTCCAATGTCATGAAACTTCCATAAAGCAATGGAAACTATGCTCTGTTGATCTGCTGCTGACAAGCCACTGACAAAGAAGTAAGCTAGTGGACACTTCCATATCTCCTGAATTGACACAGTCAATAACACTAGGACATCTGTGGCTTGCTTTGAGGCAGCGACATCTCCATGTCCAAGATTAATGTACCTGTGAAACTTATTCTTATCATAGTCCATCATCTTCTGAATCTTCATCTCATCCATGACTAGATTGATGAGAACAGTCTTACCTTTGCCTGCAAAGTCTTTCACCTTGGACTTGAGGTGCTCAGATGCCTCATCTGTGAATCCAGTGGTTCTGTTGATACTCTTGTACCATCCCCTAAGTACTCTTGAATGTGGAAGACAAAGATTCAAACGCTTTCTCAGGTGCAAGTACCCTTGAGGGCTATAGAAGCAGAGGGTAACATGGAATTTCTTCAATTCATCACAATAAGGCCTCCACTTCATTTTTTTCTGTGTTGTGAGGCGATTGAAATAGATGTTGCCACTGGTGTACAGCTACCAATTTGAATCTGCTCTGTGAATAAAGTATTTTTTGACTGCTTTATTGTCTTCAAGAACAAAATTTTCTTTTTCACTTGGTTACAAAGATTGCACAAGGCCCATTGAAGCTTCTTAATTTGTCCCTTCAACTTATTATTCTCCTCCTGAAGTTTGCCTTGACCCTGAAGTAATTTCCAGTTTTGTACATGGAGTTCCTTGTGTTCATGCACCTTGTCAATTGCCCTTCCATGTATTTCCATATCACGTTGTGCAAATGTGTTTTGATACTTCTCATCATCAGTGGCACAGGACTTTTCAGCTGTAGCAGTGCTGGAAGTCTGAGTCTTGACTGGAGTCTTGAATCACCATGGCTGTATCCTAGGTTTGAAAAGTTTGACGGGGACCTTGGAATGAAGTAACATGAGGTAGTGAACGTGTTGGTGGAACTGGTGGCCCTTTCATAAAGATTGTTGGTGCAGTATCCTTCTTCAAATAGCTGAGCCTGGCTGAGGAAACAATGAATTTCGTCTCAAAGTGCATTGAACATAAACGAGCATGCTTGGATGGTTTCCAATCTGGTCTGCCACAACATTTAAGCCAGTCCTTGCATCGCTCAGCCTCTACACGGAATCTGCAAACGAATGTGTCGGAGAGGCTGATGAGGCTTCAGACGACACTGCGGATGAAGCTGCAGACGAGACAGCCAATGAAGCTGCTGCAGATAAACGTGCTGCCAATGACGCAGATGAGACAGGAGCAGACAAGACTGTCTATAAAGCTGCAGATGACACTGGTGCAGATGAGAATGCAGATGAGGGCAAGGTTGCTCTTCCTCCTCACTAATGAAACTTGGCCTTTGATGGTGTAAATGGCTTTTGTTTACTCTGCATGTGTGTTTTGCTCACAGGATTGACCCGGCAGTTGAAAAAGGGGGAGAGACCTAGACCTTCTTTTCATTTGCCTGTTGCCCTATCTAACTTCAAAGCATAAAACTTCTTTAGAATGTGTATCAAGGAGAGATATGTTCAGAGGATATTTGTACTGGTAAAGCACTCATCCTCATATTTACAAAAATGCTTTATAAATAGTGATCATGGCACTGTCAGACACTTAAGTGCAAAACATCTGGGTCATCCAGGTGTCTGTGGTTGGTCTTCATTAGTCTTCGTTCAGACAAGAAAATGTCAGGCAGCCTCATGAGCAGTAGCCTCTCCATCTATCTGTACTCGTCTGTTGAACCTCTGACTGTGATAAGCCTTGGCTAGATCCGAAAGACCTCAGAAGAAATAAAAGTTTAAGAACTGAAACAAGACAACATGTCAGCAACTGCCTTGCGCAACAAGGTCAAAGGTTACACCAGCAATTCTTTGCCTGACGAGAACCTCCCTGCTGGTACATTTTGAACGACTTAAGAGCAACTTCTCTTCCTTGTCCAGAGGCTTGGTCAATACAGGGCCTAACAGGTAAGCCGAGACCATGTTCAGTGGCATCCAGATCACGGAAGGAATAAAACTAGGGCAACGATATTGTAAAGAGAAAGCTTTATTAGTTTACTGACTAAAATTTTTATTTAAAATGCCCGCCTTAGGCAGCTGGCATCTTCTTGATCCGTGGCCTGAGTGCTTTGCAGGCCTTGACCACGTTTGCGGGTTTGACGGCGGCACTGATGGAGCATTTGAGTCCGGCGCGGCGGTGATCTTGGACATGCGAATCCTGCTGCTCCTTGGCTTGTTGGCTTTTCTCTTGGCCTTCACCCCCAATCTTTCACTCGTGGATGTCATATGCCTGCCACCATCATCCGGCTCCTGCAGTACCCCAAGGCCACAAGGCTTTATATATTAGACGAAGATATGCAGCGACAACGTATGGCTAATATTACGACCTTGAAAAAAACGTCAACGATTACTTGGTGCAATCTCGTACGGACCTTCCGTCATGTCGCTTATAGCGATTAATTAAGCAACACCTTGACCGGGTTGCCACACATGGCAGTCACAAACCGCTTTGTCCATGCTACTACTGTCACTGTGCAATCACTGTGCAAATTTTTGGCCGTCCAGAAAATGCTAGCGGCGGTGTTCTGGTCAAAGTTATACTTAGGGTTGTTAAATATCACTTGATTCTTAAAAATTTTCTATTTTGAGCTAGTTATGTTGAACAAGGCCTTGCCTGTAGCCTCTTACAAGTGGCAGTGCCCCTGTTAACCTTACCAACCTTCAGGATGCTGTCATTCATCAGGCAGCTGTTAATACCAGGTGCGCCACCTCGCCCTATACATATTTTCAATCAATATTTTTGGCATCTTACGGTCAAATTATGTCGTTCAAATGCCCAAGGTTGGATATGCATGTGCAATAGCTTTCATTTGAGGTATAAACAAACTTCCTATGACAAAAATTGACCACACTAGTTCAAAATGGCTGAACTCAGGGAAAAAATTGTTGCACACATCATTGCCAGAGACAGCATCACAGCTGTTGCTGAGAAGTTTAATGTGACCAGGAAGACTGTCCACAGCTCCTGGAAGCTGTATGAGGAGACTGGGGATTACAAGCAGCGCCGTGGAGGTCCGAGGCCACGTTCTGGCTGTTCTGAGGCCTTGGTGGAGTCTGTGAAGACAAAGATCAAGGAGAACCCCAGCACCTCCATCCGCACCCTTGCCAGAGACTTCAGCTTGCCCGAGACAACCATGAGGAGGCTGGTGAAGGTGGACCTGGGCTTAAAGAGCTTGGCCAAGACCAAGGTGCAGCAGCTGACCCCCGTCAAGAGGTCCAAGAGGGAGTCCAGAGGCCAGAAGATGCTCAATCTTCTGCACCAGGAGACAGTTGGGTGTGTCTTAGTGTTCTCAGACAAGAAAGACTTCCATGTGGATCAGTTCCTCAACAGGAGGAATGACAGGTACCTGGCCACCTCCACCAAGGACACAGACCTCTCCATTAGGTATGTTGGGGCCAGTAAATTCCCTGACAAGAAGATGATGTTTGGGTACATTGGATCAGATGGGACAGCCTTCCCTCCAATTTGGATTGAGGGGAACATGGACGGACTGATGTACAAGAATATCATGGCCAGGAAGGTCATTCCCACTGTGGAGAGGACCTATGGGAAGGACAAGTTCGTGTTGGTCCAAGATGGGGCGAGTTGCCACACATCAAAGGTAATACAGGGCTACCTCAGCAGGCGATTGGGGTCCAGGGGGTTCTGGTCCAAGACAGTTTGGCTGCCCAATTTGCTGAACCTGAACCCCATGGACTTCAGTATCTGGAACCAGGTTGAGGCAGCCGCTCGTGCCACGCCCCACAGCAATGTGGCTAGCCTGATGTCAGCCATGGAGGTTGCCTGAAACAACATGAGCAGGGGATACATCCAGAACTGTTGCAAGAGGCTCAGGAGCAGGGTGGAGGCCATTGTGGCAGCTGAAGGGGGAGTGATTGAAAAGTAGCAGTGATTTATAACCATTTCTGAGCAGTATTTATATTCATGTTCATGAAATGTTGACCCAAATTGCTGGGCATTTTTTCTGATTAAATTGGCATGTCCAACTTGTGCCAGAACAACATGGTTTGCTAGTCTTTGCTCCCAAAAACATGCATGAACTCATAATTTGATCTTTCTCCATCTGTCTGATATGTTTGTGGACATGTTCATCTCTGCCTTGGTGTACAGCAGCCATCTGGAGGTGAGATGTTCTGCCATCAGCACCACCAAGCTGTTGAAGGCCATGGACGGGGCCATGATGGTCAGATTGGTCTCAAATTTGGCATGAATGTATGGTTGTGCATATAGATCAATCGATATTTGCACACCTCATATCTAACTTTAGCAAGAACGTGATCAAGGGCATGTTTCCAATGTCAAATTTTTGTGAATTGGGCGAGGTGGCGCTCCTGGTATATAACGGTGGCTTTCAAAGAAGAGCACAGAGAGCAGATGTCAATTGGGGTACGTTTTTGAGGGAAAAAATGAGCTATGAGGTGTTGATTCTCATGAATCATAATCTTACTTTAGTGACAAGAAATTGCCCTAGAAACCTTATCACCCTACATAAACTACCAAAATCGGTGTGATAACTTCTTACCAGAGCTCAGATATCTTGGATTAACTCTGTTAATACTTACCTAACAAAGCTATGCTGCAAAGCAAATTGAGCTTAGGCTAGACTCAACAATGAGAATTTGTCACCGTGCCCATGCAGCTTGCAGAAGCGTGCAAAAAATGGCCCCAAAAATATGCACAGCGACTTATAATGCTTACAACATAGTGCGGTACGTGGGGGTGGAACGACAGTTGGGAATCACTCAGGAAAACTTGTTGCAACACCAACAAAATTCTGTAAGATGACGCCCAGTATAGTCCAGATTAGACATAGGAACCCAAGAAGACTCAAAAATAAGCTCGCTTCTGCCATTTTGAAATGATTCATAACTGTCTTCTTACCCTGTACTTGTATTAGTGTGCGTGCAGTGCACGGACGTGAGTATTTAATGCTCATAAAACTGCAGGTACATATGTATTACATACAGCGCACTTAAACTTGCTTACCCTAGCAAAAGTGTAGATCTCGGATCGAGTGAGGCCTACATAGCTCAGCCATTCATTATGACTGCCAATGCGTCATCGTCCTTTCAAAAGAATATTTGTGCAGACGCTCGCGTCCTTGTTGGAGTTTTTACTCTACAGCGTGGCGGAGTAGAAAATGTGAAACATTCATTTCGGAAATTTCCAATCTACCGACCCCGAGAGTTCTTTCAACTCCGACTGCTTCTTATTCCTTGCCGTCCACATACAGTAGAGACCGTCCGGCACTGCACAGTCGAGGAGTAGTGATGGCACAAGCCGAGCCTCGAGCCCTTTCAGAGTCCATCTAAGACTCTGTGCAACTGTTTTACTGCCCCCGCACCCTGTATGGTGAGTCAGAGACGTTCGGAGTTTCGTTCCGCCACTTTGTGCTGGTGCAAGTGTCTGTGTAACTCTCTGGCACCGCGTGTGCGTGTAAAAGCGTGTCCGCGAGCGTACCGAAGACATCGGTGAGCGCCATCGAGCATGTTTGCAGTGAAGTGATCACTCAGTACTGCTGTTAGTGATCAGCTGATCAGAAATTTTGAACATTGCAGCATTGTGGAACACTCACCGTCTTTATCTGGCGCTACCGTACATTGCGCCTAAGGAGATTTGCAACGCATTTAAAAGGTAAAACATACGAGTGAGCACTTCATTAGTCTATCTGTGACGTGTAGACAAGGCTACACAGTTATGTGTTTATGCAGACTTTATAGAGGCTGTAGACTTTGTGCCGTAAATGCCCCAATAACTAGACTTGCCTGATTATTTTGAAACTCCTACTCAAGGGTGTTGGTGGTATAATTGGAACCTGTTGGAGTGCGTCATAGGATATCTTACCTAATTAAGCCACCTGGAGAAGGCGTCGTCAAATAGTTTTTGAAAAAATAATCGCTTTGACCCCTCTCTCTTACAAACCTTACTATATGTACTTCAGAACAGCATAACTGTACGACCACAGAAGATTAAAAAATCGGTCAAGCCTAATTTACAAGGTAGCCTAAGAAGATATTGTAACTCATTGGTAAAGTGGCGAACATAGGCGAGCGGCAAGATCATGTGTGTGCAGGGTGGGCTAAGAAGATTTGCTCCTCATTTTGAAGGCGGGAAACAAAAATGCGAATCACCCTGTATTCGTCATGCATGACGTAAAAAATCCGCTCTTCTTTTTTACCACAGTCAACGCGTTCAACAGCTGATTGTTCTAGAGCCTCCTGCGTTCTTTGCTATGTGATGGCTCCACTGTACGCGTGCCCGATGGTGTGCGCGTAGCTGAGCTTCCACCGCGACTGCACCGAGTTCACAGTCGGTCTCCTCTGGTCTCCACTTCACTAAGGACTCCCAGAGCGCGGAGTCGAGGAGCAACTTAAAGTAGATCAACTGACGTCGCAGAGGTCGATGTCCTACAAAGCTGTACGGTGAGAGTGACATTTCAAATAAGACCCGGATATTTTTACACTAATGTTCATACACTTATTTTTTACGCTGTCGTGAGTTGTTGGGACGTCTACGTACAGTGCAAATCAAAGGGGATCAAGCTATAAGCGCCGATTAAAATTACTTTAGGATGGGTTACGAGAATGACCTGATGAGCATGTAGGTGAGACTTTGCGGTCAAACCTGAGGGTGGCAGAAATCTGAGCAGCGGAGAAATGAGCAGAAATGATCCCATGATATATCCTGTATCATGAGCAGCTCAGTGACACAGAATCACGGTAGTAGATATCATAAACTTGTGAGTGCAACTGTTCCTTGCCCTTCTCATAGTACACGAATGTGTATCCATCATCATTTCTGAAAGGGCCAAAGTCAACTCTTCACTTATAGTCTTCGAAGCAAAGTGACACGATCAAAACTTGCAAAGGCCAAAAATGTCAAGGACTGCGGAATACTTGACTTCAGACGTGTCAGTGATGTGACGAACGGAGGTCTCAGTGACAAAGCAGATGTGGTGATTCTGTGAAGGAAACTACTAAATTCCACGCATTAACCTTGTCCAATGATTCATACTGAGTGAACAGTCACGACGTCAGTATACTACGGTACTTCTGAACGCCTCTGTATCAGGCTATTCGTACTGGGGATGGAATCGAGCCCAGCCCTATCCCAAAGTCCGGCTTTTTCAAGCCCGTCACATCTTAGATTGTGGACGAGGGTGATCAAGGGGAATCGAGACTACTTTTTGCATTCATTTATCGAGTGCGCGGAAGTATTATATACGCAACCTTAAAAACTTATAGCAAAGCAACCATCGGAGATGACTGAATAATTTTTTGTCTAAAGGTCTCCTGACTTATTTGACGACAAACTGAGCACACAAAATTTGTTGTTTATTGTCAGTTTGATGTCAAAATGAAAAGATGGAAGTTCTTTGTCTAAAAGTGATTGCACAGCTTGAAAGAGGTGACAGGCCTGTGGACATGGCCAAGGACTTCAGTATCCACAGACAGACCATGTACAGCATCAAGAGGCTCTGTGAGGTGACGGGGACCTTCTCCAACACCTCCAGTGGAGGTAGGTCAAAGACAATGAGGACAGAGACCAAGATCAGTCAGGTACAGAGACCAAGATCAGTCAGGTACAGAGACCAAGATCAGTCAGGTACAGAGACCAAGATCAGTCAGGTACAGAGACCAAGAT
>JAAUXU010015230.1_pt1 | contig 24846 bp, 20 predicted proteins | sample 7278151 | NCBI WGS metagenome assembly JAAUXU01 (sample SAMN14350113, study PRJNA611818) | marine sediment metagenome | isolation source: surface marine sediment (1.8m) | place: French Polynesia: Moorea | collected 2018-08 | reverse complement strand
TGTCAGTAGCTTTCCATGGCTCGAGAAGGAGTCAGCTGAAGTGGACAGTGAGCTGGACACACCCGGCAAGCCCGACTTGGGCTTGACCCATCAACTGACGGCCCGCTGCCACCACCGCCACGAGCTGGGGAGAGCAGGAGAGTGTCCAAATCAACCAGTAACAAAAGCAACAAAATAGTGCATGGTGAGGTCGAGGTGCATGGACAGCGTGAAGTACGTGGTGGACGAGGAGAACGTATAGAATTCTCCTGAGCAAAGCCGGGTGCAGGTTCAGCTAGTGTTTCCATATTTGTGGAGCGTTGCACGCTCCTTTGTGTGTGCAGTGCACTCACGCGCCAGGTGAGCAAACTCCTCGCGTGCCCTACCAAAGAATCTGCACTTGTCTGACAGGGACTCTTGAAATAAAACCGAGGAGGCCTCGGGGGTTGAAGTTGTTGAAGTTGGCTGAAATTTTCCTTGGTGAATCCTGTCCCCTCAGGCGTCCTATATCCATTTCCAGCACAACTAGACAGATTGAGTTCATAGGGAACCTGAACAATCTTGTTCAAGGAGAACATTCCAGCTTGTCGGCAATACATTCTCAGACGGGGTCAATGAATTTCTATGTTTTGTGCAAGGCATTTAGTTTCGACCGAGAAGTAGGTTTCATCCTCTATGAAGACCTCGACATTGCCTGTGTCTCACAGGACACCACGCTTTAATCAAAAAAGTTGAAAATGTTATTTTGAAGCATTTAAACATTGCTAGCGCTTTCTCGCCACCCACTTTGTGGGGTAGAAGGAATGATACAACAAAAAAGCACAATGTGTGTGTGTCCGCGTCAACGCTTCGCTCTAACCACATACTTGGTTACGCAACCACTGCGCAAAATCTGGAAATCGACTGCAGACAGGCAGACAAACACGACGAACCTAATCTAACCTGACCCAGCCACTCACACTGCACCGGGCAAAAGTCCGAAAAGCAGCCCACGAAATTGCTTGATCTATGTTCTTTCACGAAATCGGCAGCAAAAATCAGCCGCGGAAAATGCAGCCACGCAAAACCAGCCGCAGACAGACAGAGATCAGCCGCGTAAAACCAGCGAAAATCAGCCGCGCGGATCAGCCGCGGACAGACAGACACACGCGAAAATGCCGGAAATCAGCCGCAGAGATCAGACAGACAGACACACTCACTCACACACACACACACATACACACACACACACACACACACACACATGTCGCTTTTTATATGTGTAGGAATTCACATAAAACAAAAGCTGGACGTGGTCACGTCTTCAGAGTTTGCAAAATCAAGTTTGCATCAATCTCCTTAATGCTTTAAAGCCCCTTGTCTTGAACCGATGACCCCATGATGACGGTAATTTCTTTCGTAAATTCACGCAACCTCTACCAATGTCTCCGTCGGTCCGTCATAGGCTCCGACGGCTGCATTCGTGTGTGGGACCTCTGGAGTCTGTTCCACGCTGAGCCGAGCGACCGCGACGAACTTGACTCCGCCTTCTACCGAATGGACCCCATGAACGAGGTCGAGGTCGAGGCTGGCGCAATCCTCACCTCAATCACCAGGAGCAGACAAAAGGGAGACCAGAACATCTGGTTTATTCAGGTATAAGAAGCGAGCCTGTTTGCGGGTTTCATTGTCTTTTTTGTGAGTTATGTCAATTTTTTTCTCTTTTTTTTTCTCTTTTTTTGCTTAGTTTCCGTCAGTTCCATTTTTTCGTTCCAGTCGTCCATTCCTGGCCAGTTCAACTCAAGCACAGGGGATTTGCATGTATTCGAGGCAAACACCTGCAAAAAAGCACACGAGAACAGTCCTGTGTTGAAGTTGAAAGTTTGGGTGATAAAGTGAGTGCTGCCCACCTCTGGATCTGATTGCGTTCGTGTTGACGTCCCCAGCGATGACTCCGGTGTCCGCGTCGGCGTTGAAGTTCACGCCCACGACGAATGGGCAGCTGCAGTCTGAGAGTGGGAAGGAACAAAGTTAATTTTTTGAAAAGTGGCTCAAAATGTGGCTAAAAGTGCCTCGCTGGCCAGGCGTCGATTAAAAAAGTCAACTTACATTTTAGGTAATGGCGCTATTGGCTAGCTTTTAATGCAGTCTGAAAAGTAGCTGATCCATTCACACACTCACCGCAAACTGGTGCATTGACGGTCTGTCCATCTTGGGGGTTAAAGAAGGTTCCGCAGAACCTGGACGACACCACGCTGTTGAAGTTGCTCTGGGTGCACTGGCTTGACCCACCTAAAAACAAGTCATTATAGCAAACAGGGCATTAAATGAACAGTGTAGCAACCGTCGATGAATATGAAGTCCTCCGTCAGGCAATCGTCCACGATGGAGGTGAGTGCATTGTTCTTGACGGAGGGCGTGAAGGCGTCGTCCGTGTTGGGGCAGGCCTGGTACTGCACGCAGCAGAAGCCCTCCTCCTTGCGAAGGCACACCGAGTACCTGGAACGTGCTCAAGAAGAAAAGACGCCCGTTGCTTCCCTTTGGGACCCTGTTACACTCACCGCTGGTTCGGCAGATGCGTCTCTCCGGCCGTCGGCGCGAAGTTGAACGTCTCGATCCGGCCGGTGGTGCCGACGTGATACTGCAGACAAGTGTCTGGAGAACTACCGAAGAAGACAGAAAAGAAGTCCTTTGAGTTTTCGACATGTACTACAGCATCCAGAACTGCAGAGCCCGGCATCGACAATGTCAGTTACATGGTGCAAAAGCTGGCAAGCAGCTGACTGATCTGTTCAAAATCTTGATTTCGCACCTTAAGGGTGATCCGCACAAGACCTGGGTGACCTTGATGTCGAACTGCCTCGTTGTGCTGGTACCCGAGAAGGTGAACGCCAGCGTCGCGGTGTCACTTGCCATGTTGCCAAGGTTCACGTACACTAAGGAAGAAAAGTAAAACGACGACGTGATTGTGAGTTAGATATAGCAAGACTTACTGTGCTGTCCAGAATTCTGGCCACAGATTGTTGGGACGAGGTCACCCGTTGATCCAGTCGACTTTGTACAAGAAAGCACAGTTATACCTTAACTATATTTCGTTCTATGGCCTTGTATTAGCAGACCGTGACAATGAAGGTGTCTGTGCACATGCCGGCGGTGCCCGCGGTCTCCAGGGTGTCGCCCAGACCCACGGTGGAAAACGTCTCAAAGTCCAGGCGGAGGTCACACACGTCTAGCAAAAGTATTATAGTCCAGCAAAGTCCTCCATCGCTCTTTCTCTTTCTCTTACTGCTGGCACACTTCTGCACCGTGTAGCTGATGCTGTCGGTGGTGGTGAGCGAGCTCGGGAATCCGGGGTTCTGGATGTACGTGCAGTTCTGGGTGACGGTACCGGTCGTGCCCGACAACACGAACACGCAGCACACGCCGAAGCTGGCAAAGAAGACGTCGACTTAGTGCACGGGGCACGCGGAGATTCATCATGACCACAACTATAAAACGTACCCAGCGGCGCAGTTGCCCGAGACCATTCCCCCGCTGTCGGCGCAGTCGCTCTGAGTCAGACAAGTCCCGTTGCGGCTGCGTGAGCTGAAAACATTTTTATATATATTTTATTATATATATAAATATTGAATAATATAGTATCAAATCTACCCTAAAAGCGTCGAGGCGCTGGCGCAAGGTTCATTGCGGAAGGACACGATGGTGAAGAGCGAGAGGACTGAAAAAATAACATAACTTTACTCAATCGGTTAAACCGTCACTCCTAGATAAGTCGCAGCCAGTGAGTGAATTGTCCACCTGCAGGCTTGATTAGATTGGAGCGGATGCTCCGGGTGGGGAGGAGTTGGGCCAAGTACAAGAAGACCCTGGTCCTGCTTACAGAGGAGTTTGGGCCAAGTACAAGAAGACCCTGGTCCTGCTTACAGTTGTTCTCGGTAACACGATTGGGACATTTTTTTGCATTCTTGCCGACGAGAAGCAAGGGTGAAACGAGCAGCAAAACATTGTGTCATGCGGACTAAGAATGAAATAACAGGCCTTGGGCCTACGGGCCCAAGCAAAACAGTGTGTCCCAGAGGGCGACGTCCCTGTCCCTCATGAAGTTGGACTTTTTTGCTGCTGAGCTTTTTGGCTACTACCGCTCTGGCGACGCAAATTCCCCTGCTTTGACGCCTTCTCAATTGACCGCGACGACGCTCGTCAAGGAGGACTTCTGGCCCGTGTTCGGCAAGGTGACTCACGCCTTCCGTTTCTGCTGTCCTGGGGGTCCTCTTGCGGCCCATTTTCGTCCGTTGCCCATGAAAATGAGCAGGCAAAAGCGAACAAAACGGAGAAAAGACCCAAGTTCATATTCAGGTCTCGGTTCAGATGTTTTCTGGACGAAGGAGAAAATGGAACTGACACAGGCAGGTGCAACAATTCTGCAAAAGGTAGAAAAACAGTTACATCTTGGCTCCATTCGTCAAAAATTTGCACTTTTCTTAATGATACATAATGTGGGTGAACTCCCACCATCAATCAGTCCCACGAAAGTGCAGTCGCAGTTTGCAAAGAAAATTGCAAGGTTCATTGAGCTCTCCCTCAAAAAAGAAACTGATACTTTGCTTCTTCTCCTGCTGCTGCTTAGGACTCCTCGGGGAGCTTGTGGCGCGTTGACCTCTCGTTCTCGCTGTCCATGCAGAAGCCGGCGCGACTCTTCCGCTGCCACAGCGACCGCGTGCACGCGCTGTCCACGTCGGGCGCCAACACAGCGCCGCTTCTGCTCGTCAGCGGCGGCGCGGACGGCCGCGCCTGCGTCTACGACCTCCACCGGAAGACACTGATCGACTCGGTCAAGTGCGCCTCTAGCGTCACCTGCGTCGTCGCGGTCTCGGCCTCCTCCTCCGGGATGACGGCCCTGATCGGGTACAGCGACGGTGTCGTTAGACTCTTTCGCATCGACGCCGAGGCCGACGCCGCGGCCTCGGAACGAGGGACCAGGGGCAGCGTGGCCGGGAACATCTTCAAACTCACGAGAGCTCTCTCGGTCAAGTGAGCCCCTGCTGTACTTTCACTTTTCATGATAACAATCTGTTCAAACAGCTGATTCATGAATGCTCATGAATGTTATGCTGCATATATTGCACTTTTGGCAAATACTCAATCAGCACGATAATCTTGCAAAAGACAAGGTTAATCTTGGGTCCTCCACGTAATATCAGTTGAGGCAGATTGCTAAAATCCAAGGTCTCTGCAGAAATTAGAGTCGCAAAAAATCGAACGTTCACTGTAAGGATTGCTATGGATATTTTACAAGTTGTTGAATCATGACAGGTTCAGGTTGGTTCTGGCTCGCAAGCCGCACTCCTCGTCCGTGAAGTCCATCTCTATCAGCATCGGCGTCAGCGGCAACGGCGTCAACGGTAACGGCATCAGCACCAATAGCGGCCGTTCAGTAGCGACTCTCAGCGCAGACGCCGCCATCTTCTTCTTTCGTCTCTGCGCCAGCGGCGCAGACTTGACGCCAATCAGGCGCATGGAATTTGGTCGCCAACCAGAGGTGTTCCAGTGGCGAGGAAGAGGACTCCAGCAGGTGATCTCAGTGTCCTCACCGAGAACGCGTTTCTCAAGGTGCGTCAGGGCAGCCTCGTTCTTTTCAGCCCCGCGGCTTCCTCGTCGTGTTCGCCGACGGCCAGTGCCACGAGTTCGACCCCAAAGACCCCGAAGCATTCTTCTCGAAGCCGCCCGGCCCGGACTCGTTCGTCAGCCCCGAGCCTCCCCAGGCCACCCGGACGTTCAGCTTGTCCCCTCCAGGCGTGGTCGTCGTCTTTGTCGTCACGGCCGTGCACCACGTGCAGTTCCTCGACCTCCCCTCCGGGGAGGAGGACTCCCCTGAGACCCTGGTGGCGGTCGTGACCTCCGAGGTGAACTCAGGCGACTCCAGCAACGCCCTCGTCGTCGTGCGAGCCACGAAAAACGAGCATCTCCTGCTTCCGCTTCCGCCATCGCCCTCGGCCGTCAGCATCACGAAAGTTGCCTTCTGGTGAGTCGAGTCTTCCCGGGAGACCCCGGACAAAACCAAAGCCGTGATAACTGGCGCGTTTTTTATGGCTCAAGGAGCTCGTCTGGACCGGGTTCTCTTTTTTCTCCCTCCTGCGGAAATATTTTCCAAGATCTTTTGTATTTTGGGGGAAAGAGAAGGGATGAAAACGCAGTAAATCTCTGTGAGGGGGGAAAAGATTCGATTTATGGCCTACAATCGTTGGTCTGATTCATGTACGAAGGCTGCTTTGTTCAATCTTAAGGCGCGGTTACCCATTCTCATCTGCCCCCCACGCATTCGGCGAACAATGTGAGTCACTCTTGGGCGGAAGAGGAACAAATGGCAATTTGTAAACGGTGCCTTAAGCTGCATAAATGTTGCAACAAAAATGTTGTTCGAGGGAAATTTAACAGGATTTTGTTCCCCCCTCCCCCCCCCCCCGCATCATACCCAAACTCTTGCTCACGATGCGGTTGTAGTGAAGCCTGCGCGATAAATTGTATCGATATCGACCATGACGATATCTCATCTACTCATTATGCCTTATTGTGGCACCATTTTTCTGGGTTTCGGTTGCGGTCATTTGACCTGTCCAAGGACAACACGCACGAGGCCGGGGAGAGGCCAAACCTCGGTCCCATCTCGTGCAAATACCGGCCACGCAACTTGCACCTCAGCAGAAAATATACAGTAAATATTGTTGTAAATATGAACAATACACAGGGTATTCAACAAATCGAATATCGCGATATTTCGACGTTGACTTGGGATGGCAGCAGCTGCAACCCAGTGTACGGTATCGCAATTTGCGATGCAACATGCACGAGCCTTGCATTTGAACCTGCCAATTTCGCAAAAAAATGACTCACCTGCCAAAAAAAATAAGTGGCTTCGTCCTCTTACCAGGTTGAATGATGAATTTCTCTTGGTCGGCTACTCAAACGGCTGCCTCCGGGTTCACCACCTCGGTCCCGGAAGCCCGGACTCCTGGTCCACGTCCAACTACCGCACTTTCGCCATCCACGGGCCGCCTGACGATGTCGTCGAAGCCCCCAAAGGCGGCGACTGCAGCGGGGCTTTGCTCAACATCGTCCCGTTCGAGGCCGGCGGCCCCGAGGTGATGCAGCTGCTCGCCACCTGCGGCGGCGACGGCGGAGTAGTCGTGCACAAGTTGAACGTCGACAGCGCCAAAGAGTTCGGTGAAGCTCTGCACAGGCAGCAGCAGAGGAAGAGGTATGTGCAACATTGTCTTCTCAGCTTCTCAAATCTATTATGTGGAGGTTTTGCTCCATAGCAGAAATGATGTCATGCATACACTGCCGTGCATTTGCTATGATAAATTATCATTGCCTGATGACAACGTAGGGCCAAAATGATGAGGATCAACGCTACGAAAATTAAGCCCGCAAACAGCAATTAACAATTTCATGCTAGTTTGGGCTGGCAACATTCAGTCAGCTGCAGCAGGTGGCAGCGGCACAGCGCAGCCCTGTGCAGGGCAGCGCGTTAAAGTAGGAAATACGGTAGATTTTCGCCCCCAAACCGGGAAATATGGCAGGCTGAAAAACCCTCACCCCGACATTTCCTCACTGCATTTAAGACCTTCATAAGAAGGGTATGTGTGCATTCACACTTTACCTCTCCAGCCCTTCCGGGTTGGTGAAGCATTTTTAAGTTTTAACCAGCCTAACAACCTACACCTAACCTAATCTAAATCTAGCCTGATCGACACCTAACCTAATCTAAATCTAGCCTAATCAAAATCTAACCTAATCTAAATCTAACCTAATCTAAATCTAGCCTAATCAAAACCTAACCTAATCTAAATCTAGCCCAATCGAAACCTAACCTAATCGAAACCTAACTTAACCCTCCAGCTCAATGCAGTGCTTGAGATCACTAACATACTTAATGGTTCTCATCATCATCTCTGGCTGAGCTGACCTCAAGTTGGCATCCCTGGCAAAGCTCATTGCACTCGAGCTCAACTCAGCCTTCACAGGTTCGACCATTTATGTATCTGAGATGTGATAAGCAGAACAAAAAATTGGTGTGAGATGAGCAAGTGAGGAAAGGTCGTGGTGAGGGTTGCTGCCGGACCGGGCAATATAGCATGCATAATTCCTGATTTCGGTGAAGTGTAACACAAGTTGTGGAGAACGTGATACAGTTTCATATCTTCGAGTTCACAGTGAAAAAGACACGACAGAAAAGAAAAGCTGCCATTTTCATCACCTTCAACACTTCTGTGCGCACTAAAGGACGTTGGTACCAAATCATAGCTGACTTGGAGAGGTTTTTGGGAGGGAGGATTCCTGGTGTTTCTCCTGTCAGACGTTCTATTAGTTGTCGAAGCTTCCACTCGTAGGAGACAATCTCTGCTGCAAAAACCTTCTCACAGCCGTGCAATTGCCATTGTCCATGTAGCAGACGGGCCGGACCTTGTTGTCCCTGCCCTCGAACTCACAGTTCCACTCGGCCCACACACTGGGATTCGATACCAGGCCCCTCCTTGTGTTCAACAGTTGAACAACAGCAAACTCAAGTCCAAACCCTCTTCGTTATGTAAGTTTTCAAGTATCTCTGACCTGAGAGAACAAGTAAGTTTTTATATTACGAGTAACCCTGGCCATGGCCTGCGGGTGCAAACATTTTAGGGGCCGGCGTCGTCGGCGGCCGTGTACATGAGGGACATGGACTTGTGCACACGCATGTGTAATGCGTACACTCCAGCACATATCTATACTGCTTGGATGAGCAAAAGTGTAGGCACCGGAGAAAGTCATGCTTGAAAGGTGAAGCTTAACTTTCTACCCTAATCTCATTCAAACACGCAACATCCAAGGAGACGAGAGAAGGCAGGAGACGTTGAGGAAGTCGGCAAGACCTGGCCGGGGAGGTTGGGCTGGGAGGACGCGGCCCTGGGCTCCTTCCTCAAGGACGAAAAGGTGCGTGAGCCACCAGTTGGCAGACAAATATGTTTGTTCACATTCTTCTCCTTAACGTGCATGTTCAATTCGCTGAATGTTGATGAGAAGCTAAGAAGCTGAACCTAAAGAGCATGAGTAAGACTCACTCAATCGGTACTTTGTTCTTTAGTTCTTGCTTTAAACATGGTGATTATGATTGTGGTATTAACTGACGCCGACTCCAGGTAAGTAATTAATTACTACAGTCCTGGCCGTAAGTAATTGCATCGATCATGACGGCACCTCCTACGCTCTACTGAAACATGTTGAGGTGGAATTTTGATGTGGAACGGGTAGATGTGAGACTGGGACACAATATTGAGTACACAGGGTCAATGTCAAGGCTGCCCATAATGGACAGCTAGAATGCTCAAAAGGAAGCCACTTGGAGGGGGGGGGCATGCCAAACAGAAGAGTAATTTGGCTTTTTCAGGGGGTAAATGCTGATGAAATTGGCTGAAATTTTCATGGGGGAATCCGGAGCCCTTGGTCCACCATTTCCACTGGGATTCACTCCCCAGGCCCTCCAGCACTATGAGCAAGCATGCAAAAACCCCGTGTCTGGGTCGAGAGGTTGCTAGGTTCAGTGAAGGAACAAAAAGAGAGCGATGGGGTGATGATTTGACATGTAAACAAAACTCATAAAGGACAGTTGGGAAATCTTGTCCATTTGGTGCTGGTAAGTGCCACTAAGTCATTTTCTGGGACTGATTTCTAGTGCCTGTTATGATCTTGCCTCAATGTCTACGATCTCGCCTCGCCACCGCTCTGTGATCAGACTCAGCAGTAGCGAGAGAAGACCTTGAAGACCAGATGGCTGTCATCAGCTGTGGCGAGAGATGGCAGTCCAGATCGAGACGTCCTGAGTGTCGTCGATGTGTTTTGCTTACATGTCAAATCGTCACCCCATCGCTCTCTTTTTGTTCCTTCACTGAACCTAGCAACCTCTCGACCTAGACACGGGGTTTTTGCATGCTTGCTCATAGTGCTGGAAGGCCTGGGGAGTGAATCCCAGTGGAAATGGTGGACCAGGGGGTCCGGATTCCCCCATGAAAATTTCAGCCAATTTCATCAGCATTTACCCCCTGAAAAAGCCAAATCACTCTTCTGTTGATGCTTTCAAATTTATTAACCATATAGCATAGTCATAGCAACGAAACAAGGTGTCGTCCCTGATGAACGAGCTAAAGTCGACCAACAATTTCAGCTTAAGCGTGTCATTTTGGCTAAAAACACTGAAGCACACTGGATGTGAGGACAAACAATCTGCCAGTCAAATTTGTATTCACTGTTTCAAATTTGTCACAATCGATGTAGGGGAACAATACTCGAATAAGCTGGAAAGCCCCATATCTTTCTTCACGAAAGCACGGCCAAGTTACTTGAGAAAAGTCACCCAGGAGTCATGTTGAGGGTAGGAAAGACAGTGCCTGTGGCTGACAGGCAGAATCTTTCAATAATCGATGCCTGAGTCAACGAGCTGAAAGTCAACCAGCTGGGACAATCGCACAAATCTCTTTGCTTTAGTAGTGCTGAGTAAATCGCCAGTCCTGAATCTGAATCGAATCAGAAGTGACCCGAATTCGAATCTTGAGCACTTTTCGACAGAAATCTGATTCTGGTCTAATTCGAAGCTTTGTAAATGGATGAACAATGAGGATGATGACCCCAAATTGGACTTGGTTAAGTAGTGGAGGCCCCACATCAGCTGCCTGGACATTTATGTTAGTTGATGTCAGCTGATGTGGGCCTCCATCACTTATCCACCCCTAGAAATGAACCTTCTTAGGGCAACTCAAGAGCTGTAACTCTGCCAAATCTACTCTGAGTCACTGCTGCTTGCCTCCCATTGCTCAGCCAAATCCACAACTTCATGTCTGAATCTTTGGTGAACCCCTGGAACTGCGACTCTGGGATCTTCCAGGAACCGAGGCAAGACTCGAATCAGATTCGAGTCATACCCAGCAGTAGCTTTTAGTGCATGATGCTTGTTTGCTCAGGCTAGGAGCGTCTATCTGGAGAGAAGGAAACAGATGCGACTGAAGAAGAGACATGGGGTAAGGAAGGCGATGAACAAAAAAAAATGTGAGCTCTCACGGGAAATTGACACAACTTTGTCGTAGTTGCTGAGTTTGTTTTGGCGTCATTTGACTCTCTGGTGTGAGTGTCAGAACCTCTTATGTATCTTGTCTTGATGCGTGCTTACCCTGGCGTCATTTATTCTTCCTCTTTGCTCTCAGCCCGTTGCATTTCAAGGCCTTGTACTAGAGGTGGCTTCAAGTCAGAGGTCATCGACCTATGGTTCAAACTTGGGTCTCTGCATTCACGCTTTTGACATTTAAAAAGTTCGATTTGCTCTTATTTTAATAGCTTGATTTTGGCTTTGTGGGACTTCATTTTGCTCTATTGTATGTGCAGCTGATAAAAATCCCTACTTCCTTATATGTTGTACAGTCTTCCACTCGTACATTTCTTCAGCCTTACATTTTCATACTTGCTTTGTAATATTTTTCATTGCCAAATGACAAGAAATGAAGAAGAAATATTCACTCCCCAAAGTCTACAACTTTTCCAAATGTTTGGAACAGGACAGAGTCAAGCTTTTGAGGAAAAGTTTAAAACAAAGTTTGATTGGACTTGGCTCGAACCCACCTCTAACTCCTACTGGATGACTGGGAATGAGCATTTTAGACCTGGCCGGTGCAAATGGGCCTGGCTCTTGCCGAACATGGCCGAATAGGGCAACTGGGGGAACTCTGGCCCACCTTGCTGATGTGCTGGGACGTCACCCCCACGTCTGCCGCCGGCCTGATCCCCGTCAATGCGCTTTGCGAGCAGTAGGGTGGGCGGTACCCACAAGTTCGACAGCAGGGATCTTGTAAGCAATCAATGTGGGACGTCCGCAACAAAGTCAACAATTTTTCTTCTGGCAGCCGACAAAGGTGTCTCAACCACTGTGTTGTGGCATCTCTGGGTTTGTCTAATGGTGTAATTACAGTAGGCAATGCTTAGGAGGTCATGGTCGGGGGATCTGGTAACATTATCCTCATGAGCGGATATTACACTGTTAGTAAGCTTATGGGATTTAAAACATGTTGTGTTGCAGCCTTCGGCGTTACAGATAACTTTCCAAAGAAGCTTTCAATTGTTGACTGTTTAAGTGAGACGAAAAAGAAATGATAGCAGAGCCCACAATTCCGCAAGAGTTGCCAAAACATTTTCTCTTTTTGTTGAACTTTTTTCGTCACAGGGCTCCTTTAAGCAGCGTAAATTTACGTCATAAACAGTCTTGTTGTTTTTGTTGAAATAAGTTTTTGTTGAAATTGTCGAAATCAATAAAGATTTCGACCTGGTAAGCGGATTGACCTTATAAGCGATTTCTACTAAGACTGTGCGATATCTCGAACTAATCGATAACGCGATATTTGATACGATGGTCAAAATGATATCTAAAAAATCTTTCAAAGCACTGTTACTTTAACATCTTAACGCTTTTTCTTGCGTTTCATCCCTGCTTACGCCGCGTCAGCCCATCCGGCCCATGGACTGCCGGGCTTTTTCAGCATTCTCTGTCTGCTGCTTCTCTCAGTGATGATATATTTCTGTGATATCGCTATGCTCGATATCAATGAGATGCATCGGACAGTCTTGGTATCATCTAGTGTTCCATGTTTAGACCCGAATGTATTTTAACTGATGCCCACGCTGCACCCTGTAGAGTGAAGCATCTGAAGGGCTGTCTTAGTCATACACGCCCGTCTGGGTAAGAAACACCGCATGACGGTTGTAGTTCGAAGTCACTTCATTTGGGTTTTTCAGACTTTTTTGAGTATTTTTTTAAAACAAACTCTAAAAAAAAACCTAGTAGTAGCTTGATTGAAACCTACATCACCTGTACGTGCAGTACATAAAAGGGTCTAGAGAGATGCGCAGGTAATTTGTGACAGAAGTAAAACCATGCAGAGATTTGTGCGTGCCCTCAGGCTGCACTTGGAGGCCGTCGTCGAGGCTGAGCCCAATCCTCTCTAGACTAATTTCATAAAATGAAAATTACAGGGTGGTCAGACCAACCATTGGCGAGGTGTCGAAGTTCCCTTTTTGTCTCAAAGGACCTGTGCATCCCTGTACGTTGCACTCTGCTTCCCACATGAGCTGAGTAGCACACATCTAGTGTCTAATATGAGTACAACGGGCCTAAGTCTGCCCGAGTCCAGTGGTCGATCGGTCCAACTGAGCTATTTGCACATGTCTTTGTGTAGTCTGAAGCTGCACTTTCACGTCCAAATTACAGAGAAGTGCGCTTAATTGCTGCTCGATAATGACTTGATCGTTCATTAGGATGCTGCTGCTGTTGCTGAGCATGTGCAAGATATCGAAGACCCTCAACACCCTTCGCTTGAGGAAGAAAAGCAGAGAAGGATAGCAGAAAAGAAGGAAAAATCAGTGGAGGAAAAAAAACTGCACGTTCAACGAAATCTGGCCAGCATGAAAACCCTCTTCAGGACCCTGAGGCAGAGGTGAGTGAATGGGACTCCACATATGGATCATCCTTAGGTTCTTGCATGTGTTTATTACAAATGTTCACAAAGTCACAGAGCTAAATGTACTTTTTTTCCCCTCAGCTATAGTTAGGCCCTCATTAGGAACGGGGCAACAGTTTGTGAGCAAAAAAGCATTTCACTATTTTCTTCGTGATATGATCTTGAGCACGTTGGGTAAAAGCTAGTTAGTGAGAAAGGACTGGGTCTTAATGCGTAGCAACTGTGTTACTGTAGGCTGGATAACGAAGAAAAGAAGGCGTCACACCAGCCAGAGCTCCCTGGGAGCCCTGATTCCCCCCATCACGACCTCACAAATCCTGCTGGAGCCGTTGCTCAGTCTTATGGACCGCAAATCCTCGTCGAGCTCGTCCTCGACTTCGGTCCTGTTGTCCTCGGCGCTCAAGTTCACGGTGACGCGGCGGTGATTGGAAGAGGTGCCGCCGCCGCCGTCGCCGCCGCCGGTGCTGCTGCCGCTGCTATGGCCGACCAATCGGCTGTCGTAAAGCTTGATGCCGCAGCCGTTGACGAGTCCCTGCTGCATTGGAGGGGGCGGCGGCCGTGGTGGATCGCTGTAGGGAAGGCCATTGCCGTACAGGGTGACTCCGTTCTCTTCCTGCAACACCTGGTGGTGTCTCGGGTTCTTCTCGACGCCAGTCAGGCTTCTGGTGGCGTTCTTAAAGCCCCGGAAGTTGTATTTTCCACTTCCGCCGCCGCCATTGCCGTCGCCGTTTCGGCCGCCGCCGCCTTCTGCGGAGTCATGCGCGGCCTTTCTGCACATGACGACGGCGCAGAGGGCGCTGAAGAAGACGGCCACGACGGCAGCGGCGCCGAACGCTAAGTACGAGTAGTCAGTCTCAGCCACGAGAGCGGCCACTGGTCCAGACACCTTGATGGTGCAGTGCGAGCCCGGGCCGGCGGCGTTACGAACCTCGCACGCGAAGGAGCCTTCCGCGTTGGCGCCCAGTATGACCACCTAGCAATACATGTGACAGTTGCCGTAGCTGTACCAACACCACATAAATAGAAGTCGCGTTGACAGAGCATCAGTTGACAGAGAACACCGTTTCATAGAGCAAACTGGGTCAGAACGGATTTGGGCTGAACCAACTGATGGGAGTCCTGCGTCAGCTGACATCAGAATATGGCGCGCACATTGCGGCTTAGAGAGGGTGGATTAGGAGAGGTCATTGTCTTGTCAGTTATCACATGGTTAGGTTAGGTTTTTGTCATCTCAGTTATCATTTTGCACCTCGTTGGTCCGGCCAGCGTAGTGGTCGCGCATCTTCTTGTAGTCGTCTGATGTCAGCTGACGTGGGACTCGATTGGCGAGACGGATTTGTTACCAGTTAAAATCCTCTCCTTGATAGAGCAATTTAGAACTGGTTTAGAAGTTGCGAATTTCAAGAGACGGCTCAGATCAGCATTGGAAGTGTGATGTCTGTGATTCAACAAGGCTTACAAGGCCATAATTTGGATTTTGCAAAGCTGGCAAAGAATTAATTTCGAGTCCATATCTTTTAAAGTCACCCTGCTAAACTATGGGTCTTGGACAACTTCTTTCACAAAGAAAAATAGGCGAATTCTAGTCTCTGTATGTGCAATGTCGGGTGCTCCGGTTGCTAGAGCAACTTTTGGACTGCCTGAAGCTGTTCTGTCTATCATTGTTCAGTTGCGCCACCCAGTTGTGTGATCACCTTATTGTTGTTGCCCATGGGCTTCCCATTGTGGAACCAGGCGAAGCTGAAGTTGTTATTCGGGCTCGCGTCCGTGACGTCGCAGCGAAGGACCAAGCGGTTGTCGGCACCGCCGCCGCGGTCGCCGCCTCTGTTCTTGCTGCCCAACTTCTCGACGTGCTTGCGCAGGCGGCAGGTGGGAGGGAAGTCAACTCGGAGTCTGAGACCGGCTTGAAGGCTGCCGAGGTCGTTGTACGCGGTGCACACGTACGTGCCGCTCTGTAATGAGAGCGCAGCAAGTCCGAATTTCGCTGCCTCGTTCAACACGTACATGTCCTATTATTTTGCACTGGCGGCTGCTCTTCAGTCGGACTTTTAAAAAACGGAAATGATGCTTTGTAATGATGACTCAGCGACAACAGGTCATGACATTACTTTAAAGTCAACTGAATAAACAGTTTCGAACTGTTCGATATCCATCTCACTTGAAGCTGTATTGGGCTGGCTTACTACAGCACTATGGCAACACTGGTGACTCAAGTTACAGCAGTCACGTGTAAGCAAATGGTATAGTCCTTGAAGTACTTAGTAACTTTTCCTTGTTTCTGGACCCAAAAATTGTTTACTCAAGCTGTACACATGACTGGTCGATTGTGAAGGCCATGCGCGTGTGCATGCACTGCTGCACTGTGTACTTCGTGGGGGAGGAGATGGGCGAGAAGAAGGGAGTGGACAGACTGAACTAGAAAAGAATGTGACTGAAAAGTGGTCTTGAGTGCATATTTCAGCTGATGCGGGCCCTAGCTGGGGGGGGGGACACCTTTGTCTTGGTTCCAGAAGAACCACGTAGTCTTCCAGTTCCAACTCCCACTATCCAATGTCGTACTCCTACTGCCCCATATCCTAGAGCAACATCTTCTGCTCTTTCTACCCCATTTCCTACTCCAACTACTCCATCTCCTACTCCTGCTACCCCATCTACTACTGCACCATGTCCTACTACCGCTACCCCATGACTACATGAAGTGACTGGTGATACGACCATCGTCAATTGTCAGACATTTTGCACACTTCGAACAGAGCTAATGAAGCTAATAATGATGCTAATTAATCTGTTTTCAGCTTCACAGCAGCAGCTTAAATTACTTCTCAATGAAGCATTGAACAGGAAGTTTACGCCGAAATGAAAATTCTGATCATTGTGCTTGTAAGTAAATTTTCGGTAAGAAAAGTGTCCTTTATCGAAAATTGAGCGTTTTGCCGAAATGGAATGGGCAAAAATCTATTGTCCATTTTACTTTTGACATTTTCAAAATCACAAGATTTTTGAAGCTTTTGCCGATTCAGTCCCTCAAACAATTTGAGTCCTTCATTACAGATTCTTTTCGATATACATTGAAATACTGTCAAGTTGACGTTTAATATTCACAGTTAACACAAGGAAAAGAATTATTTCACTTCTCTTTGAGATTATTTCACCAATAATCAACATTGGCATGAAAGAGTTTCTGCCATATTGTTATTCACACGTACTTTTAGGATGCACTTGAAGCATGCCCTTGAGTACATTTCAAGCGAGCACTTGTGTACACTTTTTTAATGAACTTGCACTCACTTGGGTATATTTTCACTTGCTCTCAAGAGTGCTTCTTTCATGAGCTTATTTTTACTTGAGAACTTTTTGAATAAACTTGCACTTGAGTAATTTTTGATTAATTTGCACTTGAGTAATTTTTAATGAACTTTTACTTACTTGAGTAGTTTTTAATGAACTTTTACTTACTTGAGTAATTTTTAATGAACTTGCACTTGAGTAATTTTTAAAAAAAGTTGTACTTACTTGAGTAATTTTTCAAGCATAGTACTTTCACTCAGGTACATTTTTCAATGTACTCCCTCACATCCCTGGTAATTACTAACTTATTGGAACTAAAACTCGATCAGCGTTATAGGAGTGATTGCTGGCAATTCAGGGAAGAAAAACCGCTGTAGACGGGGTCAAGAAAGTTTGAAAGCCAACATCACTTTCTTCGGCCACTGTAATTGACAGGTGTGCAAAACGTATTTAAAAAGACTTTCTCCACAGGTAATGTGAGGATTCTCCAGTCAGTTCTGGTCTTTTCCCCACAGGCTTTAGCCCAAAGTCGAGTTCGCAACTCGATCTCCTTGAAAATCTTAGTACAGTTGAAACTTGGTTTGGAGACATTTGTCTTGGGGGAAGAAATTCGATTGTGAAAAGGTTTTGAGTGAACCATTTTGCACTGTTGCAATAGCACTCAATTTTGGAGAGCCCAAATGGGGAGAAAAGTGACTTCGGTTCAGTTTTCCCCATACCCATTTCTTCCCCAAAATTGCACTTTTTGTCCTTTCTTTCATGTCGTTTTCAATGTTTGAAGTTACAAGATCCAAGATCCCCTATGAAGTTTGGTCATCCGAGTAAATTAACGTGGTCGAGACCTGCGACTTCAGCATTGGTGTCTCTTCATCTCTTGTAGCTAAACAGTGTGGACTGAATCGTCCACTGGATTTCGTTGCCAAAGTTATTCACGGCTACTTTCCAAAATCGAGCTTCGACTGTCCTGGTCAGCATCAACTTGGGAACAGATAGAGGCTCTCTATCTTGTCCTCGTGGTCGTGACTTAGGGTCTTGTCACCATGTGGCAGTTACACACGTTAAAGACCTGCGGCTCATCCTAGCAGTCCATGCATAATAAGTCATTGGACTCATTATTCATTGCCTGTGGAGTATTTGAAAGCGGTCTTTGTCACATCGAACTCATGACCTCCCTTATCTGATGAAGTATTAAGGGCCTCTAGAGGCCGTCAACGCTACTGAATGAAGCTTCATCGAGGCCGAAAGTTTAAGTCTCTGCCACGTTCACTTTTTCCTGTCTACTGGACAAATTGTTCCACCATGTAAGACATTGAAAAATCCTTGACAGTGTGAACTGTCGAGGGTATTTGTGCAGCTCTTTTCTTTTGCAATTCTTACTCAATCGATGCCACAGTCATTTTCTGAGCAGTGAAGGCAATATTTTGACGTGTCTTTTTGCCAATTGATTCGACTATCATTCCTGTCCGAGGAAAACAATGTTTTGTGCAGTGGATTTGTCCTAATCCATCCCATTTCGGATTAACTCTGAGAGGTAATTTGCCAGGAAGAGGCAGAGGGGGAAAAAGAAGGGAAGGCCCCATTCAGCTGCCAAGTCTGTTCTTCGGCAATAAGAAAAAAAAAGGACCTCGGTACTTCCGCCCAGCCTCAGTATTGCGGTACAGATAAATGAAGCCGAGGGCTGACAGGTGACAGAGCGTAATTGTGCTGACTAAAAGTACCGGAAAAGGAAGCAGAGGACCAGCAGCCTTTGTGGGTCCTTTCCAATGATTTTCCTCCACTTTTTTGCAGCTCATACGATCTCGACTCAACTCAAAAAGCGTTCGATCGAGTTGTTGCAAGCTCGATTCCTTCCTCGGGGCGCCAGTGACTGATGAAATGATGCATGCAACGCCAGAAATGAGAAAGCCGCTTTAGAAGTTGAGCAACACCTTTTTTTATGCTCTATCCCCTACCAATCTCCGTTTTGTGGTCTGTGTTCAATGCAGTAAAAGATCTTCCATGGCTTTTGCGATTGGGATTTCCCCCACCCTCCCGGTGGGTTCGTACAGGGTCGTTCCGATGAATTCGGAGCTTCAGTTTTACAAGTTGCCATTCCTCTACTCCTACTCCTCCTCGGGCTTGAGCATATCCCCCCTGGACCTGATGGTGGCACAAGTCGTACTTGGGCGTCCCTGAGAGCCTTGACCTGATTCGCATGTCACCTTTGTTTTAGTCTTGGCACCTGACTCAATGCACCAATCATTGCAGTGGAGTGACTTGATACTCGAGTCCCACTGTCTCTCATTTCCACCCAAAGGCCACCTCTCCTCGCTCCTGATATTAATCTGGAGGAAGTTGAAAGATTTCCGGATTTGTCTGAACTACCCAGTATGATGTGTGTGAGCGCGTGCGTGCGTGAGTCGAATTGCTGTTGATCCAGAAATACACGGTACATTATTCATGTTCTTTCTCTCTCTACCTGGTCTCGACTGATTGGGTGTCTGAATGTGAGGTCTTTTCCTTCCAAGGTTGAGCCGTTGTTGTCGCGGTCGCTCTCGAAGCGCCAGTAGAAGCGGGGGGGCGGGAACGCGTCCGCAGAGCAGGTGGCGAGGGCCGAGGCCAAGTGGGTCTTTTCCAAGACGGTCACTTTGCGCCTTTGCAAAAAAGAAAGTGGTTGTTTATGACACCTCCTGAGACAGCCAGATCAGGTTTACTGCAAAGTTGGAACGCATGCCAAATCGTGCTCGAAAATCTGGAGCTTCTCGGCCTCGCTGTTCAAAGTGACCTCGATGTGACCTCGACTTTTTTGTTCTCTTCCTGTCTCGACTTACTTTTGTCCCACTGACACTGTCCTGGGCGGGTAATGGACCCTGAACGTCGTCTTGCTCTCGACGGGCGGACCCAGGCGGTTTGCCCCGGACCTGCAGGAGTACTCCTCGGACGGACGATCCGCGCTCAAGCCGCCGTTCATCAGGCGGTCGAAGTCCATCTCGAGGGTGGAGGCGACGCGGAGCAATAAGTTGGCCAGCGGGTCGGGAGGCTTGGCGTAGGTTGACACGCGGAAGAGGCCGCCGCGACCGACCGAGGAGTCGTCGCCGTCGTCGTCTTCGACAACGACGATATCTTGGCCATTTCTGGTCCAGATTATAGGCGCACATATAGGGTCGCACTCGACCACGCACGTCAGGTGGAAGCGCCGCCGGTTCACAGGGACACCTTCAAAGGTTAAAGACGTCACTACGTACGTACCGTAGATGGACTGCAGTGAACTATTTCGAATTAGGCCTTTGCAGGCCTACTCACCCGAGAGAGGCGGCAAGGCGCGGAAGAAGCGCGGCCTTGAGTGAACCTCCACGTTGATCGTGGTGTTGTTGTGCCCCGGTGGTAGCATCTGCGGCTCCGCCAGCGCGGCGGCTGCGGCGTCGTCCTCTGCCGACCCGGCCTGATTATACGGCCGGCAGGAGTAGTTTCCCGCCGCTCTGGCTGCGGCCGCGTCGAAGCGCACCTCGAGCGCGGACGGCGGCGCCTGCCCGTGGATGTGCAGGCGGTGGCCGTTGTGGAACCAGCGCGCGCGCGTCGACGCCGGAAAGCCGGGATCCTCGGGGACGCAGCGAAGCTGGAGGAGGCGGAAATGAGATGAAGTCGCAAGACTTTTTTTTGCCTTTCACTGTGATTGGATCGCACAGGTTCTACTGCATTGTACAGTCCATAGCAACGGGGGCCTAATTCATTACAGCATCATGCAATGAAGAAGTGGTGAGTTTTAATCGCCTGCCCACAATCATTGGCCGGTGCTTTTGTGCGAGGATCCTCAGATATCCTCAGATGTCAGACTCGCACAAAGGCTTTCATTACGCTCGTTCTCAGCTAGACAACGAAGTTCCCTCCTCTGCTGTGCTCAGTACATACGTATGGATCGTATGGCCCTTGACTATTGAGATCATTATGCCTCGAGGTAATGAGTAATACAGTTCATATCAATAGAGCTGTTTTCGTAAAATATCTGTCTGGTCTGCCTTGATGAGCCTTCTGCCATTTCTCGTCACCCATGACGTTTTTCACTGTGCTGAGCAAGTGCTTTATGCAGTCAACAAATGAACTAAATGGTCATGGAAACTAAAGCATCGTTGACAAGTTAGCCGACGATGAAAATACCGTTCTAGAACTATATAATATATCTGTTCACCGGCTTCAGCAAGATCCTTACCTTTGTTGAAAAACACAACCATTACTCTTTTTCTGCGGTTTGTTACGCCATTTTGTCTACTTTCATTCGACGCAGTTAGACAAAGACAAAGGCAGGAAATCTAAGTTTAGTTAGTTTAGTAAGTTTAGTTATCTAAGTTCTCATAGTTACGCCACGAAGTCTTACTCTATGTGTGTCGCTATTTTTGGGCCATACGGTAATCTATGACGTATGTACGTGGGCAGGCACGACAAGCGCACACGTTTAATCTGCTTTGTGTGCCACAGCGACCGCCGCGTATGATCTTACCCTAAAAGGAGCTCCCTTCACGATGATGTCGGGCTCTTGGACGACCCGGGCGACTCCTCCGGGCGGGTAGAGAACCCGCAGCTGCTTCGGCGCCGACTCCGCGCCCCACCCGGCGCGGTTGCGTCCGCGGCAGCTGTAGTTCCCGTGGAAGGAGCGTCGCACGTTCACCAGGATGATGGTGGACGGGTCTATGTTGCAGATGTCCTCCCTGGAAGAATGAGAGAAAGGAAGTTAAAAAAAAAACCCCGTACTTACTGAAAGACAAAGACTAAACAATGGAGAAGGCCCTCGGGTACATTTGGCACCCGTTGGACCATGGGATGCCGCATTCGAGCCTGCCACTGCCATAGTATCAGCCAATTGATCCTGGACGAAGGAGTCATTTGTAGGATGAGTTTGCAAGAGCTACTTTCTCCACCAGGGACGTGCACAATAGATAGCACATACGTACAGTGCGTGTTTAGGCTGAGCTTGGCACACTTTCTCTCAAGGCTGTGCGGCTTATTCACTCCGACACTGGGTGAATTGTAATGACTGAATTAGCCCGAGTTCCTTCAGTCCAAGAGCTTATTCTGTTCAGTTAATACTCCACATGATGATTGTTATGGCCAGTAAATAATCTCTTCACTTCCTGCTGACCCTAATATCCGAACTCGTCATAATCTCAATAAATCTCAATTTGATGATAAATTGTCATATTAGTACATGAAGAGTCCACTGCATCTGCCATTTTAAATTGGCCATCGGCAGGGTTCCTCCTTCAATTGTTTCTGCACATCGACCAGGCTTGAAAAAGTCTCATTTATGTCAAAAAGAATTGGCCAACTTACAAAAACTTGACTAAGGAGTTGGTTTTAGTGAGAAAAGAAGCAGTTTTTTCCTGCCTTTGAATCTTTTTGTCTGGAAAGATATCAGTAATCGAAAGTCAATTGCTGAAAACTCATGAATAAGAATGGCAACCTGTAGGCAGACAGGACAGACTATAAAAGGACCAAGATGATGTCTCAGACATGCAAGAGCAACTGAGTTGTGCTTCATACAACGGTGAAACAAAGTACGAATTGCAATTCCTGCAGGGATTTAGTGACTGTTCTGTGCAAACTTCAACGCAGCGTTGCCATTTTTTGGTGATAACGCCAAATGTTCAACATCACTCTGGTCTCCGAGCCGTCAAATGGTAAATTCTTACAACCATACTTAACTTTTGCAACACAAACTTTACTTTCATGCGTCACATCTAGGAGCAAATTAACATTTTATAGGAAGATGTGCTGCTTTTGGTACTGCGTTCATAAATTACGCACGTTCAGTCCTTTGTCGCTTAATAATAATAGTCTCCCCAGTACAGTTGCATCTGGATTGCAACTACGAGACTTAATGTAAATATGAGGCGGTTTTGCAGACCCTAAAACTAGTTTGATGCATATGCTAACTTTGTTCTTTGTCTCGCATTCATAAATAAATGTCCACACAAATTAAGTCTCAGAGAAATCTATGATGTGAGCCGGTTTTTTATGGCATGCTATTGTTTTGCATAAACTTAAGGCTAATGCGAGTGCTTGTCAGTACAGATGCTGACAGCGCTATTCAAGACAACACCCCGAGATGGTCATAAAGGCCAGAAGAAAGCAGGCAGGGTGGCCATCTTGCATCTCAGGGTGATGAGCATCAACAGGCATCAGGCAGGGTGACCAACTCTGTTCTCCTCACTTGTCTCTGTTCACTGCACCATTTGGTTGGAAGTTGGGAACCCTGTGCGATGCCTGCCAATGCTGTCAAACCACCTTGGGATGCATAATAGGCAGAGAAAAGGCAGGATTCTTAAAGAAGCTCAGCCAAAGCCGCATGTGCAATGTGAGACTCCAGACCAATCGTTACGCATTGTACATGTGAGACTGCAGTACTCAAACAGTTGCGTCATCATTGTCAGAGTCAGACTTATTCCACATGTAAAGTTGTGAATGTGATACTGCATTTTAAAGCGTTAAAGGTACTTGACAAATTGAGCTGGCACTTATCATTTGTCCGTGAACTGCACTGGCGGCAACTTTCCAATATGAGACGTCCATTCATATTTCTCATAATGATGAAGACACAAAATTGAAAGTCATCGCACAGTCTTACTTTCTCTTAAAAGAGGTGGGGGTCGTTGCCAACCTTATCCTCAAGCACCCAAAAAAGTTCAGTTTTAATTGTGTCGCTCAGTCTATACAGCACTTATCAGCTATTCAACAAGAAAGCAACCGAACAAGGGGCAAATGGAAAGTACCCTGTTCACGCACTTGCAGTGGAAAGTACCCTGAGCTTGGCTATGCATAGTATGTGCATTGGCCGGGAAAGAACGTCTGGCAGAGAAAATGCTGCATGCAGCACTTAAACGAAGGTGATTCCTGAATCTCCTTTTTGGCTCCGTTTACTGCTCATTACCCTGACGCGGCCTCAGCGGCCTCAGCAGCCTCAGCGGCCTCAGCGGCAGCCTCGGTGTCGTTGTCTGCCCCTCCTCCGTAGCATTCTGGCGCCAGGTCTACCTGCTTCAGCAGCTCCCCGTCCAAGTACCACTTCACGGCCAGGAATCGATCCGCCTCGTGTTCTTCTGACTTGCACTTGAGAGTCACGTTCACGTTGAGCATCTCGCTCACAGGCTCGGTGGGATCAATGGAGAGGCTGACGCTCGGCTTCTCCTCCACGATCACCCTGGCCACGTCGGTTACAGAGGAGGACCCCACGGCGTTGGAGACGACGCACCCGTAGACGCCTGAGTGTCTCCGCCTGTCGACCGGGTCGATCTTAAGTACGGACGAATCGGGAGAAGCGCGTTGGTAGCTCGGGTCGCTGTCCAGGCTTATCGGGAGCCCGTTGAGGTACCAGGAGACCTCTGCGCCGACCGCGGGATTGGCGTCGTACTCGCAGTAGAGCGCCAAGGCGTCGCCCGATAGCCGGCGGGAGGTCCTCACGGCGGAATGCAGCGACGAGGACGCTGCTAAAACCACTGGTCTAAACCTGTGCAATAATAACCTTAGTGAGTAACGTAATTCAGTACAATTTTTGCTCTCGACAGCCAGAATCTATGGACCGGATAAATGCAGCTTTCTTTCTTTCATTTCTCTTTGCGTGACAGCTTACGAATTTGAGCTGTTCAACAGAAATTGCAGATATTTCTCTGCTGCAAAAAATGTTGCAAAATGTCAATGTGGTGAAATGAAAATGCAGTCAAGACCTGTTATTAAAGGGTGACCGAGCAAATTTCAGGATGAAATGATATTTTCACAGGAACAGCATAATTCATTGAAAATAAAGCAGATAATGGCATGGTAAATGCCATATCAGTCATAATTCACCATGCCTGCCACTGTATGCATCAATCTGTGGGGAACAAACTTGGTCAGCCTTTTCCACAGATGCAGATCTTGGTACACATTTACTTGATAGGTGTGTTCATGTTTGACTTTGCTCTCCAACATGAACTCTGATTGTAAAAAGTCTCTTGTGGCCAATAGAGCAGGTGTGGTCAATCCTGAAGGAGAGGGTGAAGGAGGTAGGGATACAGAACAAGGCCCATTAGAAGAGTGTAAAAATACAGCAGAAGTGGCAGGA
>JAAUXU010177171.1_pt1 | contig 24850 bp, 26 predicted proteins | sample 7278151 | NCBI WGS metagenome assembly JAAUXU01 (sample SAMN14350113, study PRJNA611818) | marine sediment metagenome | isolation source: surface marine sediment (1.8m) | place: French Polynesia: Moorea | collected 2018-08 | reverse complement strand
TTCAGTGACTGGTCTTTGTCCTCCTTGGAAAGGACTTTCAGTGACTGGTCTTTGTCCTCCTTGGAAAGGACTTTCAGTGACTGGTCTTTGTCCTCCTTGGAAAGGATTTTCAGTGACCGGCCTTTGCCCTCTTTGGAAAGTCTTCCGGAAAGTCTTGCCAGGTTTCTTGCCCGATGCGAGAATGTTTGACTTGACTCTGGGCGGCCTCCCATCAGGCCTCACTTCAGGCCCGAAGTCATCGTTGTTAATATTGACGTTCTTATCATCTTCTTTGGCGACGACGAACTTGACTTTGCGGCCACCAAAGTCCTCCACTTTGTTGCCCACTTTGGTTCGTCCTCCGCCAAATTTGGACCTTCCCCGCTTACTGCCCCTCAAGTTCGACTTGACCCTTGGGGCGCGGCCGTCAGGCCTGACTTCTGGTTGGCGGAACTGAGGTCTTAGTCGCTTTCCCTGGTTGTCAAAGGAGGAGAAGCGGTTGCGATTCCTGTTCTTGTTACGTCTGCCCGCCAGGATGTCCGACTTGACCCTGGGAGCCGATCCCGGCCTCCTCGTCACGCCCACCGGGATGGCGGTGGTTGATGGCGGAGGCGCGGCTACGCCCACATCCTCGTCACCGTCGGAGAACCCCCCTCCCCCCAGCAGCTGATTTCGGAAACCGCCCCGATTTTGTTCGCGCCCCCTGCCAGCATCTCGGTTCCCACTCGCAGATGCTGGCGCGCTACCCCCTAAAAAACGGTCCCTCTGCTGCTGCCGCTGTTGTTGTTGCTGCTGCCTCCGGTCGTCTTCTTCCACTCGGGGTTCTTCGTAGAAATAGTACTCGTAGTCGCCTCTGCGGTCGTCATAGTCGTAGATGTCCTCATCTTTCTTCTCTTCTTTCTTGTGCCCGAAATCGTTGAGGAAAAGTTGCACCGACTGCTGGCAATCCACCTCGAACCAGTTGGTGCACACGAGGTTCTGCTGGTCGAACACCGTGTCGTTGGGGCACAGGAAGCGGAAATCTTGAAACTGAAAGAGGAGGAAAACCGATGTTACTACACATTGTACAGCTGTACGTGCGTACACTTGCCTACGCACACTGCACAGGGCATCAAGTCGTTATGCCCTTGTTCAGCTCAGAGCAGAGCACATTGCGTGACTTAAGATTTGTGCCCAAAGCCGTAGCTGCCACAATGCGAGTTGGAGAAATGTGTCTAGCCAAGTACCAAGGTACTGTACACACTACGCACTCGCTGTTCAAGAGATGAGGAGTACCCTACTTACTTTATGTACACACACATCACTATGGGATGTGGCCAGCACAAAAGGGGGTGCACCTAATAAATACGTGTACGCGAGCATCGTCTTCCACGCCGTCAAGCGAGGTACGTACGACCGCAGTTTCATCCCCACGTACGCATTACGCGTCGGTGACCTTGGCGCTCAGTAAAAATGCAGCAGTATCGGTGAAGGGGGGCCTAATAACCCCCACCTCCTTGACGAGCATACGCATTAAAGGGCCGCTGCTCCTCGTGTGGGAAAGGAGCTGCATCTTGTGCGCGTTCCACCCCGCCTACCGCTGGAAATGAATGGGAAGAAGACGCGAGAGCTGTCGTGCTACAAATTTTTTGAGCCCAAGAAGATTACTAAAGCGACTTTCAACTCGCTCGCGTGATGAGATCAGGCAGTGGCCAAATTGCATTATTGTTGGTGCGTACACGCATGACCTCCATGGCCATCTCATCTTCTGGATGTGTGTGTCCTCAATGCATAACTTCACCCAGGCTCTGCTTCATTTACTGCCAAAAGGCTGGCTGCTCTGACGGGCGCAGAATGGCCGCGATGACGTTTTCTTTCTCCTCCGCTAGGAATTTGCACATTCTCAGTGTGCATTAAATCAATTTTCGTGTCGTAACCAGATATTCGCGCTTTTCTCTACACGTTACGATCGCGATTGTCATGAGCATTTCAATGTTAAGCAAAGACTCGCCTCGTCTGCTTGAAGGCTACACACGTGCTTCGTTCGGTAACGACGGCGCACGTTCTAAATCCTTAGCATCATGCGAGACCACATGAAAGTGCATGAGTGCAGCGCCCAAGACAAAACTAGTCGAGTTCTCCTTGCAACAAATCTCATGACAACACCCACACGAGTGCAGACAGCAAGAGGAAGGAGGAGAGGAGCGCGTCTTGGTAATGGCACCACAAGTAGGCAGGTACGTACACTATACGTACGTCTTTGACACGAGGTTCATGTGTATGTAGCTTTTCGTCTTCTTCCACAGCAAGAGGAAGAGGAGGAAGAAGAGAAAAAATTCCTGGATGAGCCCCCCCTCAAAGGTCACGGTCGCGCTGCAAACGAAAACGAAAACGAGCGCAGCCAAACCGCCTGCCGCTCAGCGAATCGCGGTTTGCTGCTGGCGACGCCGGCGTCGCAGGCGTCGCAACCACAGTCGTTGCAGCCGTTGCTGCCGTGGCTGCCGTCGCTGCCGTGGCTGCCGCAGCCGTCGCTGTAGCCGTAGCCGCCGTTGGCTAATTTGAGCGATGAAAAATGTGCGCGCGCTCATCTCTCTTCTTCCTATCGGCTTATCTACAGACGAAACTGTGCGACTTTTTTGTGCTGTGAGGATAACGCGCGACTAAAATTGCACATTTTCCATGCAAAAAAGTAGCATGCAGGTGAAGAGCTGCAGCACTGTTTTTGGTCGCATTAAGCTCCTGGCATCTTCTTACCAGGCAGGATGCGTCGTGCCCGCAACTTGTAATTCCTCTCAGGCCAGACCAAACTTGGTGAAGTCACTCGGAGTCACATCTTTGTAATGGCTCACGTAACGATGCAGCAGTGAATCGATAGAATGAGATGCTCGGGGAATCTATTGCTTAGCGTTCACCCAAACAGCCGGGTGCTCCAGATGTTGCATAACTCGACAGTGTTCAGCTTTGTCTCTGGGTTGTGCTCATCCAGCGGCTACTGCGTCGATGGTTGAGGAAATCAAAAGCTTTGCACGTGCATCAGCCTCTTCCAATGCGATCTCTTCGCCCGTAATGTCAGTTAAGCCTCTTAGGTACGTCTGTGCGTGCAATGTCACGAGATCTCGACCCTAACGGCGCCATCCAGCAATAACAGCTTGGCCCACACACGCGGATCGTTTTCAAAAAGCCCCGATTGGCATACGGAAGTGTAAGATTGTTGCTGCGTCTTCCGTCGACGCGCTGATGGACAAGTTCAGCGTCGCTTCCCCCCTTCCCAACTCCCCGATGATGGATTTCTCTCTGAAGAAGTTCCTCGTCGAAATGGACTCTTTGTTTTATGCATTCTGCAACCTTGTGTATTATGGAGGCCCCAAGTCTTCGCTGATCGCTCATCTCTGCTCTACAGTTCATCAATTCAAGAAAGAATATTTCGTGGTGTACGGACTTGTTTTAACAGATGAGCTGGCCACTTTTCCTATGTACGAGAGACATGTGTGAAGCGTAAAAAGTGTGTATAAACGTCTACTTGACAAAGACCCCATTCAAATGGGTCCCTGTTTTTTTTCTCGCTCTCTCTAACTGCTATGAGATTACTGTCCACTCGCTTCCTTTATAAAGGTCTGTTTGGCTTTGTCATCAAGTCATGGTCGTGTAACCGAGATGGATAAAGAGGAAGATATTTCTCGGGTTAGAGCGCTGTTTGCCTGATTTTATATTTGACCTTGAACCCACGAAATGTGTTTCTATTGGGAGAAGTAGAGAAAAAAAACCGGCAGCAATTATCTACTCAACAGAATTTAACGCCTTCAATCGTGTGATTATCAAAACATAGCGGACGTGACGAGGATGACTGCCAAAAAGTGCAGCCAGGACCCCTTGGTGACCCCTTGGGCAGATTCCCCACGTGTACTACAGATGTTCCTGCATGATTTGCCAAACGTGCATAAACAATGACAGGGGCAGACAAAAGAGTGCCAATCGGACTCGCCATCTCTGTCAGTGTGTGGCCTTTGGCGTGCAACTTTTTACTGTTGAGCCCTTGGTGTGGCAATCACGGATTCGACTGCTGATGATTCCACGCCCGCCCTCGATCGCCTTACACGGGGCGAAATGAGCACGATCAATTTGCCCCCCCTTTTTTTGTTCCCGCGTGTTTGCATTGATTTATTATCCCGCTGAACTTTTCAGGTGCTGCTGCTTCTTCTCTTAAACCCATTCCCAATAAGTTTTCTTGTGCGCTTCCTGTGCGCACGTATGGGTGTTTTCCTGGGGTCCTGCTCAGGTGAGATGTTATCCTACATGAACTTGTATTGACTTCGCAAGAGTGCGTGTACGTACACACGTACAAGTCCTCATCTGCACGTGAGCGGATAAAACGTTACTGAAGTATCGGGACGGACGTACGCCAAAAGCTAAGCTGCCCCCAAGCTAGGTTACCTATCGATGAAATGTGACTTTGTCGGCATTCTGCGAACTCACCTCATACTCAGATACTTGGACGCAGACGTGGAACATCTGACACTCGGCTTCTGCGTCTGCGTAGTATCCACCCGTGATTTTGTCCTCGCACGTGAACGAGGTGTCCGGGATGGCGTCGGGGGAGTAATTGGGCGGCCTCACCTGGCAGAGAGCGAGCGGACACAGCCACAGCAGCAATGCCACAACTGAAAGAAACCAGGAAAGTCAATTGGCTATCCATTGTACTGCTCAGCACAGCTAACATAATCCTCAAACTGTAGTTTTCATTGTGCACAGTTAATGGACATTTGTGGTGCACATTTTAAGTAATGTTGTCGGGCAACAGTGCAGCTAAAAAGAAGAGAAGCTAAAAAAAAAGTTGATTACTTGTTGCTTCATTAAGCAGGAGATGATTAAGATTAAAAGGCAACAGTGTCATCAACGAAGGTCCCGCTATGCTGACCTCTTTATTCATCCTTAGTCGGCAACAAAACAATGCATTCTCCCAACATCTTCGCCCTGATGAGTCAATTACTTGCCAATTTACTGGCCACAGAGTGCGCGGACCCCCTGCCAGTCCAATCACTGCGGTTCATCTTAATCAAAAGCCTCTCAAGACGTGCATAACAAATGACTGGACACCAAAAGAACTGCAGCTAATGTTGTTCCTGTTTTTATACAATTAACACGAGTTAACATTGAGTACGCTGATTCGAGTCGCTACAGCTAAAGGAAAAGGGACGAGGCAGGACTCGTACGTACGTACGAGGATGGAAAAATCTGACTTGTGGTGAGAAGTGCACGCAGGTAGAAATGTTTTTGGATTGGAGCGTGCGTTCACGTTACGTAAGGAGCTTTCAGGGTCGTGTCGTACATGTACCTACTCGTACTGTACATCTCGTCCATGTACCGGATGTACGTAAGTAGGTACGTGTATCGAGTGCAGGTGGTCCGCACGAACAAGCACGGTAAGTTTCTGTCGAACCTCTTCGTTCTTTGCATTTTGCGGTTAATAAATCGCCCGGACGAGTGGAAAATATCAACCCGGGGCGTGGCCTTTCTTTGTTGATGTATCAATCGGAATCACGACGCTGGCGGAGCTCAAGAATGGTAGGAAGATCCTCGAGCCGTCGCCCGTTCCCGGGCAACGCAGCAACGACGAAAACTGACGAGTGGATTGAGCCACGTTCATGTTGAGCAACAGCAATGTTCACTAGGAGTACGTAGGAGATGTTGAGTTCTTGCAAGACCCGTGAGCATCTGATGCTTAGAGTACTAGTGGCTTTCAAACTTTTTCTCAACGTATGTGTAGGTTACGCATGTGAGATATTACATGAGCATATGAGACACAGTCTACATGATGGTATCGGGTGGAGTCTTCGCCACCAGGGATGATCGGGCTGGTATTATTCGATTCCGTGAGACTCGAATCTTTTTTCCCCCTACTCGATACTCGGGTATTTCCCTCAAGTCGAACATACTATAAAGCAAACAGTGAATAATAGTTGATTTTGTCTCCGACTGCTAATACTATGGCAGTGACAGCAAATCCATTTTTGCTTGTCCAAAACAATTTTCATCATCAGAATCAGGAATAGGGTAATTATTTGTGCAACAAAATTAGCGCTAAAATTAGTTAAAAATCTTTTTTGGAAAAAAGGGACGAACACGGTTTTTTTCCTTATCGAGTGTCTATCGAGCATCCGGGTACCGCTGTACTCGACTACCCGAACTTTTAACAACTCCAATCCTCGCCTATCCCTGTTTGCAACGTTTCACTTTTTAGACCACTGATACAACCAATTTTAAATCGGTTAGGTTCGAATGCAATTCATTAGAATTTTCTGAGCAGGGACAAAATGCAAAAATATTCTGTCAAGCCGAAATATGACTGCTTCCAGACGCCTTCGGGAGCTTGACGAGCTTCATTTCTTGAAATAAACCGTGCAACGTTGCAAAGTCCCCAATCTGTACATACCTACTTACATGGATGTACATGAACGTACATGTAAGAATGAATATCTGTTGTAAAGACAAAGATACGCACGTGCATGCACGAATGCATACACACGTGGGTGTAGACTACGTTTTAGACATCTTATACACGTAGTGACATAGTTACACAAATGGTGGTTCTGAACGTCACCAATATAATTTTTCTTCAGCGTCTGTATGAAAACTAATGAGTGTTTGCGCATTAAGTGACACAGCCGTGAGATTGCAGAGAAAGAGTTTTAATTATTGTTTTAGGATGTGAACGTAATTTTCCGGAAATACAGTTTATCAAGAAGTTGATGTTGGCTTCCAAAACAGCGTTTTCATATTTTACCACAGCATTGTTCATAGAGGAAGCATGTGCAGAACCTGAACAGAGAATAAATCCTCAATAACAGACCAGATATCGAACTTCACCAGAGCTCATGGAACCACTTTGGGAGCTGATATGAAAGACGAATCTGAGCGTCAGTCCACAACTCTGGATCCCAACACACATTGGCGCCAATTTCACGGCAGAGGGCGCATCCGAAGAGAAGGCATCGCCAGGGTCAACCGGGGCACACTTGAGTGACTGCCGGGACTGAGTAATGACTACGTCATTAGCCGCTCTCTCCAAGGGAGAAGTCAGCGGAAGCGACGTTCAGGAAGAGACAAATATTTCTTGTCGCGCCAGATGATAGCAAAACGCAAATAAAAAACCGTACTTACCCACAAACAAATCGCTTTGTCCTCTGTGCGCACTGTATCCCATCATCATTACTTTCTATCTGCACAAGCACAGGCAAATAAGGGTGGAAGGAATCGTTTCTAGTGCTCCCTGTCTACTTGGAATCTCGTCATTCGCCACGATTTCACTGATCACGCGTTCAAGTCACCACTGTCAACTGCTCTCTTCTAAGCATAGATGTCTTTGCTCTCCCCCTGGTTGTCACTCATGTCGGGGGGTCAGTCGGTGGCGAACTGACCGGTTGCCCCCGCGGCGTCGTCTGCGCCGAACGCGCATAATAGACGAACGAAGCCCTTTTTTTCCCCCTCCTCTCCTCGTTGCTCGGACACACAAACACGCGCGCGGGCACGCGGGGCACACAAACACGCGCGTGGAGGAGTTGGAAGGGGTCAGATTTCCTTTACTCGCTCTGTACTATGGCGAAGAACGACTGCAGCCTGGAGGAGGCTTTTACCTGCGACGACGACCGGAAAATGAGCAGCGGCAACGAGCGCCGGCGTGATCGTCACTGGCGTGCGCGTCCGCGTCACATTTTTGCGTACCTACGCATCTTCGGAAGACGCCGGCGCTGGCGCGGGCGCCGGCGCCTGCGGCGGCGCCCGTGACCGTGAATTTTTATAGCGCCGTCATATGTGTGCTATTGAAGATGAGCAGCAAGGAGAGAAGAGTGCACACGAGGCTGGCGTTTGGCGCGTCTGTAGACGCTGCTTGTCAGTACAGGGTGACTCACAAAATATTCCACACAAAAGAGGCTCCAGAGGCAAAAGGAGAGACATTTTTTGACTCGCGCACGAGACATGGGAAGTAAGGAGCTCTCAACTACTGCAACGCTTGGATGTCGTCGCCGCCTTGTCAAACGAGAGCAGACGTTGTGTGCATTACGGTCGTATGATGATGGCGCTCCTTCAATCCTCTTGTCAAACGTCCACTGGAGCAGACACTTGTATAGTTCGAAAAATCCGTTAAAAGTTGTCGTGCTGTCTGGACCACTTGAGGTACTTTTTATCTCGTAGAAAAAACTTCTATTAATCAGTCTGATGAAAGCAAGTCCATTATTCATTGATCACGCAAGTCCTGACTCTGCACGCTGCACTGTAGGACACCGTCTGTGTGTCGGAGACATCCCCTCAAGCTGCTGCTCCAGTTCATTGGTGGTCGTTCCCCGCGTGCCGCAGCTCTCGACCCATGAAGCAAGAACGTTGCACATTGATTGCGCATTGGCATGCATGCGCAACAATAAACAACAAACTCTTCAGACTGTTGTGCTTCGCTATGACAGCGTGGCAAGAAAACCTTTTTTCTTCTCCCATCAAGCTGGGAGCGGCAAACGATCTCTCGGCCAGGGATAATTGCGGAAGAAAGATGATATGTACGCTTCTCCTCAGTCATGAATCGTTCGGAGTTGACGTCGTCTTCGCCGCCGTCGCCGTCGCCAGCCACGCTTGGATGATTGAAATTAAATTTGTCATTGGTCAACCCGGCCTTCGTCTTCCTGCGACCAACGTGAGTCTGGCAAGCAAAGATGACGGATCACCGATTTTAATCCGCACTTAACCAACAATTACGCGCTTCGGGCAGCAAGAAGACGTTGCGACATTTTTTGTCGTTTCTGTCTCCACCAGGATCAGAGACTTCCGTGAACGTCTGCCGCAAGTGCAAAAAGGGGGGACAAAATTAACTTTGTCAAGTAATTAGAAAAAGCACAGGCCTCGTCTACAGACAGGAGTGGCTGAGATGCCAGAAGCAAGATCACACACTGCAACGCCCCGGTGAAGTCGCCCAATTCTTTAGTGACCCACTTGTACTCGGCGCTCGTGACTCACCGGGGCGGGCGAGACTGTTGCAGGAGGAAGAGGTCATTTCACCTTGTACAACGTGATTATTTCCTTCTGATGCACCCCGCATATTGTGCGTGTGGATCCTTTCTTGTTTCTATGCATGTCGTACATAATTTTCCGGCCATATTTAGTTAGGAAACCTTGGAGGGATGAGAGGTCAGCACGTGAGATGCTGCTCATTTGGACGGCCAAGAGCGAGGAGGAGGAGAGGAAAATGTCCCTTCCCTCCTTCCTCTCTGCACTGGCGCCCACTGGAGAGGTCAAGGCTGGCTGTCGTCAATACCGTCGACCACGCGGCGCTCGGACCCCAGGTTTATCACACATACCCATCCATGAGACGGCAACACGCACGTTCATTGACGTCATTGGACTCGTGTAATCAAAGTTTTCAATATCATCTGACAGTAGAAGTTGATCTGAATAGTCAACGTAAGTACACACGTAATGTACCAATCCAGAGGTAATCACAATATTGGTTCAAAGGCAACAGAAATCAAACATGAAGGGAAGACTCATTCAATCTTACGCTGAGATCACGCTAGCTTCTTCTGCTCCTCCTTCTTGGCGATGTCGTGCAAGTGTTGACAGTCGTCAATGACGAAGCCGTACCACACTATATGGACCGGCACGGTGGATAGGTGCCAGAGAGCATGAGAGTCGAATGTCGTCAGGAAAGGTTCAAAGTCCAGTATCTCCAGTAGGACGGTCAGGTCAAAGAGCAGCACTCCAGCAGCACAGCGCCAGGCGTGGCGCAGACGCCGCCGGCTGTACGCCGCCCACGTCAGCCAGAGCACGCTGTTCACGGCTCCCACTGCAATATTCACGCGCATGTTCAAGCCGTAGTCGAAGCGAATCGCTGCCATGGTGTACACGTGAGCGACGAAGACCGCAAGCAAGGCGGCGACGCCGGCGGTTGACGCAGCGCTAAACGTCCTCGTGATGCGGGCACGAATCAAACACGCCGCCAGATTGAAGCACACGACGGAGAAGGCACATAGGTAATCCATCTTCTCGGTGAAGTTGACGTCATGTGAATGGAAGACGAGGGACCAGAACCAAGTGTTGAAAGAGACGAGTCCGTAGACTTGCCACACCCGCAGCATTGGCGCCTCCCTCGGCACCTCCCGGCGCAGGCGCAGTTGCATCCATGCATGGGCTGCAAAGTTGAAAAGGGAGAAGATAGCCGAGGCGGGCTCCTCCATGCCCAAGAAACGGTGGAACGGCCACTTCCCGTAGAACTGCGGCGTCGCAAGTCCATTCTCGTGGAAGCGCGCCACCGTTTTCCACATGCACATGTACTTGCAATCTTCTTCGCAGGACCAGAAGAGCAGGCGCTCAGGGAGCGGTTGCGACTCCTTGAAGGTGGCTATCTTCTCATCACTTGAGCAGTTGGCCCTGGAGCAGGTGTCCAGGCACGAGTGATGATATCGAGTGGAGTCACCGAGGGAGGCTGTGGCATAAGGAGCCACAGTTAGCAGGCACAGTGAGATCCCCAACATCAGCTGCCACGACCCCATGCTGTCACTGAAGCTATGCTCCACTGTCATGTGGGTTGGGACCTATTGTAGAGAAAGGGCCATAATGCAACGGGGTCCTGCACAACAAATGACACGAACAGCACTACTGAGGCGAGCACACAGCAACAATGTTATCACTAGCGTAAGCACCTGGCACCAAATAGTGATCTCAGAGTAGGAAATCATGAGTAGGGTTGACTACAGCAGCAAAGATTACCAAGAGGTCCCCTAGGTGTGCCGATCACCGAGAAAAAAAAGATGCACACTACTTCTAGCACTACCAGGTTGCACTGTCACATGGGCAAAAGAGCCAGGAAGTCCATGCTGGATGTCCGTATATAGTAGTCTTCTTCATCGTGTTCCAGCTCTTCCTGTCATGGTCAAGATTCTGTGTGATACTCACGAAGAGTACACTAAAATAATAACTCGGTAGCAATTGCCGCGCATGCGACAGCCACGAGGCGGCATGCAGTATGTCCAAGATGGCCTGGGCATCATGGCTTCAACGCGTACGTCCTATCGGAGTACACCTACGTGACATATCCCACCTACAGCTCAGCTCAATACAGGTAGTACAGGAAAGCCCAAAGCCAGTGGCATGCACCTCTCAACTCACTACTCAACCTCAGTACTTCATAACGGTATCAGTGTAAAGCTTCCACACAGTACATGCTACTGTACTTACGAGTACGGCCTCTGGACGATCTCATTGCCAGAGAAGATTTTCCGAGCGTTGACGACGGCTTAGTTGAGTGTCTGAAATCAATGCAACAAGCCAGACCTCAAAAATCTATCATGGACGGATTGGCCTGGGACGACTTTCCTGAACACGCCTTTATTCAGCACACGCGCAATACTCTTGCAGCACTCATCGACGATACTTTTACTACTGTATTATATGAAGGAATCATACTGGTGTATTCAGAGGGCTTTCGGCTTCTTTTCAGCCGAAGAGCAAAATCCAACCTCTCATTTGAATCAACCTACCTAACTTTTTGTGATGTCACCTTTACAGTCCTCATCAAATACATTGGTAGTCCACGAGCCGATCCTGCACTTTTTCTATTCGCAGCAGTGATCCAGTCTGATGATGAGAGTCCCCTAAGTCCCCGCCGCCGCGGCCTTATGCTTCTTGCTCTCAATTTCATAGATAAGTAACCGCCACATCTTCACGACAAACACCTCCGCCTCCTCGTCCAACACCATTTGCACGTCTTCCAGGACGGACTTGGGTGAGGAGCCAGCCAGTACCTTGGAGCAGATGAAATCGGTGAGCGTAGGCTCTGGCTCTCCGATATATTCGGCGATCTTCTTGTTGACCCAGGGTCGGATGCGGCGCTCCATCAACTGATTGTCCACCAGGTCCCAGTCAACCTGATACTCAAACAATGCAGCCTTCTCTGTGGGGATCTTTTCGATGAGAGATTTAATTTGCCTGCGCTTGTCCTCTGCGGCCGCCTTGGACTCCTCCTTTTTCTTCTTCTCAGACGAGGACGAAAGCGGCGGCAGCCGTTTCTTCTTCGAAGCGGAAGAGCCTCCGGTGGAGTCGTCGTCATCTTGGTTGAAGACGTCACGTACATTGAGTTTTCGGCGGCCGCTAACATAAAGTGGTTGCTTCATCATCTGAGGCGGCTGCACCACGGACACGGCCGCAGCAGACGCAACTGGCGGGTCTGATTGCTGTTGCTGAGGACTACGACTGGACTCTTGAATTGCGACCGGCGAGTCCACCTCGCTGCCAGAGGGTGACGCCACCGGAGGAGGCCCAATATCGTCCTGCTGATCCGTAGCTTCTTCTGGCGGTGGCGGCGCAATTACTGACTGGTACACGGGACTGGGGGAGCCTCCGTAGTGATCAGGTGGTCCGGCATCGGCACCGCGATCGTCGTCGGACTCGATGACGGCGATGTCCTCGTCCGGCTGCGGGACCAGAGGGATGGGGGCACCATTTTCGTAAACGAGCGCTGGTGGAGCCACGGCGACGTCGTACTGCGGTTGATGGCCTCCACGCTGACTTTGAGCAGCCATTCGTCGTTGTAGTTCAGCTGCAGGATCTATGTAGCAACCTTCGCTGGCTATTTGGGCTTTGAGTTCTTCAATTTCTTCCTTCTCTCGTTGTCTGTCCTCAGCATCTTTCTGAGCTTCACGCTCTCGCTCGAACAGTCGGCGCTCAAGCTCACGTCCCTTGTAGTACTTCTCGTCATCGCGGTCGTCATCGTAGTCTTCAAGGAATTCGCGGAGTTTCTTGGCCTCTTTCTCGATGTCTTCGAGACGCTTCTGCTCCTTCAGCCTCTCCTTCTCATACTCCTTGGCCATCTTGCCCTCCCTGTTCTCCCACTTGGTAAGGCGACCCTGGTAGCTGGCCTCTTTTTCTCGTGCCTTTCTCTCAGCTTTGCGGGACTCCTTTTCCTCTTCTTCTTTCTCTCGCTCGCGCCACGAATCTTTTGTAGACCGTCTAGAATCCCTATCTCTGTCCCTGTCTCTGGACCTGTGGTCCCTGGATCGGGACCGACTGCGCGACCTTGAGCGAGTGCGCCGCGACATTCGCATCCTCTCCCGCTGCTCCCTCTCTCGTTCACGCTCCCTTTCTCTCTCACGTTCCCTTTCTCGGTCCCTGTTGGATCTTGAAGGTGGTGAAACTGACCTCGACCTCGACCTCGATCTCGTCACTGACCGCCTCGTGCTGGCTCTGGACTTGTCTCTGCTCCTCCTAGAAGCGCTTCGGCGACCACCATCCTGCGCACTGGCCGCCTGCTCGAGTTGCTCGCGTCGCTTCTTCTCCTCTTCTTTCTCAGCTTCGCGGATCTTCATCGTCTCGCGGAACTTGTCGATCTCTCGGTGGACAATCTCCCTACGCTCGTCCTCCATTTCGACATCATCTAGTGATTCCTTAGGCCCAGTCTGCCCATCTTCGCGGCGATGTTGGAAACGCTTGGGCTCATGCGGTACATAATTCATCATTTCCTTGCTGTGGTCCATGAGGATGGCGCTGATGCGGTCTCTTGCCATGGCATCTTCGTTGCGCATGGCTGCGTCCATGAAATCGTCGTCTGTGCCACCCTCACTTTCCTCCTGCGTCGGACTCTTGCCGGTCATTTTCTTTCGCCGCTCGAACTTGTACTCGTCCAACACGCCCTTGGTCTTTGAGTCCACCTTGACTACCAGTTTCTTGTCCCCAATCAGCATGTCGTGCAGAAGCCTGATGGCTCGGGCGGCAGCGTCCGGGTTGGCGTACTCACAGAAGCCGAAGGCCTGCAGCCTGCCGGTGGCGCCCTGGACCCGTTTCCAGCTAATGATGGGGCCGCAGGTGGTCAGCAGGTGCCTGATCATGGCGTCCTGCGCGCGCTCGGTAATATTTCCCACGAACACGGTGACGGGAGGGCCCAGCGGCACGTCCGGGTGGCGAGTAGGTGGTGCGGCAATGACCGGAGGCCCGGCGGCAGCGGCGGCAGGCCCACGTAAGCCTGGCGGGGGACCTCGGAAAGGCGGCGGATGGCGAAGCATCTGAGGCGGCGGCGCTCCCACCGGCATCATGCCGAAGGCGGGCACCGGGATCATGCCCGGGCGAGGCGGAAATGCCATGGCTTGGTGGTTGTATTCTCGGTTGCTCTATCACTCCCGGCCGGACTGAAAAGTGCTTTTCATGGCGTCATTACCTGGTCGTGACCAAGAAGAGCTCGCGGAAGGAGGAGGGCGACACTGGGAAGTCGCCGGACAAGAGACCTACAGCGGACCGGTTCTGGTCTCCGGAGACGACTCGAGACACCGCAACGTTGGCCGAATTGAACTAAGTGAAGATTGAGTTCTGACCGAATTGTAAGGATGAGCGCGAGCCGGCTTGATGCTGGAGCTCGACAGCTCGAAGACGTTATGGAAAATGGACGCGACTCGGGACTCCAACGTCAGGCTCGCGACCCGAAGATGGGGAAAACTTTTGGAAATGTTAAAAATGCCCACGTAATCAGTGATTTTTGATCATTCGGCAGCCATCTTACTCAGAAAGCTTAGGTAAATCATTCATTTGTCACCTTAACGCAGAGGTTAGACCTAATTGAAGAGGCCGAGATGAAAGCAGTCATTTCTTCTAATGCTTGCTGAGGCAAATCGTGTTCCAACATTTTTACACCTTTGCCTCCTTGTGCAGGGATAACTCATTGGCCTTGATGTCACACCTGTGCTCCGTTAGATTCAGAACAGCACCGTAGGTTCAGCATTTTGTAGCATAAATGAGCTTTGGTTTTTGTCTCTTGTTATATCTGGAACTTCTTTCGAGCAGAATTGAATCGAGTTGGTCCACTTGAACTCCATCGCACCCCAGCATGGATTCGTGGCTCGCGACTCGACGACGTCGGGCTTGATGCATCTCTACTGACTGCGAAAAATTCCAGACAGAAGCAAGAGCCGAGCACGAAGCAGCAGCACTTCAGCAGAGACGCCTTTTCTCCCCTCTTGTTGGCAGCCCCAGCCCAGCACGGCCCGGAAGCAGGGTGCGGGCAAGCACTTTTGGCCCGAGCTGACGCCCTCCGCGCTGGCGTCCGTGACCAGGTGACCGCTCAAAGTTCGTCGCTATCACCAACGTCCACAACTGTTACAAGCACAACGGGTCCGTCGACTTGGAACTGAGAACAAGACGCAAGACTAATAGAGTGACTGCAATTTCCCATATTCTTATTGTTATGGGATCGGCGAAATATTACACTTATCAGTATGTCAGGTCTTCTTCTACTGTCTATGGATAGGACCTGATCACGATGCCACCGACTTGGCCAAGGACAAGTTGGTGCCCCTGGTTGTGACGAAGATGGTTATCCAAGCGTTCTTGACGTGGACACGCGTCCCCGTGCCGGGGCTTCTTTTGTAGAAGTCACCGCCGGCGTGCAGGGTAGAGGGTGGGGGGCCGAACGGGCGGCAAGTGACGGAGGATAGAATAGAGCAAGTTTGTGTGACCCATGTACTGTACGCAGAAGGAGGACTACCGAGATAACCTACAGACAGACAACGAACAAACTAACAGACAGACTCATTTATAAACGTAGATTAGATATTATGTAAAAGACTGAACAGGACAGTCATTGTTGCCGATATCAACGTCACCAACGCACAGGTTTCGCTATGTGATGAGTATTGCACGTGCAACCTTGTAGGATCATTTGGAACCACACAAGATGAAACTGTTTCATCGAGGCTTCCACGGACTCATCCGACTTGTACTGCAAGCTGCAGTTCTTGCTCACTTGGCGCTCGGTCATGAGAGAGACCATAAAGGTCAAGTGACTCGAACGAAATTAGACATGTCGGAGGTGCAAGCGAGACAGGGATGCAGGTAGATGGAAATACAAGAATTCTGTGCATACTAAACCAACCTTCTGAGACACATTGGACTTCCTGTTTGCCTCACGAGAGTCCGTGTGCGTACTACACATTGTAGTCGCTCATGTGATTCCAGAAAATGGACTTCTAGTTGTTTACACTCATGCAGTAAAGGAGGGAATGAGTGCAACTCAAAAAAAAGGCTTCAGTGTACAACACAGAGAGGTCATAAGGCACGCACTAATTGCTCCTGCTCTAAGTACAATCGCTGAACCTCCCCTGCTACTGCTATGCTAAGGTAGCTATCGCTGTCGTCTTGCCTGACCTGAGGAAAGTGACGACTGACGGACACAGCTTGGCCCCTCGTGAACTCAGGGATGATGAACGAATCCTTTTTCGCCAGGCTCGCCCATCAAATGCCCGCCTTGGCTCCCGGATCAAGACTCGAATCTTTGTACTCATCCCTATTGTGTAGCACGTCCATTCTGCTGCTTTCGTAGTTGCCTGAGGTTTCTGGACGCCAGCGATGTCTTCCATCGCGGAGAAGCTTTACGAGGTACGTTGAGCGAGTATAACAGGCTCTCGTACTAGTGCTAGTACACCGACGGGTACGTCCAAGTACTTAGTTAACACCAGACGACCTCCGAGGCCAGAGCATGGGCAATTTCGTCTCCAAGCAGGTAATCGCTCATGGGGTTTGATAAACGGAGGGGTCACTTGCAGATGTAGACCACCTGGCAAAAGGTGCGCACGACTATCATGCTTGGCCACCTCCTCAACAGCGGGCAGGCCAGAATGTCATCCTCCCTTGCATTCAAGTTGTTCCTAAATTGGCTCCGTTGTTCTGACTCCAGCTTTTCTTTGTGATGAACTAATAACTATAATAATGCATATAAGACAGTTATGTTATGTGGTCTGCGAGTTTTGTCTCAATCATAGCTATGAGCAACAGTTAATTCCTCTCTCCCAACGTCAGAACCTGCCGTTGGCGCTGGGTGTTGCGGCTGTGGCTATCACCGCCCTTCTGGCCAAGAAGTACCTCCGTCGCTGCAGCAGTTCCCCCCGCACGCTGCTCGACCCCAACACCAAGTACCCGCTGAAGCTGATCGACAAGAAGGTGCTAAGCCATGACACGCGCCGCTTCCGTTTCGCCCTACCCTCTGAGCAACACGTGCTGGGTCTGCCGGTGGGTCAGCACATCTACCTCACGGCCAAGATCGGTGGCCAGCTCATCATCAGACCGTACACTCCGACTTCTAGTGACGAAGACAAGGCAAGCAGCACGCACAAACTTTTGATTTCTGGCGGTGCAACTTGCTCTTATCCGTGACTGTATTTAGGGGTTCATGGATCTGGTAGTTAAGGTTTACTTCAAAAATGTGCATCCCAAATTTCCTGATGGCGGCAAGATGTCGCAACACCTCGAGGCCATGAACATTGGCGACACCATTGACGTGCGCGGCCCCAACGGACTCCTCGTGTACAATGGGCAAGGATCTTTCGCCATCAGGCCCGACAAGAAGTCCCCGCCCAAAGAGGTCAAGGCCAAGAGGGTGTCGATGATAGCCGGTTTGCTTACACATTATCGCGTGCTATGATAAGATGGTATGAAATGGTCCTCCTCAACGCAGGCGGCACTGGCATCACACCAATGCTGCAGCTCATTCGAGATATCTTCCGCAACACCAGCGACCGCACAGAGTTGGCATTGCTTTTCGCCAACCAGAGTGAGGAAGACATCTTGCTCAGGGATGAATTGGAACAAGTGAAGAAGGAACATCCAGACAAGTTCCAGCTGTGGTACACGGTGGACAGACCTTCTCCAGGTATGACACTTTAGATACGACGCAAGTTTAGATTTGGAGCGCTGATTTGTTCTCTCCATTAGAATGGTCGTATAGCAGTGGCTTCATCGACGAGTCCATGATCAGGGACCACCTGTTCCCCGCCGGGCCAGATTCGCTGGTGCTCATGTGTGGTCCGCCTCCGATGATCAAATTCGCGTGTATTCCAAACTTGGAGAAGGTTGGGCACAAAGAAGAACAAATATTTGCATATTGATGCATTACGTAAATTCTCACCTTGCAAAGTTGTAGTGCCATTATATATATTTCTGGCGGAAAATGCATTGCAAAAGCAAAAAGGACTTCTCACTTCAGTTCAACATTTCTCATCCGTGTGACTCCATATGGGTGTCCTCTTCTCCTTGAAAGCTGCGATGCCTTCTTGAGCATCTCTGAACTCGAGGTTGTCCACCATCACTTTACCTCCTTCCTCCAGTGCCTGCGTCAGTCCCAGCTCCAGCTGCCTTCGGTAGAAGCGTTTGCCAAGAGCAACGACCGCCCTAGACTTGGCCTTGATGGCATTGCAGATGTCCGCGATTGCTCTCTCAAAATCTTCCTGAGAAGTGACTTGGCACACCAGTCCACTTCTTAGGGCTTCAGCTGCGGTGATGGGATTCCCCGTCATGAGCATGTAGGCTGACATCTTCCTGCCAAAACATCAATTGCACCTATACCATGCACGGGATCTGGATGTGTCTCTCTATCTTTCCGATAATAGGACTGAAGGCCGCGACAAGTAGCATTGCATGCGGCATAACAACCGTGTATGAAGAAGTATGCGTTTGTTGTGTCTATGTACAATACCTATGTACTGCTCTTGCCAGGGGTACACCGGGAGTCGAGCAGAACAATCCAAAGTTACTCCCGGGCGTTGAGAAGGTGGACTCCTCGGTGGCGACAGCCAGGTCGCACATGGCCACCAGTTGACACCCAGCGGCAGCGGCCACCCCATTGACGGCGGCCAACACAGGAGCTGGGCAGGACGTCAGGTCCCGCATGAGGCCGTTGCACTCGGCGAACACGCGCTCGTGGTGCGCGCGACCGTCGGAAGCCGTCAGCTCCTTGAAGTTGACATTCCTTACCGACAGCCGTCAACTCTACATACAAAGACGGAGCGACCTTGAGGTTGTGTCCCGAGCTGAAGACTGGACCTTCCCCTCTGATCACGACCACCCTGAGTCTGTCACCGGCGCTCTCCGCGGCCAGGGCCGAGCGAAGCTCGCGCATCACGGGCAGAGAGAGCGCGTTGCGCGTTCGAGGAGAACTCAGCCTGCGCGAGACTCAACGTCACCCCGTATCTCGACGAACTCTGCCTTAGAAAGTCGGCGTGCTTGCCTGAGTGTCAGGATCCCTTCGGAAAAGTCCTTGGTCACTGCGGAAGACATGCACCGCCCGAGGCGGTGAAAGTTGGGACGCACCACGGAGAGCGATAACATCATGGCGAACAAGCCCAACGGACACCTTATCTTCGACGTCGTCGTCAACTTGGTCTTCAATACACACTTACGAGTTTGTTGTCTGTTATCACGATCCCCAGAGGGAGGTTGCGACACGAACGCACCGTTGGACTTCCGATCGTTGCAAATTACTCAGGAATCTTGAGCAGCTCAAACCCGTCTTGATCGGGCTTTGACAGTTGCAATGTTGAAGGACATATTTAAAAAAAACTGACTGTTGTAAGCACCTTTTTAGCAACGAGACTATGAAAATTAAACATGAACAATTTGGAAAAAATCGCCCTCATCCTAATTTTTATATTTAACACTAATAATAGAAATTAACCTGCCCATTCCTGACTCGTGTCAACTGAACAGGACCGAAGAAACACGCATAAAGAGGTGAGGATCACGTTCGAGTAAAAGGTCGATTGTCTCCCGTACATGTGTGTGTGTGTGTGTGTGTGTTGTTCTGTATGGGTATCCGACAGGTCTCTAGCAGCAGTATCCGACCTGTGGACTGCTAACTGTGGCTTCAAGCCAGGAGCTGAGTTGCTCTTCCTGCAACAACATCACGTGGGGCTATATTGCTAATGCTCTATTGCCTGCCTTCTCTGTGTGGTTTGAAAAAGAGAAAACACGAATTTATTAAATCTTGGCCTTTTCTTGGCCTTGATGTCAAGCTTCAGGTCGTTGCAAATTCGGTTTAGCCAAGGTCTCCACTATTTTACGCTCAATGGGCCCAACACTGACCGAAACAACTCTGTCACCTGAAAGTGATCAGTGACAAAAGCACGAACTTGGATATGGCCGTAGACGCGTTCACGACGTAGCATGCAAGTAATTGTGAGTCCACTCGTCCTGCAATATCCACAAGACTATTGAGTACAAACGAGTGCTTTCGTCACTCATTTAGAGTGTCCACGAGTGAACTCTTCATTTTTGTGTCAAGAACCTCAACCACGCAATCCTGGTTCCTGCAACTTTGTCGACTTTGCTCTCTGCTCCGCTTGTCGCTCTTCAAGGCTCGAAATAAACTTGAAGAGAGAGTTCTTCGTTCATGGCATTTTGGCAGTTCTTTGTTCATAGCATTTGGACAGAAGCTATTAAGAAAGTTGTGCTTGTCATATTATTCTAAACTCTTCGAGGCACAGTTAGTACACAACGCAAGTTCAGTTAACATCTGCAGTCAATAAGTACTAGCATTGTTCTCTCATTCACTGCGAGCCACCTGTATCTGGAGGCTAACCTTTTATGTGAGTGTCGCTCTCCGGCTATTTTTATGCATGGACCTCTTTTTTTCTTCCTTGCCGTTTAAGCGGCCGGAGGAACTCCCGTGCCAGTGGTGTGCCGATCTTCGTAGAGATGACTGAGAGCAGCGCGTCTATCGTGGCCCGCCGCTGCGCACGGTCGTGGCGCTTCTTGTGCGTCACCAGCGTCGTGCTCCTGCTCACGCTCTTTCTCTCGTCCACCGGGTTGCTCCAGGCCTTGGACATGGAGTTGCCGGGCAGGGAGGAGAGAGAAGGGGTAGCTTCGGAGATCACGGCCGAGGCTCCTTGGCCCTCCACCAGAGTGTTCATCATAACTCCTACCTATCCAAGGATCACACAGATACCTGACATGACTCGATTCGGGCAGACGCTCAAGGTGAGAAACGCTTCGCCCAAAGAACGTCATCGGTAGAACAGTCAGGTATCGATAGAACATCATCGATAAAAGCTCTGAATTTTTCAGCACGTCAAAAATCTTCTTTGGATCATCTGCGACGACACGACGAAGGACAATAAGCCACTCATAGACTTGTTGGAGGCCCTTAAGGTCGACTACGAGTACTACCAGAGTAAGTGCTACGTTTTCATGACCTCAAAAAGGACAATTCAGTAGTGATCTTTTTTTTAATTCATTAGCCCCGATGCCAGAGAACTTTCGGCAGATGAAGCGGTGGCGGCCCAAGGGCGTCGTCAACCGAAACCGCGGCCTCCAAAGGTTACTCGACGATGACATCACCGACGACGGAGTCTTCTACTTCGGCGACGACGACAACAGTTACGACATTAGGCTTTTTGAAGAGGTAAGAGCTGTGTGAGAATGGCAGTGAAATCACAGCGTCTTTTTCGTTCGTTCGTTGAGAGTTCAAAGCAATTTCGGTCTTTTTTATTCATGTCCCAAAACGCCTTCATAAGACAGAAAAAATTGCGCAACAAGAGTTTTAGCGACAACTTCACCAGATTGGGACTAAAAGTTATCACATTATAGACAATAAGTAAAAATATTGTAATCAAAACCCAACAGTATCGGGGCTATTGAGAGGATGAGGTCTCTCTGACATCATATTCTGTTGTACTTATTTACAAAACTCGCATAAAAAAGTTGTAGAGGCTTACTGTATTCGCAGGTCATCAAGAGGCACATGGAAATATGAACATAAGGACATAAGAAAATTTTATATATTACAATAATGGTTGTCTGGGTCTAGGTAAAATCATTGAAGCTGGCAAACACGAGCCACTTCCGAAGGTATACGAGTAGACGGCAAGGCAGGAAAAGAATCATCGCTAGTGAAACAGTAATGCTGACGGATATTGAGCAAACCTTGGAGCGCCAACTTCTAACAATTTTTGAGAGAATGTCTAAAACGAACAGGTAAAATAGGCACCGCTCAGAAGTTAGTGAGACGACGCAACCTTAGGAAGCTCTTAGAAAAATGATAAAACTGAAAGGAAATTTCGTGGCAGTAAAATTTGAGTGAAATATCTGGAGGAGGCTACTTAAAAGGAGAAATCCTTACTATTTAGGAGACGACTATGACTTCAACACTGCCGATCCTTGACTTCGCCTGGGAGATCAATCCTTGAGTGTGCTGTTGAATTCGACTGCGGTCATAGGACTAGAAACTTTGGTCTGTAGTTTGGAAACTTGCAAGGGTGATCCCCGACGAACTCCTGTAGAGAGTCTCCTTCTTGAGTGAGAAGCGAGGGCTTATCTGAACAAAAATTGCTTGTCAACGCAAGGAGAGCAACAGTGCTACTTCCTTCATTAGGGTACCGTACCATATGATCGACCTTGGCACCCGCAAACTGCTTCAGCCAATTCTTAATGGCCACAGACAGCGGTCGCTCCTCCTCCAGAACCAGGATCAAGTTGAACGTGCTGACCTGGAGAAGAGACATATTAGAGGCGAGGCCAAAATGCTGGTCACTTTACCTAAAAGCGAAGGTCAACCACCCTAGCATTAGCTGGGGTCTGCTCCTGCAAGTATTGTATCAGAAATGCGCATTCACAGTGTGCGACACCATCGATGCTCTGTGCCGATTTTTTCTTTATATGAAGTTTCTTTTTTAAGGCTTTTGACTGGATGCAAACAGGCAAAGTAGACGGATCTCAATGCAGGTTTTCTGGTAGCATGAAAATTCCCATTAGAAGTCAACAATCAAGATGGAAACTCGTGCAAAAACTACTGCAAAAGCAGCAACAACGTACAGTAATGTCAGACAGAAGCAGAAGTTTGTGGACTCTGAGTTTGAGGAGGAATTGACATCCTTTGTCAAGAAAAACCGTCCTCATGCACTGACAACAGAAGAGAAGCTGGATATCCTCCTTTTGCAGACGCATTTCCGCAAAGAGCATCAAGAAAAACAAGCCAAAAATGGTCCTGGACAAAAGGTTAGGAAGAAGCCTGAGGTGTCCGAGAAGACAGCCAAAATCCTCCATAGGCGATTGCAACTGGTTTGAGAGGTGTGGTCTGAATACTGCAAAAGCAACACTGACCATTGCTGATGTGCCCAGCAACCGCAACAAAAAAACCTTCTGTTGTTCCTAATACCAAAAATGTGACAAGAGACATACAGCAGTATCTCCAAGAGCGTCATTTGCAATGCATGAGAACAGTGGCAAAGGATGTGATGGACTTCTTGGAGTGGAAAGGATACATTGAGGTTGATAGATCTAGCACACAGTCAATGCAAAACACTCTGCGTTCAGTTCAGAGGTATCTTGCTAAGAAAGGCTACAAATGTGGAAAAAAGAAAGGGGGAGTAACCTATCACTTGAAAGCAAAACGCGATGCCTATGTTCACTGTATGATCAAGGCAAAATGCAGCAAAGCACTGAAGGATTGTGCATATGGATGAAAGCTACAGCCACAAAAACTATTGCTGTCATGAAGATTCACTCTATGATCCTAATGATGAAAGAGACCTGGAGGTGAAGGCAATGCACAAAGAGTGGCGCTCTTGCTTCATTGCAGACATTGTTGATGCTGATCAGTCCATTCCAGATGAAGAGTGAACACCACAGCAAAAGGCACATCTTCTGCAGGATACACTTGCCATTTTTGAAGGTGGTAAAAAGAAGACAAGATTATCATGGCATGTTTGATCACAAGTACTTTGTTGGCTGGATGGAGAAACTGTTTCAGTGCCTTGACAAGGAAGGTATTTCTAATGCCCCCATCATAATGGAAAATGCAAGGTACCATAAAGTGCTGGGTGAAGCTGTTGCAACACATCAAGCAAAATGTTGAGCCAATATTTGTTCAATGGCCAGTGAACACGGACATGAAGTTCTGTTTCCCCTCATCATCACTTGGATCTTCAGTCAATCGAGCTAGTATGGGCAATTGTCAAGGGTGAAGTTGGAAGACAATACACTACATTGACATCGTTTGCAGAGGTAAAAACAAGACTGGAAACTGCTTTCAGTAATCTTGGTTCGAAACAAGTTCAAGGATGCATCAACAAGGCAAACAAGCACCTTGAATGTCTTCAGAAGTTCATTTGGGAAATTGATGACATGGATGAGGAGGCTGAGGCTGAGGACAAAGAGGACAGGGATACTTCCACAAATGGTGATGGAAGTGATGAAGAGGAGAAACAATAGCATGTATCACATTCTAAGAAATACCCACTCCAGAAATACACTATGGTTATTGAGGCAACCTAGAGCAAAACCCCTTTTATCTAGGCCTTAATGAATGCAAAAAATGTCTGCTTTGGTTAAGGCCTCTTCCTGATTTGCGCTGAAGTCGTGCGCTTCTTGTTTTCAAGTTTACTCACATGAACTCAAATGTCGTAAAATCCACTTCTTAAAAACGGAGCATCGATGGTGTGGCGCACTGTTAACATCAATAATGTCTCATATGGCGGTTGAGTGGCGCCATCGCGGAACTCACCATGTTCACGTCGACCGCGATGGCGCCGACGGGCTCCCCGTCATCCAGCTGTTCTGAGGAATCCGTCGTATCCTTCTTCCTATTTTGCCACCGACGAAGCCTTACCAGGATGGTCGCGCCTCTCACGCCGTAAGGTTCAGACTCTGACAGTCGCAGTATAGCGTGTACCGCGTCGTCCAAAGCGACCCGTAAACCCAGCGGGGCCGGCGAGGAGTTGGCCTCGAACGACGCCGACAGCAGGTATTCGACCTCGTAGAAAAAGGACAGCCGGTTCAAGCACTGCGGACTCTTGCCTTAAGGACGTAAAATACTCACCTGCTCCTGGAGCCTCGTGGTCAACATATCGTGAAGTTCGTGTCCTCCTCCTCGCCCGTCCTGTTCCCGCGGAGTCTTTGGCCTCAACGTCTCGCCTAAGAGGTCGCCGTTTTCTTCCTCCTCGAAGGAGAGGCTGCTCACGCTGCCCAGGTTAAGGCGGCGTAGTCCGGGCATCCCGCGGATTCAGCGTTGTCGGCCGGGCGGAGCAGAAAGCAGTAAATGGCGGCGAGGAGGTGAGTCCGCCGAGGAGGCAATCCGCCGGATCTACGATCGGGGTTGGATCCT
>JAAUXU010079126.1_pt1 | contig 24855 bp, 22 predicted proteins | sample 7278151 | NCBI WGS metagenome assembly JAAUXU01 (sample SAMN14350113, study PRJNA611818) | marine sediment metagenome | isolation source: surface marine sediment (1.8m) | place: French Polynesia: Moorea | collected 2018-08 | reverse complement strand
GGATTACGTCGTACTCGTGGTATGCTTTATTTGGCGCTATCATCATCAGACGATGTGACGTCCTCGCTGTCGTGCACACACCGCAGTACGTACACTACTGACACCCCCGAATGAATGACGCCACCTCGGGCAGGCAGTCGGCGGACCCCATCCCCACACTCTGGTCGTCTTCCACCTCTGACTACGCGTACTGCGACTTCAGCTGCTACCTCCCAGCGTCCACGGAGACTACACAACACCTCGTGTGTGTCAAACGTGGCCGTAATAATATACACCCTCCCCGGGCCGACGACGCAATTTGTGTTCTTTCATCGGTAATGGCAGCTCTTTCTCTCTCTTTCTCATTCTCTCTCTCTCTCTCTCCCGCTGGATGCAATCGGGCATTATCCGTTGTGGGAGAGAGAGAAGAAAAATGACTGGTGGCAGCGCCGCCAGACTTGGAGCAATGAGATTAAGTCAATATGGCCAGCAGCGGCGGCCAAAGCAACATCAGAGGGCTGCTGGCAACTACTGATGATATCAAAAGTTCTCTGGCGACGACTCGTACTGCGTGATCCTTGACTCCACCGTATGAGCGTCAAAAGCCACCTTAACGGTCTTCTCATGGTGGCTTCTTCAAGGGGGAACAGATGATCAAGGTGGGCTCCTCAGCCCTGATAGCATATTCTAATTTTGACCGGCAGCCCTAGGGCAATGATGTTCTTCAAGTAGTACATGAGGATGCTCTCAGTTTGACCCATTCTGCGCACGCTCTCGGAGAAGAAGAAGTAGAAGCCGGGGAAAAAAAAAAGGGAGCGATATGACCGGGTGGGTGGTCTTGCCTGAAAAAGTTGGCTCGGGGCGAAACACCTGCGCTGGCTGATGCTGCTGCCCAATCGCACACAGATGGAGAAAGAAGCCTTTTAAATCATCTTTTTCCCTTCTCTCCGCACCATGAGTTATTATGGGGTTCAGCGGCGGCGGCGGCGCCAATGAGGAAAAGAGAGGAAGCAAGGAAAAGCGATCGTTAATACGTCTTCTTCTTGTCCTATTCAGAAAACATCGAGGCCAGAGCTCATTTGGTCAGAGTGTGGGGAACAGCAGAGGCTGACAGGACGTATCTTATCTAGAGAAACTCTTCAATTTTCGTCCCAACTTCGTCAAGATAACATCGACGTTGGAGGAAAATTATTTCTTTTTTTAACAAAGAGCAAATATAAGCTTCGAACGAGTCTCAATGATGGTCTTTACATTCTGTACGTTCTTACTAGGGAGTCCACATGAGATGGAGACCAGGAATCGGTACACAAATCCAAGCAAGTCGAGGCCAAAAGTGGCCAAGATTGACGGATAGTTCGGGGTTTGAGCAACGCTTGAAGTCAGACCACTGCATGGACCCTGCACTGTGGTGTCAGCACCCGACGTCAACTCGAGTAATTTGCCTACGGAGAAGCGATGCTTGAGCACTTGGATGAAAACCCTCCTGCCGCAAAACCAACTGCTCGTTTTCCTCCTGCGTCTCGGCGTCCACGAAGGAGTCTGGCGGGCAGCCGCAACACGCATCGAATTGGGGCGAGAGAAGCCACCTTGGTCGGAGGTGACGCCTCTCAGAGGAACATTAGTTTTGGGGTTTCGGCTGTGGAGAGAAAGGGGGCTTAAGCAGCATCAAAGATCCGTTCTCTGGCCCGGCGACGTGGGAAAATTTTCGGCCTGTTATCATCTCCGAATAAAACCGCGACGGGGAGAAAAGTGATAAATCAGGTGTGGTGGAGGCTTTGGTGGGGCATGACGAAGGTTTCTCGGTCTCTCAGTGGCTGATGTTGTACAACCCCACTGATGTCATACAGTGGGGGCAAGAAAGAACTCACAGTACTGCGGATGCTTCCAGCAGGAGTCTCTCTTTCAATATGCACAAAACGCATCATCTCTGGTCCCGAAATGACGTAGAAGAAACGATCCCTGCCAAAAGTACTTGGTCATTGGTCGATGTGGAGTGTTTTTTTTTTCACCTCTTACTTCCTTGACAGTCGCTAAGAGCCCCTGAAGTACCATTATTGGCTTCTCAGCTCCCTTCCTTCATCAGTTGGATAAAAGCTTTGCCGCCGCCCATCTCCTTGGTCATGCGGTGCGCTATCAAGGAGGGGGGCGCGCTGCTTTATCAATTGGATTCGGAACGAAAGAAGAAGAAGAGGTCAGCAGCAGCGTCTTCACCCTCGGTCTGGGCGAGTAGAACGTAGTTAAGATAGGAGACAGACACCTTGGGGGTAAATGAGTCGATTAAAAATGAAGAAAAGAACTGCATTTTCCCTCTAACTCCCCCTCATTTAGATAGGGCCGATGCATCAGATGCTATCTGTGTAGCGAGTGGAGTCAGCAGCCAACTTTGGTGCAGTGCAGTGCAGTGCAGTGCAGTGCTGGCAGGCAGGCAAGCAGGCAGGCAGGCAGGCAGGCAGGCAGGCAGCGTCTGAAGTTGTCAGCCAAATCTTTGTTCAATTAGAGCAACACAATTCGTGGTCGTCGATGATGATATCATTGGCTCATCAGCAGATTGGCCCACAATGACTGGGCGGTTTGATCAAACTGCAACCCCAGCACACCCGTACACTGACAGTTATTCCATCCGGAGTTCAGGGATGGTAGGTTCTAGTACGCAATTATGAGTTTAAGCAACTAAAAGGAGGAATTTTACGATTTCTTTTTAGGTCAAAAATTACAGATAATTATAGGGCCATACGTTATGCATTGACTTCGTCTCCCTGGTCGAATGTTTCTTACCCGCCGTCCGAGCAAACATCAAAGCATTCTGGTCGGACGCCCCCGTTTCAAAATGGGAGACAAATCAACATTTTTCTACGGTCACCAAAAAGAAGTGGACCACAACCCTCGGGGCTCGTTTAATCACAGGGCCGAATATGAGAATATGAGAGTTGCGTCCCCTCATCAGCAATGACTGTCGAATGCTGCCGGACACAAAAGAAAGGAATTTCTTTTTCACCCACAGCAACTTATGTACGCACTTTCTGCCTAGGACGCAAGGTACGTATGCACCGTACGATACGTACAGTGTAATGTGGATGGACCATACGTACTGGTGTACTGGATACTAACGCCCAGCAAATGGGCTGAGATGGCGGTACAAAAGCCTGAAGAAGGAAGGGTCTGTCTTTTCCTCACCGAGCAGTTAACACTTGAGGCCGCTGAAGGCGGAGACACATCTTGTCCGCGTCATTTAGCCTATGCTCTTCGTCGGCACTCAGTACTGTGCCCGCTATCACGCACTGTGCCAAATGGAGGTGGGCTTATTGAACACAGTGGAATATGATGCGTACTCTACGTGCATTGATACTACTACCATTACCGTACTATACGGACGGGATGCTAATGGCCTCCAGTTAATCAAGAGCCGCTGGGCTTTGTGTCTTTTCAACAGGCTCATAAGTGTACGTGTGAAGTGTTGACAAGAATGATGGCCCAAAAAATGCGTTACCTTCGTCTGTCTGATCTCACCAGTCAACGAACACACTGTAACGTACAGTACAGATTGTGTTCTGTACGGTGCGCTGGCGGCGAAAATCTAAGAGAGTCGGTGTGAGTGCTCCTATCATACTATAATTTTTAAAACAGATGCGCTATGGGTACAAGCCCTCAAATTGCTAAGCTTACAAGTCCTTACACTTCACGGTGCGGCTGACTTTTTTGTTCGTTTCTTCTCTCCCTCATCCCAAGGTGCCATTAGCAATTATTCAAGGATGATGTGCGCCTCCTACTTCTTCAGCTGCTACTTCATCATCGCTCATCGGAGAAGGCAAAGGAGCAACCAACGCCTCTCCTGTTACCTTTGCTAACCAAGAACAAGCCTTAGTCAGTTAACTTTTTATGCAGTTTTACATTACACAACAATTCCTACTTGCTCCTCTACCTAACCAATCAAGAGAGGGGGGAAGAGCTTTGCTCCGTCCACGTCTTTGTGTTTGAACAACTCGAGCATGTCGTAGGAACACGGTCAGCTTATGTGTGTTGTACGGAGAGCAAAACGATCGCATGAATGAACGTGGGGCGAGTTGCAAGGTAACCGCCAATTTGGGCCGTTTCTTTTGCCTGCTCTCTCACTCATTTCGGGTGGCGGTAAAAAACCCTCTTCACATGAGGAGGGCAGTACTACTACTACCTAGAGAAAGGAGAGCACACACATCACTCGGATGAGCAGGTGCTACATCATTTCTTGAGCATGACTTGAGCGAAGATGGACGTGGTTGGCAACTTCCCCAGACTTGCCTTTCTCTCAAAATTGTGCTCTACCTTTGACCACGCATGACGTTAGTTGAGGTGTACACATTTGGAGCGTCAGAGCCTCCAACCAAGATTTCTTCATATGAAAAGAACTCTTCCACGTAGCATCACCCACTCCGGGTCAGAGCTGGACGAGAATTAATTCTTCTTCGTGTACGAGAAATTGGAAGATTGCAGATATGATCGGAAATTGATTTGGCGCCCTCGGTGAAACGATAATGAGGGGAAAATTAGGCTTCCACAAAGCGGGTCGTGGAGGATGAGAGGACGACGGAATCCCAGAAATTTTGGCCGCGCTAGCAGCATCTGTGTGAGCCAGCAAGATAGAGAGAAAATGCTAATGCAGCTGGACCTGATCAAACAATGGTGGCTCTCGCGATTTTGATCATCATCATCTCCTCTCGTGCTAATGAGATTCTGAATGACGATGATGATATTTCCACGCATCTTGTTATCCGGGAACCCAACTGTGAGAAGAGCGGCTTTGGACGGTGCTACCATATCTGTATTTTGCTTGGAAATCTAAATTACTTGCCTACTATGTGCGTACTATCAGGTGCACTACTGCCTCCCATTGGTTGAGACAGACCTCCAGCTTCTGGTGTATCCGCCGGAAAAAGTAAACGATCTCATCACGAGTAATACTGCTCGTGATGGAGTTCCCTATCCATGTGGTGGAGTCCATCAAGCAACCCTGCCTCCTCCTCCTCCTCCTCAGACATACTCGGACGTACATACTGCCTGCTGCAGCGACGCATAAGGTGATGTACTGGACCTCAGTCGGCGTGCAGGACGATGATGGAAAGCCCATCGACTGCGAGCGAGAAACAGCTCTTGACTGACTTGACTGTGCGCATGTGGACCATGCCACATGACTCCGCGCTGTTTTGGGTAGTCGCCGTTAACAAGCAGCTCCACTCTTTATTTACTTTTGGGCACATCCTTACCCGTACGCACATAGATAGGAAGCAGCATGCGGGGTCCAACCAAGCGAAGACTGCTTCGAAAGATGCGAAAGATCTTATAAAGACAGGACAGCAGTGCTTCATTGTGGGACGCCGCCTGGAGTTCTCTCTCCCTGCACTATCTAGCTAGCTGGCAATATTTTATGGAACCCATTTTCATAGTACTCAGCCCAATAAATAGACGAGTACATGCATCACATTAATGGCGGGACCTCCTCCAGCAAACCGCCCAAAGTTTGGACAAGACACATGTGATACGAAATTAAATAGGAATCTAATTTCGCAGAGGGCGCGGCCCTCTCCGACTTTTCGTGGTGGGCTTTGGCGCAAATGGGCATCACAGTGACCACCGCCGCACGAGCTCTTGGGTGCAGCAGCACTAGAGATCTATGGCTTCATAAATCTCTTCCCGCAGTGCATTTGTTATAAGGGTAGCAGAGACCGATAATGATCTGCCGAAATGTGTTACACAGTTGTAATAATGTAAACTGGATGATAGTAATTAGGCGAAAGGTGAGGCGGAGCTGATGTCAATGCGAGCAATTATTAGTGCCTTGAATCTACCTTGACTGGGCTTCTTAGACAGACTTTAGGAGCTCACAAAGAGATTTAGAGAAGAAGAAGGTGGAACAGAGGAGAGTGGTGGTGCTCGCCAGAAAATTAACATCTTTGCAATTAGCAAGAGGCACCAATTTCCCTTGAGGGCAGAGAACAAACGCAGCGTCTGGAGAAGCGGTCAAGCTTCAGGGGTAACCAATTACAGAAAATCATCACGGGCCGTAGTGGTGCGCATCCAATATGCTGGTACTTTTTACAATGGTATAATCACAGTTGCTGCCAAAGAAATGTGTACAGTGCGTACGTCCTGGCCAGGAAGAAGAGAGACGTATACTATGAACACGCTAAGGTTATAGGCGCGTGATGTCCTTAGATAAGGACGACTCGCGGGTATATCTCAGACTCTACGTAACATCTACTAGCATTTTTCAATGCCAGTCTTCGCCAAACTTCCATTTTGAAAAAAGTCTTTGGGACTTGGGTGTCCTGATTGGCATATTGTGACGTTATTGAGAGTTTGGCAGCCTGTGAAGGCAGCGTGTTTGGTAAAAGTGCAAATCTCGCATGTCTCCGATGCCAGGTCGGCACATTTTTATGGCCGACTGGCAACGCTGCCCTACACAGTAACGTCTAATATACCATGTTCATGTCCGTACGTAAGATGTCCTCAGATAACGACGACTCGCGAATACATCTGCACAAACACAGCAAACGGTCTCTACTGAGACACTGAAATATGGGTGGGGCGTGCACTGCAGTGGGGTGAGAGCTCAGTCAGCAGTGCCAGTGCAGCAGTAGCAGCAGCCAAGGCACGTGCAAACAAGGAAAATGCTTAACTTTAATGAATCGCCCGGGTGGGCCCGACCATCCTCACCCGCGGCCAACGAAGAGACATTAATCAGAGTAAAGAAGAGTAAACGAACACATGAAATAGAAAAGCAATCAGAGGAGGGGGGAAAAAATGGAAGATTATTGTTTGGAGAGACCCCCGAGGGCTTACCCGGCGGTAGCACGAGCACGACCGCCGCATGCAAACTCGTCGCACATATACTGGCACGCTGTACGTACACACGTCACATATTGCGTGCTCACGAAAAAGGAGCATGTAATTTTGGTGAGAACTGTGTGCTTGTCTCATGCAAAGATTCTTGCTTGCTTGCAACCGTGATGTGCACATTGGGCTTTTTCTAGAGCTTTTCTTGTTTTTGCGCTAAAATTCGCACATGCTTATTATCCCTTCAGCTTGGCACGAGATCAAGGAGACGCTTTTTTTTTCACCGTCCTGACGGAGGAAAAGGATGACCAAGCAATATTCTTATAAGATAGGTAACTTTCGTGGTCTAATTTTGGAGCCCCTAAAATGACCGACTATTAGCCTGGTGAACAAATGTTGGCTTAGCATCTCATTCTACTCAAAAGTGCCTCCCGTTGGAGCACTAATCTTCCAGATTACATTGTATGTGTGTTCATCACGCTTATTATTGGACTGCCCGAACAGGAGAGTCATCGTTGCGTGATTGGCGACGACTGTGCTTGCTCACGTTTCCACTATCCATATCTTTCTCTCGTTTCTACTAACGCTTTTATTCTACGGGAATTCTCTGGAATTAACGTTCGATGGCAACGTTTGTCCGGACAGCCTGTGTACGTAGGTGCAGCTCCTATATCAAGTGGTGTGTTGAGAGGCCTCTCCATGGGAGTCAAACGTGGCACACCCATAGATCGGAGAAGTCAAAGGAATCGACAAATGAAATGAGTTAATGAGCCCAAGTACGTCTGAGCACGTAAGACTTAATATGAACATGTTTTTCGCAATGGCTCTTAAAGGCGTCAGTGTTGTTATTTCACTTCCGTGCCAACGGTCGCGACGGCTAAATCGGATCGCCGCTCAAAATTGCCGCAAAGAGGCCACCGCCGCCAGCCCAGGTTTCCCTGTTCAAAGAATTGGGCGTCGCCTTCATCATGGGCCCTCCGCCCTATTCCTCACTTGTTTTAAGTGGCCATAGAGCGAAAAGAAAGAAGGGGTCTGATTCCAATGACCCCTGACCCCTCTAACTCCTGCCATATCTCGGTGGGAAGCCTCCTACTTCAACCCATCTTTTTCATGGGATGCTCTGAAGATGTAGTGCATGGAGTGAGTGTTGTGTGAGTGTAAGGGTCATGGAGCTACTCTTTTTTTCCCAGAGATTGAATGGAGAGGCTGGGTTGGCTTTGTACGCACGTACGTACACATGCACGTTGTACTGCAGGGGGAAGGTATAACGTTCCTTCCTACCTGGTCAGTCCTGATCTGACCGTACGAGTATTTTTACGTATAGTACGCGTGCTACGAACATTATGATGCAAAGTGGGGTTGGGGGATCCTGCTCGTTTCCATGTTAAAAAGTCTCGGCTGAAGGACAAGATACGCTCTGCGTGCATACGCTGGAATGTTGTACCCCAGTCCGCTACAGAGTCGACTTCTATTGGTCTGATGCTCAAAGTTTAATTTTAATTTTGAGTGACAAGGACGATCATCATGACACCCAAAAAGCTCAGCCGTTTGCGTGACAGAAGCTGCCTTGTTTTTGTGGCCTGAGAATGGCAAGCCCATATAATCACAATCTCGTGTGCCTACCCAGCGGAGTGGATGGATGGATAACTTCTACACTTAACTACAAAACACTTATCTGACATGCAATATTCCACTCAGATGAAGCGGAAGACGTACCTATCAATAACGAACAACGTCCAGTGTGAATCGACCTTATTGGCAAGCTCTGTTTTTGTCTTGTGCCCTCGGCTGAGACGAAAAATTCGAATCCAATTTCGGGTAACAAAAACAGCAAGACTTTTTTCTGTCTTACTAACAAAGAGAGGTCAAACATCGAAGGGTCAAACCAATCTACAACGATTTTTGAGGGGAACGTGATGATGTCTTCTTTTTCGTGCGTACTCGTCTCAGTCCTTGCTCCGACTCTTCGTACAGTACGTATTTGAGGTGTGGCTGCAGGTAGAGCACGCATCGCTCATGTGGCACACTTCCATTTTGGCATTGTACGTGCAATACATATGCGAAGCGCGTGGTAACGAGAAACAGAGCGTTATGTCGCGAGCTCGCTGACGTCTGAAAGCTGTGGTGGCAACAACGGAGACCGCGAGGCAACTGGCAATGGATCATGCCTTTGCCTTGATGCTAGACACGTGTTTAGACCTCATCTGTCTTCTCTGAGAAGGGGAATGAGATGCTTTGTGTGCCGGAGAATGATTGCAGGGGCCGCACATCCAAATTCATGCTTAGTCAGATGTGCAATCTGGGTCTCTCTCTTTCTCCCGGGCACTCGGCATGCCCTAATAATGTATTCATTACAACGCTTCGGTGGACAGGATAATTGCGGTGTTCAATAACTATTAATAACTCGTAAAGTTGTGCTTTCTTCCTTGCAAGTCACGCTTTACGAGAAGATTCGCTATGCCAAGACATGGGGTATGATAACTTACACGAAAGTGTGAGGCTGGTGTGATCGAACTAAGTGCATTTCACCGAAGACAAAGCTGAGGTCGAGACGACCAACTAATGGCACGACGTGTAGAAGTAGTACATACATGCGTGTATGATGTACTAGCTTTGTATGCTACAGTCTAGCAGGTACGTTGCGGGTGCAAGGGACAAGGCGAGAGGCTTTAGTTTCTAGAAAAATTATATTTATGGAGAAAAAAAAACACATTTTCACACTGACAATCAACATACGTGTCGAATCGTACGTAGGCACTACGTACATTTTAACGGAGATCGATCACTCCCTTTCTTAGTGGCACTGCAGCAGAGCTTACTAGTCCAGCTACGCTAAAGCAATAACTTAGAAAATGTTTAACATTCTTCAGGAAACAAAGTCAGGCTTGTGCCTGGGTAAGCAAGATGGGCGCGTCTTCCTCCTTCAGGTCTTTATTCCGGTTGTTATCCCCGGTGGCGCTGTTTCTGTGTGTCTTCATGTGAGCCTTCATGTTGCACTCCAGCGCAAATCGTTTTCCGCATTTGATGCACTCAAAGGGTTTTTGACCTACAAAAAAGAAAAAAAAAAGAATGTAGCCGTGAATTGACCCGGTCAATGTTAAAAGGTGGTGATGGCGGCGCGATGCGTGCAAACTCGTGCACCGCACGAGCTTCCAGTCTTCGAGCTCTTTGGCCTTTGTTAAGTCCATTAGCTAATTTCTGAACTTTGCATGTTCGTCAGTGCTCACCAGTGTGCAGGAAGAGATGGTTCTTCAGGTTGGTGACCTTGCTGAACCCTCTCTCGCAGATTGGGCACCTGTGCGGCCAGGACCCGTTGTGGATGTACATGTGCGACTTCAGGTCCCCGGGTGTCGGGAACGACTTCTGACAAAGCTCGCACTTGTGAGGCTTCTCCTAAAAGCGAATGTGAGGTGTACGTGTAACTTTTTAGATAGGTATCTTTTCCTTTGTCGAAAATCATGTCCTAAAAGGGCGATCACACGTGTGCGATGTTTCTTAGATAGTTGGGAGCTACCCCATACCCGCTCTAACTGAACTCTGGTCGGAGGTAAGAAAAATTACGAACATCGGCACGCGTTGGATGTTCGTGCAGGTGCTATATGTACAGTACGTCCCAACGCACTCACTCACTCAATACTGTACAGTGCTGCACAGACATTGTACTGCACACTGCCAAGCAGGCGAGCCGCAAATTGGCCTGGAGAGAGTGTGTTCAAGACTGAAGCCAACGAAGGGGCTGGCCCCAATCAATCCGTCCACTCTGCAGACCGGTGATTTGGGGGGCGTACGTACAATAAGTTTCCTGTACAGTATGCGTACATTCTGCAAGCCGTACTACTTCGCCAGGTTCTCTGTCAGAAAAGTGGGGACGGCTATTTAAAGGATGTCGGATTGAAAAAAAAGGAGTTGGTGGAAGTGATAAAGTGCATTCCGCAGACAAAGGGATAGAACAAAAGAGGTCTACAAGGGATAATGAGCCAATCACGCACGTGAGTGCTGCACTGTACCGCGCATTGCACTGAGGTACACACGTACGTAGCACGTACCTTCACATGGGTCATTCTGTGGTAGTAGAGGTTGCTGGACGCGGTGAACCTCTTGCCGCAGATGCCGCACTGGTGTGGCTTCTCCCCGCTATGTATCCTCCGATGAGTGTTGAGCGATGACGACGTGGAGAAGCCCTTCTCACAGACGTCGCACACATGGGGTCGCTCTCCAGTGTGCGTGCGCACGTGGCGATTGAGCAGGGACGGGCGGTCGAAGCACTTGCCGCAAAAGTCGCAGGGAAGCATCTTCTTCTTACGCTGTCCACTTGCCTTGGCGGGACTGTCCAACTTTTTAAAGCTGCTCTGTATTTTCTCGCCGTCGTTGTTGTTGTTGACGAGATCTTCTGCACTTTCGGAGCTCGACGGTCTCTCCAAGGGACTGGTGGGGGTGGGAATGGCAATGGCGACGGGACAGGCGGTGACGACGGTCAAGTTCTTCTTCACCTCACATTCCTCACCACTGGACGAGACGCCAGAGTCCACTGAGCAATCCGGGGCCACGACCCTCGCCTCACAGTTGTACTTTTTCGCTGGTGACGTCGCCGTTGTCATCTCGCCGGGGAGCACAGACAATGGAGTCGATAGATCAAGAGGTGAAGCTGCAGAAGACAAGTTTCAATCTATTAGCTGTTGCTACACTCCGGCACCCGCGCGCAGTGAAGACGATTTAGTTCGTGCGTACCAGTATGTGCAGACATTAAGATGCGTCATGTTCAGTCGCATCAATATCCAGGGCCTGAAACTGATTTCACGCGTGGCAAACCGTGACTAATTTCCTCGATTTCCAACACTTCTTCCCCATGGACCAGTTCGAGTATAGGTACGCGCGGAGAAAAGACCTTTAGAGAGTGGTAGAGGGGGGGGGAAAAACTGCTGTCTGGCCTCGGGCGCATACGCACGTACCCACCGATTTCATTATCCTGATGGTCAGTACCAATCTACGACACAATAAGCTTGCAGTACAGTACGTACTCAAAACTTTCGTACTATGTACTACTGATCCAGAGCTAGGCACCATCAGCCTTCTGCGGTGGCAGTGGTAGTGGGTAGATGGCCGCGCGATTACGGGGGCGCTTTTCATCAAGAATTCATTATACACTTTCTTCATCTCTAGAATGATTTATGCGAGGAGAGCTGAATGCTGGTCGCAAAACATAGAGCGCTCGTAACTACCAGGGCATACGTTTCGGCTGATTCACTACATGTACGTACACACACGGTACGTAGGCAATCTTATAGACGTACAGTAGACAGGACGCGTAGTACGTAAAAAAAGGACTGCCGGTCTGTTTGTTCGTTCCGCATCTCCGCTGGAAAGATATGGACCACGTTCGGGCGAGGGGGGAGCCCTGGGGCACGTTATAGAGGGGTAAGATCCAGTCCTCAACAACGGGCGGGTACCCCAAACGGGTTTATTTGATAAAATTTATGTTGCAAATCTTGCTCTTTGGATTGAGTAGTTAGCCCTGGAGGGGGCACCTGTGACCCCGAGGATTTCTTTAGTAAAGTTTTCAGTAGCTCTTTGGCTCTTTGTAGAAGGGAGACCCCCGGAGGGGTTGCCCACCGCAGACAGGGAATGAACCCGGAGAATTGGCTATACCAGGACTAATAATGTCTTGTGCACTCAAGGGAGAGGCGTACTCGCACGTGTGTAACCTGCACGTGCAGCGCCATTCATTTGAAGGATGACCATTTTGACTTACCCATTATGACTTCGGAGACACTTCTGCTGAAGGCTTCAGCATCACAACAGTTGCCGCCGTCCACTGCCTCAAAGCTGGCCACAAGCTCTGAACCTGCAGGGATGTCCTCCGAGGCCTCATAATAAAAGACAGGCGGGCCTCCGTTAGGCCTTCGTCGACGACGCCGGCAGACCACATTTGGCGACTTTCTCGCTCTCTTCGTCCTCGTGGTTGGGTCATCCGAAGAGAGAAATCTGATCCAGTTGCAGTGGCGCACTCGCCTCCCAGGAGAGCACTCGATGACCTCGTCGAAGCCTCCGTTGAGGAAGCGCGGCTGAACATAGAAGAAAGGACTGTTAGCCTCGCTTGGAACCCCTAAGACTGCACGCCCCATTCGTGTGCACCATTCAAAAGTACAGATCCACACCGTACGTAGGGTCTACGCGGTGCCACTGGTCATCAAGTATACTGTACCATGCAGATGTACTCTGCGTACGGACAGGGAATTCCTGGTACACCCAGCTCGAGTTATCTCTTGAGACGAGGGCCGAGTGCATCAAAGCCGCTCGTCAGATTGATACAACCTGCCTAAACTTTCCGCTCCGTCTCCACGGAATTTCACGCACAAGCTGGCCAAGAGCAGGTACATGCTTAGATTTTGAGTCCCTCGTTAGATACGTGGTATCTGCAGTATCAGATCTAGAACGAGCGAATTTCTTCGTTATTCTTCTTCCTACGGCTACCACTGCCTCCTTTTCCCATAGCACACACCACGCACGAACACAGCATTAGTGTGCTTCCTTATATGCTGGACTTTTGATGAGGCAATCAAAAAGTGCACCCATCTCTCTCTCACAGATGGAAAGTGAGCAGGGAGAGAGAGAGATTGGTGCTGGACTGAGTAAATGCAGAGATCTTTCAGTCTGACAAGAGAGGAGGCTGTGTGCGTGTGGAAAATTCGGCACCAGACGAGGGATTCTGAGAGGAAATGGCCAGATTTTCGCTTCTTTCACCTCCTTTTTCAACTATTACTGCTGCACAAACATTTTGCGGTGGCTACTAATGACTCCATCCGTCAACAGCGCCTGCTGCAATTAGTCGTCGAAAGTTCGTGTGTTCACACGGGCTGTGCTCGTATGTAGCACGGTACGTGTGAAGGAGTGGCGTGGAGTAGCGGTCAGCAGAAACATAAGAGGTACCACGTCTCGTAAGTCTCTGTGTGCTTATGAACTGTACGTACGCACGTAGGCACGCCCGCTGCGCCGGTATGCAAAATGTCAGGATTCCCAGTAATGCGGCACACGTGCGCACATTAATCGACAATAATAATTTGCGTTGTGGTGGACTCTGCACAAAGCCTCTCTGTTCCTGAAATCTCCTCAAAGGCAGGCGAACAATTGAGGCTTGCCGTGGTTTTGTGCATTACTCCTCTTGCATGTTGGCTGGCCACCGACGTGATTGATATCGTCGTTCTCAGGGGTGTTTTCGACACTTCTGCGCATGATAATTATCTGCGCCTCTGCTCCCACATAAATACTCTGGGATTCATGATCGTGAGTTAGTCCTGGGCCTTTAATATCGACGTCCGCTTCTTCTGCTAGTACGAGCGTTGACGAAACTTGTAATGCTGCGGCGAGATTAACTTCAGTGGCAAGATGTACTTTTCCTACTTAAGGAAGCACAGTAATTTGCCTTTGCTCCGAATGTTCTTGGAGGACACTTGATGAAGCAGAGCTTGGACCTCTCGCATTGCTTCTTCTATATCTAAAAAACGCATTTGAATTTGACTTGAGATTAGAAAATGAAAAGAAAGTGAGAAGAGGACATTCCAAACTTAACTCGCTTGAACTCGTCACCAAAAAAAACGTGTGTTGCTTCAGAGTCGTGCAAAATGCTGGCAACTGCTTGAACTTTTCGTGAGCGACAAAATACCCTGACCATGCTCTAAGTGATTCCCGTGTGGAGATGCTAGAAGTCAATTTGCCCTAGGAAGCTAAGTAAAACACATCCTGTACAATGTGTATGCTCGCGACAGGATTCTCAGTAACTCTCTTGGGCCCCATGACAAGCAAGCAGGTCGAAGAGTCCAGCTTGCCTAGCTTCTATTCCGACAGCCAAGGCGCGTACGTGATTTGGACCTAGGCAAACGTCTCCTCCAAACCTTTTCCCTCTTCATCTCCAAATTCCATTAGGAGGATCATTAAAAGCTGGATCATCACGGGTGTTTCTCCGTCTCTTGTTTGTGGTGCGCATTCATAAGTGCATTTAATGGCAGAAGACGATTTCACCAGAGAGCAAAAGAAAGAGAGAAAGAAAAGACCACCGCAAATGTGCAGAGGGCAGACAGACAGGCGGGCTGGCAGGCAGGCAGCATCAAAGCAAACGCCTGAAAGAGCTTAGGGCGCTCGCACGCACGGAGGCCGCGCTAATCGTTGTCAAAGTCTCTTATCATCTCACCGCCGCAAAAAGGCCGCGAAGGTTCCGCCGTTTTCCCCCACGTGGCCACTCAGCGGGAGGCTTAAACCTCCTTGTGAATGCTTACGGGGGATAGACGATACTGTAACTCATGTTTTTTTTGTCCGCTTGACCAACGGGCCTCTCCTTTGAGAGAGTCGAATAAGAGGATTGACATGTCTATCGTCGGCCCATTAAGTCTTCAAAACCTAGGGCATTTTTGCACACTTCACTGACCGATAATGTTCACGACAGGTGAGTTAAATTGAGCGGTCGTTGATTCGCAAATTGAAATCACCGCTCAAGCAGGGGGAAAAAATCCAGGTAGTGGAAGGAGCACGAAGGTCGAAGAAGCAATAGAAGTTGCTCACAAGCGACAAATTGGAATCGGCAGCCCAAAAAAAGATTTCGTTCGTTTAACTGGGCAAGGAAAAATTCGCAAAGCCGATAGGTCTACAAAGTTCTCTCCATGGGCTGAAGGATCCTTGTCCAGCATGAGCGAGTACGTACTTTCTAAGTAAGCCTGAAGAGTATACAAGGAGAGAGAATAAATCAAGAGAGAAGAAACGTGAGCCTACTTGGTAACTGCGATAAGAACAGAAGGAAGGCCTACGTGAGCCTAGTTATTACAGTCCTCTTAGGGACGGACTTTCGTTTTTATAGCTCCAGAAATTGCTCTACCCCTCAAGATAGTGGTGGTCACTGGTAAGCAAGCAGACAGCTGGACGAGCTTTTTTTAGGGACAAGAATAGCCAGGATATGCAGGGTGTAAAGACCAGTACGTATTGCACTGTACAGGCAATGCCGCAGAACCACCAAAATTGCAAGATTTTGCAACGTTCCATCATGTTTTTCGCAACCAGACTTTTATAGACGATGAAAGAAACATAGATATTACTGCTGGGTATGTGCTGTTATCACACTAAGCCTTTTTATGTGGCCAGAAGAAACTTGACTGGTAGAAGAATTTCGCGGTCTCGAAGCATCACCTGTGCTAGATTGTTTTTGCTGGCCAACCAAGTAGATGAACGTGGATATGAAGCATTGCAGATCTTCATATGCTCCATACAGCCTTGGCAGGGGCACTCCAACACGCCCATGCATAAGCAGCAGCAGTACGTGTACTTACTGGGAGTACACATGCCAGCATACGAGCTGTGCCCACACCGTACAAGTGTGCTACATATGTACATTCATGTCAGGCGTAGTGCAACACAATATTGCGAAGTGTATGTACGTTGACTTTACGGCTGCTTAGCAATAAATTCGGAATTGCACAAGTTTATTACTAGGTTTTCTTCGACGATTTTTCGAGGTGACTTGCTGGCGGAAAAATGCGACTACGCCGAAGAAAGTCTTTTTATAGCACCTATCACGATGGTTTCGCAGGCTTCACCTCAGTTTCATTGCATTACGTACAGTTAGCCTCGATTCTGCTGACTTAAGGCTCACCCAAAGATAGTTTGATGCGTGCCGAGCTGACAGAACCAGAGCGGATCCAAGGACGTACGTAGCCACAGAAAGTTGAGCTACAGCATAATTTACACCCACTTGAAATTCATGGTGAATTAATCACTACCATCGATAAAATTCCATGTCTGCTGTAGGCACGAGTCACCACATGCCAGCCCTGACCATTTGATTGACTGACAGTTGATAGAGTGTTGACAGAGTGTCTGCACCTCATGTCAACACACTCGTTCGGCAAGGAAGAGAGAATGCTAATTAACATGAACACTCACGTCGTCCTTTGACAGCGTCGAGTAGACCTCCAGCTTGCCCCACCGGACGGTGCCTCGATCGGCCTCAATGGTGTCTCCCCTGGCCATGGCCACTCTGACCGTCACACCCACCCTCTGCTCCAACAGCCTGGCGACCGAGGGCGAAGAGCAGTCGGATGCCGGAAGAGGCAGCAACGCCAGGCCGTGCGGCAAGAGCACGTAGCTCTCCATTGATACCGAAGTACGAAAGCTCTCCTGTTGTCAGGACCTGAGCAAGACGCTCGCTCGAAGCGTTAACTCCGCGATAGCCGAGTAGCGACTGAGCATCCGATGAGTGGTGATGATGGCAAGAGCGATCTCGAGAACGAGAGCAGTAAGTAGCCAGTGTCCAGTCACCGGCGAGCGCTCCGCCATCGCCCGGTCAACATCAGGTCCGTCCGTAGGTACGAAGTAGTCGAGTTACGCACGCCCAGGTAGAGCGAGAAGACGAAAAGAAGTAGGCGAGGCAGGGGCGAGGCGAGTCACGCCAAGGTGGGGCCCCTCATTCAGATCGACCGCGTAGAACACGCAGTGATAAGAAGAAACTCATGGTCCAGTAGCCCAGCTACTGCACCGAGGAGGAGGAGGAGCAGGAGGAGGCGTGCGTACATCGCTCTCTCCTCAACGACGGGAGCGTGGCTTATTGATGCGTGAGAATTCCCGTGTGAGATCGCGGTCTCAACGGTGAATGGCGCAGCAAATGGCCGTTTGATGGTTGGTGATTTCAACGCGTGCAGAACTGCATGCGCTATCCATGTCTCGCTCTTTCTTTGTTGTTGTCATGCAAAAAAAGGCCTGCCACTCACGCATGTGCATGGGAGATTTCCTTCACTTTTAGTAGCATGAGGACCACACGTGAACTACTCACTGTACGAGTCATATAGATAAGGAATGAAGGAAAAAAAACTGTACCTACGCACACGCACGTGGCGAATGATGTCACGAGAATCGCGTACCCGTAAGACTTGAGGCTGACAGCATGTGGAGGACAAGGCTTGCACTGCGATCAATGGGTCTTCATAACTCCACGGCAGTTTTTTTTAATAACTGCTGTGGTGAAGAATTTTGTAATCCAGGAACAAAAAAGCCTCCATAAACCGGAAGATTAACAGTGCGGAAAAATTCTCCTCGTCTTGCCTTACGACGGATTCACCTTGGGAATTTTATCACGAGTTCAGATCTCGATTCAAGAGTGACAGAGAGAGGAAAAGGAAGTTTGATTTTCCGTTCAATGGAGACATTTTCCGATCCGATCTTTATCTCGACTTTAACTTCGTCGGACCTGATGTGCGCGCTCACGCAGGTGGCCGACGAAAGCCTTCAAGTGTTTTTCCCAGCCTACACCCACCTATTTGAGCTTGGAACGACCCGATTTTCTTTTTCTCGCATGTTATACTAAGATTTGCCCTGGGGGAATAATTGAGCCTGATGTGGTAGGGGTATGAAAAAAAAATCGGGGGCAATTACCCATGATGACTGGCACCTCCTGTCTCCTTCGCTGTATGTCCAAAAAAACAATCAGGCGAACCCCAAGAAAATTGGCCTCCTTCTTTGGACAATATCGACCACAGTAGCGTCTACGTACATAAAAGCGTACAATACTGCTTGCTACCTTAGGCTAAGATGGTATCAATGGATCTCTGGCCACCTTGTCTGCAATCTCCTCATGAGTCGCTATTATAGGATGACGCTTTAATACACTTTCTGTGCATAGACGCTGGTGGTTGGTACGCTCATACTGTATACATATGTATGTACATACGTACGTGTGCGCACACCCTAGTATAAGCGGCAGGCAGAGCGCTCGTGTGCACGTACTGTGGTTACAGCAAGCCAGAAAAAGCACAGCAGCCGCTGCTTTGTAGTAATAACAATAAGCAGGTTATGAGCTCACCTCCAACGCATGCAAGTAGGTACGATACTGAAGTGAAGCATACAGGCATAAAAGAGGATGAGAGGAGAAGAAGCCTTTTATTCTCTGCCTCCCCGCGGAGAAAATCAACTAGGCTTCTCTCTTCGATGATATCTCGTTGGAACGCCCCTGAGGAAGAAAATTATCGCATGAGTGTGATGGACGAGCCTTGTTTTTGGGGGAGGGAGGGAGGGGAGTACGTACGAACTATGCGTCTTTTGTATTGCTCCGAGCAACCCATGTGTGCGTGCTCGCGCGCAGAAAAGTACTGAGAAGTCGACTATCCGGGTCTCTCCCTTCGTATCCGACATTCCCGTTAGGCGTAGTCCGATCGCAGGCAACGCATAATCACAATCAATGACCGAATCCTTTGATGCTGCTGGCGCTGCTGCTTGGAAGAGCGCAGTCGCGGTCACCGCGCCTTCCCGGCCAACGGGGCCACGTTCGGTGCAGAGCAGCGGACGGTGCATCAGTACTGCACATCAGGCGATGAGGATGACTGCGGAGCAGGACTTCTTCCTAAAATGGCAAGTCCTTGAAGCGACGCCGCCTGTGGACTTTCGCCAAATCTCAGCGGCGGACAAGATAATTAGGCAATTGTCATTGCTGCTCGTCACTTAAAGCTGGTACTGCCTGCTTCTGTGGTATGTCTCAATGGTCTCTCTCTCAATTAAAGCATTACATTTTTCTCTTTCTCTCAGTGTCTGCCAAGCCCTTAATTTGCTCGCAGAAGAGGGTGGCAGCGCTGAGTGAGTAGCAGCATTATTTCTCTTACTCCGCACAGGTAATCCCAAGTAATTGAAGCCGCGGGGACGAAGAGGAAAACGAAGAATAATCCGATAGAGGCTTTTCTTCCACTCACTCTCTTTCAGTGCTTTCGTAGTGGCCAGAAAATCGGGGGCGAATTCGAGACAAAGCTGGAAAATTCGAGATTACCGTGTGGAAAGGGGACCCCTGCGTAATTGTTGATTGAGGTCTGCCCACTCACAAAGTCAGGCAGCAACAGGAGATCCTCTTAACGAGCCCCTCCAGAAACAACGGCGGCATCCATCGGAGGAGACGACCGTATTAAGTGGAATCAGACACCCCAGACCGTGATAAATCACAAAATCCAGCTTTATGCGATCGCCCGGGTCTGTGGGCAAGCAAGCCACCCTTGTGTCTTATCTCCCCAGGAATCTTCCCCATCCACATTATCGTAGCGTAGCCTAAGACCACTCACACGCACTCACCTTTGTTTTCGAAAAGCCACCATCTATCCACACCGGTTGGCCGGTGCGCCCAACAGCTTTTGCTCCTGCTGACTGGCGGACTGGGCATTCCTCTACTCCGCCACCAAGGAGAAGGGGGGGATGGGGGGGGGTCAGAGCCAATTAGCCGATTTTGGGGAGGAATAAGAAGGGGGGAACCTTTTCTGGGTGCCCCCGGATCAAATATGACCATAGCGATCGTCTGATGGTGGCCGCACAGACTCGCGGGATAATAAATGCCCTTGGAGATCGGGCCAACTATGTGCGTGAGTGAGTGCGCAAGAGCTACCACAAAAGAGGAAATTGTGTCTAAAGCGGCGAAGGCTGCCAACGCCGAAGAGGAAATTTATCGCCTCCCAACGATAAGTATCGCACATCACGTGAGCGTTAAAATGGGCGCAGTCGCCCTCCTCGCTGAATTCGTCTTTTATACAGGAGCGCCAGGTTGTGGAAGATACCGTATGTGATTCATTACGGAGGATTTCTTAGGGAAGGTCGACGGAGATGCTGGCTGGCAAGGAGGTATCACGGAGAATTTATGGGGAGTTTGCATTTGACCACATTTCGATACCCCCTCCCTCGCCAACCTGCTCAGTCCCTGAAACGCTGCGCCGCATTAGGTCATGTACGTGGAAAGTTGTCTTTCGAGCCACAGAAAACAATCACTTATCTAGCCAAAAGCTTGGTTCCGGTAAATGCATTCATAACTCAAATCGACTTGCACATACATAAGACTGCGTGGGCATTGGACTCTAAACAGGAGCCAATAGTAATAGAGGTCATCTCTTTCAAGCTGAGGGGAGTCTTTGAACCATACCGATGGCTCATTGGGAGGCCTCGCTTGAGGTAAATTATCATCGTTTTCCTCTCTCTGCGCCCATACCTACCTACGTCCTTAGTACGTACGTACGCACGTAGTAGGTACAGAGCACGTAGCTTTTAATCCCTAAATGAGAGTGGCCATAAAGTATCCGTTGTAACAAACGTGAAAGAACCACAGGGGAACATAAGTGAGCGAAAATTCGAAGGAAAATGTCGAGGTCAACAAATACACGTACGTAAGTACGCCCAACGTGCACTCGTAAGTACGGTATAGTGAGCTACTTCCACCCCTCACGTGATGCAGAACAACACTGTCCTGTCATGCACATGGCTTTCCCATCCTATTTTCAGGTACCACGTATGTACATGTGTCTTCGTTCACGTTACGGTCGTCCACCTGGCGGTGGTTCTGGTAGCTAAGCTATCAGCAATCATTAGCCGGGCGATGATTACCACGACGACGATCACTGTCAGACGTTACCGTATTCTAGCCTTCTTGCAACCACTTTCTATAGCTCTGGCTGTCTGACGTCCCCACTGTCCCTTAGACCTGCTCAAGTCTCCGGCTCTTTTGGAAAATTGAAATGATTTTTTACCGTCCCCTCCATTTCTTCTCTAATGGGTCGGACACTACTGTCTTCTTCTTAATCATGCAGAGCCTCACTTGGTCGTATGCAGCGCTGTTACGGTTGGCGCCCTCCGTCGTCTTAACGACCCCGACGTTGTTGCTCCTGCTTCTCTGCCCTCGAACTATGAGAAAATTTGACGTGACTAATGAAGCAAAAAAGGCTCCCCCCCCTCTCCTAGGGATAGTTCGGGTAATATACCCTATCCTTCCAGGGCTTCCTGCTCATTCCGATCTGCTTGAACGTTCGTAGCAGCTCGAGCTTGTCGATTTTTTTCCACTCGACAGAGATGATGCTATTCACAAAAACAAGTGTCTCGAATTTCCCCGTCTACCTCGGCACCAAAGTAGTGGGCGAGAAACTTGAGATGCGTTTTTTTCCTTGCTTTATTGCCCAAAGGTCCCCTCCCCACCCACCCCAAAAGAAGTGATTGTACCTCATGTATCATAGGTAAAGAGGACGTGCCGTGGGGCCCATTTATTCAATACGATGGCAATTTGGTGCAGTACTTTGTGACCATTGTGAGCGAGCCTCGGGGTGATGATGGACATTTTTCCACGACATTCTTGAATGTTCGGTGTGGCTCCACTCTCGTGCGCATCAAGTGGCAACTATTTCTCTTCTTTTGTGAAAATCGCACCCAACTTTTGCTGCGCAGATTGGTCGACATCAAAGCAAACTAACGTTCCGCGGCGCTGATCCTGCCAATGCATGCAGAAATGCACTCTCAGACGTCAGTGAGGAGTTTATTTTCTCATAAATACTCTTCTAAACTTAAAAAGTAGGCCGCGCTTAATGAATTGGGCCCCACGCTAAGTAGCAATTGGTAAAAAGCAAATTCCCCTTGGTCGGCGAATTTGCACACCAGGAATGGACTTGACGATTCAGCCTGAGGTGAGTGCGCAAAGAGGACGTCCTTTTTTTCAACAGTCCGGCCTCTCCTGGTTTTACTGCTTTTGCGTGAAGATGCCTCTTCGCAGACAAAGTGGCCGCTCATTAAATTTCTTGCTGCTGTTGCTGCTCGAGGCTTATGGCATCTTTGACAGTTTAAGGGCGCAGTCAACTGACGCTAACGAGATCGTCTGCATCACGTACGGTCCGACACCGTTGGTGGAGGAGAAAGAAATATGCGGAGGTTCCTGGTTCTGCGCCTAACGGACCCTCAGTGAGATCTATGGGTCTTCTAGTCCGCAATTGCCCGGTGCTTTTTCTTTCTGGGCGGAAAACTCTCCTTGTCCATCGCCAAAATCCACACACGCCCAGGACACAAAACGTTTCTGGTAGTCGGGAATATCTTTATTTTTATTACTGCAATATTTATATGGAAGATCCTCGTTACTACTGCCCATGCTGCCGCCGGCAGCAAAGGAGGAGCATGCTGCTTTACGGTCGTCGTTGTCTCTCTGGTCGTTTAGAGAGAGCCATAGAGATGGTTCGTGCCGAGCTTTTACTGCTCCGAAGTAATTGAGTTGTCAACAGATTTCTTATCTCCGGCAGTAGTAGCAGCTTTTGCTCCATGCTGTACAGTACAACAGGCGAGCTGCGAGCACTTCGTCTTTTTTGTGAGCCTCCAGGGCTTCACGACACGTCCGGATTGTTACATTTCGAGCAAAAATTGTTGTCACTTGGACAATTGACAACATTGGCGCTCCAGATGGGACAGTGTTTGAGAGTTGCCGGCCGCTCCATTTTTTGGCCTTAAACAACGTGCGTGAAAACAGCCCGAATTCCCGACTGGGGCAGAGGCTCAGAGAGGTAACATTTTTTTTTTTCTGAGGGTGCTCATAATTGGAATCCTTCCCTCAGGAGATTCATTCAATACCTGGAATTCTTCATTCATTATAGTCGAGAGCACTGTTGCAGGGTTGCCTCTCTTGCCCTGCATGACCTTCTTCCCAGAAAACTGTTATGACTGATGACGTATGACTAACAAGAGAGACAAAGGTAAAGTGGTACTAAGTGCTCACACAAGTTTTGATCTATGCCGGAGCTTTGCGTATGGACGAGATTTGAATGTTGCTTTACTGCCTGCATTTTGAATCCTGGAGGACAAAGTCCTAACCAAGATACTACGGTGACAATTTTAGCAGTGGTCAAAAGATGGTAGCGATGCTTTTGTTCGACTGGTGGACGTTGAGGATCCGTCGGTGATCCAAGGCATGATTTTGAACTCCTCACCAACGCAAGAGACTTCCATGCGCACACCAAAAAGGCACTTCTTTTCATCCACAAGCACATCTCATGATAATGGCTTCTACTGCGGTAGTGTATGATCGGGTTTTTTTTCCCCGGAGATAAACTTGGGGCAAGTTTCATAGATGTATTCTTTGTTAGGACCGTGTTGACTCAGCTGGGAAAATTAGTTTAGATACTTGTCTAAATTTTTGCCGGACGACAACGTTCTCCGTCTCGCCACTTTAAATCTTCTGATGTACTTCGGAGATGCTGGATGTAACTTAGATCTTTTCCTAGACAACAATTTGTCCCCGTCATTTTGACATTCTTAGATAGCAGCGAGTAGGAATCCGATGGTTGATTGTCATTCAAGAAGGGTCCCCGTACAGATCGCTCTGTCCTGTGCACCCCAAGCATTAAAGTAATCTCCTAATCAAGCGCTTTGCTACCTCCTAAAACAAGGCCCCAGAGCAAAATACACCTTTTAATGAATGAGTGGCCTGGAGCAATATCAAACGAAGCTACCAGAGAGATTGGAGATCATAATTGAAGACACTGTCCGAAGAGTTTCAAATGCGCCGGCACTTAGTGCCGTACCGTCATTCGTACTCTGTCCACAGCCCAGAACGGACGTTACATGTGTCTCCTCTGTGCAACAAAGGTGAATACTCACCTGTGCGACGGCCAAGCCGCTGGAGCCTGGGGCGATCAACATTCCCACTCAATGAGCCATTAATGCAACTGGCGACAAAGCCAAGCCCGACGCGATTCAACAGAAAAACGTTGATAGGTGGATATTGCACAGCCAGCGAACCCACGGGGCTGACGTGTCTGGGTCGCTCCTTCCAGCCTTGTTTGTTCCCGGAGGCCCCCCTTAATCAACAACTTGGCCGCTTCCTCCCTCCGGACATTCCAGAGGTGACCTCACATAACAGGGAACAAAAAAGGTGTCGCGACTCTCGTTAGAAAATGTGCCTTCATTACTCAGAGAAAGAGACCGCACACGACGACGGCGACCGCGGCGAGTAATTGACATTTTTTTTACCTCCCAGGCACGAATGATATAAGCAGAAAAGTGGCATGCAATCATTGTTTATTTATCTCACTTAAAGCGCTCTTTTGATGGCTCAGCGACTCCGTGGCCACGGCCGGGCAGAGCAAAAAGAAGTACGTTGACGCAGGACCATAACTCAAATCGGTAATCTCTCGTTCTCCTCGATAACATACGTTGGAATAGGTTGTGAAGAAATGAAGATTGTTGACCTGCACCATGCAGATTTTTGTGAAGGGGCCCCCCCCCCCCCCCCCCCCACCCCCCAAAAACCCACAGCGAAAGCTTGAG
>JAAUXU010097344.1_pt1 | contig 24856 bp, 24 predicted proteins | sample 7278151 | NCBI WGS metagenome assembly JAAUXU01 (sample SAMN14350113, study PRJNA611818) | marine sediment metagenome | isolation source: surface marine sediment (1.8m) | place: French Polynesia: Moorea | collected 2018-08 | reverse complement strand
CGGGGCGTTTTTTTCCCGCGGCCGGGGGCTTGCGGGGCGGCGGCCGCGGCGGAGGCGGAGGGGGGGGGCGATAAACCTTTACTACGCCCTCTCGGTCGTTACCGCTCGCCAGGGATCGCACATACATGAAGGCAAGGGGTGGGTCGGTGGGTAGAGGTGCAGGGTCAAATCTGGCACCCTTCCCTCCCTCCTCGATGGTGCCCGAGCATGTGTTCCGACACCCGAAGTGGGTCGTCAAGTTCGCCTTCACCCCGGACAGCGGCTTCCCCTCCTCCCATTAGGCTCTCTCGGGGATGACACTCGATGGGAATTTCGTGTTCCGGAGCTTTGCCGAAGGTGTGGGGCTTGAACAAACAGCACTCTTGGTTCGTGTTATGAAAGGCCCCTGAAGTCTTTGTTCTGTGCTCTGTTCCACTACAACTAAATGGTGTTCTTCTACTACGCGTGGACCGTGCGAGCGCAGCCTCCTGAGGTTCACATGGTGCCGTGGGGCAACGACGACGAGAGAGGGGCTGTTTTGAGCACGCTTGGAAGAGAAAGGTGGCTGCGCACGTTGCACTCCAAGAGGTTAGAAGAGAGGAATTACGTGGTTTTTCTTTCCTCCTGGAAAACACAGTGCACTGCACTGCTACTGTGGAGGCACCGGAGAAGACGCTGAGATTTTTGCAATGCCCGTCTTCTTCTTTCTCTTTCGAGAAAGTTAACAAAAATTGCCTCGTTTTAGCGGTCTCACCTTCCGCAAAGAGATAAAAGAGAGATTGAGGACATTTTTCACATTCGTTCCTCGTCGAGGCATGTACAAAATGTGCACGTATAGCACCGGGTGGTTCCGCAAGTTGTCGCTAAGTGGGACATAGGCTGACTTTTTTTTTTTACCTTGCGGTGTATTCTCAGCATGAGGAGAGAACACTAATATTTTCGTCATGAGGAAGAAGGAGAGAATTCTACCATTGCAAATATCCTCGGCCGCTGTTCCTCCCTGGCGCTGGTGGAGAAGGCGCAAAAGTGCATCCCAACCAGCCAACCGCAGACGGTAATTGGTGCCTGGTAGGTAGGTAGGTAGGTTGGTAGGTACCGGCAAAAATCATCTTATCTTCAGTCAAGAAAATTTTGTCTTTGCACGCTCGCTGACCAGGATATTCTGCTGTCTTCGCCACAGCAGGTTTCGTTCTTGGCAGAGAGCAATTTTGTGTCTCGAGAACGCTACTTTTGTGAAGCACTGCTGAGCAGAGCTTTGCAAACGACATCAGCTACTTCAGAGGTGTGCCGACTATTGTTATAGTTCGCTTTGCCTCCACCGATAAGTTCATGCACTTCCTGTAGGTTCATTTTTATGCAAGAAATCTGCAAGTTGTTCATATTTTATGCTGTCACGGTACACAGTGGAATCTCTCTGCAAGCAGCGACTGGACGGATGTCATTCATACTTGGAGCTTATGCTCATAGGGGAGTTGATTCTGATATAGAGATTCCACTGTGTGAACTTGGGCCTTGCCCTCTACAGTGAGGGCCTCCCTCTCAATCACGTCAGGCATCCTCCCTTGCCACAAGCGTTCTCCTCCCACACTTCCCCCCCCCCCTCCTCTCAGTGTCGGATTTGGCCCAGATCTCTCTTTTGCTGCTCTGTATTTAAAGGAGCAACGACACAGACAAAAATTTTCCTGAAGTGATTCCACCCTACGACACAACGGTACTTGTCAGACTTTTGTCTTGCAGAAGAACGATCTCTCTATAGATCTCTCTGATTATTCAGTACTGTCAACTGCGCAACACACCTCACTGGGCCTACAACGTACAGTGACACTCATCGCGGCTGCGGTGCATTGCTGCGTTGCGTTCAACTCTGCCTGCGCTTTTACTTTTTCTGAGTGCGTGATGAAGACCATTGTTTGGCGGCGGCTTTGCGCAGATGTGCCGTCAAATGAAAGAGAAAGAGTAGTCGGACAGCAATTTTTGCAAGAAGAAGGCCTTATAATTGTCAAATTTCAATGGCAGTAATAGAGAGCGCCGCGGGCTTTTTTTCCATTCAAAGTTCAAATGAACATTACTGCAGTCACGAAATGACTTAATTGCCGTCAATTTTGAAGGGGAGGAAGAGAGTAGGTTTGTCTAACAGCTGCCTCAGCTACTGTGTCATTTGTTTGAAAAAAAGCAGGCGATTCTCCTGTTCTCCCCCCTAGTACCAGATGCATTTCGTTCTGCAATGAATTCGCCGTGAAAGGAGCCTTTTCATCCTCAAGACCAGGGTTGGTTTCCTTTTCGTGCCACTCGTGAAGCAGTTTGTGCCCTCCTACGTCTTTCACCATGATCGTCGTGCACACGAAAGAGGTGGCGGGGGAGGGGAAAATGGTGCCACAGCTGCTGCTGCTGCACTGCACGTAAGATTTCGCAGATGCGTATGAACTTCAAGTGACCCCCCCCCCCTTCCCCACGTCTGTACTTGAGGGAGTTAGTGCAAGGTTGCACCGTGATCACTCGTTCACTGCATTAATTGAGTCTATTCACTCCGGGGGTTTGCTGAAAGGCCACCGAATTTTAAGCGTCAGCTCAGAGAAATCCACCTAACGGAACCGCCTAGTTGATTTTTTGCTCGCTGCTGTGTTTACTTGCTATTACAGAAAACGTTGGCCTCCACCCGACCTCATTGCCTGGGTAAGGGTGTGTTTGCACAACACCTTTTTTTGTCTGTTTCACTTCATATGGGACTCTCAGATGAATCTGATCACTCGCTCATTTAAGTCTGATTTTGATACAAAACTGTTCTGGCCGTGTAAATGCAAATGCAGCCCAAACAGATTGAGAGAGATGACGACCACTCCAGTCTGCGTACGCGATTGCTTGCAAATTTTGAAAGTCGTGCCCGCTTGGGGGTCTTCGCATTCGGCTTGCGGAGGATTCATTTCTTCTAGGTACTTGCACAAATACCTGTAGCAAGCAGACTTCTTTTTGCTGCGTAAATCGACGCCTCCGGGAAAGACAGGTGAAAATTCCAGACAATGGGTGAAAGATATCTCGCCATGAGAGAGGAGAGTCTGACATTGTTAATTTGGATCACTCACGCCTGGTGTCGTCGGCGTTTACCTTTATTCCAGTTCAGAGGACGAGTGCAGTTTGCTCATACCTGAAGTTCTTTGCTGTTTCTGTCGTCCCAACAGTGGTGGCAGCTGCTATTGTGCAGCTAAGTGAAAAGAGATTGACAAACGCAAGGAGAGAGAGGAGCTGCGCAAGTAGAAGTGATGCAAGACGCTGCACGGAATTCCCCTTGTCAGTATTTGCTCTCAGGCCGGATAAAATACGTGTCGTATGCATAAACAGACCACGGGCTTGGACTCCAGCAAGTTCGTCGTCGACGGAGAGAAGCGTAGAGGGCATATTGTTTCGGAGGAAAAACTTTTGCTGCACTGCCACAACTGGAGCCGAGATCTGCCAGAGTCCTTAATAGCCGCACAGTTGGAAGTGTCAGCGCAGTCTGGTACAGTGCGGTAGTAGTCAGCTCAAGAGATGACTCCTCTTCACGCGACAGATTGGACGTACTCCCAATATGACTTTCGCAACGTCGCCGTCGTGACTTTAGTTAGAAAGTGGCGATGACTTTTTTTTTCTTTTTTTTCTTTTTACTAATTACTGCTAAAGATAGAACAGGTGCGTCCCCCTCCTTGATTTTGAATGCTCGTGACATCGGGTAGAGGACAGAGACTCAGAGGCAGACGCACGATCTGCTGATCACACAGGGGACACGGTTGAAGCAAAAACGAGCAGTAATCGTCAGGGTGCAAGCTGATTAAGCAGATGACGAAGGAAAAGACTTCCAGATCATGATAGTAATGACCGGTCAAGTGAAGAAAAATGTGTAAGGCGATGGATTGCCTCATACTCACTCGGCTTTATTCATTGGAAGCCAAGCGTTACGTAGCCTTTCCAAGGCCTTTTTTCCTCCTTCCAACCCTTTGTATTGTTTCTCGGCTGATCGATACTGTGGGAATTTGCCGCATTCCACAAGTGTAAAGACAGAAGAAGTTGCTTCTTGCGTGAAAATGAAGAATAAAAAAATCTTCCTCTTCTTGGTGGCGCGCTTCATTGCGGGTGCTTCTTGTTCTTCAGCGTGACTGCAGTTTTGACTTTTCCAACGGTAAGAGATCAGCCAGAGCGTGGCACACCCACGTTCTCGTTGGATCTGGCTCACGCGGACAAGGGCGCACGCACGTTCGTGCGGGGAGAGGAGACCCTGAGCTTGGGCGTTGAGGAGTGAAAATGTGAAACGCGGGCTTGTCCAAAGCGTCGTCTTCCCCGGCTTTTCCACTTCCTGCCCCCCCCCCCCCTCTGCTCTCTACGTGGAACACATTTGTTCCTGTTTGCTCTCGGATCTAATAACGAGTTACGCATGAGCAACAACTGTCTGTGGGCAAGACTTTTGTCCGCATCTTGCCGCGCTATTGTCTCTAGGGGAGTTATCAACTCTATCTACTTCAAAGAGTCACTTGTGTGGGTGCTTGGCTGTTGCTGTTGGCAGGCGGTCACAATACAGGTCTTAACTACTTTACTTAAAAAAGTCTGGGTGATTGGTGTCCGCCAGGCAGGAACAAAGCGTTGCTGTTTGTGAGGAGAGCTGCATGACTCATCTGTTTTTCTAGTCGTTGTAAAAATATGAGGAAAACAAAGTCAGCCAGCGAGGCTCTCAGAATCTCTCCAGTTGACTGAAGTACGTAGCTTTCGCACTGAAATCAGCCTTTTTTTGCCCTCCTGCCATCGCCGGCGCTTGATGACGACAACACCCACTCACCTAATAGATCCACCCTCCGTCCAAAGTACGCACTGAACGTACGTAAATGACCTGTAGTGACTGGGAACGTTGACCGTTAACGTCATTCCGCTGAAAAGAATTCCTGGCAAATACAGTGGGACAGACAGACGGACGCAAAAAAAGGTCTAGGGCAGTGAAACAGGTGGCTCTGACACTAAAGGAAAGTTTCACTGCACTTGTGTCATTTACACTGGTGCGTGTTATAGGGGTGACTCGTTGAACCTGACTTGATAGGGTGTGTTTGTCTTTAACCTCCCCCCCCTCTCAGGCCTCTGCGTGACGGACAGACTGTCTCGTTGGGAAGAGAAGGGTCCATGCGTACAGTGTACATACATACATGTACATACATACGCACGTACGGTCTGAGTATTTTCTCACATGTTGTAGCCGCCTGATTGACATTCGTGCCTCCGCACCATGACAGTTCAGCCAGCCAGAGCACATGCTGATGTGCCTTCACCGAGCCTTCAAGCCTCCCTTTGCCTCTGACTCCAGCCATGGGATGGACGTACATCCGTCGAGAAGTAGAGGGATCAAATGTTGATCCGCCATACGATCACCGCTTCCTTCTTCCCGCATATTTCTTGTCAGCCAACACCTGCTCACCTGCACGCTTTGTTGTTGCACTGACGACAACTGTTGTACCGTGATCTATATGTATACGTACGTGCTCGCGTTATTGGGCGCTCTATACTTTGAATCTCGTTAGCGGTGTTCACTTTTGTAGGCTCGTTGACACAAGCAGGTTGTTGCATTACTCTGTTGCACCACCTACGAAAGGTCCACGAGGGGCGCGCGCGCACACACACACACACATGGTGTCACTTCCCACACGGGCTGCGCTGCAAACGGATTCCCCGACCCAAACATGGGCAGACACAAAGAGATGTATAAATCATTTCGTATGGTAATTACCCTGGTCGGGCCCTCAACGCTTGTGTAGGAGGCCAAACTTGATCCGACGGCAAAACCTAACGCTTTTCTCGTTTTTGGGCATGCGTATAAAGCTTGTGTTTTTCACTCCCTTCAGTGTTTCCGTCAACAATCAACTAGAAGAATTACAGGGCGTGGGGGAAGAGACAAAAAACCATCTCCTCCACATGGGCGCCCCCTTTTCCTTCTTCGAAGGCCCACGACACAGCCTTAGGAGGCGTTTAGACAGGCTACTTTTTCTCCACTGAAGTCGCGAGTCCCCTCGTACTTGTTGAAGAAGAAACCCTGCCTTCAGGTTTGGGTGGGTGGATATTGGGTTTGTCTCGTGGCGAAAAAGGAGACACGCGGCCTGCACTAATAAGCAAAGTTCATGGGTGTGGGGAAGAGAGGGGGGGGGGTAGAAGTTGGGCCCGCCCTTGTCGTTTCTTCGGGTGCAGAAAGGGGTCTCCATTCTTTCCGATTGCGTCACCATTGGCAAAAATTGATCCCAACTAAGCTTGGTGCTTCATGGCTGATCCGACCATTGGGTACGTCACAGGGTGCAGAACTTCTCCTGACTGCAGCCAGAATGTTCCTGGGATTGTCCTAGCTGTCGCATTGAGTAATTTTCTGCCTTGCAAGTTTTCACTGCCACAGCCGCGTTACTTCCTTGGTGATATTAGTGACTTATGATGAAAAACTGAGGAGTTATCTGTAACACCCTGTGCAATACGCACGTGCGTGTGTGCATGAGGCGGAGGGTGAGAGGGAGACGCTTTTGTCTCGTTGCATACCTTATGCATAGAGGCACAAACTCACAGCTCTGATGGGAAGAGAGGGCAATTTTTGCATACGGGATGCGTATTTGTGTTCCCTTGAAGGGGGCTTGCGAAAGATCTGTTAGAACCCTACGGTACATATGAGGTATGGAGAAAAATAAGAATAACGAGCCTCTTCCCTCGTACACTTTTCCCCCACGTGCCCTGAAGATAACTTTAAGATGGCATTGAAGTAAGGCCACAGCTTTATTTTTCGTCCTGACTGTCCAACAGACGTGATGCCATCTGTTCTGAAAAGCCAGGACACGTAAGAGGTGATGCCAGCTTTTCCCCAAGTGCGCACCTACGTCCAGAGTGGATAAGGGAGGAGGACGACATCTCTCTGGCTTCAATTTCCTCTTCTTTTTGCTCAGGACTAGTGTGTTGGCGCAGTATTTCTGCTGCTTCTTCATCGTCTTCCTCCTTTTTTTAAGGGGAAGGGGTAGAAGGAAGCCAACCACAGCTCTGGCTGCTCCAATATGCCTACGCTCAAGCGTCCGGGCAACGAATGCGGAAAAAGAAGGGACGAATGAGGCCGAAGCCCTTGATGCCTCATCCCTTGTATCCTCGTGTTTCGTAAGTCTTTGAGCTCCTTTTAGGGCACGACGAGAATCTGCGAAGCATTTGTGTGCTGCTCCCACGTGTTCATAAATCTGTGTTGCAACGAGCAAGAGTTGTTTAGAGCCAAGCAATTAACTGAAGGATGTCTCGAGCAACACCTCTTTGGAAATTGTTGACTTTCAAGCAACGCTGGTGATGGCATTCGGTATGTTGTGGCACGGCGGATGCACTGTAGATGAACGATGGGAGGAAAAAGGCTCTAAAACTCACCATGGAGGGGGCCAGGGCTCTAGAGAATGGAGAACAGTGTGGAGGGGGAAAGAATCCAATTGGCTCCCCCTGGAAATGAAGGAAGACTCCTCAAGAGTTGGCAGCCATGACATTGGCCTTATTGACCGCAGCCGCTACTTTTGGTTGTTTCACACGTGACTGGCTTGATTCCCTCTGGTCCTCTCACTGTGCATACTTATTGCATCCAACGTTACGACGCGATTGTTTGGCGTACGCACAGTACAGCGTTCTCATGGTCAACCTGGACCAGACTCAGTCATCCCATTACTACAGCCGAATAATGCAATTTCCTGTCTAGCACGTACGTGCCTGTACGTGCTCTTAAAGTTGGCGTGGCAAATGGAAATGTATTGTGACGCTGCAGTTGGCGCTGCTGCTCCAAGATTGATTCTTTGGACTTGTTGCATACGTAAGTTGGTAGGAAAACCTTCACTCCCTCAACTATGCGAATCTCAATTTCACTTCCTGTCGGCCTCCTTGATGGCCGAGACAAAAGACGAAGAATAATTGCTTTTGGACTGTATCACTCTCTCTTGTTGGCCAAGACAAACCACTCAGGGTTTCCAGAAGTACGTAGCGCAGACGTAGCTTTGGTATGCAACTTTGCACATGTTTAGCGATTCCCCTGACTGTGACGGAAGCCCGCGAAGGCTCCTTTTTGTCTTATCATCTCGCATGCTTCTTCCCATTCTGTTTCTCCACTGAGTGTAGTAGTCACATTTAGTGGTCATCAGTCTCTTTATGACTTTGCCACTTCCTTTAAGTCGTGCGTAGCTGTTCTTAGTACGTTAAGTAACGCAACAAGAGCTGCTGTACCACTTCATGGTTACTTTAAAGAACTCCACTCTTCCTTTTGTGTGTGAGACAGCGAATATTTGTGCGTTAATGCCCGAACTGATGGTAATAACGGTGTTAGAGATGGTACCGTCTTTGACATACGTACGTATATCTACAGTATAAGAATTTGCTTCATCTCTAAATGTTCTGCTGGCCACACCAAAGGAGCTTGAGGTGTTCAATCCACATCTCCATGTGCCATCGTAAAGAGTGCAGAGTGGAGAATGACGCTTTTATTTCGTGCTCGGATGTGTTCCAAAAATCATTGCATGCTTTGCATGTGGGCATGACATGAAATGCACTTGCTCCATAAGAGGAAGCTCGTGATTCACCCAAATTTTTCCTGGCCTCAACCCTATGTCTTAAGCAAGAGGAACCATTAAGCAGCTGCGAGTGAATTAGAGATGCATGCGATGACTATCAGAGTTTTGAGACTGGCAACCCCCCCACACACACACACACGCACACAAGCCGCACTTCGTCAAGGTGTGTGCTCTACTGAAGCCGAAGCACGTCCTGCGCGTGTGCTTCCTCTCCAGCAGGCTGAGGGTTGGTGCAGTCGAGATTTGTTCTATTTAGTAGCTGTTACGTGCTCCTCCTTTATGAAACCTGACCTATTTATTGTAGGTTCGAACACCTGCCAGGTGTCTCTGTCCGCGTATGTACCAGACTCAATCTCCGCCACCAACCCTTCGTCACACATGGATTGATCCTTAGTCTCTCCCTCCTGTTATTGCTCTTGTTCGTTCCGCTCGGTTGTGCAGAGTTTCCTCGAAAATGAAGAAACCATTGCCATCATCATCATCATCTCTCTCTTTCTGTCGTCGTCGTGACTTGAGATAGGCGAATTTTTTGGCTCGAGCTCCTTCTCATGACCTAACTATATTTTCTCTCTTTTCTTATTGTTGAGGCGCGGTAGCCTAAGATAAATGCAACGACGAAAATTGCCTGCCCTCTCTGCTCTGATGCGCAGCTGAGGTGGTTTATTAGACCAGAATTAATTGTACGTGCGTATTGTGTATAGCTCTACTTATAGTATATATTGCCTGAAGAGAGAGAAATGATCTGGGCCCGGAAATGGGTTTCCCAATACAAAACATGTGGCCCTGGTATGATGTTTCCTTTCTCTTTTTTTTTTCTGCCACTACGTAGCGCAGATAGACTGATCACTATCATCACGCGCTGGGGGGAAATTCGATTGGAGCGATAAATCGACCACGCTGAGGCTGAGAAAAAAGAAGTGTGTCGTCATTATGGATATCCAGTGGAAATATCTTGGGCGGTTTTGGGTTTCACTGCCTCTCTCTTTCTCTCATCCTTTTGCAGTAGAAAGAAGAAAGTGGGTGGCTCTTTTTGCGCGTCTCCTTCCTTCGGAAGGCCTCCTTTGGCTTTGAGGCCTACGTGCAAGAGAGGATTGTTCGGCGGATGCCCGACGTTTTGAACTTTGACACGATTGCCTTCTCCCACATCCATTAGAGCGATTGCCAAGAGGGGCAAAAGGTCGCTGTCGTCGTCAGCGATGAGTCTGTCTTGCCTGCTCAAAGTGTTTCTAATTATTTCCTTGGGTTGTCGCTGGCTGCAGTCAGTCAGTACTAGGGGGCTTAAAAAATGTTGCTGGGGTACCAATTCTGGGATTGCTTGGTCTGAAGGGCACCTTTCTGGTTAGGGGCATAAGCGCCATCCATTCGCTAATGACGCTCATGGAGATACCGGAGACAATTTGCGTGACTCTGTCCTAGGTCTTTGTTTCCTCTTACCCACACATGTTTTCACTGAGGATACCCAAGTAACGTTTCCACGACTGTTCTCTTTGTTCTAAGGAGTTATGAATGTTTGGTACACGTGAGTCACAGGAACCTGCCAGGGTTTTTTTCTCCTCACGCGATAGACGTACTGTGTGTGTTCACAATTTGTGTTCCCCACAGTGAGACCTCAAAATTGAATCAACTCTCTCTCTCTTGCAGAGCTTATGCGGCCACACGACCCCGATCGAATGCGTGCGCTTTGGCCACACGGAGGAGCTGGTCTGCGCGGGATCACAGTCCGGAGCTCTCAAGATCTGGGACCTGGAGGCAGCGCGATTAGTTCGCACCCTCACGGGGCACAAGGTGCAGAAAATAGAAGTCGAATCCCCCATAAAGATCTCATTCATATGCAGATGAGGGCTCTCGTCGTCCATAAAACAAGATGCATGTGCGTCAAATAGCTCGGTATGTTAAACGTGACCTTCTCTTCTTCCTCTGTGAAGGCCGGTCTCACATGCATCGACTTCCACCCATATGGGGACTTCCTGGCCAGCGGTTCTGCAGACACCAACCTGAAGCTGTGGGACACCCGGAGAAAGGGTTGCATATTTACCTACAAGGGACACAGCCAGAGGGTCAACAGTCTCAAGTTCAGCCCGGACGGACAGTGGATAGCATCAGCTGGCGACGAGGGGTCGGTCAAGGTACGAAGCTTTTAATTAATGCTGTTACCGCGTTACCTTTCATGCTAGGTAAATATATTGGCGAAGTTGCATGAAAAAAAATCAACTCTCTACCTAACAAGTGTATGGTGCCCGGGGAGCGCCACTGTTGGCGTCGGAAAAAAATGTTGACAAAACTTATTCGTGCTGTTTTTGCTTGGTTCATTCACCGTATTATTAGGGGAAATTTGTCACAAGGCCTCGAAAAATTTATATTATTGGCGCCACACGTGCCGAATAAAAATGGTAGGACAACGTCACCTTGAGGTTTCGGAGCGGAGTTCCCGTAACTGCAAGAAAAGCATTTGTGTCGTGTTCTTGTACTATTTTTTGTCAATAGCTCAGTTGATCTCGTCAGTGCGGACACGGTGCAGTAGGCGTGCCTATCGTAGAGACCCACATATGATACCCGTACGTATGTACAGACAGAAGCCTTCAGCTGGTGTTCCATCATAATCGATCTAGCGACTTCTGATACTGCTACAACCTTTACCACGCCCCAATCACTGCAAAGGGGACCAGAGTGAGGAAGTAGAAAAAAAGCCAGAGAAAGAAAGGACCATCAAACACTGATACCTTGGAATGAAAATGAGAACAACAAAGGCTTTCTTTGTGCTTTTTTGTTGAGTCAACTCTTTCTTCTTAACGCTTTCTTTTTCCTTTCACCCCAGATCTGGGACCTTCGTGCCGGGAAGTTGATGACTGAGTTCGCTGACCACGGAGGCCCCGTCCACGACGTGGAATTCCACCCTCACGAGTTCCTCCTGGCCTCCGCCTCGCACGATCGCACCGTCAACTTCTGGGACTTGGAGTCCTTCCAACTCGTGTCCACCTCGGAGAGGGACTCGGGACCTGTCAGGTCAGTCATGACGCTATCCATTCGAGTGAAAAAGCAAATAAGAATTAAAAGCAAGAAATGAAGTGGAGGAATGTGCGAGGAGATTGGTTGATGATGCAAGAGATGACCAGCAGTCAATTGCGATAGCAGGAGTGGAGGAGATTCTTTTTGCTCATACGATCTACCCTACACTGGGTGCTGGCGGAGATCAACCGTGTGCTTCTCTGATTTCTGAAACAGCTTCATTAACTGGCTTGTGTCAGACTCCTCCCTCGAGGAGGCTTGCAATTTTCCTTCTTTCTCACCCTCCAGCATAATTTCACTGGTCGTGCTTAAAGCGACCTGTGATTTTCATGCCTGGCTGTGCTGTGACATATTGGTTCAACGACCTCGCTTTAGTAGCTTACTCACCTACCCCGAGGTCGTGAGAACGGAAAGAAGATTGTAGAGAGCTGAAGCGTATGCAAAAAAAAGGTGACAAGACGCATGCTTGCTCGCTGCTCTGACTTAGCTTTGAGCAAATTGCTCTGAAGGATACGTGCGTGCAGGAAGAGAAGTCTCAATATCATTTCCTGAGTCAGCCATTTCAACTTACTGCAAGGAGATAAAGCAATTTCGTGAGGTGATTGAATATGACGGACGAAAGTTCATCCTTTTGAGGTGGTGGTGCATCAAAAATATGCGGCTGTCGGTGGAGCCAAATACTTTTTGTTGTTAGCCCCAAGGGAAATGACAAATGTTAGCATAACATAGTAAGAAATGCATAACTTTGTGCTGGTGTCCATGCTGTTGGCGCCTTGCGCCAACCACCGTTATGTGGTCTGGACCTGTGAGAGAATTTATCGAGTCCGATTATTCAACTGCCTTCTTTTCCTTCGCCGGGAGGCGGTTTCGCGCCAAACCCAAGTCCAAGGAATCTGTTCTCGTATGTACTGTGCCAATGTGTGTACGTACTACCACTGCTGCGTGTACACCTACGTGTGTGTTCCGCGGCTCACCCAGAAACGTCGACTTCCACGCTAACCAGTGCGGGCAGCCAAGATGTCGTCGACGAATTAAGACAGATATGGACGACGCAGTATTAGGCCTTTTAGGCCACCTCTCCCCTCAGAGATGTCTGACTCATGCATACATCATATCTACTGATGTTCTCGACGGCAATGAATGACGGCCTTCATTATCCAGATTAGCAAATGATGATAAGACTGATTTTTTTTTTTTCTTACAATGATGCTCGACTTTTGGTGCTTTGTTTTTTTTAACACGGGTGGTTTTTGAGTGGGTAGAAGGACGGTGACGCTGGCAGCAGCAACGACGCCCACAACGGCGATCCTGGGAGGGGGGGGGCAAAAAAGAAGACCTGCAAGGGTAGATTTTTTAGGAGACAAAGAGAAAAAAGATTATTTGTCTGACAAAAAATTTAAGCAAAGTTGCTGCTACCCTCACTAGCAAATTTCACTGATTCTCGAGCGAGCCCTGAAACACTCGTTCCTCGAGAAGAAAAGAAGTGCCAGGGATCGCGACAGGATGAGAGTTAAATTTGCAAGTGAGGATAGCTGGTTAATTATTGTCAACCATGTAAGTTCTCTCCAGAACTGACTGGCTCATCACATGAAAGACTTTAGTATAAAAAAGGGAAGAAAGACTTTTTCAGTAGAAACTAAGTCAATTTGTGAGAGAAACATTTTATAAGCGGGTTAGATTTCTTATGCAAAAATGGAAAGGGGAGCATATACGTGACTAAGAATACAGTCGCTGTAAACTATGCATCATGTACGTGGCAAATTAATCCTCACGTGCTTCCTGGGGGCCTGTTTGTACTGGCGGAAGTGAACGAGTGATGTGCGTCGAACACACTGCAGTTTCACAGCATTACAGTTCCCAGTATATGTTACAGTATGAGTCAGGTGGTCATTTGAAGGTGCCACTTTTCATTGGGACGCAGACCATGATGAACTAACTCACTGGAGGAGTGGAATAAAAGTTGTGTGTGTTTCCTTCGAGTTAACATTTTTGCATTTGTTACATATTTGATACCTATTTTGTCTTCTCTTTTCTTGACAGATGTATCACATTCCATCCGGAGAGCGAGTGCCTCTTCTCAGCGTCACACGACTCCTTCAAAGTCCACCTGTGGGAGCCTCACCGGGTGTGCGACTCCATTTTGATGGGATGGGGAAAGATTAGAGACATTGCGGTGGCGTCTACGCAGTTGGTAAGAATGTTGGTGGTGGTGCTACCGTTGTCCCAAGTTCTGGTCGCACAAGTGCGATTATCGCGCATTCCTCTTGAAGTCTTGATTTTGAGCTCAACGCAATACGATTTGGAGTGTCACAAAAGCGAATTGCGCCTTTTCTGCACTTGGTACACCTACATGATAGAAAATGAATGAGCTTCTAGGGCAAACGTAGTGAAGAGGACACCAAGTCGTAGACAAGAAATATCACCATGAGTGACCCAGGCTTTAATCGTCATGATGAGACCTCTCCTGAATGATGAAGCCTACCTTGAGTGTGCCTTTTTTCCTCCATTGAGTTGTACGCTACATATAAAGTCGTTAAAAGTTCTTTGACGGCCACAAAATGAGTCCCCCTTGCTCACCTTGCACTTCTTCCCACGCGTAACGCCTGAGGGGGACAAGGGGGGTTAACAAGAGTGGAAAATCGTGCCTTCAGGGCTGCTCACATTTTAGAATTGCTTAAAAATTTCGCTGTATTCACCATTCCAGTTGGGTGGAGAGGCAAAATCTTTTTTAGACAGCTCCACACTGCTTGGCAGAGGCAACATTGGCCATTATTCGCACTAGTGTGTGTGTGGGCGGCATGATGCCAGTTTTGTTGCTATCTGCTAATGAAGCGGAGGATGGACGAAACTCCTAAGGTTGTCTGCCAAGATGATAGAGAGAGAGAGAGAGAGAGAGAGAGTGCGTGAGAATTGACGTCGGGATAGTCATGTGTGTACCTGGCCTGCTTGGTGGTCCAACCTCACGTGTACCTGCCTATCCTGGCGAAGCAGCGCCAATGCGATTCTCCTCGACTAGATGATTATGGAATTTGCTCCTCTGAGGAACAGACTTACCTATTAGAGAACTTCTGAGAATTCTGATGAGGTTCTCGAGCAGAGAAGTCACGTCATTCAATTCTATTTTTAGATTGGAGCGGCCCACCAGATGTCCAACGTATCAATCTTTGTGGTGGACCTCAAGCGGGTGCAGCCTTTGGGGAGCAGCAACGGCAAAAAAGTAGGCGAGGCTCTGGGTTCCAGAGACAAAACGTTGTCAGGTGCCGCAGCCTTCAAGTCCGGTCAACACGTCAGAAGATCCTTCGTCAGAGAGAAACCAGGACCAAACGGAGAAAGGTTGGAGTACCTTTCATATACATCTGCAGACTTGTTGTCACTCTCTGAGTTTACGTTGTCACGTGTCAGGTCCAACATGAAGATATCCGAGGAAAACGCTTCAGACGAGAAGTCGGGCACTGACCCTGAGGACTCGGACGCGCAGAGCGCAGCAGATATCAACGACTACAACAGCTACGAGCACATTTTCAAACCTCGCCGCCGAGAGCTTAATCGGACGCCCACCAGGCTTCTGGACGAGCCGTTTGAGGCTCCCTCAGGGTCAGAGTCTGAGACTCCCGTAGCAGCTTCTGCAGCGAAGCCGGTGGCCAATCTGAAGGTGCCTGCAGCCGCCAAGAGAAACGCCGCCACCGCCGCCAGGAAGAAGCCATCTCCCAGTCCCACTCGTCGCTCCAGCCAGCCAGCTATGCCCACTGGGTACTGCAGCTCGCCTGATCTGGTCGGCGCCGCAACTGGTGGCCGCTCAGGGAATGCAGCAAACACGAGACTGAGGCGGTCGTCCAATTCTGCGCGGCCAGTCTCTTCGGTGCTGTACGAGCCGTCCTCGTCGCCGCCGGCGTCCGGCGGTTTGGCGAATGGAACCTCCCCACCGCGATACCAGCGAGCTACGAGTGTGCAGCCAAGGTCGGCATTAGACTGGGACGTTCACAGGTGAGGAGCTCACAACTGTCAACCTTGACCCAGACATGATCAGGCCAAAGACCATTGAGACGTCAATTCGTCCACATTTGTTATACTTCAGCACTTCGACTTTAACGTACTGAATATAAGCAGCTTGCCTGGCAGGGCAGTGAACAGTGTGACAGTTTTAACGTTAACACTTACGTGTTGCAGTATAATTCGCACATAGTAACGCTGCATTTTTTGTTCAGGAACGGCAACGGCGACGTTTCCCCACCCATCCAGGATCACTCACGCGCTCACTCACTCGGCCGGCCGGCTGTTGGAGCCCCGGCGGCTGTGCCATCGTCGTCGTCACCTCAGGTTCATCAGCAAATAACCCCGCTAACTCCGGTTTCCCGGATCCAGATCGGCGGGGCGGGCGGCCCACCTGACCGGCCTCTGGACCGTCCTACTCTGGTCAGGCCGAACAGGACGTCTGTTCAGCATGAACAGGTGCAACCAGTCCAGTCGTCCTCTCCTCCGGTCATGCTGCATCAGCAGCAGCAATACTTTGACCAATTTCCTCACCATCAGCAACAAATGCCACCACAACCTCTAGGGAGGCAGTCCCAACCCGACTTGACTCAGATTTCATACTTGGGATCTCCGCGAAAGAAACTGCAACAGGAGCAATGTGCGGCAGTCCCCGTGCAGGAAGCCGAGAAGGACAAGTTTGAGGTGATCCCGATGAACTTGGAGAAACCATCGGGGATAGAGCTGGAGGAATTCTTGCCCAAGGGTCACTCCCTATCGTCGTCTTATTCGCCTCACCAAGAGTACTCTCGCTTCTCCGCCTATAAAGATTTCGGTCCTCAGACGGAGCCGAGCGAGTCAGAGGTCACCTCGACTATCCTCAAAGGCCATGAGTCCATGATAACGGTGCTTACCAGGAGAGGAAGGAACCTCGAGATCATACACAAGCTCTGGCAGAACAAAGACGCTAAGGCTGGTAAGTGTAGACACGCTTTGATTTCTAGATGTTTCCAAGTGACAGTGGTTGGTTCTGTGACCTTGTCTTTTGGACGAGGGTCTTGGAGGGATAGATAGAAAGCAGTGATGCTTTCATATTCTTGTTGTGCTTTGAGCCATTCGTTTTAGACTGTCTTTATTGTGGACTTGGTAGCGGAAGTAACGCAGTTGCCATATACACGCACTTACCACTCTGTGTGGCTTTCGAGGCTCTGCTGACTTTCGAGATTGCGCAGTAGCTCCTCTCTGTTGCAGGCAATGGGCGAGTTCTGTGGGTTAGTGCCCACTTTCAAGTTGCCACATCGGAATCTTTAGTCTGTGGACTCACGCAATTTCCCTTTCGTTACAGCCGTGGACCAAGCAGTTTCGCTGAGCGACCAGGCGGTCCTCGTCGACTTGTTGTCGGTGATCACCCTGAGGCCGTCCATTTGGAACCTGGACCTGTGCACGGCGCTCTTACCGCCCATAGGCGATCTTCTCCAGAGCAAATACGAAATGTGAGCTTTACCAAGGTTGTTGATAGGAAGCATTTCCTCAGGCATAATTGGTGTTGCAGGTACATAAATACCGGCTGTGGTGCAATGAAACTGATATTGAAGAATTTCGCCTCTGTGATAAAGTCGAACATTGACAGCCCCATCCAGACAGTCGGAGTGGACATTTCTCGAGAAGAACGGTAAGTTGATCACTTGGACCATGACTCCGCACATCACGTTTGAGCTGTCTTGACGCGAAAGAACGCAACTAAGTCCTCCCTCCCAGAGGCAACGCTTAGCAGCAGTACTTACTTACCCTCTTGAAGACCCAGAATATGATTTTTTGCCAGAGTTAGAAAAGAGCAATTGCTCTTAACGACGTCGCCAGAAGAGAAAAAAAAATGGGATTTCTGTTCTTGCCTTATGTCTATGTAGCATTGTATGTACGTATATCTATATATATAGCACCCACAACAGCATCTCTCTCGCAGAAGAAAGGGAAAGTTACGTAGTTGGACAAAAGTGAATCTGCTATCTTACAAAAACACACTCTAAAGTTGTGGGGACTATTTTTACCCTTTGTGGGCTGCATTTTTTGGCCCGGGTTCATTTTTGTCTTTTTTTTTTTTCCTCTTTTCTCAGCAGATAGAACAACAAAATAATTGGTTTGAAAATGAGGAACTGCGGACTTGATTTCATTCGGGATGGTTGACATGAGTGTGACTTAAGTAGGATAACCGCTTGTATGCCTATTTATATACATACTTCTTCCTTCCACCCAACAGCCACAACAAGTGTATGCAGTGCTACAAGGACCTGGTCAAGATACGAGCGCTCATCCTGAAGAGGCAGACAATGCAAGGCAAGCTCGGTCATACCTACAGGGAGCTCTCCATCCTCATGCAATATCTGGACTGAGAAGACAGCTTATTTCCAACCATCATTCATTCACTCGTAACAAAAACCAGCGTGTCACAAAAATCGTATTGTACACTTAAATGCTGAGTACTCTAGATCTAGAACTACTACCAGAAGACTAGCAGCAGCAACTGCAACTACTGCTGCTACTCTCACCACCATCAACACCACCACTACTTACTACTACCACTCCTCAGTAGCTCTCCCATTTTCGGTGGTCACATTCGGTACCACCACGTCATGTTTGCATTCATATTCACGACGGCGAAGATGAGGACAATGCCCCTATTGATTTCTATTTGTGCTAAGTGACACTATAGAGGAACGTCCCTCTTTTTATTTTTGAGGGGTAGCAAGGCAACCTCTCCTTGAAGCACCATTACTGCATCACAAGCCCGCTTTTACGACACTCTTCCGTGCAGTGGAAAGAAAGAAAACGCTACTAATGACGAGAGACTTCCACATAAAAGCTTCCATTTCCTTCCTCATTCGATCTGCAGCAGCAACGAGTGGCCTTGACTGACAACAGAACGTATGTGTACGTCCGTACATTGGTGGCCGAGTACTTATATCATCAGTAGGGATGGGCAGGGCAGCGAGAACTCTCTGCGGTCATATTTTGGTGTTGAATGCTTGGCCCATCTCTACTGTCTTATTGCGTAGACTGTGCACTTGGTTCACACACACGTGTGCGAGAGAAAGAATAACTTCATGTCTTACACAAGCTTTTACCTAAGGTGAGCCTTTCCGACTGTCTTGCATGTCAGAAGAATGAGAACCCCCTATGAATTCCACTTGTTTAAGCAAATGATTAGTGAAATTCCTTAGCGAAGGACAGAGCGGATGAAATTGGACTTTTTCGTGTACCTGGAAACAGTTTTTGAAGAAAAGCGAGGGTGCTTTTTGTCATTTGCTGAATAACAATATTCTAACGACGTGTTTTTCCGCTTTATCTTCCCTCGTCTGTTAGGCTGTGGAGTCCACCATTGTAACCCGGCTGCGAGACATCCGGTTACTTTTCTCGCTTTTTATAGTTTTTAATTTTGACTCTTCCTCACATCCTCTCGACTTGCGTTCCTTAAATCCGGGGGTTCCAGTGTGGACGCCAGAGTCACTTAGTGTGTTGAAAATTGCTCAGAAAGGCATTTGCTTTTATGTAATTAACACCCCACCCCTCGGCCTAAGCTTTATATCGTTCAGCGTGTGCTCTATATCTCGAAGAAAAGCATTTGTCTGTCGGTTCTAACTGCTTTTTTTTTTCTTTCGAGATCATTTTTATCTATACAACATTATATCGATGCCATACGAACTCGGAAATGAACAATTCTCACAGCTACTGGACGTATCAATGGAATGACATCATTTGCATCACACTGATCATGTACGTTAGGCTAGGTCCAAGAACGAAAAGTTTGGAACGTGACTGAGTGCGTCTTGGGTTCGTCACCTCATGCCAACCCCTGAAGATGTCAAATAGTTTCTATGTCCTCCAGCTCTCGCAGTCCCTGGACCCGAACAGTGATCACTGCCTCTCTCCATTTGACTGGCTTCAACTGGAGTCCTGCGGAGACCTGAAAAGTTGACCTAACCAGAGGTATTATATCTTTGTTATACTATTGCAACATTAGTCAGTTGGGTCGAGAACAACACAAGTCTACATAGGTTTCTCTCCCCTGGGGAATTGGGCTGTTCTGTTAGAAGGATTTATGGGAACGGAAAAAAGGAGGCACGTTTTAAATTTGATTAACTTCCCCTTTTTCTCTGCCTAACTTTCTTTGTGCGCGTGATGGTTTTGTATTCAGAAGTCATATATGACCACAGAGGTGGAGGCAGGCAGGACTTTGGGCGTTTGGACGCAATAACCTCCATCTTGTGGGACCGCGTGGACGTGGGTGCGGAACGAATTGTTAACCTTCCAGTTTGTTTTTTAGTGCGGAGGGAGGGGGGGGGGACTTGGTAGTTAATATTTATGTCCGGGAAAAGCCGAAAATGTGTTACGTTTAACTCAAAAGTTTTGGCTTACATTCAACTTCTTTTTTAGTGAGCAGGGGGAATTTTTGGGAGGCGCGACAGAATTTTCTGAAGAAAGACGTTAAAAAAGAGAAAATACCAGTACATTTTCAGTTTTTCCCCATATTTTCGGGGCTTTTTCTTTTGTCTCCGTGTAGTGCTGGTCTGCAGTGGCAATTTTCTCCCTAAATTTGAGTGGTTGGAATTAGAAATTGTCCGCCCGACTTTTTTGCCGCTATAGAGAATTGTCCATTTCTCGCTCCATTTTCCTCCCGACCGACGTGATGTGGCCTGATGAGTTTGGGTCCGAAGGACACCAATCAGGCCAGGTCAAAAGCCGGCGGGCGCCCCAATACGAACAAACACTTCGTGCTTGCTGTCCTCCTCAATCTCAACTGTGATCCCACTGATACTCCTGCATGAGGATCTCCTCCATTAATTCCCCCTCCCCTTTTTTTGCTTCTTGTGCTCGCTCTCCCCCACTCCCACCAGGTCCTTCTCCGGTATGTTTGCTTGGGCTTCCTGCTACGATGTGGCTCATAAAATATGCACCTTTCACCGGAGACTGCAAGACTACTATTAAGAGTAGTGCGAGAGGGACTCTCTTGTGTTTGTTGCTCTGCTGCTCCGCTATGTACAAGTAGTGTTTTGCTCCTGTTCTTCCTCTTTGGGGGGAGGAGGAAAGTTGTACTACAGTGGACCACTGCTATAAGACTGGCTTTGTGGTGGATCCGGGGGAAAAAAAGGGGGGCTTTATTATTTAAAATGGCGAACAAGATGAACTTGAATGAGTTGGGTGGTTCGATTTCTTGGAAATTGCACCTGCCGCATTGATTGTTCGTAGGGATCGATGTAAAATGGAACGCCATTCAAAGACTTCTCAAGTATTTTCGAGTGAAATTGGGGAAGAAAAGAAATTTTGCCGGCCTGACGTCAGGCTCCCAGTACATCGCAAATATGGAAAGCTTCATGTCACTGAGACATAAAAGTTGCATTTTTTGAAAAAAGTTTTACCTCATAAAGTCGAAATTTTGATACAAATTGGGAGAGTTATTCACTAATTTATTTTTCAGAACGTCCACTTTGGTCAATGAAATCTTATATGAAGGCTCCGAGCACCAGCAATGAAGGCTCTGTAGACCTGGGAAAGGTAGCCCAGAGAAGCTCTCTTCTCTGGGTTACGTCTGCCAGGCCGCAGCCCTTAGTTGAGAAGATGTGCAGTCGAAGGACTCGGGTTCCGTTTTATGTTAAGTCCCCAGTAGACGTCAATGTTGAGGTGCAGTTTTCAAATTTGCCAAAAAAATCATGTCACCCTAGTGCAGAGGCTTAGTGAAGATACTTCTTCTGACTCTCCGTACATTGAATGACTGCAACAAGACCGGCTTTTGGGTTGATCCAGCTAGAAAGGGAGTCTTGTCAGACAAAATGGTGACCATGCAGCATGAACCCAAAGTGTGCAAGCTTTGTATTACGTCTTCGCTGTACGGATGTGACAAAATTTGATGGATACAACGAAATTTTCAAGGGTGACCATGACCAATTTTTATGGTTATGTGCTGCACATCAGGGGAGAAGGATGCGACGAAATGTGATGGATATGACGAAGTTTGGGGCAAAACCCAAAACTTTCGTAGCAGCGTCATCGACTGTGCGAAGTCAATCAGAAGTTAGCATTGATCGTTGTTTTCTACAGCAGTCCGCATGTGCCAACCAGGAGGAATATACGTATATGTTCTTGCTCCTCTCCATCCATGTTGTCAGCCTGATGCGGCTCTTCCAAGACCCCGTCCACAATGTTATCGTCAAGGCCATAAAAGTTCTGCATCCACTGGAGGTCTTGAACATAAGCCACTTTTTATCAGTCGTGTGCTGTCGTCGTCTTCCACCGTGCTGCACAGTCCAACAGGTCCCTTCAGGTACTCGGGACATATTCGCGTCCTCGCACAGAACAACAGTACTGCTGTTCACTCAGGACTCACGCTCGAATTCGCTTGTCCTCCAAGAAGGAACTCCCCATGAAGCTTCTAAATGTTTATTGCATAGAGGCAAGACAAGACAAACTTGTCCCCATGAGAGAGAGAGGATAAATTGAAAGGTACGTAGTGCAGCACAGTCGTACTCATGGCTCAGGCTGTGCGTACAATAGTTTGGTGCATGCCGTATGTGCAGTATTGTCACTCGCTATGGGTCGCAGAGCCCCGTGTGTGCATTTGTACGGCACACATTGCACACGTACGAGAATGCCACGGGTTAAATTACAAGCAGTAGAAAGGAGAAACTTTTTTGTTCTCAAAATGTGTCTCAATCGCTCTGATCGACCAGGATGCTGACTAATGATGTAGAGATGGCTCTCAAGATTATGTGGGGCACCACAGGAGACAAAGTTCTTCCCTCCAAAAATCGATGTTGTCTTGTTCCACCTGAGTCATCATTGGTTGATGTATCTTTCGCATGCCAACTTTTATGTAGCCTGTTCACCAGTGTGCACAAGTGAACATCCGTTGGCGGAGAGCAGCCAAAAGGCCCATTCTTGCTTGATTTTGAGTAGCAAATTTGCAAATTTTTCTCACCCCTGGAGGGAGGGGGCTCTGCCAATCCCCCAGGGGTTCTCCAGTTTTTCCCCTGTGAAAAAGTGAGCGTCCCTTTCTGACAGCTCGCCACTTCTCAATGCTGCACATGAACGCATCAAGCTGAAGTCATCGACCAAGGATGGGCATAAATGCTCAGCACCACAATGCTTGGCAATGCTAATGGCACTGGCACTGCTTCAAGCCCCTCTTCATCTCTGTTCCTCATGACACCAGCAGTAGAGCTCTCCAAGGACCTCAAAGGCACCATTTCACGTGAGGAAGTAGAATGAGGAAAAGGTGTGCAGAACTCTCCCAGTTCTTGGGCAGTCCTGGCTCAACCATTCAGGATGTCATCACCCGACGGAAGAGCATTGGCACTTGCGGCAGAAGGACCATGAGTGGGGTCACAATAAAAAGATATTCTTTAGTAGAGTCTGCTGTTTGCACAGCAGCAGCACTCGGAACAGAACTTCACGCTCCAGTAGCACAATGAGCCAAGACAAGTCAAATCCTTCAAGGCATGATTAAGGGGGATGAAGAACATCAATGTCCTGGAGTGGCCCAGCCAGTCTTTGGATCTCAAGCCTACGGAAAAACCTATGGGGTCAGCTAAGGAGATGGTTCGACGAAAGACACCACAAGCCTATATGAGCTGGCGTCCAGCTGCGTCAAGGACGAGCAGCCCTGAGGAAGCCTGCAGTAACTTCCCAGAGAACTACAAGATGCGACTCCTGCAAGTTATAAAAAACAAAGGACGTCGCGAAGCAATAGCTTTAGCGTCAGTAATTGTATCATTGACTTTTTGCTAAGTCTTTCAAATACAGTATTTCACAATTTTATGCACATACATTTGATTTTGTGGTGCTGTGATACTTCTTCGTTGGAGAGTGAGGACGCTCACTTACGGAGGGGGGAATGGGGGGTATGAAGGCCTGCCCACACTGAGAGGCTGAAAGGGCCGGACTATCTGCTGGTGTTTGTGTGTCCCCCCAAAAAGTGAGAAAATTTGCAAATTTGCCTCTGAAGATCAAGCAAACTGGTCCTTTTGGCTGCTTTGCCCCGGGAGACGTTCACCTTTGCTCATAAGTGTGGTCGTGGTCGTGCTGTGCAGCTTTACAAATTCGACCAATGTCATCTATATTCTTGAAGCCTAAGCCATAGAAGAAAACAACCTATTAATTCTTCATACCACTGTGCAAATTATGCGTGCACTGCGACAACTAAGTATGCAAAGCACCTTTATTACTACGCACGTGATGGCTCCAGCATGAAATGCAATTTTTTTTCTATCTGGATTTTTTTTTGCACATATACCATACACATCACGTAGGCTGAACTCTGTAGAATTCCTTAGCACTGGCAAGCAACTTACGTATCCAGCCAACGACGGCGGCGGCGTTATCACACGTGATGAGAAATTCTGATGCTCATACGAATATCTGAATGAGGTTGTGTGACAATGGATGAATGAGCACAGATTCTCACACAACCTCTTGCAAAAGTTCGTATGAGCGTCAGAGGAGGCTCGGAACCGCACGCTCTACACGTAGAGCACGTTAGTTGGCACGAAACATACCTGACGTACCATACAAGGCCAGTAGTTGGCCCAGCAATGTTGTCCTTCCCCCGTATTAGCATACAAGAGATGCACAGCTACGTCTGGCCTCATGGATAGCGTCTGGACGCACAAAATTGTGCCTATAGCACATACTGCACTCATTTTGGCTGTGAGGAAAGAGAGATGGGTTACTCAGGGGACTCTTGGCGATGAGAGGTAAAGCGCCATGTTTCAAGAGGACGATGACGTCGTCGTCCACTGTATCCGCCGCCACTTGTTCTCCAATTCCACATCCGACCTTTTCTCGAGCGGCTCTCTCATCCTCTCGTGTGCGCGTGCGCGTGTGGGTGGGTGGGTGGGAGTACGCTTGTAGTGCAGTGCGGTGCAGTGCAGCGTGTACGTTCTTCACACACTCAAAAAAGCCTGTACCAATCGCCGACATTTGGGAAGCTGAAAACGATGGCTGCGATGACGATGGAGGACTTCGACTGTGGCTGCCATCGCATTCAATGCATCCACTAATGATAACTCTGGTGAAACAAAATGCGGAACATCATTAACTGCGATCACCTCTTTATTGCGACCGCCATGGCCATTGCTTCTTTTTGTGGTGGTAAAAATGGCTACTGCAAGTTTTTAATTACAGCACGTAGTGAAAAGTCCTTAAACTAAATGGTCACGCTCGAGGAATGAGAAGTCACAATAGGCTGGTGTGAGCTTGGTGTTTTAAGCATTTACCGACATCCACGCCAAGCCAGCGGTTACCTCAAGTCCTTCCTTAAATGGTCCCTACTGGGAGGCCACTACAGT